>Ga0187892_10000193_pt1 | contig 159812 bp, 111 predicted proteins | sample MA1701073metaG_FD_139345 | JGI IMG/M metagenome (GOLD analysis project Ga0187892, IMG submission 139345) | Bio-ooze microbial communities from a basaltic lava cave in the Kipuka Kanohina Cave System on the Island of Hawaii, USA - MA170107-3 metaG ...
GAAACCCACGGCGTTCTCCTTTCGATGGCGTTTTTGACAGCACACCATCGTGACGGATGAACGCCGTGTTTGTTACTGAACACCGAAACACCCCTCCTTGGTTGCGGCTCCGCCGCGTTAAGGCAGTCGAACCAGTGGTTCTGCCGGCGATGTGATCCCATCTTGTCACGAGTCCTCGGCCGGCGATGAACTCCTCCGGTCTTTGTGGTGACAATGTCGCCGTCATCGCCCCCGCCAATTTTTCTGGTGTCACGCGAGTTCGACATGAGGATGGCCGTGTCGATTGGGGCCACCGAACGATTTAAATATACTTGGCGTCGTCGAACATGGCCATTGCCTGTCCGATGCGCTGTCGCGCTCGACCCACCAACCAAAACTACTTCAAGGGCCTCAAAGCCCCGGCGAAATCGAAGCCTAGTCAGGCGCCCATTGCAACGCCGCGGCCCCAAAGCGCGGCGCAATTTCAAGGCCGCATCAGAGAGGAACAATCTGACGTGGCCAGTACGCGCCTGGCTTTCGCCAAGCGGTCCCATTACAACGCTATGCGCGAGACGTGGCGCATTCAATAATTAGTGAGCGAAGCAATCGATACGTCGGCTCCATGTGCAACCGCTACAACATCGACGGCAATCCGCGCGAGATCGCCAAGGCGTTCAGTGCGCATCTGGTGAGAGAATTTGAGTTCTCGCCTGACATCAACCCTCGTTCGCTCGCGCCAGGCATCTTGCGCAAAGCGGACGGCGAGCGGGAATTGCACCCCATGCAATTCGCCCTCGCACCTCCCGGCTCAAAGACGCCGTTCGACCCGAAGCGTGCATTTAACGATGCGCGCGTCGAGTCGGCGGAAAAGTGGCCTTGGAATATCCCCTTTGTCCGCCATCGCTGCATCGTGCCCCTCAGCGAATTTCGCGAGCCGTGCGCCTCTAAAACCTAGAACGTACACAGGCGATGATTTGTTTCCCATGCCGATCCAGAACTCTGAGCACTTCCTTCGGCGCCTTCGTCACGTCCCATACCCAACGGCCGAGGCCGCCGTGCGAGTTGACCGCGCGGACCCATTCGTCGAGGAATTGCCTCTTGGTCTGGTCTCGCGGTTTGTCTTGGCCCTTCACTTCCAGGACGAGCATGGCGCCACTCGCAAGGCGCACTAGGAAGTCGGGGCGATACTTTTGCACGACGCCCTCGAAGACGTAGACAATCTCAAATCCGAGGTGATCGTTCTTGACCCAGGCGACGACATGCGGGCTGCGGTCTAGCTCGTACGCCTCGCTCGCCTCCCACATGCTGTCGAATACGCAGTGGTTGATGTGCGACTTGCGCGTGGGGTGGTTCGGCCTGCCGGTGTACCAAGTGCGCATTTCGCCCGTGCTGCGGATCGGCCTCTCGGCATCGAACACCGGCCGCAGCGCCTGCGTGTTTTCCAGGCGGATCGCCTCCCAGAGGTGCTGCACGATCCGGTTCATGTTCAAGGTCAAAAGAATCCGCCGCCGCAGCTCGTCGCGCTCATACGATTCGGGTCGGATCGTGATTCGGTGCGACCGCAGAAACCGCTCAACGATGCCAAACAATTGCGCCAAGAGCCACTCGCGGCTGGCGTGCCAGTTGGGGCGCATCTGGTCGAACACGTCGCGCGTGGTCTCGAAGACGACCTTCTGCATGCGGAACTTACGGCCGAGCTCCGCCAGATCGATCTCGGCGATCCGCTCCAGGTCGGGCTTGCCTTCCATGATCGGCGCCATCTCCGCGAGCGTGGCCGTCTCGTAGGCGTTGATCACCAAGGGCGGCACCCGCTCGAGCTCCAATCGCAGTCGCGGCTCATAGACGTGCTCGATTCGAACGATGTTCGGCCAGGTGATCTCATACTGCCGCTTCTCGGCGACCGGCTCAATCCGCGTCTTGGGCGGCGGCGGTGGAGGTGGAGGCCCGTCGCCACCTTCGTGCGGCAGAAAAGTGAACGGCACGCCGAAGATGTTGACATACTCGGGCTCGAACAAGCCCGTCTCGGGGTTCACCTCGTAACTCGTGCGCCGCAGGCCACGTCCAACCACCTGCTCGCAGAGAAGCTGGCTGGAGAATGCGCGCAGCCCCATGATGTGCGTCACGGTCTTGGCGTCCCACCCTTCGGACAACATGCCGACCGAGATCACCTTCTGAATCTGCTCGCCCGGCTCGCCTGGCCGGCCGACGGTATCCACGGTCCGCCGCAGCAATTCCGCCTGCTGGTCCTTGGTCAACTTTCTCTCGCGCGGTTGCTCGGCATCTTCGCCAGCTTCGTCGTCTGCGTCGTCGCCGTTCTCCGCCGCCAAATGGCCGTTCACCGGCGCCGCGTCCTCGCGCTCCTCGGCCGCGCCTAACACCTTCGAGTCGATGTGCAGCGTCCGCTCCGGTCGGCATAGCTCCTCGATCAGGATCTTGCCGTGGTCGAACGCGAACTTTACACGCGCAGCCGTCTCGGTGCGGTTGGCCACGGTGATCATCACGGGCGGGGTGTCGAATCCCACCTCCTGCCAGTTCCGCCTGGTCGCCAGCCAGTCGGTACCCAACAGCAGATAGCCATTGCTCACCAAATCCGGCAGCGCCTCCTGTGGCTCGGCCTTGCGGTTCAGGTCGTCCTTCACGTCTGGGTCGTTGTAGATGTGGTAAAGCCTCGTGCGATATTCCGCATCGAACCGTCCGCTGTCATCGCGCACCACCACGCGCGGCGTTTTCACCAGGCCCGACTCGATCGCGTCGTTCAGCCCAAAGTCGCTCACGATCCAGTCGAACAGCGCCTCCTCGGTGCTCTGCTTACCCGAGGGGGCGAACGGCGTGGCCGTCAGGTCGTGGCACGTGAGAATCCCGCGCGCACGATTAATCCGGTCGAGCCCGCCGATCCACTTGGTCGCCTCCTCGATATCCTGCTTGCTGACCCCCTTCACCTTGCTCTCGGCCGGCACGCGCCAGGCATGATGGGCTTCGTCGTTGATCAACAAGATATTCCGCGCCGAGTGCATCTCGCCCAGCACCTCGCGGACATACGCCTCGTCGCTCTTGGCGCCGCGCTTATCGACGCCGCGCTTCTTGGCCAGTTGCTCGTCGCTCTCCCAATTCAGCGCATGCCAGTTGCGGATCAGCACCCTGCCCAACCGCAGCTTGTCGGCAAGGCCGCTGGGCACGATGTTGAACTCGTCGTAGTAGTTGCCCGGACTATCGGGCACCAGCACGCTCAACCGGCTCTTGACGGTTAGGCCGGGCGCCACGATGAACACGTGCTTCGAGAACCGCTTATCCTGCGGGTAAGTCACTTTGTTCAGCACATGCCAGGCGATGAGCATCGCCATGACGATCGTCTTGCCGCTGCCGGTAGCCATCTTCGAGCACAGCCGCACAAACGGCCCGCCGTCGCCGGGCACGACAATCCCCTGTCGATCGGCCGGCGACGCCTCGGCTAGCCACATCAAGGTCTCGATCGCCTCCAATTGGCAGAAGAAAAACCGCCGATAGTCACGCTCCTCGGGATTCCGCCAGTGCTCCAAGAGCCGCTGCGTGATGCCGCTTGCGCCGGGATAGCCCGCCTCGCGCCAGGCACGTACGCGCGGGCGAATCTGGTTCACCAGCGGCAGCTCGATGAACACGCCGGGATCGTCGAACGACTTTGAGCTCTCGCTCGCCACCACGTAACCCGCCGGCCGGCGGCCATTCTTGCGCGTGAAGAGGCGGCTCTCGCGGTCGTAGCTCCAGTAGCTCGCCGGCTCGTCATATGGCGAGTTGATGATGAGCTGGTCAATCTGGTAGGTGCGGCGGTTCATGGCGGCGGTGGCTGCAAGATGTGCTCGAGGGCCGCAACCAGCGGCGGCAAGTCCGTCTGTACTGTTTGCCACACCACGTCCAGGTCGATCGCGTCGTAACCATGGATCAAGCGATTGCGCATCCCAACGATCTGCGTCCACGGTACCTGTGGATGCTGGTCTCGCGTGTGCTGTGTGATGCGCGACGCCGCCTCGCCGAATAAAGTAAGGCGCCATGCATAGGTGGCTGCCAGATCCTCATCCGCGTCCAGGTCGGCTCGGCTACACGTTTGTGCACGGGCGAGGAGTTTTTTCGCCTCGGTCGACATGTGCCGCATCCGGCCTTCATCCTTCGACATTGCCAAACTGCACCTCGGCCTCGCGCAAGACGGTCTCACGGATCTCCGGACCGAGCGAACCAGGCGTATGCAGGTCCACCTTTCGGCCGCCGAAGAATTGGGAAAGCTCGATCTCCATTGTCCCCAGTCCGATAAGTCCGGGCACATGGCCACGCTCGAACTCCACCAGCACATCAACATCACTGTCGGGCCGGAAGTCGTCGCGCAGAACGGATCCGAATAGCGCAAGCCTCGCGATGTGAAGGCGTCGACAATAGTCGGCCAACGTCGACTGCGGAACCGAAATCACTTGACTTGCGGCCATCAGAGCATCTCCACGATCTTTAACGACTCGATTCCCCTATCATCCACAATTTTCACCGCCACGCGCTGGTGCTCACCGCGCTCGAAGGGTAGCGATACGGTGCCGCGGTACGATTCGATCAGGTCCTCGTTGATCTCCGCCTTGAGGTTCCGCGCCAGCCGCGCCCAGCCGTCCTTTTCGCCGGCCATGGGAAAGAACACTTGTCGCGGGAACAGGCTCCGGCCGTCGTAATCGGTATCCAAAAGCCACATGGCGATTCTTGCGGAGTCGCCGGACTCGATGGCGCCCAAACGCGGGTTGTAATAGTCGAAGCCGCGGACTTCGACCTCCCACTGGCCCTTGTGCTCGCCCTTGCCGACCTGGCGTAGCTCCACATCCGGCTGGCCGATGAGCCAATATGATTCGTTGCTCGATCGCTTCTTCTTGAGGTCGTCGGTCAACAGGTCCGTGTTCATCTGCACCTTGAGCAACGTCACGCCCGGCCAGTTCGTCTCGTCGATGTCCTTGGCAGCCTCCGGATCGAACTGAAACGCTGTGAACACGACCATCGTCGGCGCCGGCTTCAGCCGTGTCGCCTCCTCCAGCGCGTTCTCGACCTGCCGCTGCTCAAGTGGCGCATGCTCGGGGCCGAAGGAGACGACGACGGAGTGAATAGTGCTTCGTGATTCGTGGTTCGTAGTACGATCCACGCTCCCCGAACCACTATCCACGCGCTTACGATCCACGATCCCCGAATCACGAGCCACTTCCTTCGTATCTCCTACGCATTGCAGCCAGCGCGTGCCGCCGAGCGGTTCCAATCGGCTGAACTCGATCCGCTGACCGCCACGTCCGCGGATGCCGCATTTGAGAAGCTCGTCGCGCCATTCGGTTTGGCGCAACGATTCTCCGCGTCGGTTGACGGAGTGGTCAGTGGCTAGTGGCCAGTGGCCAGCGGTCCGTTCTTGTTGCCCACTGTCCACTGACCACTGCCCACTTTCTATTGGCCGCACCGCGGGCGCCGGCACCGCTTCCACCGTGAACGGCCCGGTGACGCGGACTTTCCTTTTGTCCACGAACGGCTGGTCGTAGAGCGTTTCCTGGCCGGCGTTGCGTGCGATCGCCGCGTCGATCTCGGCCCGCGTCATTCCCTCGCGGATCTCCGGGTTGTTGGCAATCGACTTCAACGTCACGTGCGGCACGGTCTTGTACTTGAATCCGCTGCCGATGCCTTCGTCGTCGTGCGCCAGCTCGTAGTAGTCAAACACCGCGGTCATCAACCGCTGCTTGGCGAGCGTGATCGCCACGCGCGACGTGTCGCAGGTGATCCAACGTCGACCCCATCTTTCGGCGACGTACGCCGTCGTCCCCGATCCACATGTTGGGTCAACGACCAGATCGCCGGTGTCTGTCGTCATTTGCACGCAACGCTCGATCACTCGAGCCGCCGTCTGTACGACATATCGCTTGTCAGCTGCAAATCCACTCTCGATTGTGTCGCTCCAATTGTTCGTGAGTACCGAGAACGGAAAATCGTCGAGGTAGACCACGAACCTCAGGCTATTGCCAATCGCAAGCAGACGACGGGCCGAACGGAGGCGATCAAATCCTAGCGGAGTTGTTGACCATCCACGTTTCGGGTTGAAGACGCTCCCTTCGAACGTCACCTGGAAGCGATTAAGCTGGCTTCCGGTATCGCGAGCACTTTCAATCGATTTGTGAGTGAATGCCCGCGTTGATGAATCGGTAGCGGATCGGCTTGGGATTCGGGATCGCTTTCCTTGATTGTCCTCTGCCCAAAGGTCTGTCGATCGTGCGGCCCAGCCGCCATCTCCGACAAGAAGTGATCTCTGCTTCAATCGTGCGTTATCCTTCGCATACCATAAAACGTAGTCATTATTGACAGGTAGACCCGTTACTGAGGTTTGCGATCCTCCGCGGAGGAATGAGATTACGTTGACACAGTTCCGACAACCCAGAACCTCGTCCATAAGCTCTCGCACATGGTGTAGGTTCTCATCGCTTATCTGCACAAAGCACGACCCGCTTTCGTGCAGTAACTCGCGAGCCAGGAGCAGCCGATCGCGGAGGTAGCTCAAGTAACTGTGGATGCCGAGCTCCCACGTGTCGCGGAAGGCGCAGATCATCTCTGGCTCTTGAGTCAGGTCCTCGTCCTTGCCATCAGCCACGTTTCGACGGTTGACGAACGGCTGAAAGTTCGACCCGTACTTGATCCCGTACGGCGGGTCGATGTAGACCATCTGCACCTTGCCCGCCATCCCCTCCTTTTCCAAGAGCGAGTTCATCACCAAGAGCGAGTCGCCAGCCACCAGCCGGTTGCTCCACCCGTGCGCGTGCTTGTAGAAGTCGATCGCCTCGCGCAAGGGCGGGTTTTCCTCGGGCTCGTCGAAGAACGATTGCTGAATCAGGCGGCCGGCCGCACGGTCGCCGTTGCGCTTGCGGACCGCCTCGATGATCGACAGCGGGTCGATCCGCTCGTGCACATGCAGGCTGACAGTGGGCACCTCGAAGCTGGTGTGCTCGGCCTTGCCCGCCCAGACGAGTTGAGGATCGAGATGCGGGTCGTACTGGTAGGTCTTGCGCTTCTGCCCCGTATCGGGATCGGTTTTGGGCGTCACCAGTCCCACGGGCGGGTTGTTGATCCGCGTCTCGTCGGTGTGCTCGTACTGGTCGATGTCGCGCTTGCCGCCAGCGAGTTTGCGCGCCGAGGCGGGCGCTTCGGTCGACTGGCGTGCGCGGCGCCGGCGCGGAGCCCCAGGCCGATCGCCGCTCAATTGGAAATGATCACCGCCGTCGTCATTGGGCGGATCGGCGGAAGTCTGCTCTACCACGGCGGCCTCCTTCCGCGGCTGCGTACCAGCGTATTTGCCAGGTCCTGCCGCCACCTTATCATCGCCGCTCACGCGGGCAATGAGTACCGACTTCTCACGGCCTGAGTCATCAAGTCCGGCGGCACGGCAGACGGCCTTCAATTCGTCGCGCGACAGCTCATCCAAGAGCGCCGGCGTCTTGATCGACCGCTCAGCCGCCAACGCCCCAGCAATCTCGTCCTTCGATTTTCCGCTCAACCCGCCCACACCAAACGCACGCGCCAACTCCAATAGCCGCGCCCGCGACAGCGGATCAAGAATCTTGCGGCGGCGAAGCATGGGATTTAGTCAGTGATCCGATTTCGGTGGCCACTACCAGCGAATAGGGTCAACGTGCAACTCTGACGGCTCGCCGACCACTGCCCTCGGGCACGATTGTACTTGAGCGCCAGACCGTTAGCGAAAGCCGGCGGCCTCTGACCGACTTCGGGCTACCGGATCGGATTTCCGAGGCATCCCGCGCGATGCGAGCGACGGGCAGGGCGCCGTGTCGACGGCCGGCGTTGGGCGTTGGCCTTCGCGGACGCCATTGTGATCGATAGAGGGTTAGAGAGCGGAATCGGCATACCGGTGGTATACCGCCAACATCTTCGCGCGCAGAACCAGATTCGTAGAATTAAGACTGTCGGGCGGCTTCGCTCGGTGGCCACCGCGTCAGCCAAAGCGAACCGGCGCTCTCGCACTCTGCGATTCTCCAGCGGGCGCCCCGGTTCGGCCCGACAATCGGAGAATCGTTTATGCCGTCTCCCAATCCCTCCGGCGACCGACGGCGATTTTTGAAGCTCCTTGAGCTTGCCGCGGAGATCGAAACGTTTCCGACCTGGTCATGCGGCCTTACCGATGACGCAGATGAGGAACATGATTGTGTCGGACGTCTGCGCTACCTCGCGAAAACATTTGTCGGCACCGGCGAGCGCATACTCCAAAGCGAGTTCGATCATCGACTCGGGGAGGCCCGGCCCGTTATCGATGACCGCGATCCCGGCCGCGTCCGCCATCACCGTGATCTCGGGCGCCACATCCGCCTCCTCGCAGGCGTCCAAGGCGTTGTCGATCAGCTCATTGATGACGACCAGCGGCCAATCTTCGACGCGCGAGCCGGTTTGCATGACCAGCTCCCGCCTTGAGAAGAAATCCATGCTGCGGCTGGTGCGGCATCTTGGATTTCTCCGTTCGCACGTCGAGCCGCGAAATGTACGTTGCGCCCGACCGTGGCGCGCAGGGCAATGCGGGCAAGTGCTTGGTGGCCATGCCGCACGTCATCGACCCCGAGCATGGCAGGCTGATCATCGTCGCCAAGGGTATCGAGCACGTTATTCGGTGCGCGGCCGACGCGATTACTCAGGAGCCGCGCGTCGATCACCAGACGAAGTGCGTGATCGACGAAGGCGGAACAACGGTCTGCATGGAGTGGGCGCCGATCCAAGCTGACGACGGAGCCATCCTCTGGCCGTTCGACCCGTCGTCGTCGGTCGCGGCGCGCGGCGATGTGTGGTACCCATCGATCCGCGACTCGGCGATGGTGCTGTTTTGGGGCTACGCCACCTTCAATCCGCACTTGGAGCTATCCGTTCGATGGTTCGAAGAGCGGCTCGAATTCGCGCCCACGATGGCCACGTGGCAAAAATGGAACCCCAACAAACCTAGCAATGGATATGATCACTGTGAATAGGGCTGCAGCACAGCGGATCTAGCACGGTCTCTCGCTATCTGGCGCAACACGTTTATCTGAGAAAGGATCTACGAATGAGAACAATTGGAAAGGTCGCCAGTCTTTGGCGTTACCCGGTCAAGAGCATGCGCGGCGAGGATCTGGACGAAGTATTCCTGGGATTCTCAGGAGTGTATGGCGACCGGATCTTCGCGTTCACCAGTTCGGGGGATTCGAAAGGATTTCCCTTTTTCACCGGCCGCGAGCAGCGGGAGATGCTGCGATATCGACCGAAGTTCAGGTCTGCGGATAAGGCCGCACGACCAGTCAACTTGGCCGATGCCGAGAAACTGGGCTCCGGCGTGACTCCCATGTACGCGCAGCCCGCGGAGTTGATGGTCGATGTTGAGACACCCATGGGTGAGGTTGTCGCAATTGACGACCCGCGGCTCGTCCGCATGCTGGGTGAGGGGATGCGGAGTTTGCCTGCCCTGACGCTCGTGCGGTCGGATCGCTCGATGACCGATTGCCGCCCGGTGTCGCTCTTCTCCGTGCAGACCGTCGAGCAATTGAGCAACGAACTGGGTAGGGCGATTGACCAGCGGCGGTTCCGAGCAAACGTTTACGTCGATCTCTTGACCACCGGCGGATTTGGTGAGCAGGCGCTAGTCGGCCGATCACTTCGCATCGGACCGAAGGCGGTGGTCTCAATCCTTGAGCGCGATCCGCGCTGCCAGATGATCACGCTGGATCCAGATACCGGCGAATCCGACCCACAGATCCTCCGGCACGTCGCCCAGGCCCATGATGCCACGGCCGGGGTGTATTGCGCCGTCCTCGTTGAGGGCACGCTGCGGAAAGGCGACATGGTCGAGTTGTTGGATTAGGCCGATGTTGAACGCGAACCAGGGAGGTTCACGTCCAATTGAAATCGGAGGCACTTGAACCTGATGGCGGAGACGCCGCACACTGCGCCTCGTACGTGCCCTCCGCGCGATGCCGGAGATATCCGGCCGCGGACGGCACGCATTAACCTGCTGGAGAATCTATATGGGTGAGGCAGTGAAAGTCGTGTACCAACAACGGCGCAAGCGGTTTTGCCTGCGCTGGATCGATCCTGAGAGTGGCCGCCTCAAACAAAAATCAGTCGGCCCGATTACGCGGAAACAAGCTGAGAACCTGGCGGCACAGCTCGAGGCCGATCTGCAGGAAGGCCGATACGCGGCTCCGTCAAAGGTGACTTGGAGTGCGTTCCGAACAGCCTATGAAGGTGAAAAAGTTCCAAGCCTCGCAAACGCAACGGGGCATTCGATCGCCGCCATGTTCAATTGCGTCGAGCGTCTCATGCACCCCCTGAAATTGGCTGACGTGACCGCCACGATGATCAATACCTTCCAGGCGCGGCTCCGGCGAGAGGCGGCCGAAGAACTCGCCCGTAGAGCTTCGAATGCTGCCAAGCACAAATCTATAAAGTGTCCAGTTCGCAGGGTGACCACTGAAGCAAGCATTGCCAAGCATCTTCGACACCTCAAGGCAGCATTGCGCTGGGCGAAATCCATGCGCATGGTGGTTGAGGTGCCATCAATCCAAATGCCAAGACGTGCGAAAGGTGCCAAACTGATGAAGGGCCGACCAGTAACGACTGAAGAATACGAGCGGATGCTCAGCGCGGTCGAAGTGGTGAGGCCGCGCGACGCTCTAGGGTGGCAGCGGTTCTTAACCGGGCTGTGGTTGTCCGGCTTGCGGCTCTCAGAGGCCCTGCAGCTCGCCTGGGACGATGATGCGCCCATTTATGTGGATCTCCTCGGGAGGCACCCCCGAATTGCAATTCGGGCTGAAGCAGAAAAGGCACACCGAGACCGGTTACTTCCAATGACACCGGATTTCGCTGCGTTCATCCTGACTGCACCGAAAGCTGAACGGACGGGGCTAGCGTTCAAGCTGAATAATGAGGGGCCAATTGCCATCGACGTTGCGGCAAGGATCATCTCACGAATCGGAAAAAAAGCCGGCGTGGTTGTCGACAAAGCTGCAGGAAAATTTGCCAGCGCCCACGACCTTCGTCGCTCGTTCGGCACGCGCTGGGCAAGTCGGGTGAAACCCGCAACCCTGCAACTATTGATGCGTCACGAGTCGATTCAGACGACACTCGCCTATTACGTGGCAATTGATGCGGATGACGTGGCGAACGAGCTTTGGCGGGAACACGGTGCAGTTGGCGCGCAGTTAGCGTCCAATCAGGCACCCCGAACAAATTTGGGTGGCGCTTTGGGTGGCGCAGAAAACAACATCAATTCCACCGGCTCCGAGCCGGAGACCCAAATTCCGCGGTCGCAAAGGGTTGTGGAATAGGCCCGGAGGGAATCGAACCCCCGACCAAGGGATTATGAGTCCCCTGCTCTGACCGCTGAGCTACGGGCCCGGATGTGGCTCGGACCAGTATAGCGGAGCGCGGCCGCAGTTGCGCCGCTGTGAGCGCTGCGTGGTGGTGGCCGCTCGCGCTGCGGAGTCGTGCGTCTGTGCTGCGCTTGACGGCACCCTACGGGCTGACCGCTGAGCTACCGGCGCGCGAGGTCGAGGCGAGTATAGCCGCCGGCCACTGGTTGCCAGCAACCAGTAGCACCCGTGGCATCCACTCCCCTATTCGACGGTCACGCTCTTGGCGAGGTTGCGCGGTTTGTCGACATCGCAGCCGCGCAGGACGGCGATGTGATAGGCCAACAATTGCAAGGGGACGATCGTGACGATCGGTTGCAGGAAGTCGTCGACGGCCGGAACTTGGATCACATCGTCTGCCAGGCTGGCCACGTGCGTGTCTCCCTCGCCGGTAATGGCGATCACCGGTCCGCCGCGCGCCTTGATCTCCTCCAGGTTGGCCATCACCTTGTCGTAGACCGCGCCCTGCGGGACGAGGAAGACGCTGGGCGTGTTTTCGTCCACGAGCGCGATCGGCCCGTGCTTCATCTCGGCCGCCGGGTATCCTTCGGCATGGATGTAGCTGATTTCCTTGAGTTTGAGCGCCCCCTCGAGCGCCGTGGGGAAGTTGTACTGCCGACCCAGGTAGAGGAAGTTATCGCACAGGTGATACTTGAGCGCGATTTGCCGGACGACCGAGTTGGTTTCCAGCGCCTGGCGCAACAGGTCGGGCAACTGCTGAAGCTGGTCGATCATCGCCTGGCCTTGCTCGTAGCTCAAATGACGCAGGCGGCCAAAATAAAGCGCCAACATCACCAGCACGGCGCATTGAGAGGTAAAGGCCTTGGTCGAGGCGACGCCGATCTCCGGTCCTGCGTGCAGGTAAACTCCGCCGTTGGCCTCGCGCGCGATGCTGCTGCCCACCACGTTGCAGATGGCGAGCGCCAGGTGCCCTTTGCGCTGCATTTCGCGCTGCGCGGCGAGCGTATCGGCCGTTTCGCCGCTCTGCGTGATGGAGAACAAGAGCGTGTTCTTGTCCATCGGCGGGTTGCGGTAGCGGAGCTCGCTGGCATATTCCACCTCGACGGGGATGCGCGCGAACTGTTCGATGAGGTACTCGCCCACGAGCGCCGCATGCCAACTCGTGCCGCAGGCGGTCATGATAATGCGGTCGACGCGGCGGAGGTCCTGCGGCGTGAGGTTCAGGCCGCCAAAATGCGCGGTCGCGGCGTCGCGGCTGAGGCGGCCGCGCATCGTGTTTTCGATCGTCTCGGGCTGCTCGAAGATCTCCTTCAGCATATAGTGCGGAAATCCGCCCAGTTCCACGTCGCCGGCCGCCATTTCGATCATCGTCACCTGGTGCGCCACGTCTCCCTGGTCGCGATGGATGACGCGCAGCGAGTCGGCGGTGACGACCGCCAGCTCATGATCCGACAGGTACACAATCTTTTCCGTATGGCCCACCAGCGGAGAGGCGTCGCTGGCCACGAAGTGCTCGCCTTCGCCGACGCCGACGACCAGCGGGCTGCCGAGCCGCGCGGCGATGAGCATTTCCGGATGATCGCGAAACACGACTGCCAGCCCATAGGTGCCTTGCAGCTTCCGCAGTGCGTGCTGCACGGCGGATACGAAGGGCGCGAATGGCGTGTCCTGGTCGGAGGCCGCGCCGTCGCCGTTTGAGCCGGGTGCCATATAGCGGCGGAGATACCGCACGATCAAGTGGGCGATGACCTCCGTGTCGGTGGCCGAACGGAAACGGAACCCCTCCCCTTCGAGGCGTTCCTTCAAGGGGCGGTAATTCTCGATCACGCCATTGTGGGCGATCGCCACCTCGGAATTTCCGCCAAAATGCGGATGGGCGTTGATGTCGGTCGCCGGGCCGTGGGTGGCCCAGCGTGTGTGTCCAATGCCGGTCGAGCCGTGGGCTGGGAAATCGCCGACGAGTGCCGCAAGCTGGTCGATGCGCCCCGCCGTTTTGACCAGCGAAAGCTGGCCGTTGGGGGCGACCGTCACCACGCCCGAGCTGTCATAGCCGCGATATTCCAGGCGGCGGAGCCCCTGGACGAGCAACTCGGCGGCCTCTCGGTGACCTACATATCCGACGATCCCACACATCGCAGATCGACCTCCTTCCGCCTGATGAAAAACGAGTGTTCAGGCCACCCTGGGCGCATTGGACAGGCGCTAGGTAATTGCGAAGCGATCTGCCCCTCAACAGCACGCCCACCGCAACTTTGTGGCGAGGCCACATCCGCGCCAAGGCGCGTTCGGACCCAAGAAGCATTTGCTGGCACTTTTGTCTATTTTACCATATGCGAATTGCCACTGGTATCACCAGGATAAGGGTTTTTGTGCCTGCCAGCCGTTTTTGGGCTATGTCTCCCCTCTCCCATCCCTTGGCGCCCCTACCGCGAGGTCTGGCTGGACCATGTACGGGATGCGGCTCGGTGTCGGCGGACTTCACACGAAACTCGCCACATTAAGATGGGCCACGTACGAGCGTTGCCGAATTTGCGGGACCACGCCCACATGGGCTAGGCTGTAGAGCAACGGTGTGATTCGCGTCGGTCATCTTGTCCGCCGGGTGATCACGATGCGGACTCGGCCGTTCTGAATTCTACTCTACCCCAACCGCATGACTCGGATTCTTGCGCTTCGTTCCGGGCTCTTGGAACAGGAATCATTGCGCGGCACCGCACAGCGCGCCGCAATCCGATGGCGCTGGCTTTTAGGGGCGGCTGTGATATTCGTGCTGCTTGTCTCCTGGCGGTGGGAGATCCTCCACGATCCCCCGTTCTTCGAGTGCGCGACCGGGTTGTTCGGCGAGGCAAACTTCCTGGCAGAGTCCGACTTTGACTATGAGCGCTTACGGTACCGTGAAAAATATATCGCCAAGGGAGGGGCGTACGCTTACATGACGAGCGTGCTGCCGACCGTGGTTGCTTATTTGATGCAACTGCTTCCGGCGCCTAGCAGCGTGTTCTTGGTGTACCATCTGTTCGCGATTCTCTGCGCCAGCGTGGTGCTAGTGGGCGTTTACGCCCTTGTATCTGGACATGCTGGTTGGCTACTGGGGGCATTGTGCACCGCCGCGGTCGCCAGCAATCCGCTGTTTAGCGCACAGATCGACATGCTCGGAATGGATCTGCCGATGACCGCCTGTGCGGTGACCGCGGCGGTGCTCGTTGCCAATCGGTGGTACGCAACCAGTGCTATGGCTGGCCTGCTGGCCTTTCTGATGAAACCAACCGGAGCGATCGCGACGTTTGTGATCATCGTCTACCTGTCAATACTGCTTGCGGTAACGTGGCTTTCGCGGAAACGATCACCGGTGAGCCAAGGCGGTCGGCAACTTTGGTCGCTGGCGATGGGCATAGGCGCCAACGTCCTCGCCATGACGGTCGCGCTGGGTATATATCGCTGGGGTGGAATCGACGAACACCTCTTGGGGATCATCCGCCCGGAAAACAGCATTCTCGCGGTCGCGGTGGCCTGCCCCGATCTTGTATTAATCACCCTGGCAGCTCTCACCGCGTCGCTCGTTGTCTGTAGACGCGGTCTTAGGAGGGCGGTTGTCACTGGGAGCGGCCCCCTTGACGCGCGGGAAGAGGATGCGCCGACGACGCCATTGGGAACGCTGATTTTTTGTTGGTTCATGCTCTTTGTCACCGCCGCGGCAATCGTGCGGTACGGTTTCATACCTCCAAGGTATTTCACGCTGATCGTGCCATTCTTGTTCGTCGCGGTTGGGCTGCTCCTACCGAGTGCTGGCTCGCGATTGCGTTGGCCGGCGGTATTGCTTGTGATCTTGGTCGCGCTGAACCTGGTCAATTGGGATGGGAAATTCTTTCCCGCTATTAATGAGGTCACCGCTTGGAGCCGGGGCGGAGATCGCAGTCGCGCCTATCTACTCGATTTGCGATCGACGATCGACGCGATGCGCGCGATCGAAAGTCAATCGCGCGATGAGCCGATTGTGGCCGGCCACCCCTTTACCTATTTTCTTGCCTTTACACGGATGGGCTATGTGAGCCGGCCGTTTTCTGGTTACGCGATTAACGCGTTCGAGTACGACGGTTTTCCGAATTGGGCGAGTGTGTTTGCGGCGCAGCCTCGATCGTGCGTGCTGATCGCCGCGAAAAACGTCTATTACGCTTCCGCACTGGCCACCATTCCGCCGCCGCGCGCCGGTGATGAAATCCTATACAAAAGCAATGAACCGTCACCCCTTTTCGTCTACCGCAAGCGATTCGCAGAGGCCGATTGGGTGTCGGGAAAGGCCGAGAGGTGGATTCTCGACAACACGATGTACGATCCGGCGTCGCCGCCACGAACCGTGCTTCGCGCACGAGGTCTGGCGGCTCATGGCGCCCTTCAGCCGGCGATCTACTTATTGAACCGTATCCTGGAAAAGAGCACCCCCGAGGTCGAAGCGAGGCTTCTGCTCGGAGAACTGCTGCTGAGCGCTGGTCGCGTGGCCGAGGGCGAGGCACAATTCAAAGCCGTTCTGAGCCAGGTGCCCAACAATGTTGCAGCGCGAACGTGCCAGGGAATCGCTGCGGAAATGCGACATGACCTGGCAGGAGCAGTGCACTTCTATCGCGCCGCGACCCGGCTGGATCCGCAGTCGACGGAAGTCGTTTTTCGACTCGGAATGGCGCTGGTTCGTCAGCGCAAATATGCCGAGGCCGTCTCGCACTTCCGACGGTGTGTGCGGCAGGACCCGAATCAAGCACGCTATCGCGATTGGCTGGGAGTTTCCCTGGCGGAACTGGGCCGATTTGCCGAGGCACGTGTCCAATTTGAGCAGGCGCTGCGAATCGAGCCGAGTTCCGGCAACGTGGCCGAACATTTGCGACAACTGCGCGAGTTGAAGAATCGCGCGGGTCGCGCGCGCGGCGGCGCCTTGGAAGCGGGCGCATCTCCATGAGCGAGAGCGTTCAACCGCTGCTGCCGCAGCCGGTTTCCTCGCGGCCCAGTGGCTGGCGATGGATGATCGCATTCCTGTCGGTCTTCTTGTTCATCACCGTGGCGCGCTGGGAGATCATCGACTCGCCGCCGTATTATGACTTCGCGCTGGGGTTATTTACCGAAGCGAACTACCTAGTCGATAGCGGCTTCGACTATCACCGGCTGCGCCATGTTGAACAGGCCGGCAACGAGGGGGGACCGCGAGTGTACATGATCAGCATCGCCCCGACGCTGTTGGCGCTCTTGATGAAGGTGGCCCCATCGACGCGGTTTGTGCTGATTGTCGGACATCTGTGTACGATCGCCGCGGCGACCATTCTGTTGTTGGCGCTGGTGGCGATGCTGCGACCGCATACCGGCACCGGGCCGGCAATCGCCGCGACCGCCATCATGGCGGCCTCGCCGCTGTTCAGCACGCAGGTCGACATGCTAGGGATCGACTTGCCGATGACCGCTGCCGGCGTGGTGGCCATCGCGCTGGCTTCGCGCGGACAATTCGGCTGGGCGAGCATCGCGGCCACGGTATCCTTCGCGATCAAACCCAGCGGCCTGATCGCCACCATCGCCGTACTCGCTTATCAGATCGGTACGTTGGTGGCCGCACGGATGGTTGGAGCGACGAATCAGCGAACCACCTGGCGCCGAGTTTGGCTTCTGGCGTCGACATGCCTGCTCTTACTTGGACAGTTGTACATCTATCGCTGGAGCAGTCTCGGCGAGCGGTTGCAACGGCTGGCTACGGGAAGCGGTTACCTGGAGGCTGCGCTGTCGCTCTATCCCGATCAGGTCCTCGTGTTCGCCGTTTGCGCGCTGACGACGGTGGTGGCGCTCGCGCGAATGCCGTGGTCGGCGCGTTGGCGAACGCCTTGGTCGGCACGGGTTGGCCAGATCGACGTGTGGTTATTGCTGGTCGTGGCCTGGCTGATTATTGCGGCCACGTTGGCGGCGGTTGTGGTGTATGCGCGTGTCTATTCCGTGCGTTACCTGTTGTTGGCAATTCCGTTTCTCTTCGCAATTCTCGGTCTGACCGTGCTGCGTCATCTGACGCCACGCGTCCTTGGGGCGGTAACGGTCGGAGCCGTGGGGTTTAATCTCGCCAACTGGAATGGGGATTTCTATCCTCGCGTAAACGTTTTCCCGCGGCATTGCAGTTGCCTGGAGCGAAGTCACGAGTACCTGGCCGATCACCAATCGAACGTCAAGCTGATGCAGCGGCTCGAGCAGTCGATTCCGCACACGCCGATCGTGGCCGGTTTCCCATTTCCGTTTTTTCTTTCCTATCCTCGATTGGGTTACGTTTCTCAACCGCTGGGCGGATATTCGATCAATCCTTTCGCGGGACACTTGTTTCCCAGCGTGACCAGGTTGTTTGACAAGCTGCCCAGCGAGTTGGTGTTCATTCGCGTTGACAACGCTCTCTATGCCTATGCGTCAGTCTCGGTTCCCCCGCCGGGGCCGGGGGATACGATCCTGTATCGCGACACGCTCCCCTCTCCGCTGGTGGCCTATCACAAGGACTTGGGGAACCTTGGCACCACCGATGATCAGCGAAACAACTGGCTCATCGAGCATTTGTGGCTCGATGCACCTGGCCAATCGCAACTCAGGCAGCCGTTCTATTCGCGTGCGCTCCGACTCGCCGGCGACGGCTATCGCAACCCCGCGATTGCGCTGATCGAGCGGTCGGCGCGCCGCGATGAGTTTGAGGTGGCCTTGCTCCTGGGACGACTGTTGCTTGAAGCTGGTCGACGGCACGAGGCGGTGGACACGTTAGCCGCAGCGGCAAGACAGCGACCCGGCGATCCGACCATTCATCTAATGCTTGGCCACGCATGGCTGGCGCGGAGCGAACGCGCGCAGGCGCGACGCGAATTCGATCGCGCGCTGGCAATCGATGCGAGCCTGGTCGAAGCACATCATCAACTTGGCGTTCTGGCCTTGCAAGACGGTCACACCGACGCGGCCATACAGCACCTGGGCCGCTGCGTCGAGCTTGTGCCGGACAGTGCGCGGGCCCACAATAGCCTTGGCGTTGCCTGGGCCAATCAGCGGAACTGGACAAAGGCGCGGGACGCATTCGCGCGTGCGCTCGAGCTCGACGTGCACTTTACGGACGCCCGACAGAATCTTCGTCAGGTCGAGGCGGCTCTGCAGCGCGTGCCACGGCGTTAATCGCCAGCGGCGACAACCGGCGGTTGTCCCGCCGATTAGACAAATCGCCAAAAAAAGAGCTCAAAATTTGTAGCTATCCGCTGCTCCAGACGTTAGTATCCGTTGCAGCGGCACGCCTGGGGTCCGGCCGGCGCGCCGCTTGAACGGAACGTCGGTTAAGTTATGTGGTTCGGCGAGTCGGTTTTCGGGGACATTGCACCATGGTCGCAACGTTTAATTCGCTTGACATTGTGGAACAGCCGAAACGAAGCCATCGGCGGCGCGTGGCCCTGGTGCGACCGGCCAAGATTGCGTCGGCCGGCACCTGGAGCCTGCCGGTGACGCCGCCTCTTGGCCCGGCCTACATCGCGGCCGTGCTGCGCGAGGAAGGGCACGAGGTGATGGCGGTCGATGCAATGGCTGAGCGTCTTGATCAGCGGATCCGTGATGGCCACTTGATGTTCCAGGGTTTGACGATCGAAGAGACGGTCAATCGTATCGATCCGCGCGCCGAGGTCATTGGCGTGACGATCATGTTCACCCAGGATTGGCCCTATGCCAAACGGCTGATCAGGGCCATTCGTGAGCGATTCCCCGAGGCACTGATCGTGGCGGGCGGCGAACACATGACGGCACTCCCCGAGTTCAACCTGCGCGACTGTCCTGAACTGGATGTATGCGTGCTGGGCGAAGGGGAAGAAACGATGGCCGAGCTCGTGCAATACGCCGACCGGCGTGACGAGTTTGACCGCGTCAAGGGGGTGGCCTTTTTGAAAGATGGCCAGTACGTCCAGACGTGCGCGCGGCAGCGCATCCGCGACGTCGAGAAGCTGCCACAGCCGGCTTGGGACCTGTTCCCGATCGAGACCTACTTATCGAACCGTAACGCGTTCGGTGTTTACCGCGGCCGCAGCATGGCCATCCTGGCCACGCGCGGGTGCCCTTACAAGTGCACGTTTTGCTCGAACCCGTCGATGTACGGCGTGGCGTGGATCGCGCGCCAACCGGAAAGCGTGCTGAACGAGATCGAAGGTTACATTCGCGATTACGGCGCCGAGAACATCGACTTCTACGACTTGACAATGGTCTTGAAGCGCGAGTGGATCCTGGAATTTTGCGGCAAGATCGAAGAGCGCGGATTGAAGTTTACCTGGCAATTGCCCAGCGGCACTCGCAGCGAGGTGATCGACGATGAAGTGGCTGCCGCGTTGTATCGCACGGGCTGTCGCAACGTCACCTACGCGCCGGAGAGCGGCTCGGTGCGGACCTTGCAGCGGATCAAGAAGCGGTTGCGGCTGCCGCGGCTGCTGGAATCGGTGCGTGCCGCGCTCCGGAACAAGATCCACGTCAAGTGCAACATCGTGCTGGGCTTCCCGGACGACGAGCGGAGCGACGTCCTCCAGACGGTTGCCTTCTGTTGGAAGCTGGCGGTGATGGGAATCGACGCGGTCGAGGTGATGCTGTTTACACCGTATCCCGGCTCCCAGTTATTCGACGAGTTGCGAGCCGACGGCACGATTGGCGAGCTCGACGACGAGTTCTTTCGTTCGATGGTGGCGTTTCTGGACCCCTTTGTGCCGAGCAAATACTGCAAGCACGTGGGCGGGCTCGAGCTCTCGTTCTGGCGCTTCTTTACGATGGGATCGTTCTTCGCGATTTCCTTCGCGCTGCGCCCCTGGCGGCTTGTGCGGCTGGTGGTCAACATCGTCAAGGATCGCAGCGAAACGGTGCTGGAACATCGACTGGGCCAGATGCTGCGCCGGCCGTCGGCCAAGCCCGCCCCGGTGCATGCGGCGCCCACGGTGGGTTAACTGCCTTTTGAAAAAGTGCGCATTACGGTCAGCCGTAGTGTGCCACCGGCTCTGCCAGTGTGAGACTCGCTCGATTGACTTGCATTGACAAAGCCAGTGGCAAACACTCGGCCATCCAATGCGTGTATATCGAGACGCTGCTAGGGCTAAGCGTCCTCGGCTGCACCGGCCGGTTGCCATGCCTCGGCGACGCTCAGCTCGTGGTAGACGCTTTCGACCGTCGAGGCGTTGACTCCGTGAAGCGACTGGCACGCCGCGGCCATGAGCGACAGTTCGGCCAGGCGATTGATGTGCCGCGGCACGCCGCGCGATAGCTCGTGGACGCGCGCGACGGCAGCGGCGTCGAACACCTCTCCGGCATGCCCCGCGTCGACCAGCGTGCTCTCCAGGTAGCGAGCGGTGTCGCTCGATTCCCAGGGCTGCAAGTCGACGCGCAGCTCCGTCATGTCCAGAAGCTGCCATCCTATTTGGGGCAGGCTACGCTCGCAGGCGGCCAGCACGATCGTCAAGCGCGAGTCCGCAGCGGAATCGGCCCGCACCAGCCGTGTCACTTGATCGAGCACCTCGCGCGACGCGCTGCCGGCGTCGTCCACTAGCAGCACCACATCCGTGCGCTGACATCGGAACTCGATGATCGCGTCGCTCGTCGCGCGCCACAGCCGGAACAGGGAATCGCTCAACTCCGGGTTCAGACCCCAACACGCCGCGACTTGCCAAAGGAACTCGCGCGGATCAACGGCGGCAAGACTCACCACCGCTACGTGCGCGCCGCGACGGCGCCGCTCGTTGGCAAAGACCTCCAGGAGGGCCGTCTTGCCGCTCCCGCGCGAGCCGATCACCAGGCCAAGCCGCGCGTGGCGATCGACCAGATAGTGCAGCCGTGCCAGCGCCTCTTCCACGTTCGGCAGGCGGTAGAAATGCCGATCATCGGCAGAGCGCGGAAATGGGCAGTAGCGCAATCCCCACTGCGATTCGTACGTCATCGTGTCTTCCCGGTTGTTTGCCCTGTCGTGCCCACCAAGTGAGGTGCGCACGGCAGGAGAGAGAGCTCCTGGTTTCGATATAATCGGTATAATCAGCCACCCTACTTAGAACCTTTCCTATTGAACCCCTTTCCCCCTCTGGGGGAGAGGGCAGGGTGAGGGGGCATTCGGTCGATTCCTTTGCGCCGTCGCCGTAACCTGCCCGATGTCCGAACGATTCTTCGTCGAGACGCCCATCGTGTCGGCCTCGGCCAGCCTTTTCGGAACGGAGGCGCATCACCTGATGCACGTATTGCGCGCACGGGTGGGGCAGGAGGTCACGCTATTCGACGGTTCGGGGGCGGAATTCCACGCGCGCATTGCTGCACTGGCACGCTCGCACGTGGAGCTCGAGGTGCTCGAGAGGCGCGACGTGGATCGCGAGTCACCGATCGGTATCACGCTTGGCGTTGCGCTCCCCAAAGGAGATCGCCAGCGCTGGCTGGTCGAGAAGGTCGTGGAGCTCGGGGTCAAGCGTCTCATTCCGCTGAAAACACAGCGCGGTGTCGTGCAGCCGGCTGAAAGTGCGCTCTCGCGACTGCGGCGCACTGTGATCGAGGCGTCGAAGCAGTGCGGTCGCAATCGACTGCTGGAAATCATGCCACCGTGCCAGTGGGATCAATTCGTTGCCAGTGCCGACAGCCGTGAAAGTTGCCGACTGGTCGCCGACGCCGCGGCAACGGTTATCGCCTCCAGAATACCTGTCGCGCCCCAGCACGCAACCTGGTTGGCGGTCGGCCCGGAAGGAGGTTTTTCGCGCGAGGAGATCGCGCTTGCGCATCATCACGGCTGGCAGAGCATATCACTCGGGCCGCGAACGCTGCGCGTCGAAACCGCGGCCATCCAGCTCTGCGCGATCGTCGCGGCGTCGTGCGATGCGCCCAGCTAGATCGAATAGCCGTGACGGAGAAAGTAATCGCGCCAGCGGCGAGCGATGGTCTCGCGCTCTTCCATCGACATGTCGTAGCGGTTCGTTCGGTACTCTCGCGTATCGGCCAGATAACGCAGCACAGCCCGCTCAGCGGGAACGAAGTCGCCGAGCTCGAGTCGCTCATACAGTAATCGAAGCTGGCCCAGTGGTTCCGCCACAAGGTCCTCATAGCGCAGTTCGTGCAGATGTCCGGCCGGAATGAGGGCGCGCGATGCCTCGAAGGATTCATGCATCCGCTCAAACGTTGAGAGCACGTGCTCGGCAAGCCCCTGAAAATTTGGTTCCTGCAGGCCGTGACCGGCATACATCGCTTTCCAAAAGTGCACCGTGGACGGATAGAGCACGTACGGATCGCGGACCATGTAGACGAACCGCGCGTCGGGAAACATCTTCAAGAGCCAGCGGACGCGGAAGGTGTTGTGGGGCGACTTGAGCACCAGCCGGCCCGCGCGCCGGTAGGTGACACGCCGCAGGAATCCGGCGAGCGCCTGCTCCCAACGGCGGCGACTTGCCTCGTCCAATGTGCCGAGATCGACGTACCGCGGATCTTGTGGTGACCGGTTCGGAAAGGCCACCGTCAAAAACGGGCTGGGAAGCCCGAGGTTGCACAACGCCGCTTCATCTTCTTGCGGTAGATCGAAGCCCATGCGCATGCGATCCATGGGGCGTTCGGTGGGCAGGAGAAACCACAGAAAGCGCCGCGCCACTCCCTCGGTGAGCAAAAAGTGCTCGGCCGCGAACGATGCATAATTCGTGGGAAACGTGTGGCGCGGGTCTTGCGCCAGCAGCTCGTGCAACAAGGTCGTGCCCGTGCGCCAGTGCCCCAGGATAAACACTGGCCGCGCGTCAATTGCTGTTCGAGCGACGTCACGCGCGTAGAGCGCCCACTCCAGCCACGCCAATAGCGTGTTGCACGCGGCAAAAAACGTGATCATCACCGCCATGGGCAGCCGGCTGGGCGAGACGGCGAAATGATTTCGCATCATCAGCCGCGTCCAGCCGCCCAGGTTCATGCCGTGCCACAGTCGACCCTGATACCACGGTATGTGCTTGATTCGAGCGATCGGCTCGTTGGTGGCATCCGGCGGGTGAACTTCGGTGGTGATTGAGCGTGTCGTCATGGTCCGAGATAATCCACCGTGCGACCAGCCCCATTCATACCGGCACGTTGCCGCGCTCGGCCTCGTTGGCCGGTTCACACCTCGGCGCGGGTCGGTTCTCGGTGGCCGGCGCGCGGCTCGTCATTCTCACGCTCTGGAACGGCCAGGCTGGCGCGCACGTGGCGGCGCCTCCATTTTCGATAAAGCTGCTGCACCAACCGCAGCGGCGTGGGCTCGAGAATGCCCCACAGCAGCATGAAACTCCGCATCGACCGGAGCGTGAGGCGCGGCAGGGCCGCCACGTACCGTTCCGAAAAATCGGGCCGAAAGCGGCTCTTGAAGTGATAGATGCCGTGGAAGTCGAACAGCCAGTTCATCCGGTTCCACCAGAATGTCATGCCGCGGCGGAATATGGCGCTATCGCCCGCGAGCGGCTGCTCACATCGCAAGGCCGGGCACAGCGAGAGCGACAGCCGCTCGATCCCCTCGGCCTTCAATTGACGAGCGGTTTGCAGCATGAGGAACGGGACGACGCCGCGCGGAGCGTCCGCGCGCCGGCGATAGGTCTCGATCGCCCACAGCCGGCCACCGGCCGCCGGATTGCAGACCGCAAACGCCTCGATGCGCCCCGGCGACGGCTCAGGACCCCACGCTTCGGCCAGCGTTTCCGCGATATACAGCCGACGGCGGCGCAGCTCCAAGGGCGAAAACTGCCCCTCGAAGAACCGCAGCTCGCGCCCGTAGACCGTGCCGGCGATATGTTGCCGCGAGATTTCCAGCAACTCGGGCACGACCCGTTCGCGGAAAACCGTGTCGCCTTCTTCATGCGGCACCTCGCGCCATCGGACGTTCTGTCGCCGGCAATAATTCTCCTGGCGCCGTAGCCACTCGTAACTTCGGCCGCTCCAGGAAGTCGTGGTCAGGTCGATAATGGGCTCTTCGCCGCACTTGGTGACTTGAAAGCCGCGGCGGCCGAGCCGGTCGGCTTCCTCGCGTGGGAGGTTGTAAAACGTCAAGTGCCTGCGGTTAGCGGCCGCGAAGGCTTGAAAGTCGTCCAGCAGTGCATCCTTGTCCTCTTCCGCCGCCAGCAGTCCACCTACAATGTGCAAATATTTCCGCCAGCGATAGTACGCCACGACGCCGCGACGCTCACGACACCAAAAGTACTCGCGGTCGTTCTCGGTGGCGAGGTACGAGTCGTACGTCTGCCCAAAGCAAAAGGCAAACTGCTCGAGCCGTGCGCCGAGCGCCGGCGGCATGGCGCGCGCATTGCCAAAGTGCTCGGTGCCAGACGGCATTTTCATGAATCGCGCCGCGCGTTGGATGCCGCCGGCTTCGGCCGGACGCCCCGCTGCCCCGCACTCCATAACGATTTGCGTGCCTCGTGCAATCACGCACGCACGCGAAAAAGGCTGATTATAGCAACTCCCATCGCGTTTTCCAGCAATCCGCGTCGCGCGGTCCGCTGCGCGGCGCGCCACGGCGCGGCATAATTGGGTCAGCCCCCACGCACGCATGGCGCGCCCTCGAACGCGGAATCGTGAATGCTTGCCGTGAAGAAAACGATCATCCAATTGCTCCGCTTCGGCATTCCCCTCGGACTATTGATTTACCTGATCCGCCAGGCGCAAGCCGACGAGGCCTTCGAGCGGCTGCACCATGATCCGAAGAACTGGGGACTCCTGTTGGGCGCGTGGGCGCTCTGCTTCTGCGGCGTCATCGTGACGATCGTCCGCTGGTACGTGCTGGTACGTGCACTGGAGCTTCCGTTTACGCTCCGCGACGCGTTTCGGTTGGGGTTTCTGGGATACTTGTTGAACTTCGTGTCGGTCGGCAGCGTCGGCGGCGACCTCTTCAAGGCCGTGTTCATCGCGCACGAACAGCCCGGCCGGCGAACCGCGGCGGTGGCCACCGTGGCGGTCGACCGCATCATCGGTCTCCTCGCGTTATTCGTACTGGCGAGCGCGGCAATCCTGATATCGGGCATGTACCGCGCCGATGACGACACGATCCGCATCATCTGCCAAAGCACACTGATCGCCGCGGTGGTGGGCACGGTGGGCATGGCGGTCGTGCTGGCGCCGTGCTTCACGTCGGGCGCGCCGGCGAAGCTCGCACGCCGGCTGCCGCGCGTCGGACCGGCGGCCGGCGCGCTCTTGGACGCCCTGAGCATGTATCGCCGCAATCGACAGGCGTTAGTGCTGGCTGGCCTGATGAGCTTGGGCGTTCACTCGCTGTTCGCCACCGGGTTCTACCTGGTCGCGCGGGGGTTGCCGGGAACGGTCCCATCGCTGGGCATGCATTTCGTGATCGTGCCGCTGGCGATGGTCACGGGCGTGCTACCGCTCCCCGTGATGGGCCTCGGGGCCTTCGAGTATGTGTTGGAATTCCTCTATCAGAACGTGCCCAGCGGCGTGGTCGTCGCGAAGGACCAGGGGCTGTTGGTGGCTTTGACTTATCGACTCGCAACGATCGCCAATGCCACCGTGGGGGTCGGCTTTTATCTTGCCAGTAAGCGAGACGTGCGAAAACTGCTGGAGGAAGCACGCTCGGAATTGCCGGCCGAGACGGGTGCCACGGCTGGCTTGTCCAGCAGTGCTTCGCCGAGGTACCACGATTAGCCGGCGATTCGACTCTGGGTGCTTCCAACCGGCGACGATGGTAGGTGCCACTGCGACGATGGTGGGTGCCACTGCTGGCTTGCCCAGCAGTGCTCGGCCTACCTACCGAATATCGGACACGCACTCCATACGGAAATCTTACGCCCCAAACGCCGCTCTCGTGCGCGCCACCAGCGAATTGTCCTTATCGCGCGCTCCGCAAAGCTGGAACATGCTGGCCGCTAAACAGCGGTCGCGCCACGCTGGCGAAATGTGGTCGTAGTCCTCCAGCACCGCCGAGCTGTACTTGTAGTCGTGCGCGTCGTTTCCCTTCAGGAAAACCAGCCGCCTGGCCGCTTGGATCAGATCAGCCGCCGGCGCGCCCGACTGCAAGTAACTGAGTGCCTTTGCCGCCGCACGGGCACGATCGGAACTGACGTCGGCAAAAACTTCCTCGACGGCCGCCGGGCCGCTCGATTCGAGCGGCAGGCTCGCGAGTTGGTCGATCGCGCCATCAGCGATCCCGTTGCGGTTGCGACGCAAGAGCTCCTCGCGAAAGAGCGGCACAAAGGCCGCGTTTTGCAAGAGTAGCAGCCGGCGCGTCTCGTCGTTGCCGCTGTGCGCATAGGCGTATCGAAGCGCGTTGGTCGAGGTGACCGCGTGCAACGCTACGATGCCCGGCGAACGCATCAGCAGTTCCGCCGCGCCGGCGAACAGCGCGTCCCAGATCACCTGGGGGCTGTTGCCGCGGTTGAGCAGCTCGACGGCCAGTTTGCAGTTATCTTCGGGCGAGGACTGCCGCAGCGCGACCAGCATCTCACTCCGCGCCGCGTCGTCCTCCTTTCCGGTTTGCCAGTCGGCGCGAATCGACTGGGCCAGCGACTGGTTCTCGCGCCAGGGGCGGTCCGCCGGCTGGTCGCTCTTGGCCGGGTTGTCGCCGTTATAGTGGACCAGCGCGTAAGCCAGCGATCGCAGCACCGGCTCGGCATGCTGCCAGCCGATACATTGCAACGTGCGCCAACTGTTAGCCACGAAGATCGCCTTGTGGCCGATATCGCGGAAGTCGCGCGCGCCGTAGCGGCAAAAGAGCTCGAACAGCTCGTCCGAGCCGGCGACGCGCGACAAACCCGCCACGCTCACGTCGGCCGCCGCCTCGTCCCAGTTGTCCATGGCGCTGACAAACGCCTCGCGCGCGGCACGCGGAGCGGGAACGGCCGATTCGTCCACAGGCCCCATCGTCCAGTTCCCCTCGCGGACGTCGGCGGCCTGCGAGCTCTTGAAGTGATCGAGCGCCCAGAAGATCGGCAGCCAGCGGTCCTCGTCAGGACCGGAGATGCTTGCCAGGTGGGCCGAGTTCACCACCAGCACCGCGTGAAACTTGAAGCCCACATTCGGGCGCGGCTGGACGTTTCGCACTCCGGCCAACAAGAGCGCCGCCAGAACGTCACGATAGCTCAGGCCGCGGCAAATCCGCGCGGCGACCTCTTCAAGCAGGCGTTCGCGCGGCGTCTCCTCCAAGAGGAGCACGAGCGGTTCGATCTGGCTGTCGAGCCGCACGACGGCCGGATCCAGCTTGGCTTCGGCGGCCGATACGTGACCGATACGCGTCAGAAACGACAAGTCGCCCAACCCCCACATGCCACCGCCGATCGCGGCGGTGCGCAAGAAACCACGGCGCGTTGCGGATGGTAACATCGCTCGTTCCTCCTGACTGACTGCCAACCAACAAGACCGCCAACGCCGGTAACTATCGCGCGCTTCCTGGCCAGCCGCAATAGGGCCAGGAGAGATTCGCTGGTGCATCAGCGCCTATGCCGCGCCGCTGGGTCGCGCTGCCAAGGGAACCGTTTCGGCCACGCTGTCTTCGAGCGCGCGGACCAACGCATTTTTTCTGAGTGCGCGCGTCATGCTGACCGCGGTCTCCTGATCGAGCGGCTGATGGAATTGGATCGCACCGGCCTGCAGCGACGCCACCAGGCGGCCATCGCCGAGCGCCAGGCGATTGGCGCGGGTGGCCGGGATACGCGGCTCGCCGCTCACGATGCCGACCAGGTTCAAGGGATCGGCGGCCGAAATCACCTGCCACGCGCCGCTCGCCGGTTCGTCGCGCGCCTTGCGAAGCAGGGCGACGGCGTCGCCTTCGGCGAACTGCTCGCCGGCCACGCCGCGGATGAACCGCCCGCCGCGAATCTCGCCGCGCGCTTCCAGCCGGCGGTAAACGGGCACCAGCTCGCGCCAGCGCGGGGCGGCCGACTCGCGCGCCAAGAGATCGGCGAACATCACGCCGTAGCGCGACAGGAGCTGTCGCGCCCAGCGCTCCAGGCGATTCGCCGGCGGTGTGTCGTGCAAACCGTCGGGAAACCGCGACCAGCGTCCGCCACCGTATTGTGATCTCGCCACGCGCCGATGCCTTGCACGCCTCCGCGGCCCGTCCGCCTGGCGGCGCCCCGCCGGCGAAATCAGGGGACGGATCGCCGCAAAGGCATCGGCGCTCACCAGGCCCAGCGACGATAGCTCGGCCAGCGCGTCCTCGACCTGTGCCGTCAACAGGCCCGTCGCGGCAACTAGGTCACGTAGAAACGAGGCCCCGCGGCGAGCTAGCGCTTCGAGAATCAGCGCCGCGTTGGCTCGTGCGAACGCCTCGGGCGAGTGCCGATCGGCCGGCAGCAGCCAATCCAGGTCGGCACGCAGCGCTAGGGAAATCGGCACGACGCGCGACAGGCCACTTCCCCAGGCGTGCTCGTCGTCTCGCTTCGCAGGCGGACACAGCCGGCCCCAGGCCACTTCGCCAGAGAGCGTCAGCTCGTCGAGCCAGCGCGGATCGTACGACTTCACGCGCGCCGGCAGGATATCGTGCTCCCAGGCGCCGGCCGGCGCTTCGAATCCTTGCAGTGCGCCAATGACTTGGGAAAGGCCCTTGCGGCCCGTGACCTGGTGGCTGGAAGCGAGCTGGTGCCGCTCGATGAGGTATTTCAGGAAATCACGCGGATCGACCGGCTCCACCGCGCGGCGTGCCCCCTCGAGCGACAGCCGGTGGATGCGCGCCAAGAGCCGCCGCTCGCACCACTGTGTTTCGTCCACGCCGTGAACAAAGCGGCCTTGAAGCACCACGCCTTCGCCTTCGAGCGCCTCGAGCGCCGCACGCACAGCCGATTCGCTCATTTCCAGGTCCGTCGCCACGTCAACCGCACGAACCGGGCCGCTCGACTCCAAGCGGCCACGCACCAGCGCCAAGTGCGCATTAGCGGCTTGCGACAAAGCTGAGCCGTGGGCGTTAGCCCCCGGAGCCGCGCCACCACCTGGGCTGGCCAATTCTGACGAGAACCTCAGCGCCGGCACGGCCTCGGCCGACGGATACGCGGCCGAGACAAGCTGCCAGCGCTCCGCCGCGACCCACAGCGACCTTCCCGACGCAGTAAGCAACCGAGTCGCCCTGCGCGCCGAAACCAATTCATCGAACCAATCTGACCAGCCGGCCGCCTCGCACTCGGGCAGCGCACCCAAGAGCAGCAACGCGTCGTGCAGCTCCTCGCGATCGCGGACCAGCGGCCATGCCTCTTGCCGCACCTGGTCAATGGCCGCCGCGTCCAATCGCGCGAGATCGCGCACGTCGTCCGGGCTAAGCAATCGCCGCGTGGCGACCGCGCGTGCACGCCGCTCTTCCAGCGGCGCATCGTCGAGAAACGCATAGGGGTTGGCGTTGAGAATCTCGTAGCAAAACGGCGACGGCTCGCGCGTGTCACGCGCCAAGAGCTCGACCTCGCCGGCCTCGATCCGCCGCAACAGCGCCAGCCAGCGGTCGACGTCCATCGCCTCGTGCAGGCAATCGAAAACCGTCTGGTTCACCAAGGGGTGCGATGGGATTTCGATGTCGCCGGTCTGATTCTCCTGGCACGCCGTCTGCGCCGGAAAAATCGCCGAGAGTAGATCGTCTGAGCGAAATCGCTGGAGCGGCGGTGGGACCTTCGTGCCCCCTTGCTGCCGCAGTACCGCCAAGGCGCGCGTGCAGTTCCATCGCCAGCGAATCTGGAACATCGGCACGGCCAACAGCGCCTGCGTCAACAGTTGCTCGGCGTTCTGCGTGTTCAGCATTCGGAACATGCTGTCGATGGGGAAACTGTGCTGCGGCCCCAATGAGAGCACGATCCCGTTGTCGTCGGCGCTGGCCTGCAACTCGAAATCGAACGAGCGACAGAACCGCTTCCGCATTGCCAGCCCCCACGCACGATTGATCCGCCCTCCGTAGGGCGAGTGAATGACCAACTGCATTCCGCCCGAGTCGTCGAAAAAGCGTTCGAAGACGATTCGCTCTTGCGACGGGACAACGCCAATCGCCGCCACCTGCGTCGCGACGTATTGCAGGCACTGATGCGCGGCCCAGGGCGTCGCACCGGTTTCCGCCGCAAGCCATTGCAAGGCCAAAAAGGTGTCAGGAACCTTTTCGGCCGCACGGTCAGAGAGAGACTCGGCGTCAGGCGTCTGATTGGCCACGCCGTCCAAAAAAGGTTCCTGACACCTTTTTGATGTTTTGAGCTTTCCACTGTCAGCATCGCCGGACAATTGGCCGACCGATACAAGCTGCCGACCGATCTCCTGACGAAGCGAGGACACCTCGCTCGACAGCTCGATCGTTCGACCCGGCGCCTCGCCCAGCCAGAAGGGAACCGTGGCCGGCGCGCCGCGAGCGTCCTCGACAATCACCTCGCCCGCGCGAATCTGGCGGATTCGCCAGGAGGTGTTACCCAGCAGAAAGATATCACCGGCGAGGCTTTCGATCGCGAAATCCTCATTCACGGTGCCGACAAACGTTCGCGACTCCTCGGTCACGACGCGATACTCGGCATTCTCGGGGATCGCCCCGCCCGAGCACACCGCCGCCAGCCGCGCTCCGCGCCGCGCTCGGAGCTGACGATGCACTCCATCACGATGCAGATAGGCCGTCCGGCGCCGGCCGGTGTGAATTCCCTCGCTGAGCATCGCAACCACTGCGTCATAATCTTCTCGCCGCAATTCGCAGTAGGGCCATGCGCGGCGGAAAAGGTTGAACAAGGCGTCCTCGTCCCACGGCTCGCAGGCCACGGCCGCCACGATCTGCTGTGCGAGGATGTCCAACGGCGCCGGTGGTATCTCCACGCGATCCAGCCATCTGCGTCGCACGGCGCGCACCAGCGCCATGCACTCGACCAGGTCGTCGCGCGTCAGTGGAAACAGCCGCCCGCAGGGTACCTTGCCCAGTGAGTGGCCGGACCGGCCTACGCGCTGTAAGAGCGTGGCGATCGATCGGGACGAACCAATCTGGCACACCAGGTCGATGTATCCGACGTCAATCCCCAGCTCGAGCGATGCCGTGGCGACGATTGCGCGCAGCGTGCCGTCCTTCAACCGCTGCTCGGCCGAGAGGCGGATCTCGCGCGACAGGCTGCCGTGGTGACTGGCCACCGCGTCTTCACCGAGCAACTCCGACAATTGATGTGCCACGCGTTCGGCCATGCGTCGCGTGTTGACAAAAATGAGCGTGCTGCGGTGCGTGTTCACCAGTTCGGTAATCCGCCCGTACACCTCCTTCCACGTTTCGTTCGAGCAGACGGCCGCGAGCGGTTGCACCGGCACCTCGATCCCCAAATCGAGATCGCGGATGTGCCCGATGTCGATGATCTCGCACCGCGGCACCGCCGCTGCCGCCGCCGGTTGAACGAACAGCCCCTCTCCCCCTAGGGAGAGAGGGCAGAGTGAGGGGGGATCGTCGCGAGATAACGGATCGCACCCGCGCGTCCCGACCAGGAACCGTGCAATTTCATCAACCGGCCGCTGCGTGGCCGACAGGCCGATGCGCACGGGCGGTTCTTGGCAAAGTGCCGCAAGCCGTTCAAGCGAAAGCGCCAGGTGCGAGCCGCGTTTGTCGCGCGCCAGAGCATGGATTTCGTCGACGATCACGGTCTGCACCGTGCGGAGCATTTCACGGCTCTTTGCGCCGGTCAGCAGCAGGTACAGCGACTCGGGCGTGGTCACCACGATGTGCGGAGGTCGTCGGACCATCGCCTGGCGGACGGATTGCGGCGTGTCGCCGCTGCGCACCACGCTACGAATCTCGGTCGGTGCGAAGCCCTCAAGCTCGGCGACGGCGCGGATTTCGGCCAGCGGCCACCGCAGGTTCCGCTCGACATCGTTACCCAGCGCCTTTAGCGGCGATATGTACACGACCTGCGTCTCATCGGCCAACTCGCCGTTGAGCGCCTGCCGCATCAGCCGGTCGATGCAGAACAGAAACGCCGCCAGCGTCTTGCCCGAACCGGTGGGGGCCGCGATCAACGTGTGGTTACGCGCGGCGATCTGCGGCCACCCCATCCGCTGCGCCTCGGTCGGCTCGCGGAACCGTTTCTCGAACCAGCGAGCGGTAACGGGATGAAAGGCGGAGAGGGGCATGTCGTAAGCACTTCGGGCGGTGACAATTGAGTGCCTGGGGCCAAGGCCCTTAAGGCCGTGCCCCCGTGCGCCGCTGTTGGGCACGCTCCGCATAGCCCCAGCGCACGCCGCGTGGACTCGGCACGCACCCTGTAAGATATGCGAGCTTGCCCCGTGACGGTAGCTTTCGCGAAAATGGCTACAGTATTGGCCAAATGGAGACTACTGCCATGAGTCGTGATTCCCACCGGCGAGAATTCCTCCAGCGCGCCGGCGCCATTTCAGCCAGCCTCCTTGCAGCCGGTTACACGGCCACCGCGCGTGGCTTTGCGGCGAACGAAACGATCAACGTCGGCTGCATTGGCACCGGCGGTCGCTGCCAGATGCTCATGCGCGAGCTGGCCAAGTTACCCGGCGTGCGGATCGCAGCGGTCTGCGACGTGTGGGACCAGCACCTGGAGGCGAGCAAGCGGCTGGCCGATCCGCAGGCCTTCGCCACCAAAGATCATCGCCAGCTCTTGGACCGTGGCGAAATCGACGCGGTGCTCATCGGCACGCCCGATCATCATCATGTGCCGATCACGGTCGACGCCTGCGCCGCCGGCAAGGACGTATACGTCGAAAAACCGCTGACCCACGATCTGGCTGAGGGCCAGGCCGCGATCGACGCACAGAACAAGCACGGCCGCGTCGTGCAGGTCGGCATGCAGCAGCGGAGCATGCCGCAGTTCCACGAAGGGCTCCAGATCGTTCGCTCAGGTCAATTGGGCACGATCCACAAGGTCCACCTTACTTGGAACCGCAACGTCGATCGCGCCGCGCGCGGCAAGACGGAGGTCGATCCCGCCTCGGTGGACTGGAAGCGATTTTTGGGCACGGCGCGCGAGCAGCCGTTCGATGCCTACCGCTTCCGCAATTGGCGCTGGTTCTGGGATTTTGGCGGCGGAATCCTTACCGACCTGATGGTCCACTTCATCGACGTGGCCAATTGGTACTTGGACCTCGAGTACCCTGCCACGGCCACCACAATTGGCGACCACTATCTCGCCAAAGACCTGTGGGAAACGCCCGACACGGTGCAGACCTTGCTGCAATACCCAAAGCAACAAGTACAAGTCTATTACGAGGGGACGTTTATCAATGCGCGCAACGCGGCCATGCTCGAATTCATGGGCAGCGAGGCCACACTCTACCTCGATCGAGGCCGCTATGAAATCCATCCGGAGCGCCGCAGCAAGTTGAAATACTCCGAATCCGTGCTGGGAAGCGGTGCGCGTGGTGCGGACTTTTACGACAAGCCACCCGGCGAGGCGCTACACCTGGCCAACTGGTTGGAGTGCATTCGCAGCCGGCAGAAACCCAACGCCCCGGCCGAGGCCGGTGTGACAGCCGTGCTCGCCGCGCATCTAGGCAACCAGGCGTATCGCACAGGCCAGGTAGTTCGGCACAACGCGTAACTGCGTCGTCGCTCGTATCCCGCGAAGGGCCCCTCGGCGACTCGCCGGGGGCTAACGCTAATGATGCCCTTGCGACGCCAGCCAGCGTTCGGCGTCGAGCGCCGCCATGCAGCCGGTGCCAGCCGCGGTCACCGCCTGGCGGTAATAGTCATCGGCCACGTCGCCGGCTGCGAAGACGCCTTCGACGCTTGTGTAGGTTCGCTGGGGGGTCGTCCACTTGATGTACTTCTTCGGCGTCAGCTCAAGTTGGCCCTCGAGAAACGCGGTGTTGGGCGTGTGGCCGATTGCCAGAAACAGCCCCGCCGCCTCCAGCTCGCGCGTCCCTTCGGCTCGCGTGCTGGCGAGCCGCACACCCGTCACACCGTCCTTATCGTTTCCCAGCACCTCGTCGAGTGCGTGACTCCAGATGATTTCGAGCTTCGGGTTGTCCATGGCACGCCGCGCCATGATCTTCGAGGCTCGCAGCTCGTTTCTTCGGTGCACCATATACACGCGGCTGGCGAACTTGGTGAGAAAGGTCGATTCTTCGACCGCCGAGTCGCCGCCGCCGATCACCACCAGAGGCCGATTGCGAAACCGCGGCAGCGCACCATCGCAAACGGCGCAGGCGCTCACCCCGCGGTTCTTGAACTTCTCTTCCGAAGGCAGACCCAGGTAGTTCGCGCGGGCGCCGGTGGCCACGATCACGGCGTGTGCCTCGGTGGCGGTGCCGGAGGAGGCCGTCAGACGGAACGGGCGGCGAGTGAAATCGACCCCCACGATGTCGTCGGTCACGATCCGCGTGCCAAAGTTCTTGGCCTGCTGCCGCATCAGCTCCATGAGCTCGGGCCCGCTGACGCCATGCTCTCCATGGGGGGGCATGAGCCGCCTTTGGTCCGCGTCGATCGAGTCATCGAGATAGCCGGCCAGGTTTCCGGCCGGGAAGCCGGGGTAATTCTCCACCTCGGTTGTAAGCGCCAACTGGCCCAGCGGAAGCGTGCCGGCCAGGCGGTTTTCTTCCGTTACCGCACCTTCGAACACCAGCGGTTTCAGCTCGGCGCGCGCGGCATAGAGCGCCGCCGCCCAGGCAGCCGGTCCACTGCCGACGATCAACACGTTCTCCGCCACCGCATTGCCCTTGAGTATGCCGTCGAATCCACAATTGGGTGGGGCAATTATAACGAGGGACGATAGGCGGGCTAGCGCCGAGTGCGCCGCCAGGACGAATCGAGGAGCGCACTCGTCGAGGCGAGCGAATCCCCTTCGGGGCTGACCGCGGCCGACAGGGCCACCAGATCATTTCGCATCGTTTGCGCAAGCAGAAACGAGATACCGAACGCCGCCAGCCCCACTCCCCCCAGCCAGCCAAAGATCGCCTTGCGATCGAGGTCCAAAAACACCAGCACGATCACGGCCAGAAACGGCACGAGGACGGCCAATCCGAAATGTAGCCAGATCCGGCGGCCGAGCGCCACGAGCGATTCAAGATCATCCTTGCTGGTCGAGTTCGGCACGAGCAGCACCGGATAGAAAACGCGCACCATCAGAAATTCGATCAGAAAGAACGACAGCGTGGCCGCCATCAGTCCGCAGAGTGCCTGCGACGTCAAGAAGTGCAGCCAATCGGCACGGTTCAGGCTCGTTTCTTCGCGCACGCCCAACCGGATGCCCATCGGAAGCGCGACCCCCGAGATCAGCCACAGCCCCAGCGTGGTCAGCGCCATATAATCGCCCAAAACAAGTGCTCGCCTGCGCAGAGCGCGCAGCTCCTCGGTGGCGAGCTCGACACGCCGGCCGACCCGCGCGGTCCCACGCACCACGGGCCATGCCAGGCTCAGCATCAGCGCGGTGCCGGCGGAATAGGCGATCGCATTGACCCACAGAATTACCGGACCTCGGAAGACTAGTTGCGCCGACTGGGGAAGGCGGCTCACGATCTGATCGTAGTTGTAAGGGATGTTCAGCAGGCTGGCCACGACATTCGGCAGCACTCCGCCGGCGACGAGCACCAGCACCGCTACGGTCGCATATCGCCGCATCCACTGCCGCCAACTACGCGCGGGCGGGCGGAGCAGGTTTTGCACCTGCGGCCGGAGGCACAGGTCGAGCTGCCGCGAGAGCTCACCGGACGTCGCGAAGCGGTCTTCGACGTTGGGCTCGAGGCATTTGAGCACCACCTGGTCCATTCCGCGCGGACAATCGTGGGGCAGGAGCGCGATCGCTTGCGGCGGCACGCCTGACCGGCGACGCTCGGTCATTTGCGCGACGGTCGTGGCCCAGTCGTCGGTCAATCCCTCATCGCGGAACGGGCGTGCGCCGGTCAACAGCTCGAAGAGCACAATCCCCAGCGAATAGATATCGCTGCGGCCGTCCAAATCGGCAGGCTGTCGCTCGTGCGCGGGGTTACACGCCTCGAGCTGCTCCGGCGACATGTATCCGAGGCTTCCGCCGAAATACGCGGCCGGCGTGGCCCCCTCCAGCTTCGAGCTGAAGCTGATGTTAAAGTCAACCAGCTTCGGCGACCCGTCGGCCGCCAGCAGGATGTTGGCCGGCTTGATGTCGCGGTGCAAAACGCCCTGCGAGTGGGCATAGTCGAGGGCGCTTGCGACTCGCGCGCCGATCCAGCAAACGACCTCCGGCCACGTGGCAGCGCCCAGTTTTTGACGCAGACCGGAATCCGAGGGTGGCGCTTCGCCCCGCTGCACCAGCGAGCGGTCGATCGCCTCCAAGAGCGTCTGGCCCGAGCGTTCGCTGGCGGCGATCAAGCGTGCGACGTCGACGATCGCCTGGAGCGTTGGCCCGGCGATGTATTGCATGTACAAGAGACGCACTTTTCGATCCGCGAGCGTGCGCTGGTCGTAGACGCGCACGATGTGCGGATGGTCAAGCTGGGCCATTGTCTGCGGCTCGCTGCCACGGTCGGAGGAAATTTTCAAGGCCAACAGCCGCTGCATCGACTGCTGCCGCGCCAGGAACACTGAGGCGAACGCGCCGCGGCCCAAGAGCGTCAACAGGTCGAAGTCGTCGATCCGCTCGCCAGGCTCGAAGCGGTGCAGCAGCTCGGCGCTCACCAGTGCCGTCGACAGATGCGGCGCCTCAAGCCCCAACAGGCGCGCCAGTTGCGAAGCCTGCCGCGGGAATCGCTCGAAATAGCCTTGCGGATCGACCTCCTCGCCGGCCTGCCGCCGCACGTGGTATTCCTCGTAGATCAGGTCGGCTGGGGCCCCGTCGGCCGATGCCAGTTCGGGGAATTCGGCGACGTACTGCTCGACCGTCTTCGGCATGTGCCGATGCTGCCAGCGGTATTCGAGATCGACCTTGATCAACTCGATGAGCAAAAAACGCCGCAGGGCCGCCGACCGCGGCGGCAGAAAGGGATCGAGTAGCGGGGCCGTCTGCCCCGCATCCCACGCGGAAACGAGCTGCTCCACCTGTTCGGCAAGGACGGTCCATGCGCGCTCGGCGTCGTCCGGTTGGAGCTCGCTTTTTTCGGTCAACGACGACACGCGGCATTCCCGCTGGCGAAGGCCCTGACGATTTCAATGGTTCGCAAGACTCAGAGCCGCCGGCCGGCACGCGCAAAGCTGATCCCGGTGCCGCACGCAATGCTGAGCCCGGTGGCGTTAGCCACGGGAGCGCGTCGCTCGAAAGCGCGACAATTCGCCGCCGCCGCATCCAATGGCAACGCGTCCTAGTACAATGTAGGCCGACCGAGTGGGGCATGCCACGCATTCAGTCGAAGGTGGCCATGATGCAGGGAGAAGAGCAACTCGTCGCCCAGATTCGCCGCGGAGATACCGAGGCTCTGGCGCGGTTCATCGAAGCGCGGCGATGGCAGCTTTTGGCTTATATCGAGCGTCATTCGGGCCCGGCACTGCGCACCAAGGTCGAGCCGGAGGACATTTTGCAGGAAACGAGCGGCGAAGCGGTCCGTTCGCTAAGCTCGGTCGACCTTTCGTCGCGCGATCCGTTTGGCTGGCTTTGCCAAGTGGCTGAGCGGAGGATTATCGACGCTCACCGGCGTTTCTTCGGCGCCAAAAAACGCGCGGCCGGACGCGAGGTTTCGCTCGATGCGCCCGCTGCGTTCGACACGAGCCGCGCCGGCCTAAGGGATTTGCTCGTGGCGAGCATGACGACGGCCAGCCAGGTGCTCTCTCGCAACATGCGCATGATGCGCGTGAACCAGGCCTTGGCCACGCTGCCTGAAGAACAGCGCGAAGCGCTGCGGTTGCGGTACGTCGAGGGGCTCCCCTCCAAAGAGATCGCCAAGCGGTTGGGCAAAACCGACGGGGCGATTCGCGTCATGCTCACGCGATCGCTCGACCGATTGCAGGCGCTTCTGAACCCCGAGGCGGCTTCGTAGGATCGACGGTCCTCTTCCGGACCGTGCAGCCGCCGAGCGCCGATGCATTCGGCTTCTGCGGAACAGAGCCGGCATTGGGTGGCAATATTTGCCGTCGATCTAGCGCAATTTTCATGCGCAAAACACTTGCTCGTTGCGCAAACAAATCGCTACAATTCAGGCATGTCGCACGTGACGCTTCGAAACATTGCGGAGGATCTCCATGTTTCTATCGGCACGGTTTCACGTGCTCTGCGCGGCGCGGGCGACATCAGCGACGAATTGAAGTCGCGTGTCCGCGAGGCCGGTCAGCGGCTGGGCTACCGCCGCACTCGCCCGGCTGGCCGCCGCCGCAAGCGCACGAACGCTTTTGCCGTGATTGTTCCGGACGTCACATCGCCGCTTTTGGCGCTGGCTATGCGCGGCATTCTCGACATTGCTTTTCGGCATGGTTTTGTGGTCCATCTTTCGGAAACTCGCGGTCAGCAGTTTCGCCAGGACGAATATCTGGAGCGGATGCTGGGCCGCGGCATCGACGGCGTGATTATCGACCCCGTGGCTCGCGACGACGGGCGAATGCTTCAGGAGGTCCATGACCGACGGATTCCACTGGTGGTCTTCGACCGGCAAGGCCCCAACTTTGAAGGCCACTTCGTCGGCAACGACAACGTCCTTGGCGGACGCCTGGCCACCGAGCACCTGATCCGCGAAGGATTCCAGCGCGTGGGATTGGTCCAGGGGCCGCTGGTCTGGTCGATCTGCCGCGAGCGCCGACAAGGGTATATTCAGGCCCTGGTCGAGGCCGGGCGGCCGTTCGATCCGGAGCTGGTCGTCGAAGCGGAGGCGTTTCGCGCGCAACTCGGGCTCGAAGCCACCCGGCAGCTTCTGGAACGGCAACCGGACATCGACGCGCTATTCATCATGTCCGACATGCTCGCCGTGGGTGCGCTGCGATACATCCAATTGTCCGGTCGCTGGGAGCGTCGACGGGTGGCGGTAGTGGGGTTCGCCGACATCCCGCTGGCCGAGTACCTCACCGTCTCACTCAGCACGATTCACCAGGAAGGTTTTCAACTGGGACAGGAAGCCTGTCACCTGCTGGTGCGGTTGCTGGAAAACAAATTTCCTCCCGAAGGCCTCTTGAAGATCACCATGCCGGTGAAGCTTGTCGTTCGAGAGTCGAGCCGACGGCTGGCCACCCGCGCTCGATAAGCCGCTTCACGCCATCCCCCGAACGGGTCAAGCGCCACAAAAATATTCGGAGCATTCTTGATTCGGCCGGCCGCCTGTAATAGGTTGATCGCTGAGACCGTCAGCGGACTGTTGCGCTATTGCGGCGCCGCATGGTCGCTTTGCCCAAGTGGCGAACAAGAAGCCGACGCGCGCCAGAGCATGTGCCTCTGGCAATCCGTGATGCCTGCGTTCGTCGGCGGACCCCAACCGGCCCTGCTCGACCATGTGTGGCACGGCGGCGGCAGTCGCCGTGTTGACGACATTCACCGGGCCACGCGGTGTGATTCGAACTGTGCAAGCTTGAAGGAGTGGTGTGTATGCCCACGGGCAAGATCAAGAAGCTGGTCCATGACCGCGGCTTCGGATTCATCCAAGGGGAAGACGGCCGGGATGTGTTCTTCCATCATTCAGCCGTGACGGACCAGGGGTTCGACATGCTGACCGAAGGGCAGCATGTCGAGTTTTCGGTGGACGAAGGAGGGCGCGATCAGCGCGGCAAGGGACCTCGCGCGTCCGTGGTCAATCCAAAGTAGGCCGACCTGCGCGATTTCGCGCCGGCCCGAGCAAACTGCATCGCTCGCTGGGCGTCCATGCTTGCCGATACGGCACTCGGGCGGCATGAGCATTCACGGGCCGCCCCCGGCGAGCGCTGTGGTTGTGGAGAGTCGTCGCGCCTAGGCACTTTGCGCAACCGCATCGACGACTTCCACCTCGTCGATGAGCTTCAGCACGCCGGCGACACGCCGGCAACTGTGCTGGCAGAGTTGCTTTTCGTAGAACGAGCGCACCTTGCCACGGACTGTAATCGTGCCAGCGCGAGCTTCGATCTTGAGGCTTCTTAAACCCGGGAAGTGCCGCTGCCAAAGAAAATTCGTCACACGGCGTTGCAGTTGCTCGTCAGATTCCATCTCATCGAGAGCAATGGGGCACATCTGGAACTCCTTTTTCACGATCCGTAGCATGCTCGTGGCGTGGTCGGCCATTCCAAGGCTTTCCGCCTGTTATCGACGCAAATGCGCCACAAGCTTAACTGTGGAGCGGAAGCAATCGGTGTGCCGAACGGCAGTGTCGCTGTGGGCATAAACGCAAGTTCACATTACTTAAGTCAATATATCATAACCGATTATGGCAAAATACCGACACGCTCGTCGCTGGCACGCAGGCACGTTCTTGCGGCGAGAATGCTGCATTTCATAGCAAGGTCGTGCCAGAATATTCAACGGTGGGCAGGTTTCGCGCAAGCCATCCAGTAGAAAGGAAGGGCGCCGTGCGACTCCATTCGCTTATCCCCGTCGCTCTCATGGTTTGGTCGTTTCTGGTTGCGACCTCGACAGCGGCCGCAGCCGCTGAGCCGCTTTTGGCGAGTGTTGCAAAGGCCGACATCACGCCAAAGCCGGGGTTGCCCATGTGGGGGTACAGCGGCCGCACCGCGGGCGCCGAAGGGACGCTCGATCCGCTGATGGCCAAATGCCTCGTGCTGAAGTCGCCTCGCGAGGCCGTTGCGATTGTCACGCTCGACCTGGGACGCGTGCCGGAAGAAACGGTCTTGGAAGACGCTCGTCAGCGAATACACGCCGAATGCGGCATCTCAAACCTTTTTGTCACGGCCAGCCATACGCACCAAGCGCCGTCGCTCGAGTCGATCGGCGGGGTGCCCAATGAGTACGGCCAGTCGGTGGGCGCGGCCATCGCGAAGATCGTGGTTCAGGCAGCCGACCAGCTCGTTCCCGTCAAGATCGGTGTCGCGCAGGGCGAGGCCGACCTGGGCCACAATCGCCGCCGCCTGCTGCCGGATGGCCGCGTCGCCATGCAGTGGCGCAATGCCGAACGCGACCCCACGGCCCCGGTCGACCGGCAGTTCACCGTCATTCGCGTCGATCGCGAGGACGGCACGTCACTGGCCGTGCTGTACCATTACGCCTGTCACCCGGTCGTCCTGGGGGCGGATAACCTTCGCTATAGCGCGGACTATGTGGGCCAGGCCGCGGCCGTCGTGGAAGCGGGGCTCGACACGACCTGCCTATTTCTGCAAGGCGCCTGCGGCGACATCAACCCCTACGTCGACAAGACCCCGCTTGTGCATGGTGGGGTCGAGGAGATGCGGAAGATGGGCACCGAGCTCGGTCAACTCGTCGAGCAGACGGCGCGCAATACCAAGACCGCGCTTGTGACCGAGCCAGCGCTGCGATTTCACCAGCAAAGCATTCCGTTGAAAGTGCGGTGGGACCTGCAAAATCCCGACGCCCGTGCCGTGCTGAGCCGCGCATATGGGCGACGGTTCGATCAATACCTCGCGCCGCGCTTGGAAGGGGGAATCGTTTCGGCGCCGCTCGCGGTCCTGTTGATTGGCGACGATGTGGCCTTGGTAGGAATGCCGGGCGAGGTGTTCGTCCAGTTCCAGCTTGACCTGAAGGCACGCTCCCTGGTTCCGCATACGCTGCTGGTCGGTTACACGAACGGGTATCATGCTTATTTTCCCACCATCCGCGACGCCGCGGCGGGGGGTTATGGCGGCAAGACGGCCACCTACGTGGAAGTGGGAGCCGGCGAGCGCTTGCTGAACCAAGGGCTGGTGACGATCTATCGGCTCACGGACCGGCTGCACGATCTTCCGCGCGAGGAGGACTTTCGCTTGATTGAATGGGATGAGATCAAACCCAGGAAGGCCGACACGAAAGCGGCTTCTCCATGACTCCCGAGGCTGATTCGCTGCGAATGTTGTTGACCGGCTGCGCAAGCGGCATGGGCCAGCACGTGGCCGACTGCTGCGTCGCGGCCGGCCACCGCCTGATCGCCACCGACGTGGACTACGATCGACTGTCCGACTATGCGGCGAAGCGAGGCTGGCGCGAGCCCCAGGTCTATATCGAACGGCTCAACGTCTGCGAACCGACGCGCTGGGACGACGTCGTGCGGTTGGCCGTCGAGCGTTTCGCCGAGCTGGACGTGCTGATGAACTTCGCCGGCGTGGTTACTCCGGGCCACGTCCATGACGCGCCGCCCGAGGCCATTTCGCGCCACATCGACATCAACGCCAAGGGCACGATGTTCGGCACTCAGGCCGCCGCCAGGCAGATGGTGCGGCAGGGTCACGGACACATCATCAACATGGGCTCGATGGCCTCGCTGGCGCCGGTGCCGGGGATCGCGCTCTATTCCGCCTCGAAGTTCGCGGTCCGCGGCTTTTCGCTGGCCGTGGCGCAGGAGCTGCGACCGAAGGGCGTGTTCGTGACGCTCGTCTGTCCTGACGCGGTGCAAACGCCCATGCTCGACCTGCAGGTGGACTACCCGGAAGCGGCGTTGACATTTTCAGGACGGCGAGCGCTCACGGTCGAGGAGGTGTCGCGCGTCATCCTAGGTCGCGTGCTCAAGCGTCGGCCGCTGGAGGTCATCATCCCGCGATCGCGCGGCTGGCTTGCCAAGCTCACGAGCGCGGTCCCGGCGATGGCGGCACCGCTCGTGCCGCGATTGACAAGCAAGGGCCTCGCGCGCCAGGCGGCGGTCCAAAAGGCGCGCAATCGGCCAGTCCAGCACGACGGCGCGACGCGCGGCAATGCATCGACGGAGGCTCGATGACAATGGCTCCCACGTCCGGCGATCACGCACCGTCGCCGCAGCCCGGCGTCACCATCGAGCAAAAGGTGCGCTGGGGCGACATGGACGCGATGGGGCATGTGAACAACACCGCGTTGTTCCAGTACTGCGAATCGGCACGTGTCGCGTACCTCGAGTCGCTCGGGCTCGACCAGTCCGAGGCGAACACGGCCGCGGGTCTGGGCATGGTCCGCGCGGCCTTGAATTTCCGCCGGCAAGTACGCTACCCGGCGACTCTGACGGTCACGGCCAACGTCACTGCCACGAGCGAGCGCTCGTTCACCCTTTCCTACATCATCGGGGACGCGGCAAACGGCCAGACCGTGGCCGATGGCGAATCAGTCTGCGTCTGGGTCGATTATCGCCAAGGCAAGGCACTGCCGCTGCCCGAGGAGCTCGTGGCCGCCATCGCCAAAGTAGAACGAGGCGGGAAGTGATAACCGGTTGCCACACGGACGAATGAACCGCAGAGAGCGCGGGGACCGCAGAGACTTGCAACCTCACCGAAGTTCGCGTACTCCGCGGTTAAGAAGAATTGTGCGCGGCCGATAGACCATGCTGCGGTTAGTCGCTAGGATCCGCGGTGAAACCTGTGGTTGGCACCGCTGCCGGAAGGACGATTCGTTCCAGGGCTGTTCGAATCGTCGGCGGTATCGGCGCCGGCTTGCGGCTCTGCCGGTCCACGAAGACGTGCACGAAGTACCCGCTGGCCGCGGACGACTTCGTACCAGCGCGAAACAGTGCGATCTCGTAACGCGCACTGCGGTTGCCGAGCTTTGCCACGCGCAGGCCCGCCTCGATGACCTCCGGAAACGCCAGCGCCGAGTCAAACCGGCAATGACTTTCCACGCACACGCCGATTACGGGGCCTGCCGCGATGTCCAATCCCCCGACGCGGATCAAGTATTCATTGATCACCGTGTCGAAGTACGAGTAATAGACCACGTTGTTCACGTGGCCGTAGATGTCGTTGTCCATCCAGCGCGTGGGAATCGGCAAAAAGTGTGCGAATCGCTCTCGTGTCTCGCTCGATGCGTTCGACATTCTTGCGCGGATCGCTCAACCACTACCCACGCAGGGTGACGACGGCGTTGGTGATGACGTCGCTTTCGCGCTCGCGCGTCGCGGCGTGCAGGAACACCTTGCTGCCCTCTTTCCACATCCGCGTGACGATCGTTTCGCCCGGAAACACGACGCCGCGGAAGCGTACCTGGTAGCGCGCCACCTGGTACGTGTCGCCTTCCAACAGGTGGTCCACGACCGCCTTGCAGACGATACCGTAAGAGCAAAGGCCGTGCAGGATCGGTTTGTCGAATCCGCCGATCTGCGCGAATGCCGGGTCGGCATGCAGCGGGTTCTTGTCGCCCGAGAGTCGATACAGCAAGGCTTGCTGCGGCAGCGTGGGGGACTCGACGACGAGGTCCGGCTCGCGCTCGGGCGCGTCGTTGGACGCCTTGGGGCCCGAGTGTCCGCCGAAGCCGCCTTCGCCGCGCATGAACATGGTGAAGCGGTTCACGAAGATCAGTTCGCCCTGCTGGTCTTTCGTGTGTGTTTCAAGCACGACGACGGCGGCTTTTCCCTTGTCGTAGATGTCCGCCACGCGGCCCGAATTGGCAACGGTCGCCGAAGTGGGAATCCGCTGGTGAATCTCCAGGTCCTGCTCGCCGTGCAGCAGCATGAACGGATTGAACTGAATTCCCGGCACCGACGGTACGTGGGCCAGCATGTGATGCACCGGGATGACGCCGAAAGTGGGAAGTACCTTCAGGCAGCCTTCGTACGTGTAGGACAGCTCGCGCGGGTCGGTCTGCGGGTTGCCCGCCCCGAGGCCGAGCTGATACAAGATGACTTGGTCTTCGGTCCAAGTGACCGTATCGGAAGGCAACTCGGCGCCGAGCGCTTTGGTGGGGTCGATAGGCATGGTTCATTCATCCTTGAAGCTGCGCCACGAGCAGCATCATTTCGTCGGTTACATTCTTGGGAATCGTGTATCCATCCGTATTCATGATCTGCGCCAGGTGGTCGCGAACTGCTTCCGGCGCTGGGCGAACCCCTTTGCCGGCATACCAGCCGGGGGTCAGTCCCGTGAAAACACGCGCAAACCGTCCGCCGCCGACCGAAAACACCTCGTGAGTCAGCTCGCACTGCTGACTGACCAGATAGACGACGAGCGGCGTGACAAATTCGGGGTCGAGCGCCGCGGCCAGCGGGCCCAAGAGGTCCTCGGTCATTCGCGTACGCGCGATCGGGGCGATCACGTTCGAGCGGATATTGTACTTCGCGCCTTCCACCGACAGCACGTTCGAGAGTCCCACTAGTCCGCTCTTGGCGGCGCCGTAGTTCGACTGGCCAAAGTTGCCGAAGATGCCGGCGGCCGAGGCCGTGAACAGGAACCGCCCGTAGCCGTTCTCCTTCATCACGGCGAACGCCGGCTGCGAGACAAAGAACGCGCCCTTGAGATGTACGTTGAGAACGATCTCTAGATCCTCAGGTGGCAGCTTGGCAAAACTCTTGTCGCGTAGGATGCCGGCATTGTTGATGACGATATCAACGCGGCCGAACGTATCGGTGGCGGCCTTGATGATCGCGGCGCCGCCGGCCGGAGTGGCGACCGAATCGTGGTTAGCGATCGCCGTGCCGCCGGCCGCCGTGATTTCGGCCACGGTCGCATTGGCCATACTGGTATTCGCGCCGGTGCCGTCGTGCTTGCCGCCCAGATCATTTACCACAACCTTGGCGCCGCGCCTTGATAGCTCAAGCGCATACGTCTTGCCCAACCCGCCACCGGCACCCGTGATGACGGCGACACGGTTGTCGAATCGGATGTCGCTCATGAACGTCGCTCCGTGCGGCGATGTGGTAGAAATCGGCTACGAAACCTGCGACGCCGATGGTAGCGGAGGCTCGCGAGGCAGTCAAACCGCCGGGTGCCACTCGTGCCTTGTCCCGCCGGGTGCCACTGCTGGCTTGTCCAGCAGTGCGTCGCTAGGCTATCAAGAATTATCCAAGCGTACTCACCGTGCTTCTCGGTCAATTCACAATGCCGTAGAGTGACTCTCAACGTGCGAAAGAAACGACTCTTCGCGCTCGCCGCGGCGATGCTTGGCACGGGCTTGGGCTTGTTGCTGGTCGAGATCGCGCTGCGCGCCGCCGGTTGGCCGGCGCCGGGGTACTACATCGGAGACGAAGGACCGATCACCGAACGCTGGCACTATCCCGGCAGGCACGGCGGCATGTATCCGCCGGGCGTCGGGCGGCTGAAGCACTACTATTACGACGTGGAGATGGCGATCAACGAGCACGGGCTGCGCGAACGGCCGTGGACGCCCAAGCAATCGGGTCGCTGGCGAGTGGGGCTGTTCGGCGACTCATACGTTCTGGGCACGGGCGTCGAACAGCCGGAGCGATTCGGAGATGCCTGGTACGCGCTCGTACAAGACCGCTTTCCAAACGTCGAGCTGTGGAATTTTGGGAGCGCGCTGTGCGGCACCAAGGGATCGGCTGACATGCTCGATGGCATCGCGCGGCGGTACGATTTGGATGAAATCGTCCTGGCGTTCTATGCCGGCAACGACCTGCTGGATACCTACCAGGACGTTCGTCGCGGCGATTCGTTGCAGGCGCCGCGGACGCGATGGAGGGCCGTGAAATACTGGCTGCGGACGCATTGCCGACTGATCAGCTTTGTGTGGGTCGCGGTGGCGCGGACCTGGGCTCGCTTCGAGCCGATCGGCGTCTTTACCCGCGCCGAGCTGGAGGAATACTGGCACGACACGGAAGCGGCCTTGGATCGGATCAAGATGCTCTCCGGCACTCGGCCTCTTGCACTACTATACTTGCCCACGAATCTGGAATGGGACGACGTAGCATGGCAGCAAGCTCGCAAGCGTTTCGGCTATTCCGAAGACGGTCGCTGGCTGGTGAAGCGCAGGCTGGCCGATTGGGCAAAGCAACAGAACGTCGAGCTGATTGATGTAACGCCATGGCTGCGCCAGTGCGGTTTGCCGGCCGATTGCTGCATTCCGGTCGACGGGCACTGGAACGCGCGCGGTCACCACGTCGTGGCCGAGGGGCTGGCGCGGCATGCCTGGTCGCGGCGGCCACACCCGTGATGCAGCGACAGATGCGCCGAGCCGGCGGCGTTAGCCGCCGGAGTGAAGCGGACCCGCGCACCGCTGATGCCGCTCTGCCGACGTACTCACGCGGCTAACGCCGCCGGGCTCAGCGTTGGCATTGTCGCGCCGGCGCGCCCACCAATCCGCGGCCAGGTGGTACGCATCCGTGGCAATCATGTGGACGCCGGCCTCGACGCACTTTTCCCACACTCGCATGTCGGGCGTTCCGTCCGCCGCGCGGCCGGGATTGATCGTGTAGACGCGCATACGATAGCCAGCGCGATTGGCCAGTCGGACGGTTTCGGCCAACCGCTCGAGCGAGACGTGCGCGGGACCGCTCGCACCCTTGGCATCGGCGAAGACGTGCAGCGGAAAGCTCAAAAAGCGGACGAAACGCGGCGGTTCGCTCGGTACGTATCCGCTGACATCTGCTTGCCACGTTTCCGGTCCGAGGTCGGCGAACGCCAGATAGAAATCGCCAGTTGACAGTTGATCATCGTACGCGCGATGCCCCGCCCGGCTGCCGGTGAGACAGACGGTGATCTTGCTCGGACGAAACTCGCCATCCGGAGCCTTGGCCATGGTGGACAACAGATTCGCATTCGGCTTGAGAATCTCGTGAACGTCCTGCGCCAGAGCCGTGCTCGACGACTTGAAATCGACGATCAGCGTATACCCCGACTCGCTACTGCCACCCCACTGCTGCCAAAGGGGGGCCAGGAAGGCGCCCAGCTCCGGTTCTTTGCCACCAGGTGAGCCATCGTGCGTAACGACCGCGGCATTGCGGCTTTGGTCGTACGTGATATCGACTTCGATGTGCTTCAGCCCGGCCGCCAACGCGCTCTCAAAGCGACCAGACGGGTAAAGCCGCCAAGGATAAGCGTTGTGCGCCGCGAAAGGGTTTTCAATGGCTCGCGCGGGCGCCGCGTCATCCGCGCGAAGCGGCACGTTTTCCAACAGACTGACGCACGCGATGCACACCCAGTGCGCGTGGAAGATGGAGCAGCTCATGTCAAGTTCCCTATCGAATCGTCACGCCGCCGCGAGCGATCGAGCCGCTCACTGATTCTGGCGCCACGGAAGAGTATAACCGATGGCGTGAAGCAGTCCGCATCGTCCGCACGTGTTCGCCAGGCTAGCAAGCGGCGTCCGCCGTCGGCCCCGAGCTTGCCGAAGGCCCCGGTGTACGTGAAACGCGCGAGACCCTGGCGGCTGCGGACGTGGCTCTGGCTATTGGCGATGGCGGTGATCTGGACGGCGCTCAATGCCGCCAAGCCGTTGCATATCGACGACTCGTTCTACTGGGCCAACGCGGCCAATATTGCCCGTCGACCGCTCGATCCTTATGGGTTCGTCGTCTATTGGCTGCAATGGCCAATGCCGGCGGTTGAAGGACTCTCGCCGCCGGTGGTGCCGTATTGGTGGGCGCTGGGGTTGCGCCTGCTGCCGGACGAGCCCTGGCTGTGGAAAGTGTGGTTCTTTCCGTTCGCGCTGTTGCTAGTCGTGGCGCTGCGAGCATTGGCCGGACGATTCGCGCCAAGCGCCGAGACGCCGTTGGTGTGGACGATCGTGTTTTCGCCGGTGGTGTTGCCCGGCTTCAACCTGATGGTGGATGTGCCCTGCCTGGCGCTCGGCCTTTCGGCAGTGACCCTCTTTATGTGGGCGCTCGAACGCGGGTCGATCGGCGGCGCGGTGGCCGCGGGGCTATTGGCCGGACTGGCCATGCAGACGAAATACACGGGCTTCGCGGCGCCGGGCGTGATGCTCTTGTTCGCCTTGACGCACGCCTGGCGGCGGACGCCGCTGGCGGTGCTGGCGGGGGCAATTGCGCTCGCGGTCTTTGTCGCCTGGGAAGCGGCAGTCACGCTACGCTACGGGACGGGACAGTTTCTGTGGCAATACCAGCACGGATTCATTATGCCGTGGGGCAAGTCGACGATGGCCATGGCACTCGTGAAGATCGCCGGAGGGACCTTTGGCGTGCTGCTGCTCTGGGCGGTGGCGGCGGCGAGGCGTTTTGCGTCCTGGCTTGCTTTTTTTGCGGCTGTGGTCGTCACGGCAGCACTGGCTGGTGCCGCGGTGCTCCCGTACTTGGATACGCCGGTGGTCGCATTCGGCGCCACGAGCGACAACGTCTTTGGCGTCGTGGGAGTCTTAGTGGTCGCGGCGGTAGCCATCGCGATGTGGCGGTTGTGTCGGCTGGGGCACGCTGCCACCTGGCGGCTCGCTCGCTGGCGACGCGACCGCGACGAGTGGTTTCTCGTGCTCTGGCTGGGGCTGGAAGTCGCGAGCTATTTTCTCCTCTCACCCTTTGCCGCGGCACGGCGAGTGATGGGGGTGTTTGTCGTTGCGTCGCTGTTGGTGGGCCGGCACTCGGCGCTCGCGTGTCGAGACTCCATGCGCCGTCGACTGCTCTATTGCGTGGTCGCCTTCGGAACGCTCCCGGCACTCGTCTATGACGCAGTCGATCGCCAGGAGGCCCGCGCGTTTCAACGCGGAGCCGAGCAAGCAGTCGAGCGCATCAGGGCGATCGACTCGCTCGGCACCATCTGGTTCCTGGGGCATTGGGGATTCCAGTTCCACGCCGAACGCGCCGGGATGAAGCCGCTCGTGCCCGACTACTCCTCCCTAAAACGTGGCGACTGGGTGGTCATGCCACACCGCATGATCCTGCAGGTCGTCGGGTTTCCGCAGGGCGCGGTCGCCGTGCACGACAGCGTGACGATTGACGATCCCTGGCGACTGGCCACGGTCACTCACTACTATTCCGGAACAACGCCCATGGCGCGCCTCGAGGCGCCGCGATTGACCGTCGACTTGTTTCGCATCCGATATGACTGTGTGCCCGAGACACCGTGGCCACCTGATCTTGTGGCCGTGTGGGCCGATAAGACCAGGGGCGGCACAGGCGCCGCGGCGGTTCCCGCGCTCGTGCGCGGACTGCGCGCCGGCGATCTGCGCACCCGGAAATTGATGGCCTATGCGCTCGGCCAACTAGGGCCGCATGCCCAAGCGGCCATCCCCTCGCTCACTCGTGCGCTCGTGGACCGCGACCCCGAGGTGCTCAAACTGGTGGGTGCGGCACTTGAGCGCATCCATCGCGGCGCGCTCATCAACGCGCTCCATCATACAAGCGCGCGTGTTCGCAAGGGCGCGGCAACGGCCATCGGCATGTTCGGGCCGGAAGCCACCGATGCCTTGGCCCCACTGCGGCAAGCGGCCAACGATCCGGATCCGAACGTCCGCCGTGCCGTGTGTGCAGCCATTCTCGCGATAGGCGGGCCACGGCAGCCAGACCAGTCACGAGAATCCTCGCCGTAGCGCCGGCAGCCAAACGCTCTAGGCCGGCATGCTCACATTCGTTAGACTCCGCCACGTATCGTGGTCGAGGTACAGCTTATGCGCTCTCGTGGTGCATCCGATCGACGACACATCAGGTCCTTGGCGGCCCGGTTCTTACTCCTCGCCTGCGCACTGTCTTTGACGCTCGCGGCACTGGAAATCGCCCTGCGTGCCGTCGGCGCGCGGCCCAAAAGCGCCACCGTGCTGTCGACCTACTTCCGCCACGACGATCGCACCGGGTGGATCGGCCAGCCCGGCGCCGCATGCTGGTTCGTCACCACCGACTTCGATGTCTTTGTTTCGCACGACGGGGACGGGTTTCGTAAATGCGGCGCCAAATCGAGCGTCCGCGACGACGCGAAAAGAGCAGGCGAGGTCGTCTGGTGCTTGGGCGATTCGGGCACGTGGGGCTGGGGCGTGGATGATGGGAAGACCTATGTCGATCGGTTGAATGGCCAGGGCGGACATGGCGTCGTATACCGCAACTTGGGCGTCTGCGGGTATTCCTCCGTGCAGCAATACCTGCTCTTGAAAAAATTCTTCGAGCAGGGCATAAGGCCCACCCAGGTGGTGATCCTGTACTGCGGCAACGACCTGTATGAGAACATGGACGACCGCGACCAGGACCCGCCTCGCCCCTATCTCGTGAAGGCCGCGAGTTCCGTCGCGCCCACCACGGACGAACGCGCCGATACCAGCGGGCGATGGGAGCTGCGCAACGATCCGGTGCCGCCGGCGCGCGGTTGGCGAGTCCGCTCTTGGCTGAAGCGCAATCTGCTCGTGTACAACTATGCTCATTTTTATGTGCGAAGCGCGAAGGCGACCTTAAAGGCCTGGCGCGCAACTCACGACGCGCCAACGCCAAGCGGGGCCAAAAGCGAAGTCGTCGCCTCGAGCGAACCGACGCCGACGCAGCAGGCTCTGCGCGAAATCTATCGGCGCATCAAGGATCTTTGCGCGCGCCACGAGGTGCGCCTCGCGATCGTGGCCGAGGGGGGCGATGAGATCGGCATTTGTCGCGACCTGGGAATTCCCTGCGCCAATCTAAGCGAACGGTGGCGGCGGCACTTTGCGACCCCTGGCGCTCCTTCCATTTCCTTCCGCTCCGACCCGCATTTCAATGAGCTGGGGCACAAGCTGATCGCGGAAGTGATTCAGCGCGAGCTGCCGGCCTTGCGGACCGCCTGGGACGCCTCGGTGCCGCCGCGGATGATGCAGTAAGGACGGCCGCCTCAGCCTCAGGCCCATGCGTCCTTCGTGCCGGCGTCCTCGTGCCCAAGCGGAGATTGGGAACCAGAGAAAACTCCGCGTGTTCGCGGCCGATTCCTCGCCATGGGCTAACGCTCGCGGCTCGGCGGTGGCGACCCATGCCCACGCCAGCGCGCAAGCCGCGCTGGCGGGATGCCGAAAAGATAGGCAGCAAGTAGTACCTGATGCAGTGCCGTGGTGCGGAGGATTCCGCCGGTGCGCCAGCGGCGCGCGGAGGTGACGACAGGCGAGCGGATGATGTGCAGCCGGCCGTGCTTGCGCAGCCGGCGGACCAGGTCGACATCTTCCATGATCGGCAAATCGGCCAGGCCACCCAGTGCATGAAACAGCGACGTGCGGACGAAGATCGCCTGGTCGCCGTAGGGAAGGCCCAGCCAGCGCGAGCGGAAGTTGGCGGCTCGCTCGATGAGGCGCATTACACGCCGCGAATCGTCAATCGCCAGCTCAAACGCGCCGCCGCTCACTCCGGGGTCGGCAAGCGCGCGGCGCACTTCCGACGCGAATCCGCGCGGCAAGCGCGTGTCGGCATGCAGAAACAACAGAATCTCGCCCCGCGCAAGCGCCGCCCCGGCGTTCATCTGCCGTGCACGGCCGCGCGGCGTCGTGCATACACGCGCTCCGCATGAGCGCGCGATCTCGGCCGTGCGGTCCTGGCTGTCGGCATCTGCGACGATTGTTTCCACTTGCGGCTCGCCGGCGAGTGACACCATGGTGTCCGGCAAGGCGAGCTCTTCGTTGAAGGTGGGAATGACGACCGAGATAAGTGCTGGAGTAACTGTTGACGACGCGCTGTCTCGAACCGCCTCCCACACCGAAAGATCCGCCGGTCGATCCACATCGGCCAGCGGTTCAAGCAGCGCGACCGACAGGCCCAGTTCGGCTGCGGCTTCGCGCGTTTGTTGGAACACCTCGCTCGTGCCCCAGGCAATCTCGGAAAAGAGCGCTGGATAGGCTTGCCGCACGCCGATCAGGTAGTACCCGCCGTCCAGCGCCGGACCAAGCACGAGATCGACCGCCGTCAGCTTCTTGATGGTCGCCTCGACATGGCGACGATCAAGCTGCGGACAATCGGTGCCGACGACAATGGTTGTCGGTGCCCCGGCCGCGACGGACTCACGGATGGCGCGATCGAGGCGAGAACCGAGATCACCTGGACCTTGCGGCTGATAGTCCAGGCACGAGCCGAAGAGCCGGCGCATCGCTTCGAGGTTGCCGCCGTCAAAGCGGACCTCGACATGGATGTCACCTGAGGCGGAGAACTCACTCGCCCACCGGAGCGTGTGCGCCGCCAGTTGTCGGTGGACCGCAGCGGCGCCTTCGGCTCCTAACGCTGGAATTAGGCGCGTCTTGACCTTTCCCGGCTCGGGATACCGCGTGAAGATGATGAGCCGAGGCCGGGTCATGTCCTGCCGGCCGGATCCGCGTTACCACCAGACCGCGCGAAACGCATTACGCACCGGCTGCCCAGGCACGAACACACGCGGCCGGAAATAAACCACGGTCGACGGCACCACGAACGTTGGCGCCGCCACCACCGCGGGCCGAAAAGTAACAACGGGCGCGGCCGTGATCACCGGCGCGCTCGTGACGATCGGCGCGCTAGTCACGATCGGCGCTCGGTAGGCGTAGTAAGCCGGTGCAGCCGGAAACGCCGGCACGCGGTAGCTGAATTGAGTAACGGGCGACGCGATGACCGTGGAAGTCACGACCGGTGCCGAATTGACCACCACCGGCGCCGACACAAAAGGCGTCGAGACAACGGGAACTGTCGGCGCGACGACCACGGGCGGCCGGAACACTTCGTAGAACACTTGACCGGAACACGGCGATGCAAACGCTCCGCAGGCAACCATGGAACCAGCTAGATAGGCAAGACGTCTCATGGCTCGTCACTCCTTTTGCGAAACTTGTTGCGAGTTCAGTCCGTACGCACCGCAGGCGCTTGGGCACGCCTAGTCGCAATGTTACCGGCCTTGGCGACGTGCTTCAAGGACTCGGCACGGACGGGATGCGAACGCACGATTGAGAAATGGGCCGGCGCACCCCTATTGCCTTGCGGCAGGGCGACCGGCGAAGTGTCTTTTCGAAGGATAGCTCAATACGAGGTTCGGCGGCGTGCGGCGCGGAAGGCAGGCCTGGCGAGCCGGCGGCATTGTCGGCCGCCTGTAGCAACTGGACCGGCTGCGCGACAAGCGTTCCGCTTTGGCACCATCCGCGGCGTGGGCCGCTATCGAATCGACTCGATCAATTGGACAACTTGCGATTCGTCATAGGCCTCCTCCGGCAGGTAGAGGAGTAGCACGGCGCGGCCGTTTTTGCCCTCGAACGAGCCAAACAGTCGCCGGTACTGCTTGCCGTCCTTCTTGAGCGTGCCCCTGGCAAACTCGAACTTCGCCGGTTCGCCTCGCACCATCAGCTCGCGCGTCTCGACATCCGTGACGTCGATTTCGTTATGCCGCTCGGCGTGTTGCTCGATGCGGCCGTGAATCGCTTCGAGGACCTTCTGCGCGTCGATGCCGATCTGGCCGAAATCGCCCAGCACGAGCAGTCCCCCCTCCTTCTCGCACTCGTAGACCACCCAGCGAGGAAGCGGTGTTGAGCCTTCCTCGGTCATTTCGAATGAATAGAGCGGACGAAAATCGTCCGGGGTGTCCATGTCGGCAATGCGGCTTCGCACCGACTCGATGACCTGCGGATCGTCGCTGACCTTCTCCGCTACTTTCTCGGCCACACGGCCCACGAAAACGCCGGCGACGACCGCCAGCGCCCCCAAAAACAACGCGATCACCAGGCACCCGGCGCCGCACCCCAAGAGCAGAGTCGCACCCACTCCCAGACCACGGCGCGTAGGCTCCGCGCGGACAGCTTGAGGATCTGCCATCGGGTTGGCCTTTCGACTGGTATTCGCTGCCGCGAGCTGAATATTTGTCAGATTCTTGTGCGCGACGATCGGGACCAGACCCCCGGATTGCAGCGCAGTAACGCTACGGCCATACTCATAACCTGACTCCGCCGTGTGGCGGCAGTATATCGCAGCAGGAATACAAGAAGGAGTTCGTCATGAAATCGTGGTCGCGATGCATCATTTTTGTTTGCCTGGGTGGCATGGTGGCAAGTGTACTGCTGAGTTGGGGCTCGCGAGCGGATCGTGCTGGCGCGGCCGAATCAGGCAAGAGCTCGATGATCGCCCACGACGTTTATTTCGCGCTGAAGGATTCCAATGATTCGACGCGCGCCGCGCTGGTCGAGGCGTGCAAGAAATACCTGGTCGACCACCCAGGCGTCGTGTTCTTTGCCTGCGGAACGAGGTCCGACCTGGACCGGCCTGTCAACGATCGAGCGTTTGATGTGGGTCTGCACATGGTGTTCAAGGATCGCGCGGCGCATGACCAATACCAGGTGGCGCCGGCACACTTGAAGTTCATCGCAGAGAACCGTGAGAGCCTGGCGAGCGTCCGCGTGTTCGACAGCGACGTGGAGATCGTGCCCGTCAAGTGAACATCGCCAATCTCGGAGCCGGCGGTGAAGATCCTCTTCTTACACGGGCTGGATTCGAGGCCGGGCGGCACGAAGCCGACGCTCTTGGCACAGCGCGGTCACGAGGTGGCCAACCCGGCGCTACCGCGAGATCGTTTTGAAGAGAGCGTGCGGATCGCTCAGGCGGAATTCGACGCCCAACGTCCCCAAGTGGTCGTGGGTTCAAGCCGCGGCGGCGCGGTGGCGATGGCGATCGACTCGGCCGGTGCTCGACTGCTGCTGATCGCCCCGGCCTGGAAATGGTATGCCACACCCGGCCGCGTGCCGGCGAGTACGATCATCTTGCATGCGCAGGACGACGAAGCGGTTCCGCTGGCCCACAGCCGCGAGCTGGCCGAAGCAAGCGCGCTGCCTCAGGGGGCGCTGCGAGTCGTGGGAGAGTCGCACAACATGAACGATCCGGCGGCGCTCGCGGCGCTGGTCGCAGCCGTTGAAAAATGATACGGCCGCCGCGCCACGCTCGGTGCAGGCGATGTCACTTGGCCGCAGCGGCGGGGGGTTGAGTGGTGAATTGCCGGAAGAACTCCCACATGATCGTGCTGGCGTCGACTGAGTCGATCAGCTTGCCCGTTCCCAGCGTGGGTGTCAGGTCGACCCCGCCGGGCCAGGTGTGGCCTCCTTCACGCAGCTCGTAGATGACGATTGGCGCGCCCGGTAAGGCGGCGTCGGCCGCCGGCAGATACCGGTGGATGATCACGTCGGGGTGCTCTTCGATTTCCGGCGGGTGCTTGTCGCAACGATTGACAGCACGAAAGAACGTGGTCGAATCCTCCACGCTGCGGTGGCTCACGCGGACCCGCGCATTCGGCCCCACGCCTCCGGCAAACGGCACGTTCGGATCGAGTCGGCCGTGGAAGTGGATGATTGGGATAGGCTGCGTCGGCGCCGGTCCATCGACCCCCAGCGAGCCCGAGACAGGCGCGATCGCCGCGAAGCGGCCGGGCAGCTCGCACGCCAGCCGATAGCAGAGCATCGCACCGTTGCTCATGCCCGTGGCGTAGATGCGCGTCGTGTCAATCGCGTAGTGCCGCGGCAGCTCATCCAGCAGCTTGCGGATAAACCCCACGTCGTCGATCTTGTTGTCCACCGCGTATGCACAGCAGGTGCCGGCGTTCCAGGTGAGGAAGCGGTGTTTGAGTCGCCCTGTCCCTTCGGGATAAACGACGATGAAGCCGTGCCGATCGGCCACGCCGTCCATGAGCGATTGACGCCGCGCGGCCGACTCGCTGGCGCCGCCCCCGTGCAGGTTGACAACCACCGGTAGCGCCTGACGACCGTCATACCCCGGAGGCAGGTGGATGCCGTAATAGCGAGTGCGACCATCGTGCTCGATCGTGTGCTCGTAATCACGCTTCACGCCTTCCTGGTCCTCCAGCGCCCGAACATAGCAGATAATGCTTGCCGCCAATACGAGTCCGATCGCGGGAGGCGCCCAGTATCGTTTCATGTTTACGAGGATGCCTCTCGGGAACCCGCGCCGCCGCGCAGCCGCCGCGCCGCCAAGGGCGCTACGATCAACTGTTCGCACGTGGCGTTCTCAGGCAAGGTCAAACACATGGCGATAACTTCGGCGACGCGCTCGGGCGGCAATGCTCCCGGCGGCTTCGGCACTGGGCCGTTTTGTTGCCACATGGGCGTGTCGATCGCGTCGGGCAGGATTACCTGCACGCGGATGCCGTAGCCGCGGACCTCCTCGGCGGCCGATTCCGACAGGCCGATTACGCCCGCCTTCGAGGCGCTGTAGACCGAATCGAACGCGCGCCCCCTGCGCCCGCTGGTCGAGGCGAGATTGATGATCTGCCCGGAACGCTGTTCAATCATGCGGCGCAGCACGGCGCGGTTGATCAGGAACGTACCTTTGAGGTTGGTGCCGATCACCGCGTCGTACTCGGCATCGTCGACTTCGACGAGCGGCCGCGGACGGACGCCCAGCGGCCGCAGAACGCCCGCGGAGTGCACCAGCGCGTCGATGCGGCCGAACTGTCGCTGCGCCACGTCTACTAGCCGCTGGCAGTCGTCGGCGTTGCGGACATCGCACGCTTGACCGATGGCCAGCGGCGCGTCGCGGGGTGCCAACGCCGCAAGCGTTTCGGCGATTCGCTCCTCTGAGACATCGGCGACCAAGACTCTCGCGCCTTTGCACACGAGCAGCTCGGCCGTGGCGCGACCGATGCCGCTGGCGGCGCCGGTGACGATGACGGCCATGTCGCACAGGGAGTTCACGCGCTGGCCTCCGTTCGATCGGCGCCCTTTCGCTGGCGGCGCTGCGTCAGGGGCGCGAGCGGGGCCCCTTCCACCGAAGTGTCCATCGGCAATGCCAACAAGGCCGCCACATACTCGCCCACCTCGTCGATCGAAAGCGACCCGTGCTTGGCCAAATCCGTGGCGGCGATCATCGATGTCTCGACCACGTCGGGCATGAACGACATCACGCGAATTCCATGTGGCGCCAGCTCGGCCGCCATGGCTTCCAAGAGCGCGCGAGCGGCCATCTTCGAAGCGCAATAGGCCGACCCGAAGGCGTGCCCGCGTTGCACGGCTCGCAACGACGAAACGTTGACGATCTGGCCGCGGCGCCGCGCGACCATCAGACGAGCCGCCGCGCGGCAGGCGAGAAACACGCCGCGCAGGTTGGTGTCGATCACATCGTCCCAGCAGCCTTCGTCATAGGACGAAACGGGTGAGGGGACGTGCCGCGCCGAACGTGGGCTGCGCGCGATCCCGGCGCTGGTGATTAGAATGTCGAGCGAGCCGAAGCGCTCCACGACAAACTCAAACAGCCGCTCAATGCACTCGGCACGGCGCACGTCGCATTCGGGGAACCCCACCGCCGCTTCAAGCGATTCAACCGCCGAGGCCACTTGTTCCTTGTTTCGGCTGGCAATCACCAGGCGGCAGCCACGCCGAGCTAGTGCGCGGGCAATTCCCAGCCCAATCCCGCGACCGCCGCCCGTGATGACAGCAATCTGGTCACGGAGCGGTTCCGCGTCTGAAATCGGTCCGTCCGATTCGTCGGCGCGCGCGTCAGCCATGATTACTCCACATAGCCCAAGGCGCGCAGGCGGTTGAGGATTTTTTCATCGGCGTCCGTGTCGTCGGCGACGTCGGCGTCGACCCAGGCGGCATACTGGTCCGGGGCGAGCGTTGGCGGCCCGGAGTTGATGGAGTTCGCGGCCAAATAGCTCGGCTCGAAGGCTGCCGTCATCACGCGCCCTTCAAAATCCGATGGGACGGGCAGTCTCAGGCTATAGAGCAACGTCGGCGCGACATCGAGGATCGACTGCTCGTCGAGCCGTGCCCCGCTGCGGACGCCCGGTCCACAAGCGATGAAAACGCCCAGCGGATAGTGCGTTCCGGCCACCACCGGTCGGTCCATCACGACCGGCTCCACGTCCAGCACCGACACAAAGCCATGATCGCAAAGCACGAGTGTCAGATCGGGCGCCTTGTCGCCGTGCATGCCGGGGAACGCCTCTTCTCGCGGCAAAACTTGCGTTACGATTGGGGTGCCGGTAGCCGGGTCGCGGATATCGAGCAACCGCTTGATCAGCGTTTCGCGGAACGACTGATACTCGTGCGGCGGCACGCCACCATCGCCGCGACTTTTCGATACGCGGATGTCGATCCCATTGGTCGCTCCGCTCTGGGCATACGCGGTCGTCTTCTCCCAGTCGAGCAGCACGTAATGGACGTTGCCCGTCTTGGGCGCCGCCGGGCGCGACGACTCGTCGGCGGTCGTTCGCCAGCGCAGATAGCCGTACTGTTCGAGCCACTTGTTGATGCGAAGCACCTTGACATTCGGGCCAAAACCGTGATCCGAGGCGATCCACAGCCGCGAGTCCGGCCCCGCCAAGCCAACCAAATCGGCAAGAAAGCGGTCCAGGTTCGCAAAGAATTCGAGGCAGAGAGCTCGCATCTTCCGCTCGAATGGCGTGGGGTTTGTAGCGACGAATGCCGGATCGAGAAACCGCCAGCAACTGTGCTGCAGCTTGTCGATGCCGTCAAGCATTACCGCCGTCAGGTCGGCCGGACGGTTGGTCATCAGGTGACGGACGATCTCGAACCAGTGCTTCTCACGGACGATGTGAAACTGTGTCCACGATTCCAGCTCGTCGTCCGGAATAACCTGCGTCCCTTTGCGCTCGTGTTCAAAATCCCAGGAAATCTCCTGCGCGTTAAAGCCGGACAGGCGCTTCAATTCGTCGTACAGCTCCTTCGGATAGACGTTACGGCGGAGGTGCCGCCAGGAGAGCAGCCCGGGGATGATGGCGCCGTTGACGGCCGGAGGCGGGGCCATCAAGGGAAAATTGAGCGACGTAACGCGACCGCCTAGCCGGCTCACGAGCGTCCAAATCGTTTCGCAGCGGATGTCGCGAAAGTTGTTGAGCGTGAAGAACGCTCCCGTCGGTCGAATCTCGGAACGCAGGAAGTCGTAAATGCCGTGTGCGCCCGGTGTGCGTCCCGTCATCACGGTGGTCCATGCCGGCGGAGTCAGCGGATGCGCCGTGGATCGCAGCGGCGCGCGAACGCCCCGCCCCATGATCGCCGAGAGCGCCGGCATGTGACCATCCTGGACCAGCGCGTCGAGAACCGTAAAGGTGGCTCCGTCGAGACCCAGAAAGACCGTGGGATGCATGTCGCTATGACGCTCCAAGGTGCTTGACCAGGAAATCGACCAGCTCGCCGACGGTGAGCTCGTCCACGTATTGACCGTCCTTCATCAACACATGTTCAAACGGCAAGTCTCGCCGCGCGAAATGCTCCTCGACCGCCACGATCAACTGTACGACGTCGACCGATTCAAACGCCAGGTCGGCAATCAGCCGCGTCTCGGGGCGGATACCCCCCTCGAACTGGACATCCCAGTCGCCCGTCATGTCGTCGAGGATCGCCACCACTTCGCGGAAGATCGTCTCGCGATCGCGCGGTGTGCCGCCGCCGTTACTCGGCATGGGGTGAGTCCTTGGACGCGGAAATGGGAACGTCGGGCTTTCGAGCGTACATCAACTCGTGAGCCTCGACAAGCAAGCCGCCGCCGGGCAGCGCCGCCAGGATTGCGTCGAATCGCGCACGATCGATCTGGCCGAGGAGGAGCCGAATCAGGAAGTGGCGCGTGCTGTGCCGCTGGAAGGCACGCCAACCGCGATTGCCGATGTCGACGAATCGTGCGTCGACGAATCCGGCCGCCTGAACATCGTCACGGTACCGGTCCACGGCCCCAACTAGGGGCGGCACTTCACGGACGGTGCCCAATTCGGCTCGCGGAATCCCGAGAAGTTCAGCGGCAATCAGGACGCCGCCCGGTCGCAGTGCGCGGTATGCACCGGCCAAGGCCGCGCGGCGATTGTCAGCGTCGCTCGACACTTCGTGCCAGACGACGATATCCAGAGGCTCATGGCCTTCGTAAGCCAGGTTTTTCGCGGACCGGAAGGGGCGCTTCCACCAGCGGCGGCGATCGTTCGTCCGGCCTGTGGCAGCCGACGGAGTCGGCGCCGCACGAATCGAGTCGCACGGCCGGCGGATGCTGATCGCCTCGGCGATTGCGGCCGCCGACGCGCCGCAAACGACGACTCGCCTCGCGTTGGAATCATCGTCCGCCGGCCAAAGGGCGATCAACTCGTCCACGAGCGCCTGACACGCCGCCGCCGGCGACTGCACGCCCGGTCGCCAATACCCCGCGCTGCGCATTCGCGTGCCGGCAAAATAGTCTTCCACCTCGAGCTCGAGTTGTTCGCGCGGTCCGAGCAAATCCGGCTGTTCGGCCAATAGATCCGAGGCCGGGGTAGCTCGAAACTCGGCCTCGCGCCGCGTCTCCACATCGCGTGCCGTGTGCCGCAGAATCTCCAGCCCGTAGCCACGGGAGAGCACGTCGCTACGAATCGCTGATAGCGTCCCCGAAACATCGCCGCCATCCACGACATCCGCCTGCGCGGCAATCGCCGGCAGATCGAGGTCGGGCCAGCGCAGCGCCAGCTCGCCGGGCGTCGGACTGTCGTCCGCGACCCATGACATGGTTGTTTCGTCCAAGGTGGACGGCACGACGTCGCCTGGCCCGGGCGAATCACAGGTCCGTTCGCGCAAGCCGGCGTGTTCCCAGGCGCCATGCCACACCTCGATGCCGCCCTGCGCGTTGGGCTCATAGCGCCAACCCGTCGCGCCGCGCACGGCCACCTTCGGGCCAAACGGGTTGGCCGTGCCCACGACCAGCCCTCGCGGGGTGGAAAGCAGCGTGCGAATGCCCCAGTTGTACGGGTTGTCGAAGCCGTTTCGCGTGACGCACGACCAGTTGTCGCCGTCGGCGGAGGACCAGAGCTCGCAGCCGCCCTGGCGCCGCATGAACAGATCGAGCGTCGCCTCGTCGAACACTCGCCGCGTCCGCTCATCCATTTCGGAAAACGGGAACATCGCCGACGAATCATAGGTGCCGACGTAAAGCGCCCCCTCGTGCTCGCACATCCGCCACATATAGCCCGCGAAGCGGTTGTCGAATCCGGGGCCATAGCCGCTCGCGGGAACCTTCAAGCCTTGCCGCGTGATGCGCGGGCTGCCAACGACCAGCTCCCACGAGTCGTCGGGAAAAACGCGGATCACCTCGCCGGCGTCGGGGCCGATATTGTTGACGCGGTCGTAGCCGCCGTTCTGAATGCCCGTGCCCAGATAGACCGCTTCGCCAAAGGTGGTGATGGAAACGACGCCCTGGTTGAAGGGGCCGCGATCGGCCCCGCGGTCAAAGACCTTGGTCCAGCGGTACGGGAGCGTGCCTTCGGCGTCTGTTTTCCAAAGCTGGCAGCCCTCGCGAATGTTCATGGTGCCGGCATAGAGGAACTCGCCAGTGCTGACCATGTCGTAGATGCCCAGGTTGGTCGGTTCGCCGAACGAGCCGATATTCACGCGCTCCCAGCGCCCGCGCACGGGGTCGTCGCTGGCCAGGATCGCCGCGTGATAGGAGACATTGGGATCGCCCCCGCGCGAGCCGGTCGGAGTGATGTAGAGCCTTCCCTTGTGGACCACGAGCGAACGGAAGGCCGTCAGGTTGGGATCGCCCAGGCCCATCCCCTGCTCGCTGATCTGCTCAAAGTGCACGCCGTCGATCGAGCGCAACATGACCGGCCCCAGTCCCAGCGAGCCGCAACTGGGAATCGTGTATAAGGCGGGACGATCGTCGCTGCGGCCTTGAAAGACGACCATGTTGCGAAAGCCGGTCGCCAGCGGAACGTCGCGCCCCTCGACTCCCTTGACCACCAGCGAGCGATAGACGCACTGCCATGTGTCGCGCTCGTGGCTATATCGCCAGATTTGGCCGCCGGCCTCCTCCGGTGCTTGCTCCGCTGGGACCTCCACGGGCCAGACGGACGTCGGCACCTGGAATCGGAACCGCGTCTTGGCCAGGACGAGCACGTCGCGATTGGTGCCGATGTAAACGTGGTCGTCATACCAGGCGTAGCCATAGGCATACGAGTTATGCGGATCGCCGAACCCGCGCGACGCGATGCGGCGAAAGTGGCCAATCGAGAGTGTCCGCGGACGCGGCGAACTTACCATGACCGTGCGCTATTTACTCCATGTAGCCTAGACTCTTCAGACGCTGGAGGATGATGGCCGCGTCCTCGGCATCGGCCTCGCCGTCCGATTGGGGGGACATCGCGCTGGACCTTGCACGCTGTGCGGCAACCACCTCTTGATCGGACGCCAGCGCCACGCGCGGTGGATCGTTGGCCAGATACGAGCGTTCGTAAACCGCGTCGGGAAAAACCCCCTCGTAGTCGCGCGGGATTTCCAGGCCCAGGCTGTGCGCCAATAAGGGCGCGATGTCGAGGATACTCAAGCGGCCCAGGTCGGCGCCAGAGCGGACGCCCGGTCCCGTAGCAAGGAAAATGCCATTCGGATGATGCGTGCCGGTCGCGGCCGAGCGTGGCACGACCACCTCGCGCGAATTGAGCACCGAGATGAATCCATGGTCGCGCAAGGTCAGAGTCAGGTCAGGGCAATGTTTCATGAACGGCCCAGGAAAACTCTCTTCGCGCTTGCGAACGGCGGTGACCACCTGGCCGCCATCGCCGCCGAGGATTGCATGGAGGCCGCGAGTCAACTCATCGCGTACTCGCTCGTACTCGCCCGACGGGACGTTGAGGAAGATGCCGTTGCAACTGGGCGTCAATGCGAAGGCCTGGCTTCGCTGCACGTCGATCGCGTTCGTGTCGTCGGCGGGTCGCTGGCTGGCGCAGGCCTGCTCGTCATCCTCCGCGACCGATCCGCGCCACGTGAGCAGTCCGCGGTCGGCCAGCCATTTATTGACGTAGAGAATCTCGTGCGAGGCGCAAAAACCATGATCGGAGACAACGAACACGCGCGCCTGGGAGCCGGCGCGATCCAAGACGCGTGCGAGCAGCTCATCCACCAACGTGAAGTACGATCGCGCCAGCCGCGTCACCTCAGCTACCCACGCCGTCGGCTCGGCGGGCGCGAGCGCTGGGTCAAGATAGCGGTACGCCAGGTGCTGCAGCTTGTCCACGCCGTCGAGCACAATGGCCGTCAGGTCGCTTGGCTCGTGAACCATCAAGTAGTCGAGCACCGCCGCCCACGCGCGGTCGCGGCGGATGTGGTGCTCGATCCACTCGCTCCACTCGTCGGGCCGCATCTCCTGCAATCCGCGGCGCTCGATCTCCAGATCAAGGCCGAGGATCTTGACATCGAACGCCTCGATCGCCTCCAGCTTCGCGAACAAATCGGGCGGATAGCTCGAGCGGCGCAAGTGACGCCCCGACGTAAATCCCGGCATCGAATGACCGTTGATCGGCTCGGGCGGGGCGAGTCCGAAGTAGTTGAGCACGGTCACGCGGCGACCATGCCGTGAAGCGTATTGCCAGATCGTTTCGCAGTGGTTGTCGCGCGAATCGTTGATATGGCCGAACGTGCCGCCGGGGGTGTGTTCGTAACGCACCCAGTCACTCACGCCGTGATGGCCCGCCGTGCGACCGGTGGCAAGACTGGTCCACGCCTGAGGCGTCAATGGCAGCGTGGTCGACGTGAGTACGGCGCGCGCCGCCCGCACGTAAAAGGTGGCCAGGTGAGGCATCAGCCCGCGTGCCACCAGATCGTCCAGGATCGTAAACGTGGCCCCATCGAGGCCGAGCAATACGGTCTTCATCGGTTCGCCCGTAGGGTGTGTCGAGCGAAGCGATGACGCACCACGTCTGGGCGCGCAAAAAGCGGTGCGTCCGCGCTACGCTTGACGCACCCTACGTTCTGGTTCGCACGCCTGCCCATCACGCCGAAGCCGTCAATAAGCACAGGGCAATACCATGGTGACCGCGGATTCGGCGATAGACGTCGATCAGCACCTCCCGCTCAGGCGCCGGCGCAAACTCGGGGAAGGCCTTGGCCATGGCGCCGCAGAGCGCCATCTGGAGGCGGCCGGTGGTGGGTTCGATCGCGCGGACTTGAATGCTCAGCGGCCCGCCGAGGGCGCCGCGACCCAGTGCCTTTCCCACGGCCTCCTTGGCGGCCCAGGTGGCGAAATACCACTGGTCGAGGTGCTTGGCTGAGCCCTGCGCGGCCGCCTCGATCAAGGCGCGCTCGTGCGCCGTGAAGGCGTCGGCCACCAGGCCGGGCTCCATGACGCCTAACTGCTCGACGTCGATCCCTACGCCGCGGAACCGCCGCGCCTCAGCCGCCACCGCCACCGCCATATAATCCTTGTGGGCCAAGCTGATCAGCGGGGCCGTACCCTGACGTATTTCCGCATGAGGTTTGCCGTCGGTACCGTTGACGATCCGCACGTCGGCCATGCACACGTCCAAGGCCGCGTGCAGGCGCACCGCGTCCTTGGCCACCGCGCGACCGATCAGCCAGGACGCCACCGCCGCCGGCGGCAGTTTGAGCGCGGCAAACACACGCCGTTCCTCGCTGTCGAGAATCATGTGCCCAAAGGCCTGCGACCAGAGCCGGTTGAGCAAGATCGGGCCGGTGGCATTGGCGATCTCGCAAACGACGCAGTGCTTCGCCCCCGGAACATCCTTGAACGCATCGCTAATGTCGCGGCTGCACGTGACCGATCGCGGCGATTTCGAATAGTGGTGGATGCCGGTCGGGAAATCGACGACCTGGCAGGCGCGACCGGTCATGCGCAGCACCACCTGGTCGTCGGCGGTCTTTACCTCCAGGTTCGAGTGCAAATGTTGCCCATCTCGACGCACCGTGGCCAGCGCGTGCAGCGGAGTATCGCTGGGGCGTTTGCGCAGAAACTCGAGCCGCTCCAGGCGATTCGGATAGACCATGTGCACCTTCGCGTCCTCGGGGCTCCAGTCCCCATAGAGCATACCGGGCACTTGTGTGGCCACGTCAATCAGGCTGACCGGCAGCACCAGCTCAGGCCGCTCTCGGACCAGAAACAAAAGCTCCGGATCGGGCTCGCGCACCACCGCACGCACGGCGGCCGGATCGCAGGCCTCGATCGACGCGATGCCGCGAAAAGCTGGCCCGTGAAATAAGATCCGTTCGTAAATGTCGTACGCCCAATGGGCCGGCGAGGTCGCCAGATCATCGACCACCGCGCTTCCAAGGTCGCTTGGCGCGAGGCCAAACTCCACGGTTCCTTCGGTGATGACGGCGCTCATTCCCTCGCGATCGGCCTCCGAGACGACCACGCGGACTCGGCCAGGGTCCACGACCGTAGCGTCCATGCGCACTCGGCGGCTGGGGGTCTCAAAGGCCAACCACCGCATGGTGCGGACGTCGGTCAGTGCCGTGATCTCCTGGTCCGGGCAGAGCATCATGGCCGACTCGGCCAATAGCTCGAGCGTCATCGCCAACGGCATTACCGGCATGGCCGCCAGCGCCGGATCGTGCACCGACAGCTCACGACCGAAGAAAGTGTGATCCAGCAGGAACGGATGCTTTTCGACCGCCAGCTCGCACTCGGCGATCAGCCGGTGCCCTGGCTCGTGCAATAAGACGTACTCGATAAACGGCCGGCGCGGCGCCGCCGACTCGTTCACTTTCTCCGGCACCGCCGCGGCGGCCGTTTCAGCCGAATTGCCAGCGAGCGAAGCCACGATGCCGCGCAGCGTCTTGGCCTCGGCCATCCGCTCGGTCAGCTTGTCCGACTGTTCGCCGCCGGCATGCTGGATCGCGCGGCGGAACGCGCCGATCACTTCGACTCGCTTGATCGAGTCGATCCCCAAATCGGCCTCCATGTTCGCATCCAGATCGAGCATCTCCACCGGATAACCCGTGCGATCGCTGACGATCTGCAGCAGCACCTTTTCGGGCGACAGGACCTTCGCGTCGTCCACTATTTCGGGGGCCGGCGCCGCGGACGAGCGGCGCGCTTCGCCCTGGGCCAAAACGTTCGCGTTGACCGAAACCGGACCCAGCGGCAACTCGTCATTCGCCGTGCCGCTCGCCGCATGCTCATCGGCCGCTGGGGGGACTGGCGGAGCATTGACGCGTGAAACCGCCGGCGTGACGCCCGGCGACGGCGGCTTCGCCGGTAACAACGCAGGTGCCGTCGAGAGCGTAGTTGCCAGCGACCCCAGTTGCGCGGCGTCCAAAGCAGGCAACGTCGGCGGCGATTCCGCTGGGAATGCGGCAACCACCGCGCGACCGGTCATCACGCGCGCCTGCGTTTCCAAGAACATCCGCATCGTCCGCTGGTAATCGGCAAGTGCTCGCGCGCGCGTGTCTTCCGGCGGCGCCGCTTGACGCGCCGACGCGACGGCCACGCGCTGTGGCGCCGGCGATAGTCGTCGTGGTTCGGGCACAGGCTGTGGCGGCGCGGCCACCGGAGCGACTGTCTCGGCGACCGAGGGGGCCACGGGGACATACGATTGCGACTTCTCGGTGGTGCGCCCGGCCGGCGCCGAGCGGCGAAACGCCGCCGCCGCCGAGGCGCTCAGCGACAATTCTGGCAAACGGAGGTTCAGCACGGGATCGGATACCGGCCGCGAGCGAGGTGGCTCGCCAAGGTCCAGCGCATTGGGACGGCGCGGCTCGAAGAGCCGCGCGAGATCCATGCGCACGCCATGCGCCGCCAGCATGCCCAGCGCGCGGCAAAGCTGCGTGATGCCCTCGCGGCGATGCACGTCCAGCGGAACGGCCGCGAAGGGCCGCTTGCCGAGTGTGTCGGCGATGAAGGCCGACAGATTGCCGCGCGGTCCGATCTCCACAAAGATGCGAATGCCCGAGGCGTACATGGCTTCGATCGTCTCGCGGAACCGCACCGCGGAACGCCACTGCCGCACGGCCAGCTCCTTCACGGCGGCCGGTTCGCTCGGATAACGATCGGCGGTCACGCATGACCATAACTCTACCGTCGGAGTTCTCAATCCGACGCGATCGTAGTAGCGTTCGATAATTGCCGAGGCTGGGCCGAACCCCTCCGTATGGTAGGCGCGGCCCCAGGGCAGCCGTTCGCAAAGCCCGCCTTTGCCGCGCAGCTCCTGCAAGGCTGCGGCCGTGGCCCCTTCATCGCCCGAGAGGACCATCTGGCTGGGGCAATTGTCCATGGCCATGACGAGCCGCCCGCTGGAGGCGTTGAGGATCTGCGCTACGGCGTTTCGATCGGTGCCACCCACGGCAGTCAGCACGGCCGGGCCGACGAGTCCGGAAGCGACGAGCTCAACGGCGCTATCGTTTCCATCGGCAATGGTTTCAATCCATGCTTCTTCCCCTTCGGGGGCGATCGCGCCGGCGGCAGACAGTGCGGCAAACTCCCCGCTGCTGTGCCCCAGCACCGCGTCCGGCCGAATACCAAAATGTCCCATCAAACGCCACAGCGCACGGCCGGCCAAAGCGACCGACGTGACGGCGCCACCCAGTTCCAGCAGCTCTTGCTCGGCCTGTTCAGTCTCTTCGGGCAACGGAAAGATGAGGCGGCTGATCGGCCGACCCGAACCGCTGCGCCGAAAGGCCGCGTCGGTGCGGTCGAATTCCTGGCGCACGACGGGGAAATGACGGCACAAGTCGGCCAGCATGTTGGTGTATTGAGCCCCCTCGCCCGGAAATACAAAGGCCACGCGCGAGTCGCGCGCCAGGGGCTGGGCATACCAGAAGATTCCGCTGCGGTCCTGGATGCGCGTGCGGTTTTCGTCGACGAGCGCGTCGGTGACGAAGGCGAGCTTCTTCGCCAGGTCGACCTTGTCAGAGGCGACCAGCGCCACGCGGCACGGTCCGTCCTGCGCCGCGGCCGCGGCCGCGATGTCGAGTAGGCTCGTGGCAGGTTCCGCATCCACTCTCGACGCGAGTTCTCGCGCTTTTTGCCGCAGTCCCGCGCGGTCGACCGCCGAGAGAACAACCAGCTCGGCCGGCCAGTCGCGTTCCATTCGCACCAGGTTCGATTCGTCCGCCGGAACGTGTTCTTCGAGAATGGCGTGGGCGTCGATTCCCCCGAAGCCGAAGGCATCCACGCCGGCGCGACGCGGCACGGCGCGGTCGCCGTGAATCCAAGGCCGTGTGGTGGTCGACAGGTAAAACGGCGTCTTTTCCAAGCACAATTCCGCGTTCGGTTTCTCGGCGTGCAACGTTGGTGGAAGAACACGGTGGTACAGCGCCAAGGCCGTCTTGATCAGCGACGCCACGCCAGAGGCGGGAATCAGATGGCTGATCATCGACTTGACGCTGCCCAGCGCCACCGACGGCTTCGGCCCCGTTCGCTGGCCGAAGCAGCTCACCAGCGAACGGATCTCGGTCGCGTCGCCTAGTGGGATGCCGGTTCCGTGTGCCTCGATCAATTCGATCGTGGAGGTGGGAATTCCGGTTTCGGCATAAGCGCGCTCGATGGAGAGCTTTTGGCCTTCGAAGCGCGGGGCCAATAGGCCCATCCCCTTGCCGTCGGAGGCGACGCCGACGCCCTTTATCAGTGCATAGATTCGGTGGCCATCGCGCTCGGCGTCGCTGCGGCGCTTGAGGACCAGCATGCCGCAACCTTGGCCCAGCAGCGTGCCATTGGCGTCCGCCGAGAACGGCGCCGCGCACCCGGTGCGGCTGAGTGCCTCCAACTGGCAGAACGCCAGGTTGATCAAGCCCGGCGTCGAGACCTGAGCGCCGCCGGCGATCACGGCGTCGCAGCGCCCCGAACGCAGCTCACGCATTGCGTGATCCACGGCGATCAACGACGAGGCGCAGGCCGCGTCCACCGTGTAGGAAGGGCCCATCAAGTCGAGCCGGTTGGCGATCCGGCCGGCCAGTACGTTGTGCGTCAGGCCCGGCACCGTCTCAGCGTGAAACGGCGGCAGATTTCGCTTCAGCTCGGCGCGAAGGCGCGCCAGCTCGTCCTCACCGCGCCCTGGATCAAGCTGGCGCAATAGCGCGATCACCTGATCCAGCACAAACCCGTGCCCAATCAAAGTCAGCAAGCCTCGGTTGAGAAAGATGCCGCGGCCGACGATCACGCCGGTCTTTTCCCGGTTGAGCGGCAAGTGCGCGGCGCCAGCGTCGGCCAGCGCCTCGGCCGCGCAGCGGAAGGCGACGAACTGATCGGGCTCGGCGCCGTCAACGCTGTTGGGCATGATGCCGTACTTCGCCGGTCCAAAGCGACACAGCTCACCCAGGTATCCACCACGACCGGTATACACGCGGTCGGGTTGATCGGGCGCCTGCGGCAGGAAAAGCTCCGGCTGCCAGTCGGGCGGAGGATCGCCGATGCAGTCCACGCGATCGACGATATTCTGCCAGAACCGCGCCGGTGTATCGGCGCCGGGAAATAGGCAGGCCATCCCCACAATGGCAATATCTTCAGCCGCTGGCGCCGCCGACGCGACCTCCCGGTTGCCACGCAAATCATTCGCTGGCTGACCGATCATGGAGAATAACTCCCGCCGATCCGATTCAGCGCGGCACTACTGGCGCATTCCATGCCCACCAGCAAGCCGACGACCGTGCCATCGCACAACAACCAGACGTCGGCCTTCAGCGAGCTGTCGTCGGTCGCCGGATCGATCCGCAGCAGTGCTTCGAGCGGCTCGTTGCCCAGCGGGCCATACCGGTAGTAATCCGCCACGCCATACGGCAACGAGCTGGTATCATACACGGCTCGAGACCACAAAAGCGCCAACTGTGGTGCCGCGTCCAGGATCGCCGGGTCGATCAGCCAGTTGCGCCGCTGGGCGCCATCCAAACTGCTCGCCTCCGACGAAACAACCGCATCAATGCCCGTTCCATCCATGCCGCGCAGCTCGACGATCGAACGAAATGCCGGCCCGTGGAACAACCAGCGATCGTAGGCCTCTTGCGCGTTGAGCGGGAAGGGATCCTCCAAGCGGACCAGCTCCGGGGCCGGGGGCGCCACGGGCGACATCGAGGATAGATGCACCGTAGCGCGGTATAACGACCGGCCGCCGCGTGCCGCGTCCGTGATCTCGACGCGCCACCGGCCCGACTCACTGTCGCGATGGATGGGCGCAGCGCGCAACGTGATCTCGCGTTCGTGCCGGTCCATGATCACGCCGCTGAGCACGCGCATGTCTTCAACGCGCGCGACATGCCACGCGCCGCCGGCCGCCAGATGTGCCGCTTCGACCATCAACTCCATGCCCATCACGGCGGGCAGCACGGGCCGCTCGTCGATCGCATGGTCGCGCAGAAAGCGGTGCCGCTGGAGGTCGAGCTTGATGCGCGCCTCGAACGTGCCGTCGCCGGCGAGTTTCACTCGCTCGCCGTTTAATAGCGGCCAATCAGGCCCGGTGGGGATCGTCAATTCGCTTTTTGGCGCGAGTACCTTTCCGCTTGGTCGCGCCTCGTTATTCGTTCTGGCGGTGTCGCCGGTGACAGACTCCGACACCCACGGACCCGGTCCTAAGAGCACGCAACTGCGGCGATCGGCGGCATGTTCCAATTCGTCGATCGCCGCGCGCCGCCCGGCCGCAGCGTGCAACATGCCGACGCCGCGCGACTCGAATTGCCGTGCCACCTCCGGTGTCACCATGCCAGCGCCCTGCCACGGCCCCCAATTGAGCGCCACGACTCGCGTCCCCGGCCAAACACGGCTCAAGCGACTCGCCGCGCGGTTGAGGATCTCGTTGGCGATCGCGTAGTCGGCCTGTCCCGCGTTGCCGAAGAACCCGGCAATCGACGAAAAGAGCACGAAGAACCGCACCTCGTCCGCCGCCAGGCTTGTCGAGAGCGTCAACAGCGGCTCGACCTTCGTTCCCACGACGCGATCGAACGATTCGGCCGACTTATCGGCGATGTACTTGTCCTCGATCACGCCGGCCGCGTGGATCACCCCGTCGATCTTGCCGAACCGCCGGCGCACCTCGCCGACGACGGCGGCCAATGCCTGCGGTTGGCGAACGTCGCACGAGAGGTATTCCACGCGCGATCCGGCGCTTTGCAAGTCCGCGATCGTGCGCCGCACGTCTCGAGCGGCCAGTAGCCGCTGAAGCCGGTCTTCAACCTCGCGTGGCGAGGGGAGCGCGCCGCCGGTCCGCATGGCGGTGATGAGCGACGGTCGCAAGGTCGCCGGATCGGCATCCTCCGCCAGTAGCGGTTCTTCCTCCGCGGCAGGCACCGGGGTGCGCCCCACGAGCACCAGCGTGGCATGCGTGTCCTGCGCCAGTTGGCGAGCGACCTCGGCCGTGATCCCACGCGCCCCGCCAATCAGCAGAATCACACTGCTTGAATCGATCGTGATGTGCCGCGGCCGCGGCTCGGCGAGCGACAGCGGTTCCTCGCGAGGCACTATCTGTAATCGGCGGCCCTGACGATAACCGACCTCCACCGGCCCGGTGGCCGCAATCTCGTCTACGACCACGGAGGCCGCTGGGCGCCGATCCAGGTCGACCGCGCGGAACCGCGCCCGCGGCCACTCCTTGGCGGCAGTCTTCATCAAACCCGCCAAACCGCCGCGCCAGGGCTGCGTCGCTTCGGTCCGGTCCGCCTCGTTGAAGTCTCCGCCGCCGATCGTGAAACAGACAACCGGCACATTGCCGTCGCGAGCCGTCGACAACTCGGGCGCGAGCGCCTGCAGCAAAAAGTACATGCCGCGCACCTCGCGCTGGAAATGCGCGTCCCAAGCGGCACGGTCAATCTGGGGAAATGCCGGGGCATCGGCCAAGGGAAGTAGATGCACCACGCCGCCGATCGAACCATGCGTGGCGCGGATACGGCGAATCGCCGCTTCCGCCGCTTCGCGCGTGGCAAGCTCATCGTGACCGAGCACGAACGTCGTCGCCCCCAGCGCGCTGAGCGACGCGGCGACGGCCGCGGCCGTCGACTGCCCTTCATCGGTCAGAAGGATTACGCCCTCGGGCAGAACGCGGTTGGGGTGAGTCTCAAGCGGCGCCTCGACCACGACCGGAACGCATCGCGGACAAGCGGCCGACGAGGTCGACGCCGATGCGAGCCCGTTTCCGCGCGATCCGTTCGACCGGACCGGCGCCACCGCCACTTTCGGTCCAATACCTCCAGGAGTCTGGCCGACAGCAAGTTGCTCGACCGCCGCCAGGATCCCGCGCATCGTGGTGGCGGCGGTCACTTCCTCCATGAACGAGGCCGGTGGCTCTTCGACCGCCGGCAAGGCCGCGCGGCGAAACGCCCCAATAATCTCCACACGCTTGATCGAGTCGATCCCGAAATCGGCCTCCAGGTTCGCATCCAGCTCGAGCATCTCGGCGGGGTACCCGGTGCGCTCGCTTACCACGCTCGTCAAAAGTTCGCGCAACTGCGAGGGCGGAACGCAAGCCATATCGGCCTCGACGCTGGCCGCCGCTGGCACAGGCGCTTCGTCCACCCGCAGGCACGCGATATTCGTGATGCCGTCGAGGATTGCGCGCAGCGTGGCAGCGCTGGTCAATTGTTCCATCAGCTCTGGCGCGGGTTCCTCCGTGGCCGGCACCGCCGCGCGGCGAAACGCACCGATTATCTCCACGCGCTTGATCGAGTCGATCCCTAGCTCGGCCTCAAGATTCGCGTCCAGGCCGAGCATGTCCGCCGGATAGCCCGTCCGTTCGCTAACGATTTTTATGAGCAGCTCGTCGAGCGCCGGCACAGCCGGTGTAGCCGGTGACGCAACCGCTGCCTCGAACGACGAAATCGGCAAGCTCGGCCCCGATGGTTCGATGATCGCTGGCGCAGTAGGCGCCGCGGCTGGCGGCCGCTCGGTCATCGGCGGCACAATGGCGGCTGTCGGCGGTATTGCGCTGATCGTCCGTGGCAGGTGAGCCTCGTCGGCTTCTGCGCTCGGCATTGTGGACGACGCACGCGTCGGACTGATCGGCTGGGCCGTGAAATAAGCTGTCATCACGGCCTGCTGCGTGATGAGAAACTCCTGCATCGTGCGCTGGAAATCGGCCAACGCATCGAGCGGCAACTCGGTCGGCGCGGCCGCGGCCATCGGTGCTACCGTGCTGATGGGCTCGACGATTGGAGCGGGCGCCGCGGCCTCACTGAGAACCTGTGGCAGCGCCTCTCGAAAAGTCGAATCGTGAGGCGGTAGCACCGTCGCTGGCCGTAATGAATCCTCCTCAGTCACCAAACGCGCACGCGGAAGCAGCGTGCGACGAGGCTCGCGCGCCGGCCGCGCATATCCTCCGTTGACCAGCCAGGTGTGCGCGGCCAGCGATTCACCCTTGCCGCTTGCCAGCGCCGCCAAATCCAATACCTGCACATCGCGCCCGAGGTATAGCCGCTCGGCATCGATGGCTACGCCGTGGGCGAAAAGCTGCGCCAGGCATGTCAAAAACTGCACGACCCCGTCTTGATCGCTCGTCTGCGTGGCGACGGCCAGGTGCGGCCGCGCACCAAGGATTTCGTCGGTCAGTCGCGACAAAACGCGCCCCGGTCCCACTTCGACGAACACGCGCGCCCCGGACTCGTACATGGCTTCGATCTGGTCTACGAATCGGACCTGGCTCGTCAGGTGATCACCCAGGTGTCGGCGCACTTCGCCGGCGCTGGCGGGGTAGGCCGCCGCCGTCGAGTTGCCATACACCGTCACGCGCGGCGCCACAAAATCGGTGTCGGCCAAGGCCTTGGCAAATTGCCGCCGCGCTGGCTCGACGAGTGGGCTGTGAAAACCGCACGAGACCGCAATTGGCGCGACCGAGAGCGAGGCGGCTTCCAACCGCTCTTGCGCAAGCTGCAGCCCCTCGCGCGTCCCGCTGATGATCGTCTGCCGCGGGCTGTTGTGATTGGCGATCCAGACCGGCGGGCAATTCCCCAACGCGCGAGAAACCACGTCGGCGCCGGCGCTCACGGCAAGCATTCCCCCCAGATCGACCGAGGCGCCCTGCGTGGCCAGTGCCGCGATGGCACGACCGCGCGCACGAGAGAGCCGATACAACGACGGCTCGTCGAGCCCCCCGGCGGCGCACAGCGCCACCAACTCGCCATAACTGTGCCCGGCAACCAATGAAGGAGTCACGCCGAACGAGCCCAGGAGGCGATGTATGGCCAGATCGCAGGCGCCCAGCGCCGGTTGCAGCACGTCGGTCGCCCTGAGTGCTTCAGCCGCCGAGCGGCGCTCTCCGTCGTCGAATGCCGGCGGCGGGAAAATGTAATGGCTCAGCCGCAGTTCGATCTCATGGCGGAGCACTTCGTCGGCCAGCTCGAAGCGCTCGCGCACTTCGTGAAACTCGATCGCCAATTGCCGCAGCATGTCGGGGTACTGCGAACCCTGGCCGGGAAAGAGAAACGCGATCAGCGTACCGACGGCCAACGCATCCGGCGCAAAGTACACGCCGCGCGGCGGAGCAATTGTTTCTGGCGCGGCCAGCTTCGCTGCGATCCAATCCAACTGAGCAAGCAGCTCCTCGGTGGTGGTCGCCACGATCGCCGTACGACATGACTCGCCGCGCGCGGTCTGGCGACGGTGCCAGGTATACGCCAGGTCAGCCAGCTCGACATCCGCTCCCGCCGCCACGGCGCGGCGGACCTCGTCCGCCCAGGCGCGCGCTTTCTGCGCAACCTGCTGGGTCGCGTTTCCACTCAGCGTAAACAGCTCCGCGGCGCGGCGCTTTTGTGGTGCGCGGCTGGCCGCCGGCAGCGCCTCGCCGGCATACTCTTCCAGCACGGCGTGAAAATTCGTGCCACCGAACCCAAACGACGAAACCGCGGCGCGGCGCAACTCGTGGCCGCGGATCCAGGGACGCAGCTCGCTGTTGACGTACAGCGGACCGTCGAGCAGCCCCGCCTTGGGATTGGGACGCTCGACGTGCAAAGTGGGCGGCAGCACGCGATGGTAAAGGGCCAGCGCCGCGCGGATCAGCCCGGCGACCCCCGCCGCGCACTTGGTGTGGCCAATCATCGACTTGACACTGCCCACCGCGCACGTGCGCGGCGCCGCGCCACTGACTTCCAGAATGCGCGACAGCGACTCGCACTCGGTCTGGTCTCCCACGGCGGTGCCCGTGCCGTGCGCCTCGAATAGTTGCACGCTCGAGGGACTGAATCGCGCCTGCGCATAGGCGCGCTCGATCGTGCGCATCTGGCCTTCGGCACGCGGGGTGGCCATGCCCTTGCTCCGCCCATCCGAGCCGCCGGCGACCGCGCGGATTACGGCATAGATGCGGTCGCCGTCGCGCTCCGCGTCCTCGCGCCGCTTGAGCACGACCGCCGCCAGGCCCTCGCTGATGGCGATCCCATCGCTCTCCGCATCAAAGGTCCGCGACTTCCCGCGCGGCGAGAGCGCCCCCGCCGTGCCGAAGCAAAGGTAGGTGAATGGGCTTTGCAGCGTATCGCAACCGCCGGTGATCACCATGTCGCTGGTGAAGTCGGCCAGCTCGCGACATGCCAAATACACCGCAGCCAGCGACGAGGCGCACGCCGCATCGACCGTGTAGTTCACCCCACCCAAGTCAAAGCGGTTGCTCACGCGCCCCGCCACTACGTTCAGCAGAATGCCGGCAAAACTGTCTTCCGTCCACTCCGGAAGCTGGCTCCAAAGCGTGTCGTCGGGATTGACGACGAACTGGGGCAGCATGGCGCGCACCGCGTAGCCGGTCCCGAGCTCGCCGATTCCGCCCCCCGCGCCGAGGATGACGCTCGTCCGCTCGCGGTTGGGGTTGGCTTGATCGTAGCCCGCGTCGCCGAGCGCCCGGTCCACCAGCGCCAGCGCCAAGAGCTGCATCGGCTCGATGCTCCGCAGCGCCAAGGGCGGAATGCCGTATTTCAAGGGGTCGAATGGCACATCGTCGATGAAGCCGCCCCACTTGCTGTAAATCTTGTCGCGCGCCGCGCGGTCTGGATCGAACCAGCGAAGGTGGTCGAACCGGTCCGCGGGGATCTCGCCGACCACGTCCCGCCCCGCCAGCATGTTGCGCCAATAGGTCGCCAGGTTGGGTGCCCCCGGCAGCATGCATGACATGCCGATAATGGCGATGTCCAACGCCGGAGGCGCCGGCGGCGTGGGAACCACGCTGACACGCGGCTCGGCGCGGAATGCCGCCAGCCGCGCCATGGCGCCGTCGCAAACCGTCTCGTGCAGCTCGCGGATGGTGCACTGCTTGGACCTCAGTGCGGCCACCTGCCCGATCATGTACATCCCTTGCTCATGCTGTTCTGCTTCGCCAACCTGCACGTACGGGTTCGCGTCGGGCGAGGCTCCCGCGGCGCGCGAAATTCCCTTCGACGCGATCCGCAGTCGGCCCAGATTCAGCATCTCGAGCGCTTCGCGAATTTCTTCCGCGGGACGCTGGGCGCGCTTCAGCCGCTGTTTTTCCTCCTCAAAATCATGATAGAAGCGTGTCTCGGCGCAGCGCGTTGAGTGTCCGGGCCCGGTTTCCAAGAGCACGGTGCGCGTGGTGTGGATCGCTTCCTCTTGAAATCCCGGCACGATCGCGCCGGTGGCGACGATCTCCTTTGTAAACAGGTACGCGGTCCCCAGCAGCACGCCGATCTTCATGCCGCGCTCGACCAGCGGCTGGGCGAGCGCCGAGACGATGGCCCCGCTGGTGTCGTCGTGGATGCCGCCGGCAAAAAGAAGGTGGACCTTGGCCGCTTCCTCGGTCGAAAGATCGGCGGCAAGTAGCGTCTCGATCATGCACTCCCAGAGTACGAAGCTGCTGCGTGGGCCAACATGCCCGCCGCATTCGCGCCCCTCGAACACAAACCGCCGTGCCCCCTCGGCCACGAACATCGACAGCATGCCCGGCGACGGCACGTGCAGATAGGTGGCGATGCCGCGCGCCTCGAGCGAGGCGGCCTGATCGGGCCGCCCGCCGGCGATGATCGCAAACGGCGGCCGCACCTCTTCAATCACCGCGAACTGCCTCGCGCGAAGCTCGCGGTCGACGAACCCTAAAACGCCCACGCCCCAGGGGCGCTCGCCCAAGAGGTCTCGCGTACCCTCGAGCAGTTGGCGCACCTGCTCGGGGTTCATCAGCGCCAGCGCCAGAAACGGCAATCCGCCGTCCTGAGCCACGGCCAGTGCGAACTCAGGCACGTCGCTGACTCGCGTCATCGGCCCTTGCACGACCGGAAAATCGGTCCGATGCGAAACGGCCAGCGGACCTCCCTTGGCCAGCGCGCGGACCTTTGCGGCCCCCTCGGCATGGTCGCGCAGACTGTCGTGGAACATCGCCAGCGCGCGGGCCACGTTGGGCGCGGCCGACGCCCATTTCGCGGCGAGCGTCCCGTCCTGACCAACCGGCCATAATCGGTTTTCGTCTACAGGCGCTGACAACAATTCGGCGGTGCAGTGATCCCACTCGCTGATCGATGCCTTCCCGTCCGCCACCTCGTCGCAAAGTTCCAGAAGCCGGTCGCGGCTGGTCATCCCCGGTTGCCAGTAGAATCGCAGATAGCTTCCGTCGGGCGTCGGCACTGCGATCGTCTCGCTGCCGTCCATGAGCGCCAAGCGGCGCCGGAACGAGTGCGGCAGGGGAGATTCCTTGACGAGCGCAAGCTGCCAATCGAGCACCACCCCGCTCGCGCCGGCCACAAGGCAGGCGGCGCCGGTTCGCAGCCCGACACCACCCCAGGCCACCACCGGAAGCCGTCCCCAGGCCAGCAGCCGTTGGAGCAGCACAAAAGTGGTCTCTTCTCCCACGCGGCCGCCGGCCTCGTGTCCCTTGGCGATGATAAAATCCGCCCCGGCGCTAGCGGCCAGATCAGATTCCGCGAGGCTGGTCACGACCAAGCCAATGCGACGAGCAATCAACCGGCATCGCGCCACGTCGGCGTGCAGTTCGTCCGCGCTGCGCGGGACAAGGAGAATCGTGTCGCACTGCTTCGCGTCGCCTGGTTCGAGCTCGGTCAAAACCGCTTCTTCGAGACTTGTGAGGCGTGCGTCCAGAACGACGCCAAAGCGCACGCCCGCGGCGAGATGCGTCAGCCGCCGCGTCTCCGCCACCGCCGCCGCTGTATCCACGCAGCAGCTCAGATCAAGCAGCCCCACGGCGCCGGCGCGCGCAGCGGCGATCGGCAGGCTCGCTTGAAACGTCCCGCCCGGCGAAACGACCAGCACCTCAAAGCCAAACGCACCGCGCGCAGCGCTGCCGCTTGCCGACCCCTCAGGCGGCGTCCTCATCCGGCGACCCTTCCCGTTGCGCCCTCTTGTGATGAACTCATCTGTAACTACTTACCCCTACGGCCTCCCGCTCGTTTCAGTCGCGACGGTCCCAGCCTCGAAAATACCAGGAAAACCCATTCGGATCGCACCGGCGAGACACGCTCGGAGCGTGCAATTCACACTTGAACCATAAGCAAGCGAGAATGCTGGGGGTGATTATTGCGCAATGACACCGCTGTGCAGGCCAGTCGCCGTGGACCCATCACGCGTGGCCTTCGCCCAGGTGGTTCCGGGATGCTCGCTCATGGCGAAACGTCGCGCTCAAGTAGATTTGATCACCGACTTCGGCCGGCATAGACGGGCGCGGGACAGCTCGCGCGTCTTCGGATGTTCTGTCAAGTCAACGGCTTGTGCCCCGGAGCGTAATGCCGCATCTCGATTCAGCTTATGTAACACCAGTGCGAACCGGTATTAGGATAAATGACCAATGCGCTGCTGGCAAGCGTTCGGAAACCGAACGAGTGCATTGATGCCAGGCGATCGGTCGGCTCCCCCCGGATGGTTTCAGCGATTGACCACCGAATGACCGATTTGCCTCGTTAAGCCGCGAGCAGACTTCCAAGTGCGATCCCTAAACTCAGGCCGGCGAATCTCTGCCCACCGTTCGCTTGCCCTTCGGAGGCGTGCCTCGAGCTCAATCGTCTGGAGCGAGAACAGGGCTCTTTTTCACCTCTCGCCGTCCTGCACTTGGCACTCTTTCTGGTCGTGGCAACGCTGCCGCGCGACGTCATGACTCGCGTCGTCGAATGGTTTTGCGCAATTAGAACGACTTGAAAATGTTAACAACTCGGTTGCAAACGACCGCAAAGGCAAGTATTCTCGGGGAGCTTCGGCCGATTGCGAAGCATCGAGCCGTCGCGCACGAACTGCTTACGCGGATCGAGCGTTGCCGCGTGCTTCAGGGTGAAAGACGGCGGCGTTGCTCGTGGTTTGTAGCGCAGCCGCATGCGACGATCGCACTATCTCGAGCAATCGTGGACGAGGGCGCAGTCGACCGAGAACCCCAGAATCTGGAACAGAGCGCAAAAAGTGAACGAACGACGTTCGACCGACGCGGAGCGCGACCCTCGTGCCGCGCCGAGCCGTGACGGTTTCTGTTGAAACCGGCCGACGCTTCCGCCGGTAACACTCACAGACGGGGGCGTCCCACGGTGGCGGTGACGCGCTCGCTCGATCCTTTGGCTGCATGAAAGCAAAAGTGGGGATGTACTCGATGGCACTTGCAAGCGGCTCGTGGTGGAAACGACTCAAGCGCAATCACACTTCAGGAAGTCGCGGCACGTCTCTCCGACGAGCCACAGCGCACGCGCGGCGCACTAAGCACCGGTGCTTGTCGATCGATCCGCTCGAAGACCGCCGATTGCTGGCGCTCACTTATAGCCTGATCCCGCTGGGCGATCTGTCGGGCGGCGCGTTTTCCAGCGTTTCGCTGGGGATCAACAACAAGATCGAAGTCGTCGGAGTGGGTACGTACGCCAGCAGCCCCACGCGAGAGCACGGATTTGTATTCGATCCGAACACCCAGACGTTGACCGACATCGGGGCATTGCCCGGACACAGCAGCTCGCAGGCGTATGCGATCAACGAGAACGGCTATATCGTGGGGCGCAGCGGCGCGCAATTGTTTGGCGAAGCGTCGAGTCAAGGCCTTGGCACGACGGGGTTTATTTACAACCCCACTTCGGGCCAGCTCACGAATCTGGGTGATTTGCCTGGTGGGAATACCTGGAGTGCGGCTTTCGATATCAACGCGTCGAACCAAGTCATCGGCTCAAGCGGTGCCGGCAATGGCGCCAACGCCTTTGTTTGGAACTCCACCACCGGCATGACCAACCTCGGCGACCTGTCCGGGGGCTTGAACATCAGCCTGGGCATGGGCATCAATGATAGTGGCGTGGCGGTCGGGGCCGGGTTGACCGGTGGCGGTACAGGGCCGAGTGGCAGCCAGACGCACGCCTTCGTATGGGACGCCACGAATGGCATCCGCGATTTGAGTGGTCCTTTGGCCCCCAATCCCAACACCGACTTCATTAGCACCGCCAACGATATCAATAATCTAGGTATCGCCGTCGGGCAGGCGTTGACTGAAGAGGCGGGTCTCATCCCCATCGCCTGGGACACCACCGAAGTGGGCTTTCCGCAGACCCCGCTTCCCGGGTTGCCGGAGGAGAATCCCGGCAATCCGGGGCAGTTCACCTATTCGCACAACAGCTCGGCGAATGCCATCAACGAGTTCCTGGCGGTGGTTGGCACTTCAAAGCTGTATTACTCGCAGGTCAACCGCGCGTTTTTGTGGGCGCCCGAGCGAGGGGTCATCAATCTGAATGACCATCTCGATTCCTCCGGCAATGGTTGGACGCTCACCAGCGCCGTTGACATCAACGACCTTGGGCAGATCGTCGGCATCGGCACGAACCCCTCGAGCCAGACCGAGGCCTTTCTGCTGGTTCCGGTGAATGACAAGCCGGTTCTGACCCCGATCGCACCGGTCTACGTGAATCAGGGGAACCTGGCCACGTTCGATGCCAACGCGATCGACCCGAACGGCGACGACATTACCTACAGCATCAACGAAGACGCCCCATCGGGGGCCTCGATCGATCCGGATACGGGTGTCTTCACATGGACTCCCGACTCGACCGCCCCGGACCAGGTATTGATCACCGTCACGGCCACCGACGACGGGGCCGGGTTCAAGAAGGATACGATGACGGTGGCGATTGGCGTGCGCCGCGCCGCGCTGTTCACCGAGACGTTTGAGGGCGGGCTGGGCGGTTCCTGGACCATTCCAGTCGCGTCGGCCGAAGGACAGGCAGCGCTGAACAATTCCCTTTCGGTGGGCACCGGCAGCAAGTCGCTGCAGTTTCAATCGACCGGCACCGATTTAACCAAGGACCTTGCCGAAGCGATCTGGACGTTGAACTTGTCAACGGTCCGCAAGCACAACGAGAAACAAACGATCTCGATTTTTGGTAGTCCTAAGCCCACAAGCGGCACATTCACGCTGCAATTCAACAGCATCAATTCTGCTCCGATCCCATTTAACGCCACGGCGCTCCAATTGCAGACCACGCTGGCGGCCATGTCGTCGATCGGGAGCGGAAACGTCTTCGTCTACGGTGGACAGGGACCGCACAACGACTGGATCGTGGAATTCAAGGGAGCGAAGGCCGGCATCAATCAACCGCTGCTGACGGTGGCAAACTCGACGCTCAATAACGGCACGGTCATGATCGACGAGACGACGCGCGGCGGGCCGCACGTCATGCTCGTCTATCACCAGATGGAAGGCGTCGAAGGATTCATCGGCAGCGGCGACGAGACCGATGTGCTGGCCGACGTCCACACCAGCGGCACTGAACAGGCCAAGGGAGATGGTGTTTCGATCTCCAACAATGGCACCACCTGGTACAGGCTCCGCGACTTCCAGGGAAATGACATTCAGCGCGAAGGCGATGGGCTGTGGCAACTCTTCGAGATCGACCTAGCCGCCGAGATTGACCGCATCAACTCCACCTTCGGAGCGGGTTTGACCTTTTCATCGTCGACCAAGATCAAGTGGTCGCAATACGACGACGACCCGTTCCCCGACGATGGGTTCGCGATCGACGACATCAAGCTCTACGACAATGCTCAGTTTTTCAGCTCCACGCTGCCAAAGGACGTTTTCCATCGCGTCGAGATGGCCGATCCCGAGGTGCACTACCGCGTGGGCCTGTTTGGCACGGTGAACGCCAGCACGCCGATCGTGGTTTCGGTCCACGGGGCCGAGCGCGAGATCCTCGGCCACACGCAGTATTGGCAGCGATTTGTCGAAGATCCCTCCAACGGCGTGACGGGACTGGTCGTCGTGGCTCCATACTTTCCCGAAGACGGCCGATACGACAGCTATGGCACGATGGCCTGGAACAACCAGAACGACGCCGCCGCGGACCGCGCACTGCTTGACGCCGTGGCCGAGCCATCCGCGGCGAGCTTAGGCGACGACAACGAGCTGTACCTGTTCGGATTCTCGCGCGGTGCCCACTTTGTGGAAGGGTTTACGTGGGCGCGCCCGGACCGTGTCGCCGCCGCCGTGGTGGCCGGCGCCGACCGGCACACGTTCCCCGACGACGCGACTCCGTACCCGTATGGTTCTGATGTGCTCAATCTGGTGACACCACCACCCGACGAGGTGACGCTCGACACGCAAGATTTCCTCGAGCACCGCATCATGTTCTGGTCGGGGCAGGACGACCTGGTGCCCATCGACCAGAGTGAATATGCCGTGGCACAGGGAGAGCACCGCATCCATCGCACGGCGAATATGTATTCCGCGGTCACCGCGGAAGCCGCCAGCCTGGCGCTGTCGACCAACAACTACGAGCATGAGATCTACATCGCCGAGAACCACGCGCACGAGTTCTTCACCGAAGATATCGCTACGTTTCACGAATTTCTATTCCGCAACTACGCTTCCGGCGAGGAAGTCCCGATCAAGGTCTATCCGATCATCGTCACCACGGCCACTTCCGGAAGCACGGTCACCACATTGCCGACCGGCGCTACCAGCGTCCCTAACTCGACCAATTTCTTCCTGGAGATGTGGGTCAAGGCGCCGGCTGCGTCAGGTGTGATCAGCGGCAGCGTCGACGTCGTCTATGACACCTCTCTGATGACCGCGAATTTGCAGGACCACGGGTCGCTGTTCAACACGGCGACCACTGGCACGATCAACGACGCGGCTGGCCGCGTGCGCAATTTCGGTGGCACCGCGACGGTGGGGCAGGGCACGGGGGCCAACTATGCGCTGTTCGGCCGCGTTCGGTTCATGACGGTGGCCGGCTTGCCCGAGGACAATCAGTTGCTCATGGCAATTCAGGACGGACTCGCTCCGTTCGAGCTCGCCAATACCGTCGAGCCGCGGACCGACTTATTACCCGCCACCACGACGAATCTCCAGCGCGTCAATGTAGCGCCCGTGCTGGCCGCGATTGGCAACAAGTCGGGCTTCCCGCAGGACACGATCACGTTCGATGCCAACGCCACGGATGCGAACATTCCGGCTGACACGCTTACTTTCAGTCTCGATGCCGGATTCCCCAGCGGCGCTTCGATCAACTCGCAGACGGGCGTTTTCACCTGGGTGCCCGGCTTCGGACAGGTGGGGAACCACTCGGTCACGGTCCGCGTGACCGACAACGGATCGCCCGCGATGAACGACTTCGAGACAATCAACATCAATATCCAGGCCTCGGCTAATAACGCGCCGGTGCTCAATGCGATCCCATCGAACCTGCTCTTGCCGATCACCGAAGGTCAGACGCAACTGGGCGTCATTTCGGCCACCGATCCGGACATGGGTCAAACGCTGACCTTCAGCCTCGACGCACCCGTGCCACCCGGCGCCAGCCTTACTCCAGTGGGTGTTTTCACCTTTGTCACCGACGGCAGCCACGGGCCAGGGACGTATACGTTCCACGTCCGCGTCACCGACAACGGAACGCCCGCGCGATCGGACACAGACACATTCCAGATCACGGTCAACGGCTTCAACGATAACCCCACCACCTCAGGGATTGCCAACGTCAACGTGGAGATCAACTCCGTCGACACGGTGATCAATCTGTGGTCCAAGTTCGCCGATACGGAAACTCCGGATGCTTCGTTGACCTACACCGTCGTGGAGAACACCAACAGCGGCCTCTTCACGTCGGTGACAATCAACCCGGCGAACGGAAATCTCACGCTTGATTATGCGTTGAGCGTCGTGGGCAGCTCGTCGATGAAAATCCGCGCCACCGATTCCGGCGGCAAGTTCATCGAGGCACCCTTTACGGTCACCGTCGCGTTGCCCCCGAACCAGGCACCGGTGCTCTCCCCGATTGGCAACAAGGTGGTCATCGAGGGGACGCTGCTCACGTTCACGGCCATGGCCACCGATCCCGACACGGGTGACCTACTCGGTTTCTCGCTCGACGCCGGGGGGGCCACGGGCGATACGATTGGCCTCTTCACCGGTATCTATAACTGGACGCCCCCGCTGGGAACGGCGCCCGCGTCGTTCATGGTCACCATCCGCGTCGAGGACAACGGCATTCCGCAGCTCAACGATTTCGAGACGATCACCGTTCAGGTCGTCGATGACTCAAACCTGCCGCCCGTGCTCGATCCGATCGGAACCATCGCCGACGACGGGCTGCAACTGATCTCGTTTGACGCCAACGCCACCGATCCCAACGGGGGTCAGCAGGTTAGCTTCAGCCTCGACGCGGGTTTTCCGACCGGTGCCTCGATCCATCCCACCAGCGGGCTCTTTCAGTGGACGCCCACCGACGCCCAGACGCCGGGCACATACATGATCACGGTCCGCGCCACCGATAATGGCCTTCCGCAGTTGAGCGACTCGGAGGTAGTGACGCTAAACGTCTATCAGCCGGGGGACGTGGATCTCGACGGGGACGTCGATTTTCAGGACTTCTTGATTTTACAGGCTAATTATGGGACCCCCTCCGGGGCTCTGCGCACGGAAGGAGATTTGGACTTCGATCAGGATGTCGACTTCCAGGATTTTCTCATCCTGCAAGCGAACTACGGCACCACCGATACGCTAGACGCCGGAGGCGATTCGATGAGCACCGAGGCGCTTTCAGCGCCGCTCAGCTCTTCAGCGACAAGCAATCGCGCTGGGGCGGTCGAATCGAGCCGCCAGCTCGATTCATTCTTTGAGCTGCTTGGTGACGGTCCGACGAGCGCCACGCAAGCCGCGCCGCGCTACACACTCGACCCGTTCTTGCAAAGTGACGCGGCCAAACCGTCACGTGCTGCTCGGCACGCCGTGCGGTTGGATTCCGCGGCAGAAGGCATTGTGGGGCGCTCGGTGACGGCGCGCCGCGCCGCGCTCGACGAAGCGCACGCCAGCGGCAAGGCAGATTGGCTCCTGAACGGACTCGACGGCGACTGGCTGGACGAATAGCGTTCGACCTCTTCGCCCCTACTGCGGCCGCTCGCTGACCACCTTTCCGTCGATCACCACCGCCAAACAGTGCGAGGTGTATTCGAACGGGTCACCGTCGTAGAGCGCAAGGTCGCCGTCCTTGCCGATCGCGAGCGAACCCACTCGACCGTCGATCTCCAGAATCCGCGCTGCATCGATCGTGATCGTCGCCAGCGCCTGCTCGAAGCCGAGCCCATTGGCCGCCGCCAGCGCCGCCTCGAACAGCACCACGCGCGTCTTGGGGACGTACGACTCATAGCCGCTCTGTAGCGCCACGGGAATCCCTGCCGCGTTGAGCTTCGCGGCCGTCTCGAAGCTGAGGTTCTCTCGGTCGAATACGGCACGCGCCATGGTCGGGTGCACGATCACCGGCACACCGGCTGCCTTGATCTCGTCGACAAGCAAATATGCCTCGGCGGCGCCATCGAGCCAGAGCCGTATCTGGAATTCCTTGGCGAGCCGCAGGGCGCTGGCAATATCCTGCGCGCGGTTGGCCGTGACCAAAAGCGGCAGCTTGCCGTCGAGCAACTGCCCAAGAGTCTCGAGCCGCAGGTCGCGTTGCGGCGGCTCGGCCGGAACCGCCCCTGCTTTGCCGTCGCCATCGCCACGATCGCTCGCCGTTGCCTTGGCGGCACTCGCCTTGGCCAGGTATTCTCGCGCCTTGATCAACTCCGTCCGCAGCATCGCCACCATCTTCCCACGCGTGCCAGGCGACTTGGGAGGCTCTTTCTCGGCCTCGGAGCTTAACGTCGCCGCGATGGCGCGCGGCTCGACGACCAACGCCTCCTCAACCGTGTTGCCTTTCGTTTTCACCACCAGCGTCTGTCCAGCGATCAGCTCTCCCGGCGCGTGCCCAGTGTGGATGGTGGTCACGCCGAAGCTCCGGATCCAAGCAATGAGCGGATCCTGGGGGTTATAGGCGTCGATCGCGCGCAGCTCGGGCTGGATCGCCGTCGAGCGTTCAAGCTGGTCCTGGTCCTGCTTCTGGTTCAGGATGCCGGAGAGACCCACGGTGCTATGGGCGTCGACGACGCCCGGCGTCACGACCGCGGCCTCGAGCACGCGGAATCCCTCGGGCACATGGATTTCCGCTGCGGCGCCGATCGCCGAGATCTTGCCGTCGCGAATGATGACCACGCCGTCGGTGATCGACGCTCCGGCCATCGTATGGATGGTCTTGCCGCGCACCGCGACCTGTGCGGCGAGCGGCGATGCGCTCGCGCTTGCTAGCATGGCACAGGCCGTGATCCGACGAAACATCAGAGTCATTGCCTTGCATTCAGGCTGGCCCCCGGCGACTCGCCGGGGGGTAAGAGGTCGCATCGAAGTCATCGACCCGTCGCCTGTTCCTCCTCGTCGAAGCAGCAGAAGTAGGGAGACTGGTCGTGGCCGGCGCCGAAACCGCCCACCGCGTACAAGCGATCCTTTGGATCGTCGCGATCGAACGCCCTGGACCCGTCGACCCAGGTCTGGAGCACTTTGGTATAAACGCTCAAGGGGTCGCCATCGAGGATCTGGAAATCGGCGTCCTTGCCCGGCGCTAGCGACCCGATGCGCCCGGCCAGGTCGAGCATCTCAGCACCGGCAAGGGTGAGCGATTCCAGCGCCGCCTTGCGCGACATACCGGCGCGGACCGCCAAGGCGGCGCTACGGCGAAACACGCGCGAATCGGTAATCCAGTCGTCGGTGTGGAAGGCCACGCGGACACCCGCCCGTTCCAATATGCCGCCGGTCTCGAACTGCATGTCGCGAGCCTCGAGCTTGCCGCCGGGCGAGTCGATCAAGATGACCGAGCAGGGCGCCTTGGCCGCGGCAATCTCCCGCGCCACCTTCCAGCCGTCGCTCACATGGTGCAGGACCACGCGAAAGCCAAACTCTTGCGCGAGCCGCAGCACGGTGATAATGTCGTCATGGCGGTGCGTGTGATGGTGTACGATCCGCTTGCCTTGCATGGCCTCGACCAGCGCCTCGAGATTCAGATCGCGTGGCGGAAGCTTTGCCGCGTCGCCGCCCGCACGCTCGATCTTGGCCTGGTACTCGCGCGCCTTGATGTACTGCTCGCGGACCAGGAAGGCCGATTTGGCGCGTGTGCCCGGAAAGGGCGCGTCACGCATCGAGTTGGTGCCGTTGGCCATCTTCAGCCCGCCGAGCGGATTGCCCGAATCGTCCCGGATGAACAAGTCGTCGATCTTGCGAGGCGAGCCACCGAAAAACCGCAGCTTCACGTACACCGTTTGCCCGCTGATCAGGTGCCCCGAGCCGGGCATGATGTTCAGCGTGGTGAGCCCGCCCGCCAGAGCGCGCTTGAAGCCCGAGTCGCGCGCGTTGATCGAATCGTAGATCCGCACGCCCGGCTGAATCGGCCCGCTGCCGTCCGCGCCGCCGATGCCACCGATGTGGCTGTGCGTGCAGATCAGCCCCGGCATGATCACGCGGCCCGTAACGTCGACTTTGTCGGTGCCGGGGGGTATCTGCACCTGGTCGGCCGGTCCGACGGCCACGATCTTTCCGCCGTCGACAACGAGCGTACCGACGGCGATCTCGTCGACGCCAATGGGAATGATGCGTGCACCGACGAATGCTCGGCGCGGTTCCGCCGCCGCCGCCGGCGCGCAGGTGATTACCAGCAAGGTGCCCATCAACGCGGCCCGCGCAATCATGCTTGGCATGCTTGACTTTCCTTCGGCTTCGACGTGCTCGATCTTGCGTATCGTCAGCTCTACATTACGCACTGCCAAGGGAGATTGCAAAGAATCAGCGCGCCAAGTGCGATTTCGAGGTGACACGATGAGTCCACATGACCAGCGCGCCTATGGCTTACATGCCAGGAAACCCACCCAGCCGCTCGGGAACCGAAACTCGCCGTATCCGCGCAGCAGGCGCACGCGAAACCCGATCTCTCGCAGTTGTGACAGCAGCTCTGCGCGGTCGAAAAGCCTCAACCGATGCACTTCGTGGTCGCGGTGGTACAGCTCGCCGACCTTGCGAAACGTGGTAATCTCGCGCGAGAGGATCATTCGCCGGCGATCTTCCGTGGCCGCGTAAAGACATGCCCAATCGGTCCCCTCGGTGTATTTCCGCGTGTGGCCAGGCTTGGGGACGCGGCCCGGCTCCGCCACGTCGAAGATCAGTTGGCCGCCCGCGCACAGCGCCGCATAGATGCGACGGAACAGTGCTTGCAGCCGCTGCCGCGTGTTTCGTGCGTCGAACTGGTAATTGAACACCTCGCCCAGGGCCGTCACGGCGACACACGGCAACAGCTCGGCCGAGAGGAACGATTCCCCGCGGAATTCGCCGCTCGGCACGCGCTGTCTGGCGATGGTGAGCATCGCTTCGGAAACATCGAACCCCAATACTTCATAACGTGCCGCGACCAGCGCCTCGGCCCAGATGCCGCTTCCGCAGCCAAGGTCGATGACCAGGCCCCTTTGGGTGGGCATGCGGCCTAGCACCTTCAGCAACCAAGGCGCAGCCGTCCTGGCAAAATTGCCAAACCCTGCATCATGTATGTAGGCAAGGTCGCCCCGGTAAGCACTGACGGCGCGCTGGGTCATGCGCTGGCATGGCCGGAGTCATGCAATGAAACGCTCGGCAACTCTGTCACTCGCGAATGCCCAACCGACAATTCTGCCGTCGTTGTTTTCGCCAGTAAACGCCTGCCCCAATCATCCCCCCGATCGCTAGCAACATCATTGTCGAGGGCTCGGGCACAATCGTGGGCTGTAAATAGTTCTGAAACACGTAGTCGCCGATCTGATTGCCCATGGCAATGCCGGCGGTCTTGTCGAAGCTCCAGTGGATGCCCAGGTAGATGCGGCTTTGGCCGTTTTCTTCGGCCGCCTGGCTGAAGCTCGTGAAATCGCGCGTGACCCCCGGAAGCTCGTCGGACTCAAGCGTGAAACTAAAATTGTCGCCACCGTAATAGTCCGCCAGCACCTGAAAAAACGCGGCGCCAATCGTCGCATGACCCGAGCCATATGCTGGGAACGGAGGTGTAAAGCCGGGAGGCGAGAACGGGGTCGAGTCCGGCGCGCCCAGCGGAACCCAATTCGGATCGGCCATGGTCAGCATATTGCCATCGGTGGCGGCCGCGCGGATCGCCGTCACCGGCCGCCAGAAGTTGAACAGGTACTTTGTGTCCCAACAGGCGATGCCCGCGTCGGCCTGCGCCAGATTGACGAGCGCGAAGAGCCGCGCGTGCTCTTCGAGGCTTAAAGGCTGCGCCAACTGATCGACGACCTGCTGCGTGATCTGGTTGTAGAGGACAGGTGGCGGGCCGAGCCCACCGCGATCATATCCCCAGAAGATGCCGATCTCAGTCTGCTCGGGCGTGCGGTTGCCGAGCATCTCGGCATCGACCGAGCCGACCATCTTGACCTCGTTGAACGCGGCCGTGTACGCCGGACTGTTCAAGGCCGGCGGAGCGGGACCGCGCAGCGCCACAACGTCGTCCACCGCAAAGGGGGTCACCAGCCCCCAGCCCGGGCCGAGCGCTTGCTGCCCCGGATTGACCGGGTCGGGCCGCCACATTCCCGGTAGAACACCGGGTGTATACGGCACGAATGTGTTTGCACCGTCGGTTGAGCGCCAGGCGAGCATGTCGAGCGCCACCGTTTCGCCGATGTCGATGCCATCGCTTTTGGCGGTACCGTTGGGAATTGCCGCCAGCTTGGCATTCCGTTCGGCGACGAGGAACGCCGCTTGAGCCGGATAGAGGCCCACCAGCACGCGATACGCGGCCTGGATCCCGGCCGCTTCGCGCGAAGCACCCGGCGGAGCTGGCAGATCCAGTCGATAGGGCGTGTGCGTCTCGGAGATCGAGTTGATCGCGTCGAACATCGCCGCGTGGACCATCGCCATGTTGCGCGATCCGAACGTCGGACCCGGCTGGCTCGTGTCGTTGCGAATCACCTGGATCGTGATGTTGTTCCAATCGTCAATGATATCGCCCACGGCCCAGTGGGGCGGGCTGCACGCGACAATGATGGCAGCCGCGATAAGAGCTTGCGCGGCAGATCGCAACAAACGCGCCTCGTTCATGGTCATCCTCTTCCGGTTCCCGTTGGCGTCGAAACACATGTGTTGGTCTGAGCACCGCGGCGAGGCGACTGGACGCGAACGAACGCGCAGGGCGCGATTCGTTCCGGATCGCGCGACGGAGTGCCGCGTGACCCGACGCGCAGTAAAAGCTGCTCGTGGCAGGGGATCGACCAGTCACCTGACGCTGATGCTAAAGGCGATCTGCTGCTACCAACCGAATGAACCGTCTGGCGACGTGAACCTTTGCAATCACGCATCGTCCAAAGAGCGCGCGCAAAGGGCGTCACGAATCGGTTTGTGGGAAACCGCGGCGAGTCGAGCCGTTGCGTACGGGGCGACGCAACGAGCTAGTCTGCTGTACGACTTGTCGTTGACCGCCGGAAAGCCACCGGAGGATCAAACAAATCGACCTCGACAACGACGCGCTTCCCGCGAGCAATCGGCCAGAGCCGGCAGAAATCCCGAAGCACCCTGCTTCAGGCGCGGGCCGAACCGATGTCGACCCAGGCTCGCGAACTCAGAACAGTAGCAGTCTCTAGAACGAAATTTCCCCATACCATCGCGACGATATCTGCCGCAACGGCCTTCAGTTTAATGACGAGCCTCATGTTAGTCAAGGGAATTTGGCGAAGAAATTCGGGTTTATATCCGCCTCCAATTGCCTCGCGCGCGTGCCGGCGAATGGCCGCGTGGTGGACGGTGCGGTATACTCCGCTGCAATATGGCCTCTGAGCACCGATCGCAGCATACGTCCAGGCATGCCTTTGTCGGCTGGAATGCGCGCCGCCGGGAGGGGCTGATCGCTACCAGCCGTCGCGGAGTATTGAAGGCAAGCCTGGCGGGTATCGCTGGCCTCAGCGTTGCCGAGCTCTTGCGAATGCGCTCCAAGGCCACTGCGGCCGGTCGCGCGACACGCTCCACAAAGAGCGTCATTCTCCTGTGGATGACCGGCGGGCCAAGCCATATCGATACCTGGGACCCCAAGCCGCTGGCCCCGAGCGAGATTCGCGGCCCGTTCGCTACGATCGAAACGCGGCTGCCAGGCGTGCGACTCTGCGAATACCTGCCCAAGCAGGCGGCCATGATGGATCGGCTGACGATCATCCGCTCGGTCGACGCGCGGTTCTCGAATCACGAGCCCAATCACGTCATGCAGACGGGCAACCTGGAGGCCGAGCCCCGGCTGAATCGCGAGGGAGACAAATACCCGGCGATCGGTTCATTGGTGGCAAAGCTGCGCGCGCCGAATGATCGCGCATTGCCGCCCTATGTCGTCTTGAACATGCAGGACCGCTCGCACGTGGCCTGGGGCGGTTACCTGGGGAAGCAGTACGATCCGTTTCTGGGGAGCCGCGTGAGCGAGCTGTTCAAGCTGCCGCGCGAGCTGGACCTCGATCGCCTTGCGACGCGGCAGTCGCTCCGTCAGCAGTTCGATCAGTTGCGGCGCGACCTGGACCTCTCGGGCTCGCTTGCGGCACTTAACGAGTATCAAACACAGGCAATCGAGCTCGTCGCCGGCCGACGCGCGCAGGAGGTTTTCGATCTGTCGCGCGAGCTGGCCACGGTCCGCGACCGCTACGGAGAACATACCTGGTGCCAACAGGCGCTCTTGGCTCGGCGGCTCGTCGAAGCCGGCGTGAATTTCGTCACGATCGACCTGAGCAACCACACCGCCTCGGGCACGTGGGACACGCACGGCGACAACATTCCACCCTACGGCGGTATTTGGAGCGGCCTGCGACCGCTGCTGCCGGTGTTCGACCATTTGCTTACAACGCTGGTGGGCGACCTTGAAGAACGTGGGCTGCTCGATGACGTGCTGGTCATCGCCATGGGCGAATTCGGCCGCACGCCGCAAATCGGCACCCAGGGCAGCACCGATGGCCGCAATCACTGGCCGCCGGTGATGTCAATGACGCTCGCTGGCGGCGGATTGCGCCACGGGCAGGTGATCGGCGCAAGCGAGCGAGACGGCGGCCAAATCAAAGAACGTCCCGTTACGCCCGGCGACCTTGCCGCCACGATCTACCGCCACATGCAGGTGCCGCTCGACGCCACCTACACCGACTTCCGCGGTCGCCCGCGGTACATCGTCGAGCACGGGGAGCCGATTGGGGAGTTGTTCTAGCCAGTCGAGATCAAGAAGCGTTGTTGATCGAATCGACGCGTTGCCATCGTAGAATCGGCAGACCTCTGGGGACCATCGCGTGGCCGTTCGTACTCGATTTGCACCGAGTCCGACCGGCTATCTGCACATCGGCGGCGTGCGCACGGCGCTGTTCGGCTGGCTGTTTGCGCGGCAGCAGGGCGGGCAATTCATTCTGCGAATCGACGATACCGACCAGGCTCGAAACGTCGAGGCGGCGCTGGCGCCAATCCTGCATGGCTTGCGGTGGCTGGGCATCGACTGGGACGAAGGCCCGGAAGTAGGCGGGCCGTACGGTCCCTACTACCAGTCGCAACGGCAGGGGCGATACCAGGCGGCCGTGGCTCGATTGCTGGAATGGGGCCTGGCGTACCGCGACTACGCGACGTCCCAGGAGATTCAAGGCGAGCGTGAGGCCGCCACGACGGCAAAGCGGCCGTTTGTCTACAGCCGCCGCTGGCTGGCCGAAACGCCGGCCGATGCAGCACGCTTCGAGAGTGAAGGTCGTCAAGGGGTGGTCCGCCTCAAGATGCCGCGCGAGGGGACTCTCACGATCGACGACCAGGTTCGCGGCACGGTCGTCTTCGAGTGGGCGCATGAGCAGGACCATGTCATTCAGCGCGCCGATGGGTCGTGCCTGTATCACCTGGCAAGCGTAGTGGACGACCACGATTTTCGCATCACGCACGTCATCCGCGCGGAGGAGCACCTGTCGAACACGCCGCGACAGGTTTTCATCGCCCAGTCACTGGGGTACGCGCTGCCGGTGTATGCACACCTGCCGTACGTGGCCGAGCCGGCGAGCAAGAATAAGCTGAGCAAGCGGAAGCTGGAGACCTACCTAAAACATCCCGAGTTCGCCAGGTTGAACGACCATGGAAGGCGCATCGCGCAGCGGCTGGGGCTGCCGGTGGCGGCGGAAACATTCAACCCGGTGGTCGTCGACTTCTACGAGCAAGTGGGATACCTGCCGGACGCCCTCGTAAATTACCTGTTGCTCTTGGGATGGGCGCTGGACGACAAGACGGAATACTTCACGCGAGACGAAATGGTCCGGCATTTCTCGCTTGAGCGGGTGAACAAGGCGCCGGCTAGCTTCGACCCCAAGAAGCTTTGGGCGATCGAGGATCAGTACATGCGGCGGCTACCGCTCGACGAGAAGGTCGAGATGATGATGCCGTTTCTGCGGCGATCAGGAGTAGTCGCGGAGACGGCCGATGCGCAGGCGACGGCCAAAGTGAAGCGGGTCGTCGAGGCAGCCGGGGATCGGATCAAGGTGGCGGGCGACATCCTGGAATACGACGCCTTTTTTGTCGGCAACGGGGCAATTGAGTACGACGAGCGTGCCTTCGACGATCGCCTGCGGAAGCCACCTCAAGTCGGGGAGCTGTTGCGTGCGTTTTGCGGAGAGCTGCCGGCGGTTGAACCCTTTTCGGCGAGTGCGATCGAGGCACGGTTCGAGGCGTTCGTTGAGGCGAAAGGAATCAAGCCGGCCGACTTGGTTCACGCGATCCGCATCGCCGTGACTGGCAAACCAGTCGGCTTCGGCCTATTCGATACACTCGCCATCCTGGGACGGCAGTCATGCATCGCCCGGATCGAGCGAGCGCTGGCGCGCATGGAAGGAAAATCGCAATCGCCAGCGCCGTGAAAGACGCTCTTTACGTGCGCCCCCGGAGCCGGTCGGCCACGAGCGTATCAGAGATGAGCTGGCAAAAGTGGAAGGCCACCATCGGCAGCATCGTGAGCCCACCGAAGTGGTTCACGGCGATATAGAGGCCGATCGGCAGCGTCTTTTGGCTGCCGGCGAAGCCTACGGCGATACGGTCGGGGCGCGAAAGTCGCAGCGCAGCGCTCAGCAGGTGTCCGCAGGCGAGCATCGACAGATGAACGCCGACGACGCTGGCGATCATCAAGAGCCAGCCGGCTGCCCCAATTTGATCGTCGCTGACGCCTAATTCGTCGCCCGCGCTTACCGCACCCACGAGCACGATCGTCAGGATGCCACATTGAGCCACCGAGCCCAAGACGTCCTTTCGGTCCGCTACCCACGACGCGATCGGAGCAAACTGGCGCGCAACCTGTCCGGCCAACGTCGGAAGCAAGACGACCAGCGCCAGTTTCTGCATCATCGAGAGCGGATCCAAGCGGACGCTGGTGCCGGTCGTGAGAACCAGCCACAAGGGCGTGACGAAAAAGCAGGACAAATTTGTCGCTAAGGTGACCAGGAGCGCCACGGCGTCGTTACCGCCGGCGCGTCGCGTCCAGACCGCCGCCGCCGCCAGCGTGCATGGCACACTGGCGGCAATCATCAGGCCAATCGCCAGATCGGCGCGCAGCAAGCCGGAAATGCTCCACGCCACGACCGGCAAGAGTCCAAAATTGATCGTCACGGCCAACAGCACCGCCGTCGGCCGGCGGATGGCCTGCCACATGCTGGCGCTGTCCAGCGGCAAGGCCATGAGAAAAATCACGATCGCCGTGACCGGCTGCTGAGGGATGTGCCGCGTGAGCAGCCGTTCGAGCGGCTCGTGCAGCACCAGCCCCAGCGTCAATAGTCCCAACAGGGCGATCAAAAACCATTGCCGCGCCAAAAACTGCTTCATTACCGGTCCACGTCGGGCGCGGAGGAGGTGGATTTCAACCGGCGCGCGCGAAGCAGGTTTCCGTGCTGCTGCGGGGAAGTGTCGTTTTCGTAGAGAATCACCGCCTCGTCAAAACGGTTCATTGCCTCGTAGGTTCTGGCCAGATTGTAGCGAGCTCCGTCCGTCCAGCGGCCGTCGGGAAACGCTTCGAGGGTGCGTTTCAGAAAGTAATCGACGGCCGCGCCATGGCTGCCACGCTCGTAGGCAATCAGTCCGAGCCAGTAGCTCGCATCCTCCTTGGCCCAACGCAGTCGATTCGCTCCCTGAGGCGAAACTTCGGCCGAGTCGATTTCCGTTGCCGCCGGCCGCGAATGCTGGTAGTAACGTGTCGCCCCACCATCGCCCGTAAACTCCCCTTTGAGATGCAGCACGCGCCCCTTTTGCACCGCGGCCGCAATCGGTTGATGCGGTTCGGGCAGCTCGCGCACGTCGAGTCGCGACTGCTCTTCGATCAGGGCTCTGGCCCCCTCGGGCGTCATCTGATACTGAATCGCCGCGAATGGCAGCGTCCAAAGCTGCACGTCGGCCACATGGGGACACGACTCCAGTTCGGCCGCCAGCCGCGACGGTTGGGCGGTGAGCACGATCTTTCGATCGCCCGAAAGCTGTTCTTCGACAGCGCGCATCCGCTTCAGCAGATAGCCGGGCGACGCCTCGACCATGGCCACCACCTCGGCTAGATCTCCGCGCGACACCGGATAGCGGTGCTCCGCGTCAAGATCCAATGCTCGCAACAGCGAATCGTCCGCGATCACCTGGCCCAGAGTGGCAACCGCGACGCCAGCCGGACCGGGAATGGGCAGCCCCAAGGCGGGATCGAACAAATAAAGCTCGCCCTGGGAAAGTAAGCCCGTGAGCCACGGTTGTACCGGTCCCTCGGCGGCACGCTTTCCGCAGGTCAACATGACCACGTTCAAACCTTCCTGCCGCGCCAAAAGCATGAATACCCACGCGCGCTCGGTAGCCTGTCCATGCCCCAGAAAGAGCGTGTGCATGGGCAAGTGCAGCACCGGCGTAGCGCCGTGCGGCGGGGGCTCATCCAGTTGGATGTTGCGCACCGTCCAATCGAAGAGTTGGGTGGCCCGCGCCAGGTCGTCAACCTGTGGTCCGCGTGCCCACCGAGCGATGTCGCGCAGCCAAACGCACTGCTGCAGATGATGTGCATCGTGCGGAACGAAGTGCAGGTCATCGAGATGTTGCAGCACGCGCAGGTCGCGCCATTCGGTCGGCAACGAGACCAGCATCGGATCCGCCTGCCAGTCGACGTTGATGTTCTGCGTGTCGATCCATTCGTTGAGGCGCCCAATCACCGTCTGAGCGACGTCGGGACTGTTGTATTGTTCGAGCCGCGAGAGGATGTCGATCGAATAGTCGAACAGCTCGTCGGCGATCTCGGACTTCATCGGTCCGTTGACGGCACGCGTCTCGCGCGGGCGGCTCGTGTCCAGACAGCCCGCCACGGCAAACAGCCAGGCCGCACTGATTGCCAACCGTAGGGTGCGCCGAGCGCGGCGAAGACACGCCACGTCGGAATCATGGCGATTGAGGAAATGTGCAAGCTGCTTATGTGGTTCGTTCATCGAACGTCAGCACGGTCTTTCGGATCTCGACCACCCGCGCAACAAGCCACGCGAATTCGTCGAGTGGAACCATGTTGGGCCCATCGCTGGGAGACGTGTCGGGCTCGGGGTGCGTCTCAAAGAAGAGCCCGTCGACGCCGATCGCGGTGGCAGCGCGCGCCAAGGGCTCGATCATGGCTCGGTTGCCGCCGGTGGCGTGCCCCAATCCACCGGGCTCTTGTACGCTGTGCGTCGCGTCGAAGACAACCGGAACCCCGAGCGACTGCATTTGCGGTATGGCTCGCATATCGTTCACCAAGCGTCCATATCCGAACGTGGTGCCGCGTTCGCAGAGCAGAATATTCCGGCAGCCCAAGGCCAAAAGTTTGCCGACCACGTTGCGCATATCCCAGGGCGCGACAAACTGTGGCTTCTTGACGTGAACGGCGCGGCCAGTTCGCGCCGCGGCGGCTAACAGGTCGGTCTGCCGCGCTAAAAACGCAGGGATTTGAAGCAATTGACACACCTCGCCCGCCGCCGCGGCCTGATGCGATTCGTGGATGTCGGTCGTCACGGGCAGCCCCGTTGCTTGGGCCACTCGCGCCAGAATCGAAAGTCCTCGCTCGAGGCCTGGCCCGCGATAGGCATCGATGCTCGTACGGTTGGCTTTGTCGAACGACGCCTTGAATACGAGCTGAATCGGCAGCGCGGTCGCGATGCTCTTGAGCCGCTCGGCAATGGCCAACGTCAATTCCTCGCTCTCGATGACGCACGGCCCGGCGATGACCAATAGCGGTTCTCGCCGGCCGACCTGATAGGGCCCAATCGTGGCGCGCCTTTCGGCCAATTCTACTCCTCCGCTCTGACTGCTGGTTGATTCGCCTTGGCGTCGCGCTCGCCGACCGCGGGTATCAGCAGGCACAACCGGCCGGCCAGCACCTCGACGTCCAGTGGGAGGAATCCACCGGGGTCGCCGTCAAGCTGAAACGGAACTTCCTGGTGGGACTCGATTCGCACGCGAGCCAGCCTGGCGGTCGTGCAGTCGGCCAACCGATGATGACTGCCTCGGATCACGTGTCCCAAATACCTCAGTCCGTGAACGAAGGTTCCGTGCCGAAACGCGCACAAATCGAGCAAGCCGTCGTCCGGAATCGCATGGGGAGCGATTCGCAGTCCGCCGCCATACACTGGCAAATTAAACAGAAACGCCCAGCTCGCGCATAACGACTCGCCGGCCCCCGTCCCGTTTGCGTCGGCCCAGTATAGCCTTAGCTCCGGATACTGGTAATTACGAATGGCCTGTACGATGGGTCGAGCGTAGCTCCAGCGGCTAATATGACCTTGCCGGCGTCCGTGCAACCGCCGGACGACTTCGGCGTCGAATCCGCAACCGATCATGATCACAAAGACGCGGCCGCTGGCTCGGCCGGCGTCGAGCCGCACCAATCGCCCGTGCATCACAGTTCGACACAGGTCATCAGGATCGGCACTGATCGCGAAGTTCCGAGCCAGCAGGTTCTCGGTACCCAAGGGCAAGGTCGTGATCGGGAGGCCGATTTGCGTCCGGTTGACCAGCTCCGCCACGGTTCCGTCGCCCCCAGCGGCAACCAAAGCACGCAGAGCACCGGTCGTGTGCCACTTTTCGGCGAGATCGCTGGCCGCCCCCAGATCGGTGGCGACCTCGACAAGATAGCGCTCCGACGAAAGTCGCTGGACGAGACGATCAACCTTGTGCCGCGAGCCGCGCGCGCCAGCTCCTGGATTGACGCAAATCACGACTCGATTGGGACGTGGGGCATTAGCGAGCGGCATTAAATATACGTCCTGCGAATGGCCGTCGTACGCTAATTCTCTGACACCGCAACATTTTACGATTTAAGGATTTAATTCAATATCCAACATCCGCTGCGAATGAGCCGTGGGCTTGAGATACCGCTGCGTGAACTCTGAGCACCAAACACCCTCATATGGGTGGTGGCCGTGTCGGACACCTGCAATTCTGCTGTTTCGTTCCGCGGTGTTCGTTGCAAAACGGAACATCAGGATCAACCGGCGATCGCCAAAGAATGCTAGGTCCAATTAATTGACGTAAAGTAAATACAGTTAATAATTTATAAAACTAAGCATGTAATCGCGTTTTTGCCAAGAAGCATAGCCTGGCACGCGAAGTGCTCTTGCTCTGACACGTCGGGTGTTATTCACCCGCACATGCTTGTGACTGGCCCGCGGGGCCTCTGACGACAATCGGCGGAATGGCTTTTTGCCCCTGGTCATTCAGCAACGTCAATGCGGATTTGGCGCGTCAGAGGCCCCCGTTTTTTTCTTAGCCAGCATTGCACTTCGCTCGCGACTCTCGTGATCGAGCCACTCGTGCCACGCGGCTAATGCGTGGCACGTGCTATGGTTAAGTCGACCGGCGTGTTAATGAATAACGCCGGCTCCTGACAAGGAGACTTGAAACCATGGCCACTCAAACGCCACCCTCGGACGAACAAAACGAGTCCACGGATACTTCAACCTCGACGAATCAGCCTGCCGCTCCAAGGTGGACGGCCCGTTGGGGGCTGATGGTGTTGTTGTTCGCATCGCTCGTGCTCAATGGAATCGGCCTCATCTACATCGCCATCGGCCGCGGCAGTGGGCCGGTCACGCGCAAAGGCGAGATTACGCTTGGGGCGTTCCAATTCGAGAATTCGGATGCACGTACGCGAGACGTGGCGGAGGCTCGCTTTCAGCTTCATATTCGCCTGCTGCCCGAGCAGGAGGAGGCTGGACGCGAGCGCTTGCAGCTCCGCACGTTCAAGGTCCAGCAGGACATCGAGGAGCTGCTGCGCCAGGCGCACGGAAGAGATTTCGTGGACCCCACTTTGGTCGAGCTGAAACGCCAGATTCAGGCACGCGTCAATCAAAGCCTGGACATGAACGCCATCGCGGACGTGATCGTGACCGGCCTGGCAATCGACCAAAACAGGTCGCGTGCGGTGGCGAGAGAGTCCACCCCCCAACGCTTGTCAAACGACCATGCCGGCTGAATACTGCTGGCGACCCAAAGACGCCCCTGACGGATTGCAGTATTTTGGCCGTTTCTGAAAAACCATGCTTGACATTGCCTCGATGCACAGCTAGCATAAACGTCGTTCGGGGCAGCCTCTATTTGCGGGAAAGGTTCATTCGGGTTGCTAATGGAATCTAAGTAGCCGTTGTTTTTCTCTTCGAAACTTCGCTGACTTAGGTTTATTTCGCAAAGGCAATCCGATGAGCAATTACGGTCTTTCCTCTGCTGCCGCCAGCGCGTCGAATCGCGCGGTGTTCTATTTGGCGGTTGCGGGTTTCACGGTAAGCGTCTCGCTGGCAAAGGTCGCTGGTAAATTGGTGCCCCCGTAGCACGGGGGCCGGTCGAGCCGCTCAGAAGTTCGGCTTCCGCGTTCGTCGATTCAAACGTGCGGCTTGTTCGCGCACGCCTCGTCGCCTCATTCGGGCGAATTCGCTCCGCGCGCGCCAGGCGCCGGCCATTCCAGGAACCGGTGCAGAAACGCGAAGGTTCCCACGCCGTTTATCGTGTGCGGGCCGTTGAAGAATTCGATTTGCGTCCGCTCTTGGATGCCGAGCAGCGTGTACAACCGCCGGACCTTGGCGTATTCCGAGGCGACCCATTCATCGGGGGCGACGCTGTCCGCGTGCCCTCGCTCGACCATGAACGGCCGCGGGGCGATCAGGCCCACCAGGTCGCCGTAGCTGAACGTGTTGGCCAGGTTGAACTCAAAGACCTCGTACGTGATGTGAAACGGATAGCTGTAGTCGTGCGTCACGGCGGCCTTCTTGCGTACCATGTCGTTGAATTCGGCCGACGAGATCGATAGCGCGTAACCGTCCAAGAGCGGCGGAATGCGCACCGCGGTAAACCCGCCATAGGAAAGCCCGTAGAAGCCGATCCGTGCCGCATCCACGAACGGCAATTGCCCCAGCCATTCCAAGTGGCGCTGGTGCTGGGCGACGATGATCGAATACATCGACTTCTTGAGCGGGTTGAGCTTCCGCTGCAATTGTCGGAATTCGTCTCCGCCGCGGTAGAAGTTGTGCGGGGCGTAAGTGATGAACCCGCGCTCGGCCAGTTGCGCGGCGAACCCCTTGTAGGGACCATAGCCTTTGGCCGCTGGGTCCGTGTCGACGACGTCGACCGGCTCCCCTTCCAGCCCGTGCTGGCAGACGACAACGGGCCGTCGCTCGCCCTGCTTGATGTCCTTCGGCACCAGCAGGATTCCCCAGCAAAACACGTCCGGCCAAACGTCGAGCATTACTTCGTAGCCGGTCCACGTCGGTTTGTCGAAAAGCTTGCGCGTGCGTGGATTCGGCGGGAGCGTCGCCGGCGGAAAGCGGCCGATCACCTCGTCCCAAAAATAATCGCGGTACCATTGGCATCCGGCGCGCCACTCGTCGACAGACGTGGGCTTCGCGCGCTTCCAAAACTCTGCTCGCTCGAACTCGGATTGCGCGAGCAGCCGTTGCGTGTAGTCGACCAATTGCTGGAGCTGACGCTGCTGGCGCATGGCAGGGTCGATCGAGTGGTGGATTACAAGAGGGGCACCAGGAGGTAGTGGAGAAGTCGTGGTGGGCGTGTGGCCGAGTTCGAGTAACAGCGCGGAAAGTGCCGGATGCGATCCTTCCGAGACGGTTGCGCCGCCGTCACCGGCAATCAATTCGATCGAGGGTTGAATTCTCGCGGCCGCAGGAAACAGGCTCCGCGCGCGATCGACCTCTCCTTTGACCGATTCCCACTCGGGTGTTCGTATGACGCCCGGCGCCGCGCATTTTCGCCGGTCCTCTCTCCGCGCAGGCGGCCCGTCGATCTTAGGCGCTTCGCTATGTTCGACGATAAGGGCGCGCGGCACGATCAAACTGACGATTTCTGCATCGCCGAACTCAGCCAAGAGTCCGAAGAGGTTGCGATAAATTGGCTCGGCCGCCACATGTTGGCGCGAATCAAAATAGCCGCTCACCAGCGCTGCCTGGATCCGAGGATCGAGCGCGGCGGCATGGAAGGCCACCAACGCGCCCTCGCCGTACCCCGCCACGCCAATCGGTTCGGCGCTGCCCTTGAGGTTATGCGATAAACCCCTCTCCCCCTCGGGGGGAGAGGGTAGGGTGAGGGGGTTTTTGGACTCGGCGTTTGTCGCCTCGTGCACAAACCAGTCCACAGCCGCCAGCACCTTCTGCACTTCAAAACCAATAATGTGTCGGCCGAAGTCGTACGCCGTGCGGTACACCCACTCGCGGTGCGGCTGGTTGGTCAGCCAGACGCGCGGGTTGCCCGAGTGCGTGTCCTCGCGGCTGATGAGCACCGGCACGATCACCTGGCAGCCCAGCTCCGCCAGTCGGCGCGCGAACTGGCTGTTCGGTGCGACGCCCGCCGAAAGGCCAGTAATCATCTCGGGTGTCTGATCGGCGTCTGGAATCGCGACCACGCGCGCTCGCGGCGACGTGCGCGGTTGAAGTAATAGCCCTTCGCCGTACACGCCCTCGAAGACCGGCCAGCGGACCGCATACACGTGGAAGCGATCGTTCTCGGCCAATAGCGCCGGCGCGGCCGTCGTGGCCAGGTACTCGAGCGCCGTGACGGGCAATCGCTCGTCGACGGCGCCGATCATCCGCCGGAAGCGCTCGCGGTTCGGCCGCACCGATTGCTCAAACGCCTCTGGCGAAGAGTAGTCGCGATTCCAGAGCGCGGCGCGCCCGGCGATCGACGCCTCCGTCTCGCGATCGAGAAACCGATCGATCCCGGCGCGCATCGGCGCGGCGAGGTCCCCGCTGGCGGTGAGCGGCTGCGTGCCGCGTAATTGTTCGGGCCAATCCTCGGCACGGGCGAGGCTGACGACCAGACAGACAGCTATGGCAATCGGGCCGCGGCGAACATTTGCGCGAAGCACTTGCATACGCGCGGATCATACCGTGCTTTCACGCGGCAATCCAATTGCCATCCAAGCGGGCATTGCATCGCGAAGCGAGACGAAGTTCTGCGGCGCGGCCTTCGGCCTTAGCGCCAGCCATTCCGCCGCCGGACCGCGAGGACGACGAAGCTGATCATACCCAGCACGGTTGCGCGGACTGGGCTATATCGAGTGACCGCGCAAGCATGAATGCCTTCAACTCGGCCCTCACTCGGTTCTTCCAGATCGAGCGAGTCGAACCGTCTATTGGCGTATTCGTCCGAAGTCAAGCGAACCGGCGACGCTTCGCTGGCGACTCGACGATGTGACGATCGAAAAGCAGTTGGCAGTGACCGATACTCCTCAACGACTTCGGCTCGTCAGCGTGCGCCGGCCCGGCCACGGTTTTTTTGACCGGCTGTTCCATCCATTCGAAGCGAGCTTCACCGCCGGCTTGCCCGTTGTCGGCGTCGAAGTGCACTACCTCGACCGCCAGACGCCCATTTGGGGCTTACAGCTCCCCTGGTGGCTTACGTTCTTCATCGTCTCAATGGTTGTTGCGCTCATGTCGCGCCGATTTTTCCGCGTGTCAATCTGACCGGCGCGTGGCCCAGCGCAGCACGATTCAGCATACTCGCGCTGAGAGCCGGCATGAGACCGGGAGAAAACGAGGAAAAAATTCTGGAATTATTCCTTGACGAAGGAAGCCAAGGTCGTTAACATCCACGGCGCTCTCGACAAATTTTCATTTTCTTCGCGAATTCGGAGAGACGCTTCGCCGCCGCGCTGCTTGCGCGGGTCCCCGAAGGGGGTCAAGGAAAGAGTTCGGCGAATGCGATTCGGGGCTCTCTTTGTGGCACAAACCGCCGCGGTGGTCTGCGCCGTGCTTCGCGCCGCCGGCTCATTTTGTCGGTATTGCTCGTTGCCTGCTACCTTTGAGTCCTGCCACACAACAGGAGGTGTCTAATGAGTTGGCTCATCCGCGCGGCGTTGGTGGGCGTTGCCGCGCTCTTGGCGACGTCGACCGTCTTCGCGCAGCCCGGCGAGTTATTCAAGCTACCGCCGCTGCACGATTCCGACACATTTGTAGCGACCGCTTTTCTCCATTCCGGAATAACGGCGCCCAACTGGGCCGGGCAGATCATGAAGGCGCATGTGCTCGACGCATCGGAAGTCGATGTCGACGCCATCGTGCCGCTGCTGGGCGGGCCAGGCGGTGCACCGGAGACCGATCCATTTGGTCCACGCTCGGCGAACGTTCAAAGCGAGCCAAGGTACTTCACCGCCTGGCATCCATTGGCGCAGCAGTCGGGCATCACGCTCCAGCCAAGTTCGACCCTTCCGGTTTTTAATCTCAATCTCCACGTCAAGGGATCGAGCAGCGAAGGCAATAGCGACGCGGACATGAGCTTGATGTTCTGGAACATCTTCCACCTTAGGCATGTGCTCGAGTCCAGCGGGCTATTGCAGCTCGAAATCTCCGACCTGATTTGGGTCACCTCGAACATTGAGGATGTGCAACAACTGCACATTACGGACGGTCCCAACAGCAGTCAGTACCTGTTCCCGTCGAACCCGGCCCAGGCCGGCGACCCGTTGGGACACTGGCTCCACATCCTCGAGCCGGTCACCTTCCATTTGCTTGCCGGTTCGGGAAGCCAGTTTTATGCCACGATGGGCAACACGATTTTGGTAGGCATCGAGCATGTGCCGGAGCCGGCGTCAGCGATCTTGCTGGGGCTGGGAGGTGTATGTGGGCTGGTGACGATAGTCCTGCGAAGACGGCGATTGGCCGCCGGCTAACCGGCCGAGTTCGCCGCCTTCATGGCGTTGGAACCGTCTGATCAACATAGCCACCAAGATCGAGGCTCCGCAGGTATTGCCATACCGCCTTGCGGTCGTCCGAGTAGTTCAAGCCTTTGAACCGGACGATCTGCGCTAGCGCCTCGGTCTTCTTCGCCTGTTGGTCGAGGACATGCGCCAGGTCCAGGCAAAGATACGGGTCATCGGGATGCAGCTCGACCAGCCGCGCCAGATGCGGCTCCGCGCGGGCATATTGTTTCGTGCTCGTGAGCAGGTCGACCAGCGGGCGCCGGATCGCCGTCAGACGCGGGGCGCGATCGACCGCTCGTTCCAAAAGCGCGATCGCCTCGGTATCTTGCGCCTCGGCACGTCGAATGTCGGCCAGCGCCAAGAGCGCCTCAACCGGAGGCTCTTGCCGCGCGACTAACGCGGAGAGCAGTTTCTCGGAACGCGCGCTCATGTTCCGGCTGCGATATCGGACGGCTACGCTCGTGACGTATCGCGCTACGCCGTCAATGTCGCCGGCCAGGTCGATCAATTCCGCGAGCAGGCCATATTCTTCCTCGAAGTTGTTCTGCATTCTTGCCTGGATGGCGTCGTGCAACAGGTCGGCGGCCCGGAACACGTCCGTGATCGGTCGATCCGGATCGATTGGTTCGCCATAGCACCAATCACGCGGGCGGAACCGTGCGAGAAACTGCTGCATCGGCACGACGTCCTGCTGCCGATGCCGGAAAAAACTCTTTGGCGTGGCGTATTCGATGTAAGGCCGATCGTCCGTGTTGAGCACTGCCCCACGAGCCCACTCGCGCAGCGCCGCGTCGCCGCTGACGTACAACATCTCGACTCCCGCCGCGCTCAACAGGAATACATCCGGCGGTCCGCCCGACGAGGCCAGCCGCGCGCAGTTCGCGCGGACCGCGGCCGCGTCCATGGCCAGACCATCACGGTATCCGACGAGCACAAAGATCGGCTGCTCGGCGTGGAAGTCGTTGCGCCACAGCGTCACGGCCGGAAAAACCTGCAACATCGACGCTGCAATGGTCCGCGCCTCTTCCACGGTCAATTGGTAGCCGGGCAGCCACTGCGCGAATATCCCGCCCGGCGCAAGGCGCCGCTGGACAACCTTGAAATGCTCCACGGTGTACAAGTCTCCGGTTCCCGCGTGCCAGGGAATGAACAGATCACTGATGACGACGTCGAACTGTTCGCGGGTTCCTAGCAGGTGATTGCGGCCATCCTCGGCCACGAGATGGACACGAGTGTCATTGAAGACCGACCGGTTCCAGCGTTTGAAATAAGCGAGCGTATCGATCACATCAGGGACAAGCTCGATACCCACCGCGCGCCGGACGGGAAAATCGAGCACGGCGCTCGTGGTCATGCCGGTTGCCACGCCGATCAGCGCCACGCGTTTCGGGCGCGGGTGAAGCAACAAGGGCAGACGCCCTTGGCGCACTTCGCGCTCGGCCGCGGCGCTGGAGCCCAGTGTATACAGGTGGTTCAGCTTCAACGTGCGGTGTCCGTCGCGGCTCTGAACGACGGCCACGGACGCGGATTCGCTGTCGCGGTAGGTCACGAGCGACTGCCCCTCGGCGAGCGGCTGTCGAGTCGACCGCCACAAACCAGATGTAAACCATGCCGAAACGATTGCCACGCATATCGCACCGCTTGCCCAGCGTCGAAACCCAGTGAAGCCGCACCAAAACGCGACCACCGCCAACAGCCCATACAACGTCGCGACGAGAAGAATCCCTCCGTCCAAGCCCAACCATGGCAGCAGAACGAATCCTCCGATGAGCGCACCGGCGACACCTCCCAGCGTGTTGACTCCGGTCAGCGCTCCGACGCTGGCGCCGCTGGTGCCCGCGCTGCGAATCGCCACCTTCCACATCGTGGGAAGGACCACTCCGGTCAACAATACCGGCAGGCCCAGCGCGGCGGCGCTGGCCGCCCCAAGCAACAGGAGGTGCGCGGTGACCGTGTTGGCCACGACAACGGGCGTCAACATGAGTGCAAGTCGATACACCCACGGCGACGCCAGAATGGCCACGATCCCCGCTGCCTGCGTCCATCCCACGAATCGCCAGGGGTCGGTCCGATCGAGTCGTCGCGCCACCCAGAACGAGGCGGCCGCCAGCGAAAGCAAAAAAATCGCCAACATCAGGCCGACGCTATAGACGGACCCTTCGCTGGTTTGACTCAGCATGCGCAGGTACAAGACCTCCAGCGACATCGTGCCGAAGCCGGAGAGTGCCACGCACAACAGCACCAGCGCGCTGGTCGGTCGCGATGTGTCGGCGATGGCAGAAGCCACTGCAGCGGCACCTTGCTCAGCCGCTGCATCGTCGGCAGTTCGCAGCAGCACCGCCACGCCGCCAATCACGATGCTGATGCCGACAGCCAACAACAGGCTCTGCTGCACGCCCAGCCAGACCGGCAGCCAGAAACTCGCGAGCAGCGCGCCCGACGTTGCGCCGACGATATTCACGGCATACAAGTACCCTGTCCGCCGCGCCACATGGTCGGTGTGGATCACCAGCGCTCGCGTCAACAAGGGCAGCGTCGCGCCCATCGCCATCGTCGGCGGTCCGATGGCAACCGCCGCCAATAACAGACGTGCCGCGGTCAACAGCCATGGCTGCGCGCCGGCCCAGGCGTACAGTTGCGCGTAGAGTTGATCGAAAAGTGCCAGCCAAGGTCCAACCAACAGCGCCAACAGGCCCACGGCAATCTCGGCGCAACCGTAGACGCGGATCGGCCGCGATAATCGCGAGAGACGTGCCCCGATCAGGTTGCCGAGCGCCATGCCCGCGAAATACGCCGCCAGGACAGCGGCGGCCGCTTGGGTCGAGCTGCCGAACACCAGGCGAAAGTTGCGCATCCATAAGACTTCATAGACCAGCGCCGAGACGCCGCCCAGGAAGAACAGTACATGGATGACAACAGCCACTCGCTGCATCCCCCCCGACAGGTGCGACATTCCAGCGCAGTCGGGCATTATAACGGGTGCAGCCTGCGGTTTGCGCGCTGTTCCCCCTCCACCGAATTGCCTATTCGCGAGTTTGCGGTGCGATGCCGTTGCTGACAGTCACAGGGCCAAATGCGACAGTCTGCGCAGCCAATTGGCTGTCACGGTGACGACCGAATGCGATTCGTCGTCGACCGCACCAAGCGACGCGTGAACTGTGTGGGCCAACGGCCCAACCTACCTTAGCCAGGGGCATCACCGGCGATGCCCCTGGAGACCGTCATAATACGCCACAAAGCCCCAACGGGGCGCACTGCCTTATTGAGCGAGGTCACTCCCACGCCGCAGTCCCTGTGGTCAATCCTCTTCCACTTGTCATTCAGTACCAAACACCGCGAACGCTCGATTTTCAAGACTTTCGTTGGCAAACGGGCTACGCGGCGTTTTCGGTCAGCCGGTCGAATGTCGAGCAGGTCATCCCATACATCCGCGATCAAGAGAGCCACCATCGCCAGCGCTCAATTCAGGACGAGCTTCGGGCGTTGCTCGCGCGTCATGAGATTTCGTTCGATGAGCGGCACGTGTGGGATTAGGAGTCCGTTCGCCGCGTTGCGGCTACAGGGGACAGGCTAGCGGATCGAGTTCCAGGGGGCGAGTGCCGGCGAGTGCCCCTGGCTAAGGCAGGTTGGGCCGTTGGCCCAAGAGGCATAGGCGTCAGGCGAACACCGCGTCAACTTGACAGGTATCACTGAGAGCGTGTGTTTGTCCTAAGCTTCGCGGTGGTAATCGGTTGCGTCTTCATTTGGACGTCGACGTAAGGGCAATTTGTGTCACGATGCGATGTGTGGCATCAGGTGGCATTCTGCAAGTCGACGATCCGAAAAATTTCGGAATTTTTTTGTTGACTTTCGGCGCTGGCGGTGTTAGCTTCACGATCGCGAGAGTCCGTGGAGCAAGAATTGGCGGCTGTTTTCCAACTATTGCCTACTGAGTTTTCGAGCTGCTAATGACCGTTTTCCGGATCTGACCGGCAGTCAGATCCCAAGGAGGTGCCTAATGAGAAGCTGCATGCGTGTTTTGTCGCTTGCCGCGGTCGTTCTACTGCTGGGCTCGGTTTCGTACGGACAGCTTCCTGGGATTCCGAGCCCGCCGGGCGGGGTCCATGAACCAGTCGTCATCAAGTCGCCGCCGCTGCGCGACACGGACGTATGGACCGTTAACCTATTCAAGCACTACCCCAACGGGGCAACCAACTGGGCTGGATACCGCGCGTCCGTGCACAATTTGGACAATACGGAAGTGGACGTGGATGCCGTTTTCCCCGGCGGACTCCCAGCGGTTACCAATCCGCTCGGCCCACGCTCGGAGAATGTGCAAAGCGTGCCGGTCTATATCACCGGCATCCACCCGAGTTGGGCGAACACGGGGACTGATCTTCCGGCAAGCTTCCAGCTTCCGTTCGGCCTCTCCCTGCACGTGAAGGGCTCCAACCCTTCTGGCAACAGCGACATCGACGTGGAGGTAAAGATCCGCGATATCCTGCACCTTGGGCCGTCGATCCATAGTAGCATTTTCCAACTGCCAGCTTCGGCTAGTCTTTGGGTTCGCTCGAGCATCCAGAACTACAATGACCTGCATATCTTCAACGACCCGCAATGGGTAAGTTACTTTCACCTCCCCTATGACCCGCCGTCTCCATTTGAGCCGACTGCGCATTGGTTGAAGCTGCCGGTCACGTTGCCATTCCACGGTTCCGGTGGGCTCGGCAGCCAGTTGATCGTCTGGCCGTTTTCCTCCGCGACGTTTCGATTGGGGATCGAACACGTGCCGGAGCCCGCGTCCGCAGTGTTGCTTGGTGCGGGCATGGTGTGCGCCGTACTCGGCTTCTATCGCCGCCGCCGTCGCCTGGCCGCGTAAGCGCGCTGACCCAGCTAACAAGGACGCGCAATTCAGGCGAGCCCCGTCACGAGACGGGGCTCGCGTTGTTTAGCGACCCTTTCCTCCGAGTTGTTCAGTTGATCAACTCGCTCGGCCACGCGAAAATGTGGGGCGTGACTTCCCACGTTTGACGATGCGGCTCGGAGATTCCGCGGTGGCCGATTCTGCTCAAGCAACGCCTCCAAAACGGCGCCGCTCGAAGTGGCCCGAGCGCCTCTTGATGCTTCTGGCACTGGTGCTGGTCGCCGGCGGAATCGGCACCTTTGGCCTGAGTCGTTTTTTGCAGGCACTCTCCAGCGGCGGCATCACGCACGAGATCATGCGCGAGCTGGCCCCCGTCGATCGCATCGAGGCCAGCCCTGGCGACCTGCGTGGGTATAACGTCGTGATCATCACCACTGACACGACGCGCGCCGACCACGTGGGTTGTTATGGCAACCGCAGCGTCGAAACGCCCGTCATCGATAGCTTGGCTCGAGAGGGCATCCTCTGTGCCCAGACGGTGACGCCATCGCCATCGACGCTGCCCGCCCACTCGTCGCTATTGACCGGTTTGTACCCTTACCGCCATGGCGCTCGCGCCAACGGGACGTTTCGCTTGGAAGACCAGGTCAACACCCTGGCCGAACGCCTGAAGGAGCGAGGCTATCGCACCGGGGCGGTCATTTCGGCGTTCGTGCTCGATTCGCGTTTCGGCGTGGATCAGGGATTCGACTATTACAACGATGATCTGACCAAGGGAATGCAGTATTCGCGACACATGTTCCGCGAACGCGCCGCCGAGCTCACCAACGAACCGGCCACCCAGTGGCTGCGCGAAAACGCCCAGGGCCCGTTCTTTCTCTGGGTGCACTACTTCGACCCGCATGCCGTGTATCTGGCGCCGGAACCGTTCCGTTCTCGGTACGCCTACGACCCATACGACGGCGAGATCGCCTACGTCGATTCTCAGATCGGCGTATTGCTGGGGCAGTTGAAGGATTTGGGCGTGCGCGACAAGACCTTGGTCGTCTATACGGCCGATCATGGCGAGGGGCTGGGCGAACACGGCGAACAAACGCACACGCTTTTGGTACACGACGCGACGTTGCATGTGCCGCTGATCTTCCACGCACCCTCGCGCCTGCCGAAGGGCAAGGTGATCCATCGGCAGACTTGCCTGGTGGACGTGATGCCCACCGTGCTGTCGCTCTTGGGCGAACCCGTGACCGACAAGCTGGACGGGCTGGATTTGTGTGTCGTGCCAAAGACCAAAACGCGGCCGGTGCTGATCGAGACGATCGCCAGCATGACGTTACACGGCTGGGCGCCGTTGGTCGGTGTGCGGCGCGATGATTACAAGTACATCCTCGCCCCCACGGCCGAGCTCTACGACCTCAAAAATGACCCGCGCGAGCTGGAAAACCTGCATGCCGCCGACTCGCAAGTCGTGCGCGATCTGAGCGCGCATCTGGCCGCGTGGCTCGGTGATGACCCGTATCTCGCCGCGCGGCGCGCGGTGGATTTGTCGAACCTGGGCGTCGACGAGGACGCTCTGGAGCACCTGGGGGCGCTGGGGTACGTGGCCACCGGCCGTGCGCAACTGGATGAATCGGTGCCGCTGCCCGATCCCAAGGAGATGATCGGCCACTGGGAAACGGTGCAAAACGCGATCAACCTCCAGGCCCAGGGTAAAGCGAAAGAGGCGCTGCCGATTCTGAAGAAATGCGTCGCCAACGTCGAGGGCGACATCTTCGCGCGTACCGTGTTGGCGGGCATATATCGACAGATGGGGGAGCTGGACAAGGCGTTCGAGGAATACCGGCGCGCGGCGGAACTGGAACCTCAGGACGAACACATCCGGCTCGGAATAGCCGCCGTGCATGTCGCGCGCCAGCAGTACGGCGAGGCGGAGCAGCAAATCGCCGAAGCGCTTAAGATCGAGTCCGAGTGTGCTCAGGCATACAGCTTGCACGGCCAGATCGCGCAGTATCGCGGCATGGAGCAGGAGGCGCTGACGTTTTATCTAAAAGCGATCGAGATGGATCCCGGCTCGGTCGGCGCGGGGGCCTACAATCAGATTGGCTTCTTGCACTTGTACGCCGGTCGTCGCGACGAGGCTCGCGAGGCGTTTCGCAGCGCGCTGGCGATCGACGCGCTGGACGCCACCGCCCACGACGGGCTGGCCAACATTCTGAAACTGGAGGGCAAGGTCGCGCAAGCCATGGCGGAACTCGAGTTGGCGCTGCGGTTCGATCCGAACCAGCCGCGAGCACTATCCACGCTGGCCTCACTGATCAGCCAGCGTGGAGACCAGGAAAAATCGCTGAAGCTCTGCCAGCGCGCGGTGGAGGTGGCGCCACGCTTCGCGCCGGCGCTGAACAACTTGGGATTGATTTATCGCCGCCGCAACAACCTGCAGTTGGCCGAGAAGTATTATCTCGAGGCGATCAAGATCGAGCCGCGACTGGACGCGGCACACGTGAATCTGGCCCAGTTGTATACTCGGCAAGGCAAGCGCGACAAGGCGCTGGAAGAGTTCCGGCGCGCCGTGGCAGTGAATCCGAGGAATCCGAACCCGATCGCGCTGGCGAACCTGGGCGTCTACCATTTCAATAAACAGGAGCCCGCCGCGGCGCTGGTCTACTACCAGCGCGCACTGAAGGTGGACCCGGACTATGCGCTCGTGCACAAGTACATTGCGTCGATCTATTCGCTGAAGGATTGGGATCGGCCGGACCTGGTGGCCTATCACGTCGGTCGCAGTCTTGATTTGGATCCGCGTCAGCCGGAAGCAGACCAGATGCGAGACCTGGTCAAGCGCGCGGAGGTGGCCGCGGCCTCGCGCGCTGCCGCGGCCGGGCCGCCGAGCTCGGTGGACGCGCCCGCGGCCGCAGCCGGTTCGACGGGCTCGGCCGGGTCGCCGTCGCCTTCTTCCCATGAATGAAGCATCGAGTCGTCCTGCACGTTCAGCGAGTCCTCCACGACGTCGCATTGCCTTGGTGTCGGTCGTCGCGGCGGCGTTCATATTGGGCGCGCTCGCCTGGATGGTATTCTGCGTGTTCGCTCCCGGTCGTCCCCCTTGGGACGTAGTTCTGATCACGCTCGACACGACTCGCGCGGACCGCCTGGGTTGCTATGGTTATCCGCTGGCCGAGACGCCAACCATGGACCAGTTTGGCCGGCAGTCGGTTCGCTACGAGCGCTGTTACGCGCCCGCGCCGATGACGCTGCCGAGTCACTGCTCGATCTTTACGGGCTTGTATCCGGCGCGACACGGCATTCATACGAACGGCAGCAAGGCCCTGCACGACGAAGCGGAGACGTTGGCCGAGATACTGAGCCGCGCCGGCTACGACACGGCGGCGGTCGTCGGCGCCTTTGTCCTGGATCGACAGTTCGGCCTGGCCCAAGGCTTCCGACACTATGACGATTCGATGCCGAAGCTGGCCCAGGCAAGTCAATTTGAGTACGCCGAGCGCAACGCGCGGCACGTCACCGATGCGGCCCTCAACTTGCTGCGACGCCGTCGCGCCAAGCCGAACTTTCTCTGGGTCCACTATTTTGATCCACATTCTCCGTATGCGCCGCCCGAGTATGATGCCGACTTCGCGAGCCGCGCCGCCTACGATGCCGAGATCAGCTTCGTCGATAGCCATTTGAAGCGTCTGTTGGCGTTTTTCGACGAAGAGCGCGATCGCGCGACGCTCGTCATTCTTACGGCCGACCATGGCGAGGGACTCGGCCAGCACGGTGAGCTTACGCACGGGCTATTCGCGTACGACGGCACTCTGCGCGTGCCGCTGTTGGTGCGATTTCCCGATCGCCGTGCCGCCGGCACCGTTGTCGCGGAGCCGGTCAGTCTGGTGGATCTATTGCCGTCCGTGGTGTCGTGGCTGGGGCTGACGTGCGCGGGCGATCTGGATGGCGAGCGGTTACCGCTCCGTGACCATGCTCGCAATAAATCGACAAGTCCTCCGCGGTCCATCTATTTTGAGAATCGATTCGTGGAAGAGACGCACGGCTGGAGCGCGCTGGTGGGCATCATTAAGGGGCAGCATAAACTCATTCGCGCGCCGCGGCCCGAGTTGTACCACCTGGCCGACGATCCGGCGGAGGAACACAACCTGTTCGACAACTCAAATCCCCAGTCGAGTCGCCTGCTTCGCTCGCTCGTCGAGCTGGAAACGCGATTATCCAGCCATGGCCCACTCCGCGGTAAAGCGCTCGCGCTCACCGACGAAGACCGGGCGAATTTGCAGGCGCTGGGATACACCGGCAGCCATGACGGTAGTCGCGACGATTCCTTGGGCGAACTGCCCAACCAGGCCCCCGATCCCAAGGACATGGTGGAGGTGTATCACCGCATCCAGCAGGCTACGCTGCTTTTGGAGCAGGGGAGCACGGCGGAAGCCGCATCGATGCTGATCCAACTCCTAGGTTCGGATGATCCCGGCAACCGGCGAGCCATGCTCCTTTTGGCAAGCCTCATTCCCGACAACGTCGAGCTGCGACCTCGGATCGTGGATTGTCTGTTGGTTTCGACCACGGTGCGAAACCGCCGGCCACCGGACCCGTTCGTACTCGGCAGATTGGGCCAGTCGCTGATTGAGGAGCAACGAATCGCCGAGGCGAACGAAGTGTTAAAACGCTTGGTCGCGATCGAACCCAGCAGTGCCGAGGCGAACTACTTGCTCGCGGAGGCAAGTCGCCATCTTGGACGGTTAGAAGAGGCGGCGCGGTGCTATGGCCGTGCGATCGAACTGGCCGACTCTCTGGTCGAACAGCCAGAATGGCTGGACGAAGCTCGTAAGCAGGCGGCAATCCTGCATGGCAGCCAGCGCACATCGTCGTCGTCGGTCGCCACACCGTGACGGGCGCGCCTCATTACGGCCTGCCCGTCCCATCCCAACTTCCCTTCATCTCACCGTGGCTTAGCGAACATTGGTGAGGAAACGTGAGGCCGCAGTCGCTAAGCGGCTTGCGAAGGGCTGGATTCATGAGCTCATGGATGTCGAGTCGCATCGCCTCCCTTGAGTAGGCCGCCAGGTCGAGGATGCCCGTGTCCATGCGGATCGCGTCCTCGGGGCATACCTCGACGCAGTACCCGCAGTAGACGCAGACGCCCAGGTCGATGTCGAAGCGGACCGGATATTTTTCCACGTTGGGGTCGGGATGCTCCCCCGGCACGATGGTGATGCACTTGGCCGGGCAAACCGTCTCGCAGAGCATGCAGCCCACGCAGCGCGGAGTGCCATCGTCGCGAACCGTGAGGCGGTGGCGGCTGCGGAACCGAGACATGAGCGGCCGCAGCTCGTCGGGATATTGGATGGTGGCCGCGGCACGAAGGTGTTTGTAAAGACCCAGCCGGTGGGCGATGTGGAGAAAGAGGTTGCGGAAAAAGTGCCGCGTGGTGATCTTGAAGCCGCAGTAGATCTGCGGGAGGTAGAGCTGTTCCCAGAAGGTCAGCTCGGGCCGGCGGACAACTTTCACTTTTGCCGTCATCGACGTACCTCTTGAAAAACCACCAGCACGACGGCCGTCACCACGACGTTGACCACCGAGATCGGAAAGAGCCCCTTCCAGCCCAGGTCCATAAGCTGATCGTAGCGAAAGCGCGGCAGCGTCCAGCGCAGTTGCATGAAGATCCAGCAGAAGACAACCACCTTGATCGAAAAGCTCGCCACTCCCAGCAGGGCGTACACCGGATTCGAGACAACCACCACTGATCCCCAAGGGAAGTGGAAGCCATCCGCGACCAGAAACGGCACTTGCCATCCCCCGAAAAAGAGCGTGGTCGCCAGGCATGCTACCAGGATGGTATCCAGAAAATCCGTGAGCAGGAACATCCCGAACTTCATCCCGCTGTACTCGACGAAGTAGCCGATAATCTCCGACTCGCCTTCCGGTAGGTCAAAAGGCACTCTTTTCGTCTCAGCCAGTGCCGCGGTCACGAATACAAAGAAGGCCACGGGCTGGGCAAGGATGCCCCAGAAAGGTATCCAGCCGCCAATCATCTGCCCCTGGCGCCGCACCAGCTCGGCCAGGTCCATGGTTCCGTACACCATGATAACGCCGATGATGGCGATACCCAGCGCGATTTCATAGGAGATCATCTGCGCGGACGCTCGCAAGCCTCCCAGAATGGCATAGTTATTGCGCGAAGCAAAGCCGGCCAGGATCACGCCATAGACGCCCAGCGACAGCATGGCGAAGACGTAGAGCAATGCGGCGTCGATCTTGACGACCTGAAGCTCGATGACGCGCGTCCCCAGGACAAGACGGTCCCCAAAGGGGATGGTGGCGAACGCCACCAGGGCGAAGAAGACCGAGAAAAAAGGGGCCAGGATGTGGACGGTCTTGTCAGCGCCGGCTGGAACGATGTCCTCCTTGGTGAACATCTTCAGCGCGTCGGCCAGGCCGTGGAATAGCCCGAGCAACCGAAGGCCAAAGATGGAAGCGCGGTTGGCCCCGATCCGATCCTGAATGAGAGCCGATTGCTTCCGCTCGACCCAGGTATGAAATCCGGCGAAGTTCAAGACCGTGAAAAAAACGATCCCGGCCAGTGTGAGCTTGATGACTAGAACTTCGATCATGATGCGATGGTCAGTTTCGTACGTGCGCCTTCCGTGCCGATCGCCTCATAACTCAATCCCTCGAAATGGGGCACGGCGTCGGCCATCCCCTGGAAAATGTCCTTCGGCTCGCGCCAAATGAGCGGGATACCCAACAGCCGAGCCACATCGAGGAGAACGCGCCAGTCCTCGCGCGAGTCGGCCAGCGGCGGAAAGGCTCGGCCGATGCGCTGCACGCGGCCTTGGAAATTCACGAACGTGCCGTCCTTTTCCACGTAGGCCGCGGTGGGGAGGACCCAATGCGCCAAAGCGGCGGTGGGGTTCTCGTTCGTGCCTGAGTAGACGAAGAGCGGTATCACCTCGGAAAGCCGCCGGATCTTGTCTTCGCCGAAGAGTTTCACCAGGTCGTGCCCGAAGACCCACAACGCCTGAAGCGTTCCGTCGAGCGCCTCATCCAGTAGTTGTCGGGCGGCCGGTGCGTCCGGCCCGGCAAGGCCCAGCAGCGTTGCGCCCAGTGTGTTGGGGTTTTTGTCCGCCTTGATCAGAAAGTCGTCGCAAGCCCCTGGTTGCTCTGGGACCAACGCGGTGACCCGAGCGCCCAAGCCGCGCTGGAAAATCTCCCGGATCAAAAACAATTCTTCGTTGGTGAGCTGGGCCGAGGCGATGACGTCGATCGGCGCGTGGTCCTCTCCCTTTTGCAACCGCGCCAAGGTGGTTGAAATCGTGGTGAGCGCTTGCTCCCAGGTAGCGTCGGCGGAATCCGTCGATGGCCCTCGCACTTTCTTGAGTCGCGCTCGATCCAACCATTTAAAACCGTAGCGCCCCTCGTCACACATCCACCACTGGTTGACATCCTTGTTGTAGCGCGGCTTGATGCGCACGACGCGAGCGCCGTCGTTCAAGTGCGGCCGGTCGAGGACGAAGTGCATGTCCACGTTGCAACCCTGGCTGCAACCATTACAGACCGTGGGGGCACTCGATAGGTACCACACTCTGGCCTTGAAACGGAAATCACTTTCAGTCAGGGCGCCGACGGGGCAGATGTCGACCACGTTGGCCGAGTAGGGATTGTCGAGCACTTCGCCAGGGTAGAGCCCCACCTCGGCGCGGTCGCCACGGTTGAAGATGCCGAACTCGCCGGTGCCCGTGATCTCGTCGGTGAAGCGCACGCAGCGAGAGCAGAGAATGCAACGCTCCTGATCCAGCATCACGTGCGGTCCCAGTTGCACTGCCTTTCGCTTCTTGACCTTGTGCTCCCTGAATCGCGGGTTATAGAGCCCAAAGTTCATGTAAAAGTTCTGCAGGTCGCACTCACCCGACTGGTCACACACGGGGCAATCAAGCGGGTGGTTGGCCAACAGGAACTCCAGCACGGAGCGCCGGCCGTCCTCGGCCCTGGCGCTCTTGGTGTGCACGACCATTCCCTCGGTGGCGTGCGTGTTGCAGGCGATCTGCAATTTGGCGATCTTTTCCACCTCCACAAGGCAGATGCGGCAGTTGCCCGCGATGGAGAGCCCCGGATGGTAGCAATACCGCGGCACGAAGATTCCCAACGACTCGGCGGCCTGGATGAGCGTGGTCCCCTCTGGCACGGTTGTCTGTCGGCCGTCGATGGTCAGGCTGGGCATGGCGCTGCACTCGTCGTTTCGACACGCCTGCCGGCGCGGATGTACTCCTCGAACTCCTGGCGAAATTTCGTGATGTAGGACTGGACCGGCCAGGCGGCCGCGTCGGCGAAGACGCAGATGGTCGTACCCTCCATGTCACGTGCGATTCCCAGCAGGTCGTCCAGGTCCTGAACGCTCCCTTTCCCCTCGACCATGCGGCGCACGATCCGATTCACCCAGCCGGTCCCCTCACGGCAGGGCGAGCACTGTCCACAGGACTCGTGGGCGAAGAACCGGGCCGCGGACTCCAGCGCCTCGACGATCGAGGTCGACTCATCCATCACGATCACTCCGCCCGACCCCGCCATGCTGCCGGCCGCCAAGAGCGAGTCAAAGTCCATGGCGACATCGATCTCATCGGCGGTGAGGATCTTGGCCGAAATGCCCCCGGGGATGACCGCCTTGAGCTTGTGACCATCACGTACACCGCCGGCGATCTCGATCAGCTCTCGCAGCGTTATGCTGACCGACCTCTCGTAGACGCCGGGCCGCTTCACATGTCCGCTCACGCAGAAGAGCCGCGTGCCGCCCTGCCTGGACGTGCCAAGCTCGGCGAAACGTTTGGCTCCCTGGCGCAGGATGAATGGGACACAGGCCAGCGTCTCGACATTATTGACGATCGTGGGACACGCAAAGAGACCCGAAATGGCCGGGAAGGGGGGCTTCAGCCTTGGAAAACCCTTGCCGCCCTCGAGCGAAGTCAAGAGCGCCGTTTCTTCGCCACAGATATACGCCCCCGCGCCGCGATGAATGACCACGTCCAAATCAAAGCCGCTGCGCTGGATGTTTTTGCCCAACCACCCTTGGCGATAGGCCTCATCCATGGCGCGCTCTAGTCGCCTGGCCGAGCGAAAATACTCGCCACGAATGTAGACGTAGGCCTTGTGACTGCCGATCGCATAGGCCGCGATGATCATCCCTTCGAGCAGCGCATGCGCGTCGCGCTCCAGGATGTACCGATCCTTGAAGGTGCCGGGTTCGCCTTCGTCGGCGTTCACCACCAGGTATTTGGGCTTGGTCGAGTCCTTGGGAATGAAGGACCACTTCCGGCCAGTGGGAAAGCCCGCCCCACCCAGGCCGCGCAGGTTGGCGTTGGAAACCTCTTCGATCACCTGCTGCGGGGTCATGGTGGTGAGAGCCTTTCTGGCCGCCTGATAACCTTGGTCAGCCACGTAGCCCTCGAACCAGGTGCCGTCCGGTTCCTTGAATCGCGTGGAGAGCACGGGACCGTCCGTGGAAATGTACGGGACAGGTTCAGGCAAGGGCGCCGAATTGTCAGGGTCGTCGAGAGCCGCGTGCAATACCGCGTCGAGCGTCGCGCCCTCGAGAGGCCCGACGAAGGCTTCGTCAAGCTGGGCCATGGGCGCCATTTCGCAGGCGCAGAGACACTCGACCTCCGTCAGCGTGACCTCGCGGCCCGGCGTGGTCTCGCCAGGGCTGATCTTCAAGGCCGTCTTGATCCGCTCAAGTTGGTCTCCCGCACCGCGCAACAGGCATGGCAGGCTCGTACAAACGCGCAGCTCGCGCCGGCCCACGGGTTCGACGTGGAACATGTTGTAAAAGGAGACCACTTCGCGGACGTGGGATCGAGCAATTCCCACGGTACGCGCGACCCACGCTTCGGCCTCCGTGGAGATAGAACCTTGATGCTCCTGGACGAGCCACAAAAGCGGCAGCATGGCTGCCTTCGGTTGCTCGTAGCGATTGAGGATTTCTTGTGCCCTGGGCTCAAGGTCGGAAAGCTTCACCGATCAAGCTCCCCCCCGATCATGTTGACTGAGCCGAAGGTGGGAACCATGTCGGCGATCATATCGCCCGCGATGAGCTTCGAGAGGGCCGACATGATCGCGAAGCAGGGAGGTCGCACGCGCACGCGATAGGGGCGCGCGGTTCCGTCGCTCACCACGTAAAATCCGAGCTCGCCGTTTGCCCCTTCCACCGGGAAGTAGACCTCTCCCTTGGGCGGCCGCACGCCGTGGCCGTACATGACCAGCTTAAAGTGGTTCATCAGCCCCTCGATGTTGCCGTAGGTGTCCTCCTTGGACGGAAGAAACGCGCGCTTTTCGTCCGCGGCAATCGCCGCATGGTGGGAGCGGCCCGAGCCCTCGAGCGTGGGACAGGTCACTGCGCCGCAGCCAGAGATGGCCAATATGTTTCCGATCTTGCCAAGGTCGACCATTTCCGAGGCGGGTATAGGGCGCCCCGTATCAGGGTTGACTTGGACCGCGCCGGCCGGCATATCGCGCAGCGCAGCCTCGACGATCTGCATCGACTGTTCCATCTCCTCCATCCGAACCAGATAGCGGTCCATGTTGTCGCCGCGCGTACCAACCGGCACCTCGAAGGACAGGCGGTCGTAGACGGCATACGGGCAATCCTTGCGCACGTCGTACTCCACGCCGGTGCTGCGAAGAAAGGGGCCCGTGATGCCATAGGAAATGGCATCTTGGGAGGAGATCACGCCGGTGCCGGACATGCGGTCCACAAAGATGCGGTTGCGCGTCAGCAGTCCATCGGAGTCGGCGATGACCTTGCGAGTCTCCACGAAGGCCTTACGGCAAAGGTCGGCGAAATCCGCAGACAGGTCCGCCTTCACTCCGCCGACACGGCAGTAGCTGACGGTCATACGCGCCCCGGTTACCTTCTCCACCAGTTCCCACAAATACTCGCGTGCCTTGATCATGTAGAGGAAGACGGTGAAGGCCCCCAACTCCATGGCGCTCGCGCCGATGCAGGTGAGGTGGTCGCCAATGCGCGAGATTTCCGAGAGAATGACCCTTACGAAGTGGCAGCGCTCGGGCACTTCGATCCCCAGCAGCTTCTCCACTGCCATGCAGTAGCCCATGTTGTTGATCAGCGGGGAGACGTAATTGAGCCGATCGGTGTAGGGGATGACGCCGTTGTAGTCGACCACTTCGGCCATCTTCTCGAAGCCACGGTGGAGGTATCCGATCTCTACGTCGGCGTCTTCGATCTGCTCGCCGTCGAGCTTGGCGACGATCCGAACGATGCCGTGCATGGCCGGATGCGCGGGGCCGATGTTGAGCATCATGTCCCGCGTCTCAAGCTCTGGCGGGGCACTCTCGTGCGTCTCGGACGTCGGGACTGCTTCCGCCGTTATGTCGGTCACCATCGTCGCGCCTCAGTCCAGAGACATTTTTGTTGCAGCCGGTTCTGTTGTGTCGATACCAATAGTCCAAAGAGCCGTGGGCTTAATGCCCACGGTCCGTTACGTTGTGTTGTAGGTCATCATCGTCGCGGCTAGTTGACCGGCCCGATCAAAGGCTGGCGTTTGTTGACGGGATAATCCTTCCGCAGCGGGTGCCCCTCAAACTCCTTGTACATGAGAATGCGCCTCAGGTCCGGATGTCCGCGGAATCGGATGCCGAACATGTCCCAAACCTCGCGCTCGAGCCAGCCTGCGCCGGCCCAAAGCGAGGTCAGGGAATCCAGCTCGGCGCACGCCTCCTCAATGGGAACCACCAGCCGCAGGCGGTGCTTGTGCTCCAATGAGAAGAAGTGATACACGACCGCGAAGCGCGCTTTGCTCGGCGGCCCGCGCCACGGGTTTTCGTCCGGGATTTCGGCCGATGGGCTGACCGCGACGCCCGACGATGCAAAGAACGCCGGCGCAGGACTTTTACCGAAGGCCGAGTAGTCCACGGCCGTCAAGTCCATGAGGAAATTCATTCGCAGTGCCGGGTCCTCTTTGAGAAACCGCGCGACCGCAAGCAGAGAATCGGGGCGGAGCGCCACCGTTTCATCGCCCCGGTAGGTATGCGAAGCCAACACAGCCTGGGGGAAGCGGCCGGCAACAAGCTCGATCAGCGAGGAGTTCGTCATACATCAAAGCCGGCCGGCCGAGCCTCGGGCGCGGGCCGTCGGCCGTGGGTGTGCTGATCCTGGATCTTGTTCTGGAGTTTCATCAGTCCGTCAAGGACCATTTCCGGCCGCGGTGGGCAGCCGGGGATGTAGACATCCACGGGCATGATCGTGTCGATGCCCATCACGGTGGCGTAGTTATCGTAAAACCCGCCCGTGCAGGTACAGACGCCAAAGGCGACCACCCACTTGGGCTCGGCCATCTGGTCGTGGATGCGTTTCAAGACCGGGGCCATCTTGTGACTGATCGTACCGACCACGAACAGCACGTCCGCCTGCCTCGGCGAGAACCGCGGAAGGCCCGCCCCGAAACGGTCGACGTCGTAGTGCGAACAAGCCGTCGCCATGTACTCCATCCCGCAGCAGGCGGTGACGAACGGGTACTGGAAGATCGAAAACTTGCGTGCCCAGCCCAGGGCCGCATCAAGGCGACTGGTCAAGAACGAATCGCTCAGCAGGTCTGCCATTTCAGGGTCACTGCCATTTCAGGGCGCCGCTGTCCCAGGCGTAGACGTAGCCCACCATCAGGATCCCCAGAAACACCGCCATCTCGGCCACACCCACCATCCCAAGCTCGCGAAACACCACGGCCCACGGGTAAAGGAAGACGAGCTCAACATCGAAGAGGATGAATAGGATTGCGGTCAGATAGAACTTGATTGCCAGCTTGCCGCGAGGCAGTGAGAAGGGTTCCTTGCCGCTCTCAAACGGCCCTGACTTGGCGAGCGAGGGCCTCTTCCTGCCCAGCGTTGAGGCCAACACCACCATCGCGCCCGTAATGCCGGCTGCCAGAAGAAAGCTGACCGCGATACCGACGTATTCGCTTCCGCTCGTCATTGGCTCACCTGGCTGGCATTATACACGGGGCGCTAACGATCGACATTACGTGAGATTGACGTTGCAGACTTGGCCGCCAAGGCGCTGTCCGTCCAACGCGTCAGAGGGCCGGGGAGGATTCCACCGAGCACCGTGACCAGTGCGGCAATTGCGAGCGCCGCGGACACCGCCGTCGGGAAGCGCGCCGGCTCCTCCGGCGTCTGTGGCTCTTTCATGTACATGAGGACCGCGACGCGCAGATACACGAAGGCCGTCACCACGGTGCAGACGACGGCCAGGACTGCCAGCATCCAATGGCCTGTGCTGACGACGCTTTGGATGACGACAAACTTGGCCACGAAGCCGGCCGTGGGCGGAATGCCAGTCAGCGACAAGAGAAAGAGCAGCATCAGCGCGGCAGTTCCGGGTCGTTGCGCCGCAAGGCCTTGGTAACCGTCGAGACTCTCGCCCCGCTTGCCCAGCGCGATGACAACGCCAAAGGCGCCCAGCGTCATGAAGACATAGAGGAAGGCATAGGTCATCGTGGCCGAGGCCCCTTCCGTCGTCCCGGAAATGAAACCCAGCAGCGCATAGCCCGCGTGCGCAATCGAGGAATATGCGAGCAGTCGTTTCATGTCAGTTTGGGAAACGGCGAGGATGCTGCCCACGCTGATCGAGAGCGCGGCGAGCCCGATCAGAAAGCCGGACGCAATGCCGGATGGCGAAGCGAAAGCATCCAGCGCGACGCGTCCCAGAGCAGCCAGACCAGCCGCCTTGGAGGCAGCGGCCAAGAATGCCGCCACCGGGGCGCTTGCCCCTTCGTAGGCATCGGGCGCCCAAGCGTGAAATGGGACCGCAGCAATCTTAAAGGCAAGCCCGGCGCCGATGAGACTCATCGCGGCCAAGAGCACCGCATTATTCCGCAAGGTGTTTTCGGAAACCGCCAAGGCCACCGTGGCAAACCCTGTATCGCCCGTGGCTCCAAAGGTCAGGGATACTCCGTACAGGAATAGCGCCGATGCAAAGGAACCCAAGAGAAAATACTTGATCGCGGCCTCGTTTGACTTGGGCCGCTCGACCGTGATCCCCACCAGGATGTATGAGCAGAGCGTCGTCAGCTCCAGCCCCAAATAGAGCGTCAACAGATCAAAGGCACTGGCCGCGAACATCATGCCGGTCGAAGCCAGCAGGAGCAGCGCATGGTACTCGGCCGGACGCACCGACTCCACGTCGATGCGCCGCTCCGAAACGAGCGCGGTCAGGGCCAGGGCAGCTCCGATCAGGACTTTGAAGAACTGAGAGTAGCCGTCCACGATGAACATGCCGCCGAACGCGGTCCTTGCGCTGTCTGACACAAGCCAGACAGAGGCGCTGGCCGCAGACAGTGCGGCGAAAATTGTGCCGGCCGTGGCCATGTGCGCGTTCTCGATGCGGCGCGCCGCCAGGATGAAACCCAATGCCGTGCTCACCAGAATCAACTCCGGTATGAGCAGGGCCAGATCGTCCATGCTTGCGCCATTCACGGCGTGGCTCCCGAAGCTATGAGTTCGGCGGGAACACGAATGTAGGTGAGGACGGACTCGGGATGGAGGCCGAGATAAAAGGCTAGAAAGGCCAAGGGCGCCAACGTGGCGACCTCGCGAACGCCCAGCTCCAGCTTCAGCCCTGAGAGCCCTGGATTCAATTCGCCCATGACCACACGGTAGTAGAGCCAAAGCAGGTACGTCGTTCCCAGCGCAACTCCCCAAATAGCCATGGCCATCAGCCAGGCGTCGGTCTGGAAGGCGCCGCCGATGATGAGCAGCTCGCCGATAAAAGAGTTCAAGCCCGGGAAGCCGGCTGCCGCCAGGCAGAAGAGCGCCAAAAACGCGGAGTAGGCGGGCGCAGCTTTGGCGACTCCGCCGTAGTCCTTGATCTCGCGTGTATGGGTCTGTTCGTAGATCATGCCGACACACAGGAAGAGCGCCCCGGTGATGATCCCATGGTTGATCATCTGCAGGATCGCGCCCTGGATTCCGCTGGCGTTGAGCGTAAAGATGCCCAGCGTGACGAAGCCCATGTGGCTCACGCTCGAGTAGGCAATCAGACGCTTCACATCGGTCTGCACCAGCGTTACGTAGCCGCCATAGACGATCGCCACCGCGGAGATGACGAGCATGGACGTACGGAAAACCTGCACGGCTTCGGGAAGGATGGGGAGTGACACGCGCAGGAACCCGTAGGCGCCCATTTTCAGGAGGATTCCGGCCAGGATCACGCTGCCCGCGGTGGGCGCCTCGGTGTGGGCATCCGGGAGCCAGGTATGCAGCGGGAACATGGGGACCTTGACCGCGAACGCGGCCAGGAATGCGATGAAGACCCAGGCCTGGAACTCGGAATCAAGTTTGGCTCCGGCCTTGGCAAGTTCCGTGAAGTCGAGTGTCTCGCAGGAGTTGTAGAGGGCGATCATGCCGAGAAGCATTAGGACGCTGCCGGCCAGCGTGAACAGCAAAAACTTGACCGCGGCGTAGACTCGACCCGGGCCGCCCCAAACGCCAATCAGCAAAAACATGGGAACGACCATCAGTTCCCAAAAAACGAAGAACAGAAAAAGGTTCGCCGCGGCGAAGACGCCGATCATTGCGGTCTCGGTGACCAAGAGCGAGGCATAAAACTCTCGCTCTCTCGTGCGAATCGCGGTCCATGAGACACCAACGCACAGAACACTCAAAAGTGAAGCGAGCAGGATGAATGGCAGACTGATTCCGTCCACGCCCATCTGGTAGGCGATGTTCCAGTCTGGAATCCACGTGGCCGACTCGACGAACTGCAGCGTGCTCGTGCTCGTGTCGAAGTGCCGGTAAAGCCAGGCCGAGATGGCCAGATTCGAGATAGTGGTCGCCAGAGCAATCCAACGCGACAGCCGCTGACCGCCAGAGAAAAGTACCGCGGCCGCGCCCACCAGAGGCAGAAAAGTGATCGTCGTCAGCACCGGAAAGCCAGTCATCGTGCGATCACCGCCAGAGCAACCACTGCCAGGATGCCGGCCACCATGACCAGCGCGTAGTGCTGGACGTTGCCGCTGGCCGTGGTCTTCAAGATTTGGCTGAAGGCCTGTGTCAAGCGGCCCACGCCATTGGCTGCGAAATCGACGACATGGGTGTCGAACGCGCGCAACAGTCGCGCCACGCCCAAGACGAGCCGTCGCATGACGAACTCATAGATCTGCCCCACGTAGCCAGTTTCGAGTCGCGCCAGCGGTCCTCGGACCAATTTCAAGATCGGGCCGGCGGCTCGGCGATAAAACCAGTCCGTGTCGAGGCTGATGGTGCGCTCGGGGTCCAGGTGCCGCAACATCAGGAAAAAGCCGAGTCCCGTAAAGCCCAACATTCCAAGCGTGCTTGTGACATGCTGCGCCGTATAGGGGACGTAATCCACCGGCTGGTTGGGAAGGTGCTGGTACAGGAGATCCGGGGCGACGCCGATCGCCACGCACGCAACCGCGGCCAGGGCCATGGCCGCCAGCATGTTTATGGGGGCTTCGCGACCGCGCAAGCCTGAGTCTTTGCCGAAGAACATGTAGTAAGGAAGCTTAAGGCCCGTGTGCAGGAAAGTACCCGCGGAGGCCAAGGTGAGCAGAAGAAAGGTCCACGCCAGGTGCTTCTCGCCGGCGGCCGAGACGACCATCGACTTGCTCACGAAGCCACTAAAGAGCGGCACGGCCGAAATGGCGAAAGCGCCGACCATGTAGAGGGCGAGCGTGACCGGCATGATTTTGTAAAGGCCGCCCATGTCGCTTAGTTTTCGCAGCCCGGTCACCTGCAAGACGGCGCCGGCGCCCATGAAGAGAAGTGCCTTGTACAGGATATGCGCAAAGGCGTGGGCCGTGGCGCCGTTTAGAGCCAGTTCAGTCCCGATCCCTACGCCGCAGACCATGTAGCCAACCTGACTGATAATGTGGTAGGCCAACAGCCGGCGTGCGTCGTTTTCCAGTACCGCGTACACCACGCCGTAGACGGCCATGATCGCGCCCAGCCACACAAGCAGCTCGCTGCCAGCAAAGCCGCGGATCAAGGCATAGACCGCCGACTTGGTCGTGAAGGCCGTCATAAAGACCGCCCCCGTGACCGTGGCTTCCGGGTAAGCGTCGGGCAGCCATGCACCCAGCGGCGGGACAGCCGCGTTAATCAGAAAGGCGACTAGGATCAGCGTCCAGGCAGTGGGACTTGCCGCTGCGGAGTATGTCCCCATGCCGTCAAAAATGACCGTACCCGTAGCATTCACGTGGATCACGATGCCGGCCAACAGCAGGAGCCCACCGAAGACGTGAACCAATAGGTAGCGAAAACCGGCTGCCACGGCGGAAGAATCGCGGCGCGACCACACCAGGACCGTGGATGAGATCGCCATGAGCTCCCAAAACACCGCCAGGGTGATCAAGTCGCCGGCAAACGTGACACCTAGCGCGGCCCCGGCATACGTCAACGCCGACATGTGCTGGATGTCGTCGTCCACGTGCAGCGCGTAGAGCATCCCCAAAAAGGCCATGATCGAAAAGACATAGGAAAACACCAGGCTTAACTGGTCGACGCGGCCAAACACGAGATCCTGGCCGAGTAAGCCCACTTTTCCAAAGGTGAGCGCCTGCCCTTCGTCGGCTGCCGCGCTATACATCAGCCCCAAGTAGACGCAGACGGCCACGGCCACGGCTGGCAGCAATAACATCGCCACACGCTTGACCGGGCCCTTGAGCAAAGGCAACAGCCAGGCGCCTGCGATCAACACCAGCCCGGGAAAGTGCAAGAAATCAAGGACCATAGTAATCTTCGCGCCGCATCAACCACTCTTTCCCCAGGAACTTGGAGACCATGATGATCGCTACGCAGGAGGCCAACCCATACAACGAGCCGAAGGCCGGAATGCGCTCAAACCAGAAATGTGCGTGATGGCCGTCGAAAAAGAGAAGCACGACAATTTCCGCCACCGCCACTGCGGCCAGACCTATGTAAAAGCAGCGCTTGATCCGCGCAAGGCGAAGGGGGTCTTGCAGGTTTCTCTCCAGGAAGTTCATGGCATGACCCTTTTTGCCAGTTCCAGGACAGGCGTCGGAAAAATACCCAGGAGCAAGCTTGCCACCGCGGTGAGCGCCAGTGGAGCAACCAACCAGGGTACTTCTCGCACGTTCTCGTGGATCGGCGGCCCCGCTTCGAAGTAGGCCTTGTACACAATCGGACCAAGGTAGGCCGCGTTGAGGAACGAGCTGATCAGCAACACTCCCAATAGGATGAGGCTATTGTGCTCCACCGTGCCGAGTGCCAGGTACCACTTGGAGATGCATCCGGAGGTGCCGGGAATGCCGACGACACTCAACGCCGCCAGCGCAAAGGCGCCCATCGTCCACGGCATCCGTTTGGCAAGCCCCGACATCTGGCTGATTTCGGTCTTGTGCGTGGACACGTAGATTGAGCCTGCGCACAAGAAGAGCGTGATCTTCGATACGGCGTGGTTGGTGATATGAACGATACCCCCGGTTGCTCCATCCGAATTCAAGAGCGCTCCTCCCAGGATGACATAGGAGAGCTGGCTCACCGTGGAGAAGGCCAGCCGCGCCTTGAGGTTATTCTGACCGAGCGCCAGGAGCGACCCCACCAGGATTGTCACCGACGCGGCGCCCAAGGCCAATTGGTCCGCGCCGACTTGGCGCATCGCATCTGCGCCGAACACGAATAGAAAAACTCGGAGCGTGCAGAATACACCAGCCTTGACCACCGCCACGGCGTGCAGTAGCGCGCTTACCGGCGTAGGCGCCACCATGGCGGCTGGCAGCCAACTGTGCAGCGGCACCAGCGCGTTCTTGGCGAAGCCAAACAGGAAGAGCGCGAAAATCACCAACAGCAGCGTGGGATGCTCCTTGATTTGCTCGGCGTGTACGATCCCGCCGCTCTGAAATCCCAGCGACCCGGTCGTTTGATAGGTCAGAACAACGGCGGCCATCAGGAGAAGCTTGGCAGCGCCTAGAAGGTAAATGACGTATTTGCGTGCGCCGGCCTTGGCTTCCGCGGTCTCGTTGTGACCGACGAGCGGATAGGTGACCAGCGTCAAGGCCTCGTAGAACAAAAACAACGTGAACAGATTCGCCGCGAAGGCCACGCCCATCGTGGCGGCAAGGGCCAGCGCAAAGCAGGCGAAGTATCGCGTTTGAGCGTGCTCCTTAAGCGAACGCATGTAGCCAATCGAGTAGAAGGAGGTCAATATCCAGAGCAGCGATGCGCCCATCGCGAAGAGGAGCCCGAACGCATCGACGCGAAAGGCCAGCTCGATGCCATCAAGGACTTGGAGGAGCACGCACTGTGGCGTGCGGCCCGCCAGGACCTCCGGGATCATGCTGGCCACCAGCGTGGACATCACGACACCCGCCGCAACGGACCAGAACTCCCGGAGGTTGGCTCGACGCTCGCCGGTGATCGCAATCAGGATCGCGCCGACCGCGGGGGCAGCCACCGCAAGCAGGGGCATGACCGGCATCACATTTTCCACCAGGTCACCCCTTGAGCTGGGTCAGGTCAGACACGCCGGCGCCAGGGCGGTTCCGGTTCAAGGCGATTACCAGGCCCAAACCTACGCCTGCCTCGGCGGCGGCCACGGCAATCACGAAGAGAGCCACGATCTGCCCGCTCGGGTCAGCAAGGTGCTGGCTGAAACCGGCAAGGCTGAGGTTCACCGCATTGAGCATGACCTCCACCGAAACCAGCATCAGAATGATGTTGCGCCGCGCGAGGAAGCCGAATACTCCGATTCCAAACAGGACGGCACTCAATCCGAGAACCACATTCACGGGCACAATCATGACCGGGTGGTCCTCCTTCGGGCGACCACGATCGCGCCAAGAATGGCGGCCAAAAGGACCAACGAGGCCATCTCGAAGGGCAAGGCGAAGGGACCGAAGAGGTCCAAGCCTATCGCTCTAAGACTCCCCTGCGGCGGAGCAGCCGATGCCGTGCTCTTGGCATCCGGTGAGGCTCCAACGGGGTCGACCGTCGCGATCTGGCTGAGCCAGCCCAAGACTGCAAAGGAAAGCCCCACGGCGGCGGCAAGTGGCCAATGTCGGCTGAAGCGCGGTCGAGCCTCTTCGCCCGGCAGGTCGAGCAGCATCAGCACAAACAGATAGAAGACCAGGATGGCGCCGGCATACACGATTACCTGTACCGCTGCCAGAAATTCGGCGTCCAGGAGCAGGAACATGCCTGCCATGTGCAGGAAGAGAGCCAGGAGCCAGAGCAGGCTGTGGACGGGATTCCGCCGCGTCACCGCGAGAATCGCGCTCGTGACGCTGGCGGCCGCCATATAGTAGAAGACCGTTTGTGCGGAAAGGACCGTCATTCGCGTCGCCGCCAAAGAAGTGGTCCTCAAGGTGGACGATCGTTCGACCCAAAGCCGCGACGAATGGGCTGACAACCTCGCCACGCGACACCGTAAGAGGTGCCATGCCTCCTGTCAAACAATGGATGGATATTCCAGGCTCGCAGTGATAAATCAGCGCGGATCGCGGAGTGGCCAGAAATTCTGCCCAAAAAAGCGTGCTAGAGCGCGTGCACCTTGGTATGCTGATGTTGGGTGAAGAACCGAGCTGCGGGGACACTTGCCATGGACACCAGAATCCAAACTCTGCTGGACAAGAAGGGGCATGGCGTCTATTCGATCCAGGCGGATCAAACCGTCTTTGAGGCGATCGCCGAAATGGACGCCAAGAACGTGGGGGGCCTGATCGTCAAGGATCGTGAGCAGGTCGTCGGTATCATCACCGAACGCGACTACCTGCGCAAGGTGATTCTTCGGGGCCGGTCGTCCAAGGAGACACTTGTCGAAACGATCATGACGCGCGATCTGGTGACGATCACTCCCGACCACTCCGTGCGAGACGCCTTGACACTCGTCACCGAAAAGCGGTGTCGCCACCTGCCGGTATTCAAGGACGGCCAACTTGAAGGGATCCTTTCGATCGGGGATCTGGTCAAGAGCATTATCGCGAGTCAACAGTTCGAAATCGGCCTTCTCGAAGACTATATCTCCTGCCGATAGGTCGGAAGCGCCACGACGGCTCGATGCACATCGAAGGATCGGATAATTGGGGCAAACGGTTGCGGCGGGCGATTTTGATTGACATTCTCGCCGCTGGGTCGAACTTGGCGGCGCTGCGGCACTTACAGTGAGATTCTCACGCGATGGCGCGCGATTCGCGCAGCCGCGCAATGCGAGCGTCGTCGTATGCCAACCAATCGCGGAGTACCTCGTCGGTGTGCTCGCCGAGCGCGGGAGGAGTGCGCGTCACTCGGGGCGGTTCGCCGCGCCAGTGGACGGGGCTGGCCAACATGCGAAATTGCCGCCCATCGCGATCCGTCGCCGGGGCCACCATTTGTCGCGCCGCCACCTGGGGTGAGGCAATGATTTCGTCCAGCGCCAATACGGGCCCGTGGGGCACCGCGGCCTTGCCAAGCAGCCGCAGCCACTCGTCCGTGCGTCGCGCGCGCATCAGCTCCTTCAGCCGTGCGATCAATTCATGGCGATTCTCCACCCGAAGTGGATTGGTGCGAAAGCGAGCGTCCGCTGCCCAGTCGTCGCGGCCCACAGCGCGACAGAATCGTTGCCATTGGCCGTCGTTCCCAATGGCCAGGACCAGGTGCCCGTCGGCCGTGGCAAAGGCCTCGTAGGGGACGATTTGCGCGTGCGCGTTTCCAAACCGCCGCGGGCGCTCGCCGGTCACTAGCGCGCTTTGGGCCACGTTTACCAGGCTCGCCAGCGTGCAATCGAAGAGCGCCAAATCGAACGCCCAGCCGTTTTGGGCGCTTCCGCGTGCAAAGAGCCCGGCCAGCACGCTCGCCGCCGCGTAGAGTCCGGTGATCACGTCGCTGATCGCCACGCCCACTTTCATGGGCTCGCCTTCGGGCGTGCCGGTGATCGACATGATCCCCGCCATGGCCTGAATGACCAGATCGTAGCCAGGCCTGTCTGCGAAGGGACCGCTGCGGCCATAGCCGGAGATTGAGCAACTCACCAAGCGCGGGTTAAGCTTTTTTAGCCGCTCGTGGGTGAGTCCCAGCTTGGGAAGACTCTCGTGCAGAAAATTCTCCACCAGCGCGTCGGCCCGGCCCACCAGGTCGTCGAGGACCTCGCACGCGGCGTGGCAACCCAGCTCCAGCGCCAGCGAGCGTTTGCCCCGGTTGCACGACAGGTAGTACGCGCTGGGGCCGTCGTCGTCCACGAAAGGTGGACCCCACTGCCTCGTATCGTCGCCCGTGCCGGGCCGCTCCACCTTCACGACATCCGCGCCCAAATCGGCCAGCAACTGACAGCACACCGGCCCCGCCAGTATGCGCGACAGGTCCAGCACACGCACTCCGGATAGGGGTAACGCGGAGTTGGGCATGATCGTGCGCTCGCGAGCATTGACGGCGACAATGTAGTATACTGGCGCCCCCCACAAACTCCGACGGCATTCCGCGCACTTTAAAGCCGACACCGTGGCCAACGAGTACGACAAGTACCGCGAGGCGCTCGTCCTGGAAACGACCACGATCTGGCCCGACGAGCTCGCGCACGTCGCGGCGAGCGACCGGCGGCAGCTCGAACGGCGGCTGCACGCCGAGCCTGAGTCAGCCGCCCAGTTGGAGTACGTCCGGCTGCATTCTGGGTTCAATCGGCAGATCACGGTCACGCCGGCGGACATCGAGCGGCTGTCGTAGCCGGGCGCGACTCAGCAGATCCCCGGTGCGCGGCCCTACCGTGGGACCTGAGAAAGATCCATACCCTATTGCCATTCCATGTCAGCTTCGGCGCGTCGTACTGCCGATATCCTTCGGCGATCAGCGATTCGTTGACGAGTTCATCGACGCGCTCGGAATTGAACCGAACCGCGCCCGTCGAGTCACGCAGTAATAGGCGCTGGCGCTCCAAGCGCGACACAACCCTCTCGTACTCGTCGCGTCTTAGGCCGGTGGAAACCACGGGACCGGGACTAAGCAAGCAAGCCAGGATGACTTCACCCGTGCGCTGATGCAGGATCACGATATCAGGCCGGATCAAACGCAACGTCTCGCGGACGTCCTTGGTCGTGATCAAGGAATGGAAGGTGCGGAATCGCGTGTCGGCCAGGCCGGCGTGAAATTCCTGTGCGCTCATCACCGTTACGCCTTGCGGGTCGCCGTGGCGCGCCACGAGCTCTCGCAACACCCTGATGGTGGCGCGGTTGGACTCACGAGCCTGATAATGCAGGGCCAAGTTTTGCCCAACGCTCCACGCGTATGCCCCCGCCAGCACCAACACGACGATGGCGGACAGCACCTTCATGTCGCGCCCCGGTGGAAGCTTGCCGAGTCCGGTTGCCGCCAGCACGTAGATGAACGGATACACCAGGTAAAAGTATCGCCATGCCGGCATCGGAATGACGAGGAGCACCAGCAGAGCCAATTGAAGCACGACGGAGCCCACCGCCAGCTCGCGCCTTCCCGCTCGGTAAACGAGTCCAAAGATCGCCAGGACGGCCAGCTCCGCGGTCAATATGGTGGTGTTGATTCGCTCCAAATTGCTCCATCCGGCGAAGTACCGCGCGTTATACCATGCCGTGCGCGGGCCTTGGGGTGGAGATGAATTCGTGGAGCACCATCCGGCGAAGTATTGCGCGTAGTACCATGCCGTGCCGGCCACGTGGCGCGGTAGTCGGTCAAGATCAAACACGCGCACGCGATTGTCCGACAGGAATGTGACCGGCAAGACGCCGAATTCGCGAACCGTCTCCCACGCCGGCAGCACGTTTACCACCAGGAAGATCGCGGCGAACATAGCCCCACCGAGGATGAACCAGCACAGCTTGCGCCGGTTCACGTGCCGCCAGTCATACAGCACAAGCGCCACAAAAAAGAGCGGATACAAAAACACTCCGTTGTAATGCACCATGAGGCAACACGCGCTGAGGAATCCTACCCAACTGTAGGTACGGCGCGGCACGCGTTCGTCGTGCCGCACAATCAGCCAGAGGCAAACCATGATCAAGGTGGCCAGCAGCCCTTCGGGCCGCACGCCGTGCGTGAAGTACAAAAACGGCGGCGACAGCGACAACAGCAGCACCGCCGCCAGGGCATAACCGGGCGTCGTTAACCGCTTTGTCACCAGGTATGCCGCCACGAGCAGCACCAGCCCATAGAATAAGACGATCAACCGCGCGCCCGTGACAGTGAAACCAAACAAGAGAAACACCAAGGAAAATGGCGTGAGAAAGATCCGCAGATTGTACGGGCTCATCACCTGCATGGGACGGTATCCTTCAAACATCGCGGGGATGAGCGTCCAGGGGTGCAGCGCGCTGCTGTAGTAAGTCCCTTCGTCGCCGGCTGGGTACGAGTACGTCGGGTAAAACGGCACGGTCACCGCGCCAAACACCGCGTAGAGCGCAAGATAGACGACCAGTGCTCGATTCGTAGAGTGCGAAAGGAACCCTCGAGCCGACGGGCTGATGCCCCACCGGCCGCGCCGGAACCTCGCGTCAGCGGGATCCGTGGTACCTTCGGACTCGGCTCCGTTGAGGTTGACGACCGTCATTCGACGCAGCGCCCTTGTGCGACAAGCTCGTAAGCAGTCCGCGCGGCTGTGCGATGGTTGCCCATCGCATCCGGTGTACAACGGCTCACTATGCGTGTAAAGTAGCCGCGAGCATTGTACTTCCGACTCCGTGAGCCGTCCGCTTGAGCGAGCAGCAAGAAACCGTCCGCGTCGCGCTGGGAACTCGGTCCTACGCGATCGAGATTGGCACTGGGAGCCTGGCGCGCATCGGTTCGATGGTTGACCGGTGCGCTCGTTCGTCGCATGCGGTGATAATTACCGACGCGCATGTCGAGAAAGTGCATGCACATGCGGCCGCCGGCGATCTTGCCGGCGCCGCACGGGCCGTCGACGTACTCGTGGTCGAGCCAGGTGAGACGAGCAAGTCGATCGACGTGGCGGCCCAGCTTTGGCAAAAACTGCTGGATTTGGGGACGGACCGCGCGTCCATCGTCGTCGCCGTCGGCGGCGGCGTCATCGGTGACCTCGCCGGCTTCGTCGCGGCCACCTTTGCACGCGGACTGCGACTGGTTCAAGTGCCGACATCACTCCTTGCGCAGGTCGACAGCTCGGTCGGCGGCAAGGTGGCTGTCAACCTCCCCGGCGCCAAGAACATGGTGGGCGCCTTTTGGCAGCCATCCGGCGTACTCATCGACACCGCGGTCTTGTCGACGTTGCACGAGCGAGAATATCGTGCCGGCCTGGCCGAGGTGGTCAAGTATGGCGTGATCCTGGATGCGGAGTTCTTCACCTATCTCGAGCGCCACGTGGATGACATACTGGACCGTCGCGAAGAGGTGCTGCGGCACCTGATTGCGCGCTCGTGCCGGCTCAAGGCCGGTGTGGTCGAACAGGATGAGCGCGAGGAAAGCGGGCTGCGCGCCGTGCTGAACTACGGCCATACGTTCTGTCATGCGCTGGAGTCGGTCACGGGCTTTGGCGAGCTGCTGCACGGGGAAGGTGTGGCGATCGGCATGCAATGCGCATCGCACCTGGCCGAGCGGCTGGGCCGCGTCGATGCCGAATTCACCAGGCGGCAGCATGATCTATTGGCGGCATTCGGGCTCCCCGTTGCACCTCCCAAGGCAGATTTGGATGAAATGTTGGCCGCCATGGCGCGCGACAAAAAGGCCGAGCAGGGCCGGCTTCGCTTTGTTCTGCCGACGCGCATAGGCCACGTGGAGGTGGTCGGCGGAATCGAGTCGGCCGACGTTCGCGCGGTACTAGAACGCACATGAAACTTCCTTCCACATCATCGGCAGACGCCGCTGTTGACGTCGCGGCAGAAGATGTCGAAAGTCTGCTGCGCTTGGTGCTCGTCTCGGGCGTCGGGCCTCGACTGCGCCAAGCGCTCGTAGCGCGATTCGGTTCCCCGGTGGCCGTGTTGAATGCGAGAGAGGACGAGTTGCGGTCGGTCGAGGGGATCGGCGGCAAGCTCGCCAGCGCGATCGTCCGCGCGCAGCATGAAATCGACGTGTCCGCAGAGTTGGCACTCTGCCGAGCGCACGGAGTCACGATCCTTACGCAGTCGCACACCGACTATCCGCGGCTGCTGCGCGAGATTCACGACCCGCCCGGCGTCCTCTTTGTTCGCGGCGCGCTCAAACCGCAAGACGCACTCTCCATGGCCATCGTCGGCGCGCGCCACGCGACGCACTACGGGCTGTCACAAGCCGAAAAGCTGGCAAGCGGACTGGCCCGAGCGGGGCTGACGATCACGAGTGGGCTGGCTCGCGGGATCGACGCGGCCGCACATCGTGGGGCGCTCGCCGCCGGCCGGCGCACCCTTGCCGTGCTGGCCAACGGACTGGCCGAGATTTATCCGCCCGAGCATGCGGCGCTCGCCACCGAAGTCGCTGCCAGCGGCGCCCTGTTAAGCGAAGCCCCGATGCGAGTCGTACCCATGAAGGGCGCCTTTCCGCAGCGCAACCGGCTCATTAGCGGCATGACGCTCGGCGTAATTGTGGTCGAAGCGGCCGCGCGCAGCGGGGCGTTGATCACGGCGCGGCACGCAATGGAGCAGGGGCGAGAGGTGTTTGCCGTGCCGGGCCGCGTCGACAACCTGATGTCGCGCGGCTGTCATCGCCTCATCCGTGACGGCGCAAAGCTGGTTGAAACCGTGGACGACGTGCTCGAGGAGCTGGGGCCATTGGTCGAGGCGGCTCCCGCGGCCAACGGTCAGACCGTGCATCACCCGGCCGAGCTATCGCTGAACGAAATGGAACAGCTCATCCTCGCCGCGGTGCGGACGGACCCCACGCCGATCGACGAACTGGTGACCACGACCGGGGTTCCCCCGGCGCAGGTTCTCGCCACGCTCAGCGCGCTCGAAATGCGCCGCCTCATCCGCCGCCTGAGCGGCAACCTCGTCGTGCGGCGATGAATTATGCACGACCGCCGATTCTTGGCGGCACACCAGCCGACGCGAGCGACATCACTCGTTCCCACTGCGGTTTTTCATCGGCCGTGATATGATTGGTCATGGCGGTGCGAATATGAGCCTGACGCTGCATTTGACGCCCGAGACCGAGGCCAAGCTTAGGGATCAGGCGGCCTTTAGCGGCAAGAAGCCGGAGGAGCTGGCACTAGAGGCCTTGCGCCCACCAGGTCATTGATGTAGGAGCGGCACCGGCCGGATTCTATCAACCGGTGCTGGAGGTTCTGTAATGCTGGCGGACCAAATCCGATAGCCGACGTGCGACGAGCGTCTCGCCGATCGTGCATCTCCTCGACCGCGTCTACGCCACCGGCATCCGCTTGACGAAAGCTGCCTTTCGACCGATCGCCGCGCGCCTCCAGCGGTCTGCCACGCTTCCGAAATGGAGCCTCACCATCGAGCTTCGCGCCGGGTAGTCTATTTCCTGCGTGATGCCTAAGAACGGTGAGCCCACTTGCTCCATCGTCCGCGTCAAGCTTGCGATGCGCATATTGCGCGCCACCAATACTTCGCCGCCATCTCCGCCTGAAACTGCCGCCGCCGAAAACCCGTCAGCTTCCGCGCCGCCGACTGGATCGTCGCCACGACCGACTCCGTCCATTCGGCTATCATGGTCTCGTCCTTGAGACTTCTTATCCTCCCCCTTCGCAAAGCAGCCTATTACTAAAAAAACCGCCGTCACAGGTAGATCATTTCCCGCAGGCTGCCTTTACTGTTTGCCACTTGTTTTGCTCCGCCCGTCGACATTGGCACGATAGATGCTGAACTTGGCACCCACGTCGAGACGGCCTTTTTACTGATCGGGTTTATCGGCTCACAAGTTGCCTGAGAAGCGTAAGTTACATTCACATCTGGCGACGCGAGGCAACCATTCTCAGCGACGCTGATCTTGAAAAAAATGCAAGTCACGCCAAGTATAGCGTGCCTGTCGAGTTCACTGAGGAACCTGTCTCGGGCAGAATTTGCGCCGTCGGATTGACCCAACCTTGGTCGGCATGGATGCCGGCCACTTCGACGCGATTCTGACTCGCTGTCTGCGTGGCGACGCGGAGGCTCTTCGCTCGATTCGTACAATCGGCGATTGATCGGCCCCTACTTGGCAGGATTGCCGAGTGGCTGCACCGGCGAATCGTGCTTCCCGCACGCCAGCGCTCCATGGAGGGATGCGATGGTCTCGTTGCACCTGGCCGTCATCTGCGCGGCCGTCGGTGGCGGTGAAACTGGTCTCCTGGCGTTCCAAGCCAAGTGGTGCGGCGCCTGCCGCGACATGCAGCCGGTTGTGCGGCAATTGGCCGCCTCGGGCTTGCCGGTCCAAGCGGTGGATATCGATGCCGAGGCGGCACGGGCACAGCGATTCGGCGTGACAAGCGTCCCGTGCTTCGTTGCGGTCAAGGACGGGCGCGAAGTCGAGCGGATCGTGGGCGGCACCGAGGCAGGCCGGCTGGTCGAGATGCTTCGCCGTGCGGGAATTTCCACAACCGATGTGGCTGGGGCTAAGCGAAACGTGCCCAAGAGCGCGGCAATCCCTGCGACCGCTGCTTTAACGCCGATCGCAAAGCCCCCTCACGCCGCTCTCTCCCGTGGAGTGGGTGAGGGGGAAGATGAGCGCTCGGTCCATGACAAGCTGCTCGCCGCTACCGTGCGGCTGCGGATCGAGGATGCAAACGGCCGCTCGACCGGCTCTGGGACGATCGTCGACGCGCGCGACGGCGCCGCATTGATCCTCACCTGCGGCCACGTGTTCCGCAGCTCAGGTGGCAAAGGCCCCGTCAGTGTCGACCTTTTTGGCCCTAGCGCACGGCAAAGCGTCGCCGGCGAGGTGCTGCACTACGACCTGATGCGTGATCTGGGGCTGGTGTGCATTGAGGCGCCGCCGTGGATCGCTCCCGTCCGAATAGCTCCGGCGGGATACTCGCTGCGCGAAGGGCAGACGGTGCTAGGCGCCGGATGCAGTCACAGTGCCGATCCGACGGTAATCGAGAGCCACATCATGGCGATCAACAAGTTCCTCGGCCCCCAGAACCTCCAGGCGGCCGGGCAACCCGTCGAGGGCCGCAGCGGCGGCGGGCTGTTCTCGACCGATGGACTGCTGATTGGCGTCTGCAACGCGGCCGATCCGACCGACGACGGCGGGTTGTATGCCTCGCTCGCTTCGATCCACGAGTGGCTCGACGAACAGCGGCTGGCGTTTGTCTACCCCCAGAGTCCACCGACAGCGGAAGGATCGAAAGTGGCACCCTTGGAAAGTGATCCACCGGCGATGGCGGCAACCATGCCGGTCGCAGCCCTCTCGAGCTCGACGCACGACTCGGTGGAAGCGACCGAGACAGGCGCCGCGCAAGTTTCCCCTCCTGTACCGACGAAGCTCGTGTCGGCCGATAATGCGAGCGGCGTCGCTAACCGCTCTCCCGGGGCGGAAGTGATCTGCGTGATCCGCCGTCTCGGTCATCCGCAGGCCAAAAGCGAAGTGATCGTCCTGGAGCACGCCTCGGCCGACCTGCTCGCGCGCCTGGCGGCAGAACAACGATTGCAACCGGCGAGAAACCTGACTTCGGAGAGGGTTATTGGAAGTGACGGTGCCCAGCGCGGTCGCACTCCCACTCAAGCCCGTGTGCCAAAACCACCGGCGCCGTTTCGCTAGAGCGGACCGCCGGCGTGATCGGCCGCTGTGCCTTGTTCGCTGGCCACCGGCCGGAAGTGGACGAGCATTCGAGTCAGCGTATTGGCATGCACTCCCAACAGGCGAGCCGCGCGGCCCTTGTGGCCGCGCGTGGCACGCAGGGCCTGGCGGATCGCCTCCTCGCGCAGCTTGACAAGATTCAGATGAGGCAGCGAGGTGGCGCGCCGCGGCCGCGCATCATCGTCCGGCAGACTCGGCGCGCAGGCCAGCACGTACGACTGCTCGATCACGTGCGAAAGCTGGCGGATATTTCCGGGCCAGTGATAGGCGCAAAACCGAGCCAGCGTTTCCGCGTCCGGCTGCCATCGCGGTTGACCGTACATGCGAGCGAAACGCTCTGAAAAGAATTCCAGAAATCCCGGAACGTCCTCCACTCGATCTCGCAGCGGCGGAACTCGCAGCTCCACCATATTCAGACGATAATACAGGTCTTCGCGGAAGCGTCCGGCCGCGACTTCGCTTTCCAGGTCGCGATTCGTGGCGGCCACGACCTGCACGTCGACTTTCACCGGCCGCGATGAGCCGACCGAGGTCACCTCGCGCTCCTGCAGCACGCGCAGCAGCTTGGGCTGGAGCTCGATGGGCATTTCGCCCACTTCATCCAGGAACACCACACCGCCGTCGGCCGCGCGGAACACGCCGAGCGAGCTTCCGGCTGCGCCGGTGAATGCGCCCTTCTCATGACCGAAGAGCTGGCTTTCGGCCAGCGTGACGGTCAGCGCCGCGCAGTTGACCGGAACGAAGGGCTTCCTCGAACGCCGGCCCGATCGCTGAATGAGGTTGGCCAATACCTCTTTGCCGGTACCGGTCTCTCCCGAAATGAGAGCGGTACACTCGACTTCGGCGATGCGCAAGATGTGTTGCGCAATTCGCCGCATGGAAGCACTTTGGCCCAGTATCCAACCGGCCTCAGACGACAGAAGCGCAGGGCGCGCCCCCCCGGTGCGAACAACTCCGATGTCGTCGCTCATTTACAGCCTCTTACGGAGAACGGATGTGCCCCTCCACACCCAGTTTTCCGGCCTCGTCTCTCTCCAACGCACCTGCCACGCGGCGACAATCTTGCGTGACAGTTAGCGACGCTCAACTCATTAGCGCTTCCATCTGCGAATTAAAATCGAGCCCCGGTCGGACGAACTCTACTCATACACACTCAACTGCGTCGCGAGAGGATGGCGCGCCGCTTAAGACAACACGGCATCGGCGGCGATGGTCCGCATCGAGCGGCAAGACCACATTGCTGCCGGCTGTTCCTCCCGACGACTAGATTGGTGGGCCCACAAATGAGCCATCATCGGCAGCGCTCGAATAACCCAGCCGCGCGGCCATGCCGCCAAGCAACAGGGTCGATCGGCGCAGCCGCCAACTCTAGCCAACCATTTTGCTAACCCCGATTCTACGGGAGCGCTACGGGGAACGCAACGATTTTCCGCGGAAATCTGGGCATCCAGCCGCTTGCCCGCCGACGAAAGGTCCCCAGCCAAAAAACAGGAAAATCGGCGTTGCCATCACCTGCCGCATCGCGGCACGGGATCGTGCGACCTGCCTTCGCATTGTACGGGGCCTGCCGTCACGGAGAGCACCTGTGGTGACGGTATCGGTTGTTCGAGCTGTGGCGCGAGAAGAACTATCGTGGCGGGGGAAGGATAGAATCGCCGGACGATACCGGGCCCCCCTGATGATGCGCCGCCGGTTTATCGGCCAGTATAATCCGCGCCGGAAGAGCCAGCCGACACCCCATCGTAGGTAGTCGCAAGCGAGCCAACTTGTTCCTGACATGTGGATGGGGGCAGGCACGCGCACCCGGTCTAATTTGGCGGCGACGCCGCAGTTTTTGCTCGTGGGAGGGTTATGACATAGATTTGCCTGGTACCATCACAATCCGTCACGCCAGCACCCAACGATGGCGACGATCTCGGTTTCCGATTATCGCAGCGCGCCCGAATTGAGCGGCGAGGCTGACTGTTGGGAGAGTTTCGCCGCGGAGATTCGCGGCGTGCTCCAGCGGTCGTTCGGGGTTGAATTTGCCCTGGTCAGCGGTTCCCAAGGGCAGCACTTATCCGATTCGCCCCACGTTCCGCACCGCGATTGGGCCTTGCTGGGCGAACTGTGTCGCGAAGTCGCGCGCCGCGATCAAGCGGAGTTTGTCGATGAAGCCGGGCCGTTGGTGATGATGGCGATTCCCTTCGCGGAGTCCGACGACCTGTCGGTCGTCGCCGTCGGAGCGTTTCTCATCGGGACGGTCCACCGTCCGGCGGCCGTCGCCCAAGCGGCGGCACTGCTCGGCCTGACTACCGCGAAAGCGGCCGAATGGATCGAGCGACAACGCGCGTGGACCGCCGAAGCGCTGCTTCGGGCGGCCGAGGCGGCGCGGGCCCTGTGGACAGCCTCGCGGCGCATCGCCCAGCTCGAGACCGAGGTGGAAAAGATCTCGGCGGAGATCGCGGACACATACGAAGAAATCACCCTGCTGCACCGCTTGACGAATAACCTCAAGCTCTCCAAGACCGATGAATCGCTGGCACGCATCGCCATGGAATGGTTGAAGGAAGTATTGCCGGTCGAAGGGCTGGCGATTCACCTGGTGCCCCCCGCCATGCCAGAATCGTTTACTCCCGATTCGCGGACCGCGCCGGTGTTGTTAACCGCAGGCGACTGCCCGCTGGGCGAGCGGGACTTCGAACGACTGGTGCAACACTTGCGACGCGACGGCATGGAAGGGCCCGTGGTAATCAATTCCGCGGTCACCTCTGGTCAGGACTGGCCGTTTCCGGCAGTGCGAGAGCTGATCCTGGTGCCACTTGCCGAAGGGGAGAATCTGTTCGGCTGGATGGCGGCCACCAACCACAGCCAGGATGGCGAGTTCGGCACCGATGAGGCCGAGCTGCTGAACTCCGTGGCGACGATCCTGGGCATCCACAGCGGCAATATCGAGCTCTATCGCCAGCAGGCGGAATTGTTGGCCGGCGTCGTGCGCGCATTGACCTCGGCGATTGACGCCAAGGACCCCTACACCTGCGGTCACAGCGAACGCGTGGCCCTGGTCTCCGTGGCATTGGCGCGCGAGCTCGGCTGCGACGCCGCGACCATCAAGACGATCTATTTGTCCGGGTTATTGCACGACGTGGGCAAGATCGGCATCGACGACAACGTGTTGCGCAAGCCGGGCAAGCTTACCGAGGCCGAGTTCGAGCACATCAAGACGCACGCCGAGATCGGCTACAAGATTCTCTTGGACCTGAAGAAACTGGGGCAGGTGCTGCCGGTCGTGCGGCATCACCACGAGGCCTGGAACGGCCAGGGATATCCGCACGGACTAGCGGCGACGAACATTCCGTTCCTAGCACGGATCGTGGCGGTGGCCGATGCCTTTGACGCCATGGGGAGCGATCGACCGTATCGGCCCGGAATGGACGACGCCAAGCTCGATCAGGTGATGCGCGACGGGGCGGGTACACAGTGGGATCCCGAGGTCGTCGAGGCCTTCTTCCGCGTGCGCGACCAGATTCGCCGCGTGTCGCGGCAGCAAGCGAGCGGTAAGTCCACGAAAGTGGAGCCGTGGTTCTAGCGATCGCGTGGCCGCGCCGCCAGCGCCGCTGGTCGCGATATCAGACGCGGCCGATCCGCTACACTTTACGGATCGGCCCTATTGACGACACGTCGTGCGGCAACTTTCGAGGCGATTCGCGTGGCGCGTAATGAGGCAGACCGCGAGGACCTGCTGGCTGAGGCCGCTGCACTGGTCGAGCGCGTTGAATTGAACTCGCGTGAACTCGACGACCACGTCGTCGCCGGATTTCGCACCAACGGTGCCGTCAGTCTCTATTTTGGCCAAGATCGCGCGTACCAGTTTAACACTCGCCATGAGTTGCGGCGCGCATTCGTCAACGGGGTGCTTTATAAGGCCGAGCGCGGCCGGCTCGTTTCGCTCCGTCGCCAGCGGACGGAGAACGAAGTGTCGCTATTGCGAAATGAGCTTGGCACGACCGCTGCGAGCGCATTCATCGCTCAGATGGAACATCACCTGCGCGCGCTGCGGCAAACCATCGAGTGCGGTCGTTATCACGAAATCGGCCGCGTCCCGGCCGAGGCAAACGTGGTGGGGCGCCTCGCCGATTGGCTCGCCAACGTCGAAGCGCGCATCACGGTCGCCAGCTCGCCGCGCGTTGCATAACACTCTCGGTCACACCGGCAACGTCACGACCGTTGCGCGGCCGAGGGGCGAATCGAGCGTTGTGCGCGCTTCGTTCAGACCGCGACGCACGTAGCCCAACGCCAGAGGACTGTCGAGCTTCGGCGAAAAGGCCGCCGAGGTTACATGGCCGACCGCGCGGCCGTCGTGCGTGAGCTCCAACCCTGCCGGTGGGACGTTTCGGCCCTCGATGCGCATGCCCACCAGCGTCTTATTGACGTGGCCTCGCGAGTCGATCCTGGCCACCGTCTCCTGGCCGATATAGCAGCCTTTGACGAAGCTGATCGCGCGATCATCGCGCGCTACTTCCTGGGGTAGATTCTGGTCGGTGATGTCTTGTTCGTAGTATGGCGAGCCAGCTTCGATCCGCGCCGCTTCGAGCGCCTCTTGCCCGCAGGCACGCGCGCCCGCGGCGGTCAACGTCGACCAAAGGCGTGGTAGCTCGGCTCGCATGGCGCGGACAAGAAACGAGTTGGGCTTCGTCAGCTCGACGCGCCAAACGTGGACATCCAGTCCACGGAGCGAGGCGTGCGTGTGATCAAGCGGTCGCGAGGGCGGCGTGCTGCCCAGTTGTTCCTGAAGCAGCTCTGCCGCGCCGGCGCCCGCCAACAGCAATTCGCCCCACTCCTCACCGCGGTCAATGAGCTGGACGTCTTCGCGGATGATGTAGCGGCCGAGGTGCTTGAGCAGGCGAGGCGCCTGACCGTGCACGGTCTCCAGGACCAGAGTTTGTGGCCCCGCTGCGACCCATACGTACGCCAGAATCTTGGCGCTGGCGTCCGTCAAAAACGCCTCGCAGCCGCTTCCGGCCGGCAGCTTGCGAATCTCGTTGGTGCACATGTTGTGTAGGAAGGCGGCGCGGTCGGCGCCGACGAGCTCCACCAGTGTGCGGTCGCTGAAATCGACGACGGCGGTGCTGCTGGTTATTGCGGCATATTCCGTCCCTGGATCGCCGTAGTGCAGCACCGCGCGTCGTGCGTGCCAGTCGCCCCAGACGGCACGCGAGTTGGCCAGGCAATCGGTCCAGGTTGTCATGAATCGAGTGTGGCGACGGTGTGTTGGGCGTTGGCCAGGAGGATGCACGATGGGTGCCGGCCTGCGAGCCGCGCGATCTCGGCGGCACTGCTGACCGGCGCCATACCCAGTTCCTCGACGGTCGATTCGTCGAGCCGGCTCAGCAAATAGACTCGTGTCCGCGCCAGCGCCAGTGCCAACTGAGCCGCCGGCAGCGTGTCCGCCGGCGCATCGTGAACGATGCGGCGATACACGACACGCAAGTCGTCGGCGCCGGCGCATTGCGCGACACCCGGCCCTGGCGCTTCGTCCAGGTCGCAACAAATCGCGATGGATCCGTCATCCTCGACGGCCCGGCTGGCGGCGGCCAGCGCGCGGCCCACGTTGTCCCAGGTTTGCTCCGCGCGCTGGCCTTCGATCGCGGCGATCACCAGGCTTGCGCGACGAGGGACATGGTAGCTCCAGGCGGCATCGCAAAGCTGCGTTGAGCGGCGTGCCACGGCGTCGATTTGTCCCGCGACGACGTGACCCACCGTGCCGGCTCGACCCGGCACGACTTGCACGGCGAACTGGACGCCCAACAGCCAGCCGACTTCCTCCACCTCGCGCCACGCCTGCCGCCGCGCCGGGATGTCGAGCTCGCCGGCCGTCGCGGCCCCCACGCGCCCTTGGGCCGCCGCGTCGGCAAACGTTGGATAGATGCCGCCAAGCACGCCGAGATAACCGGGCGTACTCGCGCAGCGCGTGCAGCCGATCGGAAGCACCAGGTCGGCGTCCAGCATCGCTCGATTCAGGTAAATTGGCCGACCGTCTCGAGTCGCCGCCAGATAGGCGAGCTGATCGCGGTTACGCGCGTCATGCGTCAAAAATCCCACCTCACCTCGCAGCCGATCGGCCAGCATGCACCGAGGGTCTTCGCGCGGGGCGCGCCGGCCGTTTTGGGGAAGAAGAATCGCAATGTTTCGCGGCGGAACCCCAAGCTCGACAAGCGTCCGCACCACCGGTGGCATCAGGGCGGCGGCCTGCGGAACCCCTTGGTCAATGGCAATTACGACCGTGTCCCCGGGCACGGCGGCCTGCGCAAGAGGGGGGAATTCCAGCGGGGCGTGCAGCGCCGAATCGAGCGTCGCGGCAACGTCGTCGAGCTTGCCGGCAGCGTTGCCCCCGCACTCAGCGACCAGCACTCCCGGCGGCAGCTCCAGTCGGACTTCCGAATCAACTCCGTAGTGCAGGACTGAAGTCATCGTGGCAAACTGGGCGGAAGAGGCCAACAAACCAGGGTGGTCGCACTAACTCGCCGAATCTTAGCCACATCGCGCAAGACGGGTCAACCAGCGGCGTGAGTAGCAAATTCAAGCTTTACGCGCTCCCAATTGTGCGAATAATGTGCCGTTTCTCGCGACCGCGTTTCCGTAACAGCCTCACAGATTTGTGACGACAGGATTCCGCGTATGGCCAGCCATGCAAACTCGCGATTCGCCGTGATGGGGTTCATCCTTACAGCGACGCTCAGCGGATGTTCGGAGTCGTCCTCGACGCAAACGCCAGAGGCGCCGCGAACGGCCCGCGCCGTGCTGGAAAAGATGGCCGCAACGTACAAGTCGGCCTCGACCTATGCCGACAGCGGCGACGTACAGCTAACTTTTAAGCGCGGGGACGAACAGGTGGATGAGAAGGCCGATTTCTCGGTCACCTTCGAGCGCCCCGACAAGCTGCGGATGCATTGCTATCAGGGCGTTGTGGTCGTCGACCGCAAGCAGTTGCGCGCGTATATCGATGACCTGCCCAATCAGGTGCTTTGGGCCGACGTTCCGGCGAAACTCACCCTAGACCATCTCCACGCGGATGAAATCCTCCGCAGCGTGCTGACCGAAGGGATTGCCGGGAGCGCGCCGCAACTGGATCTGCTGCTGGGTGACGATCCGATCGGGTCGGTGCTGACCGGAGCAAAGGAGCCGCGGCTTGGCGGCGAGATGGAGACCGAAGGGCGCGATTGCTACCGCGTCGAAGTTCCACGCGACGACGGCACGCTGGTTCTCGCCATCGACAAACAATCGTTCGTGCTTCGCCAGATTGAATACCCTGTTGAGCAACTGCGCAAACAACTAGCGTCGGAAGGAGATGTAGCGAATCTGGCGCTGGTTGCACGCTTCCGAGGAGCGCGAATCAACGACAAGATCGACCCGGTCGCGTTCCAATTTGAAAGCACGCTCGGCGCCAAGCTCGTCGAGCGTTTCGACACGCGCCCGCTCATTCCCAAGCCGCAGGCGCCCTCGTCTCTCCTGGGAACGCCGGTGGGCGAGTTCTCGTTCGCGGCGCTCGACGGGGGCGGCGCCACGCGCGAAACGCTGGCCGGCAAAGTCGTTGTGATCGAATGTTGGGGAAGCGCGTGCGGTCAGTGCGTGAAGACTTTCCCAAACCTGGAAAGGGTCTATCAAAAATACAGGGACAACGACCGCGTGGCGTTCTTGGCCGTCCACGTTGCGCTGGCGGGTGAAACGAACCTCTCTGACAGCGACTTGCGCGAGACGTTCCAAAGGGCAGGCGTGACGATCCCCATCCTTCGAGATCCAGAACAACACACGAGGAACACCTTCACGGTCAATGAGATTCCGAATCTCTTTGTGCTTGGCCCGGACGGCACGGTTGAACACAACGAGGTCGGGTTCAACCCCAATCTGGCCGAGGAGTTGCCCTTGAAGATCGACCGGCTGTTGGCGGGCGAAAGCATTCACGCGGACCTCCGTCGCGACTACGAGAATCGCAAGGCCGAATACGATCGCGTCATGGCTGCTCCCGAACCGACCGCGGCCGATTCGACGGCCGTGCCCCGCGCTCAAATCGCTCAACGCAGCGAACCGGCCACGCTGAAGCTCACGCGACTTTGGACCTGCAACGAGCTCAAGCAGCCGGGCAATATCTTGGTCGTTTCGGGAGCCGAATCGGGCGAGCGCTGGTTCGTCAACGACGGTTGGCGGCGTGTGGTCGAACTATCGCCTGATGGCAAGATCGCCGCCCAGCACGATTTGCCGCTTCCGGAGCCGGCCGTGATCAGCTTTCTGCGAACGACGGTCGACTCCTCGGGCAGGCGCTTCTTTGCCGGCACGGCCAGCGCGCAGAAGCAGCTTTTTGTGTTCGACGAGCAGTGGCACCATGTGCTCGCCTACCCCAAGGGCGAAGAGGCCGAAATCGCCGATCTTCGCTGGGGCGATCTGGACGGCGACGGCACGGCGGAGCTCCTCGTCGGATTTTGGGGCGTGCTCGGAGCGCAGTGTGTGTCGCATTCGGGTGAGCGCATCTGGTCGAACCGCTCGATTGAGAACGTGGTAAGCATAGCGGTCGGTGGGGCCGACGTCTCGGGTAAGCGAAAACTCCTCTGCGCCAACCAGCGCGGGACGCTCGTGGCAGTCGATCACGAAGGGAAGCACGGGGCTGACATCAGCGTCGGCGGCCGCTTTGTACGCCTGGTCGTGGCCGAGGATCTCGACACGGACGGGCAGCCCGAGCTCTCGGCGATCGGCGCCGTGGCGGCTGGGCGCGACACGCTGGTGGGAATCGACGCCGACGGCACGGAGCGCTGGAGCTACGAACTTCCGGAAGGGCTGCACGAACAGCCGATCGAGATGATCACCTCCGGCAGGCTGTTGCACGGCTCGGTGGCGCAGTGGCTGGTGGCGGCCGCCGACGGATCGATTCATGTCATCAACGCCGATGGGACGCTCGTGGATCGCTGGAATCACGGCAGCGCCCTGACGGGCTTGGCGGTGGGCCACGTCGACGGTGCGCCGGTCGTGCTGATATCGAGCGTCTCGTGCATCGACGCCTGGGAGGTCGATACGGCGGCCGCGCCGTAAGTCGAAACTGGTGTCCTTGCCAGCGAGCCGCCGAGTTTATCTCGGCGGTTCGACAAGCGTCACGCCGGCGGCGCGCTGGTAGAGTCGCGCGATCGACGCAAAATCGTCCTTCCCGTGCCCTTCGTTGATCGCCGCGGTGTACTGCTGAAAAGCCGCGGCGGCCAGCGGCAACGGCACACGCAGCATGCGGCCGAGTTCCAGTGCCAGGCCCACGTCTTTGCGCATCAGCTCGGTCATGAAACCGGGCATATATTGGTCCGTGAGGATGAACTTTCTGGCGCGGGCCTCGAACATCGTCGAGTTTCCGCTGGATACGGCGACCACGTCGGCCAATCGCTGGAGGTCGACACCGGCCGCTTTGGCCAGCACGAGCCCCTCGGCCACGAGCGCCATGATTCCCCCGGCCATCATCTGGTTCACGAGTTTGACCGTTGAACCGGCCCCAAGCGGCCCGACATGAAAGACCTTGTCGCCCATGCAGCCGAGGATGGGCCGCGCGCGATCCACATCCGCCGCGTCACCGCCAACCATGATCGCCAGCGTCGCGGCCTCCGCCCCGGTGGGTCCGCCCGACACCGGCGCGTCGATCATTCTCATCCCGCGCTCCGCCAGTCGAACGCCGATTTCTCGTGTCGTTTCCGGCGAGATCGTGCTCATTTGGATGTGCATCTTGTCAGGCGTGGCCGCTTCCGCGATACCACCGGCACCTAGCGTGACTTCGCGCACATCGTCGTCGGCCGAGACGATCGTTACCACGAATTCGGCCGCCTGCGCTAGCGCGGCCGGACTGCTGACCAGCGACGCACTGGCCGCGACCACGTCGCTGAGCGCGTCCGGCCGACGAGCATAGGCGACGACCTGGTGCCCTGCCTTCAACAGGTTACGCGCCATCGGGCGGCCCATGGTGCCCAACCCAATGAATCCCACAACGCTCATTTGCAACTCCGCGGATTCTGCTATTTTGAAGAGCACGCTTGGCGTGCAGCCGACAAAGTGTGCCACTGGCTCAGCCAGTGATCATCTCATATTCTGCCTCAGCACTGGCAAAGCCAGTGGCACCCAAGCTGCAAATTGTATCGCGAACGGAACGACTACGATGCCGATTACCTCAGAGGAGATGGCGCGGTGGTGCCATAGGCTGTCGGGAGGCGGCGCCGCTCCGCGCCGCACACTGGAGGAATACATCGAGGCAATTCCACGCCTCGCGACGCTCGGCGATCTGCCTGCTGGGACGGCGGTGCTCGTGCGCGGCGATTTGGATGTTAAGCCGGGTCCGCGCGTGGGAGACGGAGACGTGCGGCTGCGCTCCATGCGCGAGACGATCGAATTCGGCCGCACGCGCGGCTGGAAGCAGGTGCTCTTCGGACACGTGGGCCGCAAGCCGGAAGGGTCGCTTTCAGCCGTCGCACGGCGGCTCTCGGAAATCCTCGGCGCGGAGGTGGAGCTGATTTCTGATTGGCTCGATGAACAACGGGTGTCGGTAGCCGGCGCCGCGTCGGAACGGATCGCCGCCGCCGCGCCGGGCAGTGTTCTGGTCTTGGAGAACACGCGGCGCTACGCAATCGAGCGCGTCCTTTGGGACGCATCGGCCGACGACGTCGAGCAGCTGGCCACGCCCTTGGCCAAGCTGGCCAACGAAATGGCGCAGAAGGTGGCGCGCGTTTACGTCAACGAGGCATTTTCGGCCGGCAGCCTGGATAGCTCCACCACCGTGGTGCCGGCGGCTATGGAACGCGTGGCGCTGGGGGCCTATGTCGCGCGTGAGTTCGACGGTCCGATGCGGCGGTGCCTGGCGAGCAGCTTTGTTGTTTTCAGCGGCCTGAAGATTGACAAGCTCGACGACCTGGCGGCGATGATCGATCGTGGCTCGATACGGCGCGTGCTCGCGGCGGGATCACTTGCGATGGCGCTGGCCAAGGCGACGGCAGAGCTCGACGGCCGAAGATTCTGCTTGGGCGTGGCGGAAGACGCCAGCCATGCCGACAAGCCGTATTACATTCCGCCCGATCGCATCGCGCAAGCCAGGCGATTGATCGAAAACGCCGGACGCCGCGGCATCGAGTTCATCCTGCCGGTCGACTACGTGTTGGCTGACGGGCGGATCGTCACCGAACTTGGCGCATCGGATCAACAATTCGACGTGGGACCCAAGTCCAGCGAACTGTTCGAGCGCAAGGTAGGCGAGCTCATTGCCGAGAATCGCGCACGACGCGAGGGCGAACCGCCGCCGGTCGTCTTTCACAACGGGGTGTTCGGGATGTTCGAAGACACTCGGTTCGAAAACGGTACGCGTCGATTTATTACCCAGCTCAAACGGATGACGGACGCGGGAATCGAGGTCTACGTGGGTGGGGGCGAAGGGGGCACCGCACTTGAACAGTACGGAAAACTCGATTGGGTCACGCACTGCTTTACCGCCGGGGGCACGGTGTTGAATGCGCTGGGGAGCCAGCCGGTGCCGTATCTGGTCGCCTTGCAGTTGGCGAGCGAGCGTCTCGCGTCATAACTCACAACCGCCACGGAAGCCCAAAAAGTAGTGGACGATTCCCTTCCCTGATAGGGACGCTGGCGGTTGTATCGAGTGTGACGGATGGGGTGGCCGGCTGGCGGCGCTCGGCATGATCGAGACGCGGCGTGCCGCGCACCGCACACGGGCGTCCTCCTTGCATCCGTCACACTTCCCGTCATCAGCGCCAGGCTGTTAGAGCGTGCACGGCGAATCGCCCGCTCGTGGCTAATCATGCGCCGGCGGCTCGACGATAGCACTAACCGGAAGTCGCCAGACTCTCGAACTCCCCGAGTTCTAATTTTTTTCCCCTGTTGGAAGGAGCCCTCCCCATGAAGACGCGGATCGTCTATCCGGTGATGGCCGCCGCTTGCTTGTTGCTGGTTGGCAGCGTCAGCAACGCGCAGGCCGGCCTGTTGAACCGGATGCTCTACGGATGTAACTCGTGTTGCGAGCCCGCTTGCTGCGAACCGGCCTGCTGTGCGCCCGTAAGCTGCGAGCCCGCCTGTGGCTGCGAACCGTCTTGCTGCGACACCTGCGACGGCTGCTGCCGCAAGCACCACTGCGGCCCGTTTGCGCGCTTGTTCGCTCGGTGGAAGAATCGCTGCTGCGATTCGTGCTGCGAGCCGGCCTGCTGTGAACCCGCTTGCGAGCCGGCGTGCGGCTGCGAACCGGCCTGCTGCCACTAAGCGATTAGAAGGGCACGCCGGGCCCTTCGCGACACGACGATTCTCCTTTGCATTGTGCGCGACCGGCCCGCTCGACGATTGCGAGCGGGCCGGTTTTTTTGCGCCTGGGCAACGACCGGATAAACTGCATCATAAACCACGCCACGTGGTCTGATGCCTGCTGGACCGCCCATCTCCGCTTCGCCGTCGCTTACTCGCGGACTGCTTCCCGTGGCGGTCTACCTCGCCGCGATGGGGCCCTATTGCAATTCGCTGAGCGGTCCCTTTGTGTTCGATGATTGGAAATGCATCGTCACGAATTCCGCAGCGCACCGCCTCACAACTCCGTCGACCCTTCTCGCCGACTCCAAGCTGGGAGCAACACGGCCGGTGGCGCTATTCTCCATTCAAATCAACTACGCTTTGGGCGGCCTGAATTCGCGCGGTTACCACGTTTTTAATTTGGGGGTTCACCTGGCGGCGGGGCTGGTGTTGATGAGTCTGGTGGAGCAGACGCTGGTCTTGCCGCGGTTCAGAGGTCGCCACGACACCAGCGCCCCGTGGATTGCCGCCTCCGCGGCCGCCCTGTGGCTCGCCCATCCCCTCTCGACCCAGAGCGTCACCTATATCGTGCAGCGCTGCGAGTCGATGATGGCACTCTGCTATCTGCTTTGTCTCTATTGCGTTTTGCAGTCCACGCGGTCCGAGCGGCCATGGGGCTGGAATGCCGCCGCGATTGCCGCCTGTTGGATCGGCATGGGCACGAAAGAGGTGATGGTGACGGCGCCCCTGGTCGCGCTGGTCTACGATCGAATCTTCCTGGCACCATCGTGGATCGATGTGGTTCGCAAACGCGCAGGTCTCCACATCGGATTGGCGTCAAGCTGGCTGCTCGTCGGATTGCTGCTATTTTGGGCTCGCCGGCAGCCGCCCGAATCGGTCGATTTTGGACTCGCTAACTGCACCCCGTGGGAGTACGCACGCACGCAGCCGAGCGTGATCTGTCACTATCTTCGCCTGGTAATCTGGCCGCACCCGTTGTGCCTTGACTATGCCTGGCCGGTCGCCGACACGTTTTGGGAGATCGTTCCGCCGTCCGTGCTGCTTTTGGTGCTATTGTCGGCAACGTGCGCGGCGCTTTGGTATGCGGCGCCCTTGGGGTTCCTGGGCGTGGCCTTCTTTCTCATTTTGGCGCCCACCTCGAGCTTCATGCCCATCAGGGACCTTGCGTTCGAGCATCGCATGTATCTGCCGTCGGCGTCACTGGTGGTTCTGGGCGTGGTGGGTGGCCATGAGCTTTTGCGAGCCATGGCGTGCCGACGTGGACTTGGCGCTGGTGCGGCGGCGCGATGGTTGTCGATCATGGCGGCCATGGTCGTGGTTGTCTTGGGCGTGTTGACGTACCAGCGAAACCACGATTACGCCGATCCGCGGCGGCTCTGGGAAAGTGTCGTCGGGCAGCGGCCCGATAACCCTCGAGGTCACCTCAACCTGGGGATTGTCTATCTTGTCCGCAACCAGGTGAACGACGCGGCCGAACGCTTCTCGCGCGCCGCGGAGCTTGCGCCCAATTACGAAGAGGCCCACACGAACCTGGGCCTGGCGCTGATTCGGCTCGGTCGTTATGACGAGGCGATCGACGAGCTTCGCCAATCCGAGCGCTTGGCCCCCCACGCCACCAGCAGCTATCTCAACCTGGCCTTGGCGTATGAGGCTCGAGGGGATTGGGAAACGGCAGTCTCTCAATATCGCCAAGCGCTGGGTCGCTCGCCGCGATCGGCCACCATCCATGCTCGGCTCGGCAGCGTGCTCCTTCGCCTGGGACGCGTTGACGAAGCCACCGACGCGTTCCAGCGGGCGCTAAAGATCAACCCCCAACACGCCGCGGCGCTCGACGGCCTGCGACGAGCGCGAGTCCTGTCTTCCCCCTAATCCCACGGATGAGCCAAGGTCGGATCGTTCGTATAACGCTTCATGTGCACGACGATACGCCCCCCAGCGCCGGGCGCCAGCTCGACGGTAAAGAATCGGTGATTGACCGGCATTTTGCGGTCGCCGAGCGTCACGCTCGTAGCCTGGTGCTCGCCGTACGCTCCGGCCTGAACCACCACGCGGCACGGCTCGACGGCGTTGAGGTTCACGAGTGTCAATGTCGCGTCACCGTCGGAGAGTCCTTCGACCAAGGCGGCCACGTCCTCGGGCAATCCGGCTCGGCGTCGCTCGGGATCGAAATATCGCAAGCGGCAGTGCAGAGGCGATCCGACATGTCCCGGGTATATGCCGCCGGTGGTGAGATTAACCAGTGACGCCACCGCGACAGGACTCAGCACGAGCGGATCGTCGGCCAGCCGCGTGTCGGGCGTCGTGGGGTCCTGGTTGATCGCTTCCACCTTGCGGCGAATCGAATCCAGATCGGCGCGGAGCGTTTCCTCCGGATAGCTCGGGCGCCGCCCGTCGAGGAATTCCAGCCAGGCGTCGTCGCCAAGCCGCATTCGGTCATGCGTGCTCATCGACCAGTAGTACACCTCGCGTGCGCCATGCGCATAGGGCTCGGGTACAAACGCATACCAGCCGTCGTCGCCGTGCATCCGCGGGAACATCATGCGACCGTCGACGGTTTTCGCGTGTGAGTTGACCGTCTCGATCTGCCTCCGCCAGGCGTCGGCATAGCGCTGGTTGCCGGAGAGCAGCATCGCGTTTCCGAAACCCACGAGCCCCAAGTGGTGCATATTGCGATTTGCCAGCTCGCCGGTCTGAGGCACGCGGACTGTGAATCCCCAGCCATAGACGCCGCCGTACCATTTTCCACCGGCGGCACCGCCGATCGTGCCGTCGAGACCGATATTGGTGGGAATCACGCCGCCGTTGACGTTCATGCGCTCGACCCAGGCGTCGACGTATGCCAGCACCCACGCCTTGTATTTCGGCTCGTGCGTGAGCATATACGCGGCCGTAGCGAGGCTCGTAGCACAGAGATTCTGCGGGTGGTCACCGACGACGTCGTTGTAGTCGCGAAAATGCTCCAGCATTTGCGCATAATTCTCTTCGCCATGCTGAGGTCGAAACCGACCTTCGATCTCGATGGGGTCGCCGGCCCAATCGAGCGCGGTCGCCTTGCGCAATAGCGGCCCTCGGCTGCCGTTGAACAGGCTGCGGATGATCTTATGCCGCGGATCATAGTTTGCCGCGCGCGCGTCCTCGCCGAGGTAGAAGCTCGCGAAACGCTTCACGCGCTCCTGGTAGCGACGATCGTGGGGATCGGAGAGCCCTTGAAACCCGAAGGCGGTCAGTCCTTCACCATGGTGGACCCAATCGAACATGACCGGGAATTCCTGGTAGTACATGCCGTCGCGCGCCAATTCGACCTCGGTGGTTTTCGCCTCGGTGTATTGGCGCAGATGACCTTCCCATCCCTGGTGGTACATGTCCAACAGTGCGTCATCGGCGCCCAGTGCATGGAGCAGCGGCCAATCGGCCAGGCACTCGATTGCGTCGTCCGGCCCGTCGTCGCCGCCCCAACGCTCGACGCAAAGCAAGTAGCCTCGCGCATCAAAATACTTGTCGAAGAATCGCCGGCAGGCGAGCGCGTTGGCGCGCAGCAGCTCGCGCTCCAACAGCGCCCATTCCGGAGGCGACATGGGAGTCGTGATCGAGACCATTGCCTCCGCCGCCGGTGTGCCATGCGGCGGACTCGTCACCCATAGCAGAAGCATCCCAACCAAAAATGTCCGGTGCATGCAAGTGGCCTTCCAGAGAAAAATCGAAAAAGTTGGTTCGCGCAAGACAGACCGCGCAATTCCACTTTACAGTTCGCAGTCCGCTGGGCTATGCTCGCCGGCGCCGTGAGGAACCGTTGGGGTGTACCTGAGGATAGGGAGACGATGGGTCATGGAGACCAGGCTCAAAGAGGCGATGACGTCCGGCGTGCTGGTTGAGTTTCACGACTCGACCGGCAGGTTTGTCGGACAGGCCATATTTTTGGACTGGCGCGGACAACCCGTGCCCGCCGTCGGTGATCTGATTGGTTGCACCGCTGAAACGGTGCACTGGCCACGGCGGCGAAAACTCGTGGGCCAAGTGCGTGGTCGGCATTTCGACATGCAGAAAACCGAACTAGGGGACCCCAGCGTTTGGGTCCGACTGCGCGTCGAGGTCGAGCCAGAGCTGACACCCAAGCCTTGTGCGACATTGCCACGATCGGTTCGCTTCTCGAACAATTAGCGGTAGGGCGCGTCGAGTGCAGCGGGGCGCGCCGACGAACTCGAAACTCTCACCATCCGGCGAGCCTCGCTGTGCTCGACGCGCCCTACCGTGCTTGCGCTTCGCGTTACAACGCTGCTACGATTAACGAATCGAAGCGTGGCTATTCGGGCGTCGCGAGGTTCAGCGGCTCGTAGTACGGCCGGCCGGCCAGCGCGCGGAACTTGCGGAACCAGTTTTGCGTTGCTTCCTTGGGTGTAAATGACCAGTCCTGTCGATGGTAGTTCCAACTGTCGGGATTGAGCTTTTGCGCCAGCTCCCAATACTGGTCGGCCAGACCCTCTTGCGCGGCCTGATGAAAGTACACACCCAGCCGGAAGCTGGCGTCCGCTCTGCGTAATTGCGGATCTCGCGGCTTGAGCCGCGCTCGAATCTGCTCGGCTGATAGCACAAATGGGCTCTCGGCGCCTCGCTCGACCCAATCGCGCAGCGCCGCCACGTAGCGGTCGCCGCCCACGGTGAGGCCCAGCACCTTGGCCGTCGTATACGCCACCTCGGGTGGGCGGACGATTCGGCCCTGTTCGTCAATCCACACGCCGGTGGGCACGTTGACCATGTGAAACAGCGTGCTCACCTTGTGATCGGCGTCGATGAGCGTGGTGTAGGTCGCCTTGGCTCGGTCGTAGAACTTGCCGGCCGCCTCTTCGCCGGCCGTGTCCTGCGCCGCGGCCACGATCTCGAAATTCTTCGGACCCAGTTCCGCGTAAACTGCTTGCCACCCGGGCAAGTCGAGGCTGCACCCTCACCATGACGCCCAGGTCAACAGCAACACTTTCTTGCCGCGGAAGTCGGACAAGCGGACGAGCTTGCTCGTGCGATCGGGTAGCGCGAAATCCGGGGCCATTCCGCTTTCGAGGCCTGTGGCGACAGTGGCCGGGACCTCGCCGAACGACCACACGCGCTCGGCCGGCACCGCTTCTACCACCTGGCCGAGCCGCTCGGCGAGTGCTGTCAGAAATATCCATTCTCGGCCGTCACGGTTTCGGAGCACCGCGCGGCGCGCTTCGGGCGTCAGCGGGATGCACAACTCGCCCTGGCAGACTCCCTCAGGCTTCAGCTCCAGTCCGGTAACCTCGCTGAATTGCTCGACGGGAACCGCCAACGAGTCTCCCTCGATAAGCACCTTGTCGAGCCGAGCAGTGCGGTCGCCGAAGAGCACGGTCGCCCCGGCCCCAGACGATTTCTCCTGCGCCGCGTGTAACAACGTCGCTTGGCCGATCGCCAATAGCCAGCAGAATACTAAAACCTTGATCTCCGAGCACTTGGAATTCATGCATCACCTCGCTCATTGGCGGTGAAAAGGGATTGGCCAACGCGGCCTGATGTTCGTCCTGGCACGGTTTATTGTATTGTCATATTGCAACGTATATTTTGACGGTCTAGGACGGCATGCGATGGGTACGATCGGCACGATCGGAAGCGGCGCGAGCGGAAGCACCTTCAGCAATGTTGGAGCGATGACCATGCGACACCAATCGCGCCGGCCGCGTGCAGCCGCCGTTATTGCCCTGCTCGCCTATGCGGCCCTGACACCGAGTCTCGCCTTGGCACTTCAGGAGCCCACCCAACAACCGCCATTGGAACAGCCGCGGACCGTGATCGTCAATGTGGTGGCCTATAGCACCAACTCCAGCGGCCAGGCCACGGGAAGCTGCACTCCGGTGCGGATCACGGCCGGTGGTGGCGAAGGCGGGCCGGTGCGTGTCGGCTTTTTCGAGACCGAAGTCGGTGGCACCGGCGCCCAATGGCGCTCCGCCGGCTGGATGGCCGCGGTGACCGCGGCGCTATTGACCGGGTTTGATCCACGGGCGACGCGCGTCTCCTTCGAATTCGAGGGCTGGGTCGACGGGCCCAGCGCCGGCGGCTTGATGACCGTGGGTGTATTGGCGGCGGTGCGCGGCGATCCGGTCCGGTCCGATGCGGCCATGACCGGCACGATCAACCCCGACGGCACGATTGGCCCCGTCGGTGGCATTTCGCACAAGATCGAGGGCGCCGCCGCGAAAGGCATGAAGCTGGTGCTGATTCCCGGCGGTATCCGCTTCGACACCGACGGCAACAGCGGGGAGCAAGTCGACCTGGTCGAGCACGGCAAGAAGCTCGGCGTCGAGGTGCGACCGGTTTACGACATCTACACGGCATATCAGGCGCTGACCGGCGTGGAGCTGCCACGCTCGCCCGCCGCCGCGGCGCCGCAAAGCGGCGATACGGCCCAAAGGGGCATCTTGGAAAAAATGGTCGTCTGGTACGACCGCTATTCGCGTGCGCTCGACGCGTACAGCAAGATGCCGGGCACTGCGAAGCTCGACCAGGCGGTTATCGACCTGTATCAGAAAGGTCTCGACATTCTCAAGCACAGCGGGCAGATGAAAGACGAAGGCGAGTTCGCCGCCGCGCTTTGGGATCGCGTGCAGGCCGCGGCATACGGGTATCTGGCGCTGGAGGCCGGTCGCTGCCGCGCTGCGTATGCGTCGGGTGGTTACGACGGAATGGTCGCGCGGCTGCGAGATAATGATTGGCTCCAGACCGCCATCAGCGAGATGGCGGCCCGCATGCGCAGCCAGACTCCGCGCACGCTCGACCAGCTTTCGGTCTACTTGAGCGCCTGCGATGCACTTTTGGAAGCGGTCAGTCTGCAAGCACTGGCTGGCTCGGGCCTGGCCAACCTGCCGGATGAGGAAAGCGAAATGGCACTCACGCTGGCCGGCATCGCGGCCGAGAACCAGATCATCGCCTGGCTCGATACCAAGCTGGCCGGAGACGCGCTTGATCTTTCGGCGGACTACGCGGGCCCGCCGATTCCGGACGAGGCTCCCTGGCGCGACACGGCCAACTATCTCCGCCGCGCGTCGGAGGCGAACCTGAGCGTCTTCGAGGCGCTGATCATCGAGCCGGCCGCGAAGAGCCGCTCCGAAAGCACCGATCAATTCCGAGCGGCCCTGATGCACAAAGACAGAACGTATGCCATTCTGCAGGCCGCCATTCTGAACGTCTTTCCGCGCCTCGGCGAATACTTCGGCGACGGCGACGCGCTCGGCTATGCCTCACTGGCCACCAGTCTCTACAGCCACACGCGAGCGGCGGGCCTACTCGCCAAGTACTACAGCCTGGGAGCGGAGCTGGACGAGAACGCGCAGGTTGTCGGCGTCCCGCGAGAACGCACGCTTGGCGAGTGGCTCTCGTTTGCCGAAGACCAATCGCGGCGGAATATCGCGGCGCTGCAGTCGATCGGCATCGATGGCGCGCACTGCGTTCACATGCACGACATCGCGCGCATCAAGGCACGCCGTGATGTGAACGAGAAACTTGAAGGGCTCATCGACTTCTGGTCCGCCGACCTGCACGCCCAGGTGCTACACCGCATCGGCGGCGCCAGCCGCGCAACCGCCAAGCAAGAGGCATCCGCCGCCCCGTAACCAGGTGCCACGTGTTCGGCATTAGGCAAACGCTGCGCCGTGTGCCACGGGTGCCACGGGTTCGGCGATCGCCGAACCCGTGCTCCTCCCATCGCTCCATCCAGCTACGCGCCGGCCTTACCCCAGGGGTTGCCCGTGCGGTACGGGCTCCCGAGCGCGTAGCCGGTCAACTGCCGAGCAGGCGTGTCGGAGACCTCGCGCACCAGGCCGCTGCGCGCGAGAAATTCCGGCCGCAGGTCGCTCCCCAGCCCCGGTCCCGGTGGCAAAGGGAACGCGCCATTCTCGGGGACGAGGTTGAACGATAGCGCCTCGTTGAACCAGGTGTTATACAGCGCGCGGACGCTTTCCATGATGAACAGGTTATAGATGCTCGCACAGAAGTGCGCTACGACCAGGTTGTTGAGCGGCCCGCCGGGATTGTGCGGAGCCACGGGCAGTTGATACGTGTCGGCGAGCGCGGCGATCTTGCGCGCCTCGGTCAATCCGCCGCTCCAGGCGATATCGAGCATGACGATGTCGGCGGCGCCGGCCTCCAGCACGGGTCGAAATCCCCAGCGCGTGATCA
>Ga0187892_10000194_pt1 | contig 159604 bp, 108 predicted proteins | sample MA1701073metaG_FD_139345 | JGI IMG/M metagenome (GOLD analysis project Ga0187892, IMG submission 139345) | Bio-ooze microbial communities from a basaltic lava cave in the Kipuka Kanohina Cave System on the Island of Hawaii, USA - MA170107-3 metaG ...
AGGGCTTCCGCCGCCCCTCCGGGGCTGATGGGGTTGGCGAGCATCGCCATCCACGGGCTTGACCCCGCTGGGGTCCGCGCCCGTGGCTACAACCCTGAGCCCCTTCGGGGCCGGCAGACCCGGTACATGCCACGTTAATCTTCGGGGCCGGCGGACCCGGGACATGCCTCGTTGGTCTGAGGCGCAGCCTCGCTAGGCATTTGCTCGGGCGGATGTCGATGAGGATCAGGACGCCGACCTGCGCGACGTGGCGTCGTTCCTCACGGCGTTCACGGGATCACCGTAACCGCCAGCCCGCCGGCTGCGGTCAGAGACCGGCGCTGCCGATGGCGCAAGGACGCGGCGATCGCTACCGGCGGCGGCGGCGAGGCTTGTGGTTCAGCGGCTCAGACAGGTCGCTGAACTGCGTGATGTGGTCGATAGCAATCGTCCGCCAACGCTTCGCGAGACGAAAGCCCTCTGGCTCGACGACGAACAGGGTCGGCAGGACGGCGCTGGTCTCACCTACGATGACCATTCCAGCGTTGGCCACATCGAGTGTCGTCCCGTCCGACAGGTGGATGCGGAACGGCCGAAAAGGCTCGTCGTGCAGGCGTTTCATCAAGTCAGTCGCGGTCATATTGGAATTGTTGCGCTGACCAGTTGCCTTGTCCAGCGTACGCCTGGAGCGAGACACCGCCTCAGGAGAAGTATCGAGTCTAGCCGCGTCGCCAGCCTGTTTCGCCGGCGCGGTCTTCCAGTGTCACGCCCAAGTCGCCCAGTCGTGTGCGGATTGAGTCGGCCAGCTCGAAGCTCTTGGCCTTGCGGAGCTGTTGGCGCAGATCGATCAGCAGCTTCATGAGGCCATCGGCCAGACCATCATCGGCCGCAGAGCTGGCAGCGGGCTGCACTTCGAACAGGCCTAGCAGGCGGCCCAGCTCGACCAATTGGCGGCCGGCCGCCAGTGCGGTTGATCTGGCCGAGTCGGGGGCTGCGCCTTCCAGCTTGCGCTCCTCGATGTACCGGTTGATCGAGCCGGCCAGATCGAACATGACGCCGATGGCCGCGCCGGTGTTGAAATCGTCCTCCATCGCGTCGATCCAGCGCGTGCGCAGCGCCAGCACCTCGTCGACGAAGGCGCGGTCGTCCGAAGCAATCGTCTCGGCCGGCAGCCGCTCGGTCGGCGTCGCTCCGCCGTAGGCGCTGCCGCCGGTGACGCGTTCGACCCGCTCGAAGAGCCGATAGAAGCTCTCCAGCCCCTTGCGGCGGGCGTCGAGGGCCTCGTCCGAGAAGTCGATCGGGCTGCGGTAGTGTGTGTTGAGGATGAAGAAGCGGATCTGCTCGCCAGGATAGACCGAGAGCAGGTTTGACAGCGTCAGCTTGGCCAGCGCGTCGGCGTCAGTCTCGGACTTCGAGATCTTCTTGGTGTTCACCTTGGTCAGGCCGTGGTGCAGCCAGTACTTGGCGAACGGCTTGCCGGTGGCCGACTCGGATTGGGCGACCTCGTTCTCGTGGTGCGGGAAAACCAGGTCGAGCCCGCCGCCGTGGATGTCGAACGTCTCGCCCAAGAGGCGCATGCCCATGGCCGAGCACTCGATGTGCCAGCCGGGCCGACCCGGGCCCCAGGGCGAATCATACTTGGTCTCTGGCGGCTCTTCCGGCTTGGCCGCCTTCCACAGCGCGAAGTCGCCCGGATGGCGCTTCTCGCCGCTGACCAGCTCGCGCTGGCCGGCCTGCTCGTCGGGCGAACGGTTGGACAGCTTGCCGTAATCTCGGTCGGATGTGACGTCGAAGTACACGTCGCCATTGGACGCGTACGCGTGGCCGCGAGTGATCAGCTTCTCGATCAGCCCGATGATGTCCGGCATGTGCTGCGAGACGCGCGGCATGTGGTCGATGCCGCGGATGCCGAGTTTGTCCATCGCGTCGCAGTAGTTGGCCGTGACGCGCGCGGCCAGTTCGGGCACTCGGACGCCCTGGGCCTTGGCCTCGGCGATCAGCTTGTCCTCGACGTCGGTCACGTTGATCACCAGCGTAACGCGGTAGCCCAAAAACGTCAGGAAGCGCTTGATCGCATCGAAGATGATCGGCCCGACAGCGTGGCCGATGTGGCTGGGCTTGTAGACCGTCGGCCCGCACAGGTAGATGCCCACCTGGCCGGGCGTGACCGGTTCGAAGACCTCTTTCTCCTTCGTCAGCGTGTTGTAAACTCGTAGCGGCATAGCTTCCTTAATTGCCGATTTCCGATTTCCGATTTCCGATTCGCTTCGCAACCATTCAGAACTCTCGCGGGCCGGCTCGGCCTCGGAACTAATCGGCGATCGGAAACCCTGGACACGACACGGCTGCGTCCAGGGCAGGTCGGAAATCGACAATCATCACAACGGCCGTGCACGCCATTGCCTCGCCCTGCCCGATCGGCCCAAGCCCTTCGTTCGTCTTGGCCTTGACGCTGACAAGCTCCGGCGGCAAGCCCACCAGCCCGGCGATCGACTCGGCGATGGCTCGCTTGTACGGCGACAGCTTCGGCCGCTCGGCGTGGACGATCACGTCGATGTTGGCGGCCGCGTAGCCTGCGGCTCGCACGCGCTGCACCACATCGGCCAGCAGCGTGCGGCTGTCGGCGTCTTTGTACCGCGGATCGTTGTCCGGAAAAAGCTCGCCAATATCCGGCAGCCCGGCCGCCCCGCACAAGGCATCGGTCACCGCGTGCAGCACCACGTCGGCGTCGCTATGGCCCAGCAGCCCGCGCGGCGAGTCGATCTTGACCCCCCCAAGGATCAGCGGCCGGCCGTCGACCAGCCGGTGGATGTCGTAGCCGACGCCGACGCGCGGGACCGCCAATTTCCGACCTGCCCTGGACGCAGCGGTATCGTGTCCAGGGTTTCCGATTTCCGATTTCCGATTCGCCATTCCGGCATTCCTCAGGGCTCGCCGACCTGGTGCACAGCGTAAGCTGCGGCGCTGCCGCGCCAATCGGAAATCGGCAATCGACAATCGCAAATCAACGTCGGTACACTATGATCGGTCACGCAGCGTTTCAAGCCGCTGGAGGGAGCGCGTGTCTCGAAAGCCGAGAATCCTGTTTCTGTGCACCGGCAACGCCTGCCGCTCGCAGATGGCCGAGGCCATGCTGCGGCATTTCGGCCGAGACCGCTTCGACGTGGCCAGCGCCGGGTCGCATCCGGCCGGGTTCGTCCACGCGCTGGCTGTCAAGACGCTGGCGCGAATGGACATCCCGCTCCCGGCCGACGCGCGGTCCAAGTCATGGACGGAGTTTACCGACGACCCGCCCGACATCGTGCTGACGGTCGGCGACGAAGCCGCCCACGAAGTGTGTCCGATCTGGACCGACGGCCCGATCATGGTGCCCTGGTCGCTGCCGGACCCGGTCTACTTCCCCGGCACCGAAGCCGAGCGCCTGGCCTTCGCCTGGGACGTGGGCCAGCGCCTGGCCGAGCGCATCCGCAAGCTCGTCGCGTTGGATTGGCAAGACACGTTTGTCGACAAGCTACGAGAGCAACTCGAAGCGATTGGACAATCGTGAGCCCTCGAATCGCCGGATCGGCTGCGATGGCTTCGTCAACCTGAGGGTCCCGATCGCAACGGACCGAGATTGGGGACCCCGCGCGCAGTTCGCCCGAAATTCCGGAATAGCAGCGACTGAGCGGCGTATTGTCTCGGGCCGGGCGCCGCGCGGTTACGCCGGGTAGCCAGGCGCGGTATGTTGGCCGAGAACATCCCTCAAGTGACGCTGATACGCGTCGAGGAGGCGAACCATGTTCAGTCGATTCGTGCCGGGCATCCTGATCGTTGCGGTGGCCGCCGCCCAGGCGGCCGACGCGCCGTTGCCGTTCAAGCACAAGATCGAAGTCTATCGCGACAAGGACGGCACGACGCTGGCGTTCGTGCTGGCGCTCGAGCAGCCGTTCTTCGCCGAGGAGTTCGAGAAGAGCAACTACCTGCGCCTGGTTCCGCAGGACCGCAACGCGTTTCTGATCTACCCCAAGGAGACGCGCTTCCGCCAGAAGCACGCGGCGTTCTACGGGCGTCTGCGCGGCTCGGGCTCGGCCCGCGTGGAGCTTGCCTACGAGACCGTGCTGGAGAACATCGACGGCTCGCGGCGCGTCGAAGTCCGCACGCACTCGATTGAGATACCCATCGCCAGCGAATCAACCGGCCCGCGCGACATCTACCTCGAATGGGCCCGGCGGCAGAACGAGCACTTTCTGGAGCTGCTCAGCTACTACCCGGAGGACACGTTCCTGCAGTATGGCCTGCTGCAGTCGGCCACGCGGCACGGCATCGCGGCGCCCAAGCTTCCGGCGCCGGCCCGCCCGGCCGATGCGCTCGAGACCGATCTGTACGCGGTGATGAGCGGCGCTCTGGCCATCCAGCAGGCGCTGCAGTCTCAGACGCTCAGCAGTGCACCCGCGGCGCCGGCCGATCAAGACGTACACATCAGCCAGCTTGCGCCCCCGTCGCTCCGCTCGCTGGACTACGAGGAGCTGCTGAAGAAGCAGCGTGAGCAGCCCGACGCGCGGCCGCCCAAGGTACACGATGTCGCCGAGTTGATCCCCGAAGACCAGTATCTGCTTCAGTTTCACTCGATGTCCGCCGCGGGTGAATGGCTGGACCTGGTGCGTGACTGGGGCGGCAACCTGTTGCGACTGCTGTCGGCCAGCGCGCGAAGCAACCGCCTGCAGGAGAAGTACGAAGATCAGCTTCTGCTTCGCCGCGATGCGCTCACGCGACTCTTCGCCGACGGTGTCGTGGCCGAGCTGGCCGTCACGGGGAGCGACCCATACTTCGTCGAAGGCACGGACGTGACGCTCATTCTCCGTTTGAAGCGGCCTGAGGTCTTTGCGCTCGCGGCCGAGGCGTGGCTCAAGGCCGGAAGACAGCAGTATCCGCTGCTGACCGAGCGCGAGTTCAACTACCGCGGGCACAAGGTCGCCGCCCGCTACACCGAGGATCGCGTGGTCAGCTCGTTCGTGGTGCACAGCGGGGAATCTGCGATCTACGCCAACTCGCACGCCGCCATCCGACGGATCATCGATGTCATCACCGGCGCCACGCCGAAGCTGGCCGACGCGCTCGACTATCGCTACGTGACCACACTGTTGCCGCCGGCGGACGATGAAGCCGCCGGGTACCTGTACGCATCCGAAGCGTTCCTGCGGCGGCAGGTGTCGCCGCGGCAGAAGATCTCGGAAAAACGCCGCGTGCAGTGCTTCAACAACCTGGTCATGCTCAACAACGCATCGATGCTCTATCGCCTGGAGCATGCCCACTCGCCCGCGGCGCTCTCGGAGTTGGTCGAGGGGCGCTTCATCGACCCGGCCAGACTGGTCTGCCCACACGGCGGCGCCTACGCCTTCGACGCCGACCACGATGCGGCCACCTGCTCGCTGCACAACCGCCTGAAGATCCTCACGCCCAACAGCGAGCTCTCGGTCTTGAAAGTCACCAGGCAGGAACAACAGGAGTACGACCGCTACAAGCAGCGATACCAGGCGCTGTGGCAGCGCGTGTTCGATCCGATCGCGGCCCGCCTGCACATGGGGCCGACCGTGCGGGCCGAGCTGTGCGTGCTGCCGTTCGCTAACAGCAGCATCTACGGCGATCTGGCGAACAGGCTCGATCAGCACGCCCGGCCGTTGGACGCGCCGAGTGCAACCGGCTCGACCGTCGTCTCGCTGACCGCCGCGGCCGGACGTGCGCGGATCGGCCAGATGCTCCGTAGCCTGCCCGGCATTCCGGAGGTGCTGGCCGCCGATCCCACGCTGACGGACCTGAGCTGGCTGGGCGACCGAATGGCCGTACACATGTGCGATGACGACACCATCCTGGAGATCGACCCGTCGCGTCTGCGCGCCATCCAGGGGCTGTTCCCGGTGTCGGTATCGGCGCAGTCGGTTGTGGCGTTGGCCGTGTTGGCCATGAGCCTGCCCGGATATGCGACCATCGACATCGTAGACGGCGACAAGGCCCAGCGGTTCCTCGATATTCTGACCTCCAAAATCCTGCTCAAGGGCGACACGATCATGGACCTGCCGGCGGTGTTCGACGCCTACCGGCTGCCCGATCACAAGGGTCAGGCCAACTATGTGCCGAGCTATCAGTGGTACGCCCTGAAGGTCCGGCTGCACGTAGCGCTTATCGGCGATCAGCTCATCGCCGCGACCGAGCCGCAGACGCTGCGCGACGTGATTGATGCGGCCAACGGTGCGTCGGAAAAAGCGGCCGTGCCGGCGCACCTGCAAATGTCGCTGAACTTCGCCAACATGCAGCGCTTCAAGGAGGATGTGCGCCTGTACTGGAGCGAGAAGTCGCGGCTGGCGTGTCACCACAACATCATGGCCATTTACAACCTGATCAAGTTGTACGAGGTCCCGATGAACGACGTGGACCGGCTCTCGCAGGCCAAGTACGGCGTGATCTACTTCTGTCCGGAAGGCGGCGCCTATGCCTACGACCCGGCCCGCGACCAGGTCGAGTGCGGCATTCACGGGAACCGCCAGCATTCGCGTCAGGACCTCGGCTTGGCGGATGGTGGCTCATTCACGCGCTTCGTCGAGAGCCTTCAGACGTTCGTGACCCGACTGCGGTTCGATGGCGGCAGCCTGCTGGTCACGCTGGAGCTGGCTCGCCGTACGCAGCCGGCCGCCGCCTCACGGTAGCCGGGCCTGGATTACGCCATTACCCGCACGCGATTCCGGCGGCCCGTGGCAGCGCCCAGGCATATAATCGGAATGATGTCTGGGTCTCGAGTGAGTTTGGCGGCATGCTGGACGGCCGTGGTGCTGTTCGTGGGCGGCTGCGCGACGCCCTACCGGCCGCCGAGTGAGCACATCCAGCTTGTCGAGCATTCGACGCGGATCGACCTGCGCGAGTATGGCGTGGTGAGAGCGCCGGGCACGTGGACGTATGAGCGGCGCGACGCGCGCCAGCCGTCGGCCTCGCCGGACAAGTACCCCGTGCGGATCACTAGCCGTAGCCGCAGCGACGGCGCCTGGGCCGAGGATCCCGAATGGGACGTGCCGGCACTCATCGCGGCGCGGCGCCGCGCGATCGATGAGCATCGGATCCGCTGGCCGGACGACCGGATTTACCCGGAAGGCGATGGGGCCGGATTCCTGATGAGCTTCGATCCGCCGCTGGCCGCCTGGCCGTCCGAGCTGCAATCCGACCGGCCGTTCGAGAGCCGCGCGAAAGTAACGTTCTATAACCGCAACGGGCGCAAGCGGTTCCGCGGTGACGCCGAAAGGACCGTGCGCTTCGAGGGCTTCGAGACACTGCGGATCCAAGACATGGATTACGCCGAGTGCGCCCGACTCACGGTGACGACCACGTGCCGCGTGGCCCTCGGCCCGAGCGTCACGCTGACCGAATACGTCTGGCTGGCGCGCGGCATCGGCGAGGTGCAGCGGGTCGAGCATATCGGCGGCGTGGTCTTCCTGACGACGCTCGACGAGGCCCGGCTCTACCAGTTGGTGGAGGCGCCGTCGGCGCCGCATCCGAAGTCGGCCGCCTCAGAGCCGCCCGCCTGGTCACACGCCGCGGTCTACCTCGACGAGTTGACCCGTGACCCGCAGATCGGCAGCCTGTTTGTCGCATTCGCCAATCAGCCTTCACCCGCGTCGTCCGGCACGCTGGCCGAACAGCCACCCGCCTGGTTTGTCCGCGGCGAACGCGCGAATTGACACTCGGCTAACGCGGCGCTATGTTCACACGTGTGTCCGTTGCGCCGCGGTCGACCGTTGCGCCGTCCGACAGCCGGGTGCGTAGCTCAACTGGCAGAGCACCGGTTTCCAAAACCGGCGGTTGGGGGTTCAAATCCCTCCGCACTCGTTTCGCAGTCCGGTTTCAAGCGGGCCGACACTCCTAGCCTGGGGCCGTGCCCATCGCCCGGTGCGAGCGATCTGCTCGGCCGGAAGGCGAGGCTCCCCACACCACCGCGTCGAGCACGGAGGTGTGGGGAGCCAAACTGTTTTCCAACCCGCCGTCGTCGCGGGTGGGGGGGGCGTGACTCACGATCGAGTCAGCGTTTCATCTGTCTCGACAGCAGGTCGGGCAGCTTGTGCTCGCGCTCGAACGCCTCCACGTCCTGGTAGTCGACGACGCCATCGCGGTTGCGATCGACGCGGGCGGCCACGTGCGGGGCCAGCTCACGCGTGGCCACGCGGTCGAGCACGCGACCCGGCGGCGCCGTCAGGCCGGACGTGCACAGGCAACTGTTGAACATCAAGTACGCGTCCGAGACCAGCGAGAAGTCCTCGGCGCCGACCGCCCCGTTGTTCGAGAAGTCGGCGTCACGGGCGCCGTTCCACGGACAGCCGCCGGCCGCTGCCAGCTCGCCAAAGTGGAACATCAGGAACGTCACGTCGTGGATGTCCACGTCGCTGTCGTTATCGTTGTCACCCGCAACCAAGCTGAGCAGTTCGGTGGCCACGTATTCGGTCCCGCTGCCGTCGAGGTCGGAAGTCGCGTAGAGGGTGTGCTGGCGATCCTTGGCGCACAGCGTCGGCCAGCCGCCGCAGTCGATCTCGATTTCGGCCTCGACCGCCCGCACGGGCGTCGACAGTTGCGGGTCGTCCGTGCCTTCGGTCGCATCAGCGATGCCGTCACGATCCGCGTCGTCGTTGTCGTGATCGACGAAGCTGAGCACCTGGTCGACGGTGTTGCCGCAGTCTCCGCCAACGAAGCGGATGCAGCGCGAGACCGGCTCATGCACACCGACCAGCTCGACCGAGACCAGCACCGTGTTCTCGGCTTCGACGGTCACAGTAAACGTGCGCGTGCCGGTGTTGCCGCACGCGTCGGTGGCCGAGCAGGTCACGGTGGTCGTGCCCTCAGAGAACTCGCTGCCGCTGACCGGCGAGCAGCTCGACGTCATTACGGCATCGTCGCAGTTGTCGCTCGCTTGCGGCGCGTCGTAGGTGACGACGGCCGTGCAGCCGCCGGCATCGGCGTTCACCGTGATGTTGTCGACCGGGTCAATCACCGGTTTGACCGTGTCCTCGATTGTGATGGTCTGCGTGCAGGAGACTGGGTTGCCGCAATCATCTTCGGCCGACCACGTACGCATGATGGTCGATTCCTGCGCGCACGAGCCGGCCGCCGGTCGCGATTCGCTGAATTCGACGGTCACGTCCATGTCGCAGTTGTCGTCAGCCGTAACGGTGGCCGCGGCCGGAACCGGATCATCGCAGTTGATCGTCACGAACTCCGCCGGGCAACCGATCAGCGCCGGCGGCGTGGTATCCACAATCGTGATCGTCTGCGTGCACGAGGCCGGATTGCCGCAATCGTCCTCAGCCGACCACGTTCGCGTGATGGTCGAATCCTGCGGGCAATCGCCGGCGGCCGGTCGCGATTCGGCGAATTCGACGGTCACCTCCAGGTCGCAGTTGTCGGCTGCCGTGACCGTGGCCGCGGCCGGGATCGGATCATCGCAATCGATCGTCACGGATTCGGCCGGGCAACCCGACAACACCGGCGGCGTCGTGTCGACGAGCGTGATGGTCTGCGTGCATGACGAGCTGTTGCCGCACGAGTCCTGGGCGGACCAGGTTCGCGTGACGGTCGATTCACCGGCGCACGTGCCAGCTGCCGTGGATTCGCCCGGCGTGACCGTCACGCTGCCATCGCAATTGTCGACGGCCGCCACGGTGGCCGCGGCCGGCAGCGGATCATCGCATTCGATGGTCGTGCTGGCCGGGCATCCGGTCAGCACCGGACCGGTGTTGTCCAGCTTGAGCGACGACGTGTCATCGTCGTCCGTGACCGTCGCAATGGGCGTACCCTGGCTACTCAGATCAGAGCTGAACGGCCCGACCGGCGTGCGGAACCCGACCGCAGTCGTGTCGCAATCGACGCCGTCGACGACCTCGAACACCAACGTCGCCAACAGCGAGTCGTCGCTGGTGCCGGGGTCGTTGAAATCGGCCGTGCCGTCCAGGTTGATCTGTCCGGTGGCCACGTTGGCGGTCGCGATCGACTGAATATGCGACGGGAACGGCATGGCCGTGTAGCTCGACAGATCGGCACGGTAGTTCAGCAGCGCGTCGTCGAACTCGAGGAAGGCCTGGAACCCAGTGGCCGGCTCGGTCAGCTCGCGCATCCACAGCTCGACCGTGATCAGCCGCGGCTCGCTCCCGACGCCGTCGGCCTGGCAAGCCGCGGCGGTCTCCAGCACGAGCTTGCTGGCTGAGTCGCACGCATCCCCGATGTCGTTGTCGTCGGCGTCCTCCTGCCCCGGATTGGCGGCGTTCGGGCAGTTGTCGCACACGTCGCCCACACCGTCGGCATCCGAGTCGGCCTGATCTGGGCCGGGCGGATCGTTGTTGGCAACCCGGATTTTCAGGACATCGGAGCTCCAGGGCGTCCAGTTCGCCCCATTGTCAAAGCTGGCCGCCAGGCCGTACGGCGCGTTTCCGATGCTCACGCCGGAGGCTACCCGGACTTGTGCGAAATCGGCCGGATTACGAAACACGATCCAGTAGTTCGTGTTCGCTGCCAGCGCCGCCGACCCCGTGAACGTGTTCAAACCATCCACAAACGTCATCGGAGGCGTCAGAGTGAGCACGTGTGCCCCGGGAGTACCGCCGCCGTCCTCGTGGAGGCTGAGTGATAGACCGTTGGGCGAATCGATCTGCAGGTCGGCGACCACGGACGTCAGCATCACGGGATCTCCGCCGGTCGCAAAGCTCTGCGCGACGGTGAAGTCGTTGTAGGTGAGATAACTGCCGTAGTCCCCGCCGCCCAGCGCGTTGAACGTGACGTTGCCCGTTCCGCCATTTGGCGCTTGCGGGCAGTTGTCACAGGCATCGCCCAAGCCGTCGCCATCCGCATCCGCGCTGCACGACGTGCCGTCGCCGGCATACGTGCCGCCGTACTGTGATTGGCACCCCGCGGCGCCCTCTCCGATGGAGATCGTCACGCAGCCGTCCGGCGTGCAGCAGGCGGCCTGGCACGGGCTGTCGTCACACAACGAATCGTCGCCGACGTAAGTTCCTCCGCTTAGCGCGCAGGCGGCCTCCGTCGTAAGGCCACAGTGTGTCCCGTAGCAGCATGCGCCGGTGTTGCAGGCGGAATCGTCACAGGTCGTGCCGTTACCGTTGTAAACCGTTCCCAGGAAGGAGCAAATCTCCTGATCGGTAACGTCGCAGGAGTTTGGAGAGGTGACCCCGCAGCAGGCGCCGACGCAGGCCCCGTCGCTGCAGATCGTGCCCGGGCCGTTGTACACGCCGCTGTAGTTTGACTCGCATTCATATTCGGCGCTGACCAGGTCGCAGGATCCGCCGTCGTGGCAGCAGGCGCCGGCGCACACGTCGCCGTCGCAGGTTGAGGCGTCGCCCAAGTATGTGCCGCCGTCCTGCACGCACTCGAGTTGACTGCCCTCGAAGCAACCGTAGTAGTTGCAGCACGCCCCGAAATGGCAGGCCGACTCGCTGCACTCTTCATCGTCGCCCAAGTACGTTCCGCCTTGCGTGCAGCACTCGTCGGCCGTGAGCACGGTGCAGCCGTCGGCCAGGCAGCATCCACCGGTGGTCGGCTGGCAGGGGCTGTCCTGACAGTTCGTATCGTCGCCGCCGTACTCACCGCCCAAGATGTGGCTGCACACGAATTCTGAGGTGGTGATGCAGTTGCCATCCTCGCTGCAGCACGCACCGCGGGCCACGTCCGGGCAGTCGTCCGCGCAGCTCGACCCCGAGCCGCCCCATTCGCCGCCGTACGTGTAATAGCACTCGTGTTGGTCGAGAATCTCCGCGCAGCCGCCGTCATAGCAGCAGGCGCCGGGCTGTGGCCGCGGGCAATCGCCGCAGTCCGTTCCGATGCCGAGGAACGTGCCGCTGTCCCAGTCTTCGCAGATGAAGGCCTCGTCGGTCGTGTAGCAACCGCCGCCGGGCAGGCAGCAAGCGCCCTCGGGCGGCGGCGGCGGGCACTCATCGCAGCTCGAGCCGTCACCCAGGAAAAGGCCGTGACAGAAGAATTCCAGCTCGATGTTGCAACCCCCCCCGAAGAAGCAGCAAGCGCCGATGGCCGGCGCCGGCGGGCAGCCCGCATCGTCACAGCTCGATCCGTGGCCATTGTAGGACCCGAAGCAGTCGTTCTCGCTCGACACGAAGCAGCCGCCGAACTGCTGACAGCACGCACCCTCCAGCGGTAGCGGGCAGTCAGACGACTCGCACTGGGTGCCGTCGCCTTGATACGTGCCGCCGGCATCATCGCATTCGGCCGGCGGCAGGTCGTCACAGTCGAAGAAGTCCCCGAAGCAGCATGCGCCGGTGGCCGGGCACTGGTTGCAAGTCGTTCCTTCGCCCAGCCAATTGCCGTCATCGTGCTGGCACGAGACTTGGCTGCCTTCATAGCAGAAACCGTCCCCGCAGCAGGCACCCGGCAGCGGATGCGGGCAGGCGTTGCAATCGGTGCCGTAACCCAGGAATGTTCCGCCCTCGTCGTCGCACTCGCACTCGGTATCCGCGTTGAAGCAGTCCCCGTCGCCGGAGCAGCAGGCCCCCCCGAACGGGCTCGGGCAGTTGCCGAACGAGCACTGCGAGCCGTCGCCGTTGTAGGCACCGTTCATGGTCTGGCAATCGGCGTAGCTGGCCAGCGAGCACACGCCCGAGACGCAGCATGCGCCATCCGGGCACATGTCCGGCTCACAGGCGGTGTCGACGCCGGCGAAATACCCCTTGGCATCGTCGCACGCTTCGATGCTGATCACTGAGCATTGGCCGTTGATGCAGCACGCCCCGGTCGGCTGCGGACAGGTATCCTGGCCGCAAGTCGAGCCATCGCCGTGGTACATGCCGCCTTCATTCGTACAGATGTCCGGCGGCGCTTCGAAGCACCCGGTGAAGTCGTCGAACGTCAGGCAGCAGGCGCCTTCCGGCGGTCCTGGCGGGCAGGGGTTGGTCGAACAGGACGTATAGTTCCCCTGGTACGTTCCGCCTTGTGACGCGCAGCTCTCAGCCCGTTTGGTCTGGCACTCCCCATCCGGAAAGCAGCACGCGCCCTGGCAGGCGCCGTCGGTGCATTCGGTGTTGTCGCCGTTGTAGGTGCCATTAAGACTGTTCACGCAATCGTCCTGCGTCGTCAGTTGGCACAGGCCGCCGCCGTAGCAGCAGGCGCCGACAGCCACAGGCTCAGCCGTCGCTCTAGCCGAAAATGACGTGACCGCCACCATGGCCGCCCAAAGCGCGGCGCTCGCATCCATCATGGGCACGAACCCACGTGGAGCCTCGCTGTTGCGACACTCACCCGCCTCAAGTCCGAAACATGCCATCATTTGCCTCCAAAACGCGCTCGATGCGCGTTGCCAAACCTTCGGCGCCAAAGCTCTTGGAATAAAAACGGTAGAGAAGACCAGACGCCCGGAACCGCTGGCGCTCGTAGGCGATTCCATGCGTCGTGTTCATACACGCAGGACGGGGCCGGTCCGGGACATCCGGGCCAATCGCTATGGAAGACGGATTCGAGTGCTATAATTCGAGGCGAAGCGGAGGTTTCCGAACCCGAGGCGGCACATGCCGGCGCGCGACACGTATCATGGCGTTGTGAAAAATGCGCTCGTTCAAGACGGTTGGACCATTACTCACGATCCATACCGTCTGACGATTGGCGTGCGGCGTGGCTACGTCGACTTGGGCGCGGAAATGCCTATCGCCGCGGAGAAGGGCAGCCGCCGCATTGCAGTAGAAGTTAAGAGCTTCCTTGGAGCTTCGGAATTGGAGGACTTGGAGAACGCCCTGGGGCAGTATGGAGTCTATCGGGTCGCCCTCGCGAAGCGAGACCCCGACCGGACTCTGTATCTGGCGATCCCCGACGTGATGCGGGGGCTGTTGTTGGAAGAACGAGACTTCAGCGACATCTTGGGAGCGTTTGGCATTCGCTTGATTCTCTTCAACCCGCAGCAAGAGAGGATTGTGCAATGGATCGAAACGATACCTACCGGGCCATCGTGAAGCGGGTGTTGCAGGAAGTGGCCGATATGACTCCCTCCGAACGGGACATCCGCACCGAGTTTGTCTGCGACGACACGCTTGGCCATTACCAAGTGGGACAGGTCGGTTGGGAGGATCGACGGCGCGTGGACGACGTTTTCCTCCATATCGACGTAGTGGACGGGAAGGTCTGGCTTCAGCACGACGGCACGGACCTGCGAATCGCGGAAGACTTAGTGCGGGCTGGCATTCCCAAAGAGCATATTGTGCTAGGATTCCATCACCCGAGCCGGCGGCCGGATACCGAGTACGCCGTGGCCTGACCAAGGGGCTCGAACGTAGGGCCGCGGCCGCGTTATTGCGATTGCAACTGTTGCAGCGTCGATCGCGCGGCCTGAGTTCGCGGCATGTCCGGGCCCAGCTTGACCTGGTAGATTTCCACCGCGCGGCGTACGTGGTCGATGGCTTCGGACTGGCGTGACGGATCGAGGGTGATGACCGCATCGGCCAACCCCAGCAGCGTCTCCGCATATTCGGGCGATTCGACACCCGTGTCGTGCTCGACGGCCTTGAGGCCGTCCTCGAACGATCGAACCGCATCGGCTGCCCGGCCACGCTTAAGGTGGATCCGCCCCATCGCCCGATGGGCGATGGCGGTATCGCGGCCGCGGTGGAACATCCAGGGCTCGTAGAGCGCGAAATTCTCGACCAGCACGGCTTCGGCCTCGTCCAGGCGGCCCTGATCGATCCAGACTTCTGCCAGCCGCGCCCGCAGAGAGAGCGTTCGCCGCTCCCGATCACCGTACAGACGTGCGCACAACCCTCGGGCCGACAGGTAGATCTGCTCGGCCTCGTCCAGCCGTCCGACGTGCATCAGCGCCACGGCCAGGGCGCGTCGGACCGACAGCACGTCTGGATGTTCCTCGCCCCGGGCCTGAACATAGCGCGGCAAGAGCCCTTCGAGCACGCCCACCGCCTCCTCCGACCGCCCACAGGTGTCGAGCACCGTACCCAGGTCGAGCGTGGTCCGCAGGGTGACGACGTCCAGCGGCCCGCGGGTGCGCGTCATACGCGGCAGGTAGTCCTCGATCAGGCCCAGAGCCTCGCCGATATTGCCGAGGCGATTGTAAATCAGGTGGATGAGCCAACCGACCTGTTGCAGGGTCTCTGGAGCGTCGGCGCCGAACGCCGCACTGGCCAGCTCGACGGCCGACCGTACCAGCTCGACGCCGCGCGGCGTGTTGTCCGAATAGACAAAGTGCGCCGCCAGCGCGAGCTGGCACTCGAGCGTCTGCTCAGCAGTTGGCCCAAGGTGCTTCAGGTACCAATCGTAGGCCGCTTGCAGCAGAGGACCGCTCTGTTCCCGTTCGTTCAGGTCGCCCAGCGCGACCGCATAGCCGAACGACGCGTCGACGGTGCGTCGATCGTCGTCGCCGAGCAGAGCGCGGCGGGTGGTAAGGGCCTGCGAGAGATACTGCACGGCCAATTCGGCCTTGCCCAAGGTCCGGTAGGCTTGACCAATGGCAAATCGGACTTGTGCCTGTACGAGAGGTCGATCGGCAAGCTGATCGAGCTGCTGGCCCGACTTCTCCAGGATGTCGAGCACACGCACGTCGCGGCCCAATTCGGGCGACGAAACCGATGACAGCATGTTGCTGAGGAACTCCGTGGCGGCGTTGGCCTCCTCGATCGCCTTGGACTTCTCGCGCGATTCGTGAATGGCCTGGGCGGCCTGCCAGACAGCCACGGCGCTGCCGGCCAGCAGCGCCACCAGCGCGACGGTTACGCCAAACACCACCGCCTTATTGCGCCGCGCGTACTTGACGAACTGGCTGAGCCGCGAGGGCCGGCGGGCGACGATCGGCAAGTCAGCGAGGTAGTTCGACAGGTCATCGGCGAATTCCGCCGCCGAGGCATAGCGCCGTGCCGGGTCGCGCTCGATGGCCTTGTGAACGATCGCTTCCACGTCCCCGCGAAGGTCGGGCCGCACCGAGCCCAGGCGCGGCGGATCGCTTTGCAGCGTAGCCAGCGCCGCCGGTGTGGGCAGCGCCGGCAAGTCATGCGGCGGCCGGCCGGCCAGCAACTCGTACAGGATCGTCCCCAGCGCGAAGATGTCGGTGCGCGTGTCGACGGCTTCGTGACGGCCGGCCGCCTGCTCCGGGCTCATGTAACGCATCGAGCCGATCACCTGGCCGGTGAACGTGGCCGGCGCGTCCGCGGCAGCCGCGTCGAGCAGCCGGGCAATCCCGAAGTCGATGATCTTCGGAACTCCTTGGCCAGTCACCACGATGTTCGACGGCTTCAGGTCGCGGTGAATCACGCCGCGCTGATGGGCGTGCTGCACGGCGCGAGCGGCCCGCTCGAGCAGCCGCAGTACGTCGCGCGTACCGAGCCGTTCGCCCCCGACGAAGGCAGTGATGTGCGCGCCTTCGACGTATTCCATGGCGATGAATGGCCGCGTGGCGATGGCATCGGCAAAGGCCACCTGATCGACGCCGGCGTCGTACACCCGGGCGATGCCGTCGTGATCGAGCCTGGCCAGCGTCTCGGCTTCGAGCTGAAAACGAGCCTGCGTCCGCGGCGACGCCAGTCCGATGCGGATCAGCTTCACCGCGGCTACGCGGCCGGTCGGCTCGTGCACGGCCTCGAACACGGCCCCCATGCCGCCTTCGCCGAGCGGCCGCACCACGCGGTACCGGCCCACACTCCGCGGCGTCTGCTCGGTGTGGGCTGCGCTCAGCAGCGGATCCAGCAGCCCATCCGAGTTCGAGGCATCCGCCGCCAGCAGCCGCTCAACTTGCAGCCGCAGCGTCGCATCACCGCCGCACGAACGGTCGAGCCACGCCGCCCGCTCGCCCGCCGGCAGGTCGAGCACGGCCAGGAACAGTTCTTCGATCTGATGGACCGGGCGGGCACTCATCTTCAATCTTGGGCCGGATCAGCCGAACCTTGCCGCGGAGATTCCGTGGGCCCCCAGCCGGCCAACTGGTCGCGCAGGACGGCGGCCGCGTAGCGCCAACGGCGCTCGACCGTCTTGCGCGTGACACCCAACAACGCACCGATCTCCTCGGTCGTCAGGCCCGAAAAGGTGCGCAGCTTGACAATGGTCGCCAGGTCCGGGTCTTCGGCCTCGAGGCGCGAGAGCGCCAAGTCGAGGTCGAGCGTGAGATCGGGCGAGAACGTCGGAGCCGGGCTGGCATCGACGTCGCCGACCCGCGCTCTCAACGGGCCGCCGCGTTTCTGGGCCGATTTCCGGCGGGCATGATCCACAATGACTTGGCGGACAGCCTCGGCCGCCAGGGCCAGAAAATGGGCTTCGTCGCGGATCGTGGCGGCCTTCGAACCGAGAATCTTTGCCAATGCTTCGTTGGCCAAGGCCGTCGGCTGCAGTGTGTGCCCGGCCTGTTGGCCCGCCATCCGCGATCGCGCGACGGCCCGAAGCTGCTCGTACAGCGCCGCGGACATGTCCAAGGCCTGGTCGCCCACCGACGGCCATTATGCACATTCTCCAGCGCCCTTTTCAACGCGGTTGCGCGTCCGCGCCTATGAACGCAATCAGGACGGCGGCCGGGACAGGTTGGACGGGCGAAGAGCTGCAGCTATACTCTCCCGGATGGAAGTCGCAGGAGCCAATCCCCGCAGCTTGTTGCGCCGTTGTAGCGTGGCCCGGAGGCCGCTGCGGCATGGCTGACGTCCTGTCCTGCGTTCAACCCAGCGGCGAGCTGCACCTGGGCAATTACTTCGGCGCCATCGCCAACTGGGTGCGCCTGCAGGACCAGTACTCGTGCATCTACGGCATCGTCGACCTGCACGCCATGACGCTGCCCTACGACCCGGATGAGCTGCGGGCCAGCACGCGGCGGATGGTGCTCGACCTGCTGGCCGGCGGCGTCGATCCGGAGAAGGCCATTCTGTTTGTGCAGTCGCTGGTGCCCGAGCACACCGAGCTGTGCTGGATCCTCAGCACGGTCTGCGCCTTCGGCAAGCTGACCACAATGGCTCAGTTCAAGGAGAAGGCCGACCAGTTCCACGAGGTGGAGGGCGAGGGTTTCGTCTCGGCCGCCCTGTGCTACTACCCGGTGCTACAGGCGGCCGACATCCTGATCTATCGGGCCAAATACGTGCCGGTCGGCAAGGACCAGGAGCAGCACCTGGAGCTGTCTCGCGACGTGGCCCGCCGCTTCAACAACCGCTATGGCGAGTTCTTCGACGAGCCGCAGCCGCTGTGGACGGCTACGCCGAAGATCATGTCGCTGGCCGACCCGGAAAAGAAGATGAGCAAGTCGCTCGGCGCGGGGCACTACGTGGCCCTGTTCGACGACCCGAAGTCCGTCGCCAGGAAGATCAAATCGGCCGTCACCGACACGGGCACACCCCCCGAGGGCAAGTACATGAGCCCCGGCGTCGAGAATCTGTTCATGCTGCTGCGCGCCGCGGGTGCGACGGCCAAGGCCGACGAGCTCGAAGCCGAGTATCGGTCCGGCAATCGAAAGTACGCCCCGCTGAAGGACGCCGTGATCGAGGCTCTGACCACCCTGATCGAGCCCATGCGCCAACGGCGCGCAGAGCTGGAGCAGGATCAAGACGCCGTCTGGGACCGGTTCATTCAATCGTCGAGGCGCGCTCGCGAGCTGGCGGCTCAAACGCTCGACGAAGTCAAGCGCCGCGTGGGGCTGCCCGTCGCTCGAGGCACCGAGCGCGACGAGTAGCCGTCTGCGCCGAATCAGCGGCCTTATCGAACGATGGTCGCGTCGATCGACAGCCCGCATTCCGGACACACGCCCGATGTGTTTCCCGTCAGATTGTAGCCGCAGCCCAGGCACTGTCCGGCGGTGCGCCGGTGTCGGTGCGGCCAGAGCCACATCGCGGCGGTCGGTAGGAGCATGAAGATGAACGGCAGCGAGAGTGGCAGGGTGATGGTCGTCGGACCGCCAAACGTGCTGGGCGAAACGGTCCAGAGCTGAATCGGCCGAAGCGTTGGGAACTGGCCGCGGCGCAGGCCCCATTCCTTGCGTCCGCAGGCAAAGTACGTGGCGCGAACCATCGGCTTCGAATAGACGTGCAACACGCCGACACCCCCGGATCCGTGGAGCGTGAGCGAGGCGCCGTTGCTCACGTAAAACCAGTACGCAGCGCTTCCAAGCCAAGCAGCCAGCGTCAGCCCGCACAGAGCGGTCAGCCCGCAACGTGCCAAGCGCAGGCCAACCGATCGCCGCGGCGCTCCGTCAGGCTGTCTCCGCCTCATGCGACTCATGCCGGCCTCGCCACCAGCGCACATCGCGGCTGTTAGACTGCGAACTGCCCGAACCCACCAGACTGACGAGACACGTTCATTATGCGCGTCGCCAAGAGGGATTTCAGAGAATCCGGTCATGCGCTGCCAGTCGATCTAGGTCAACATGCCGGCCAGGCAGCCGGTCATCCAGCAGGCCATGGCGCCGCCGAGCATGGCGCGGGGGGCCAGGCGGACGAGGTCGGGGCGGCGGTCGGGGGCGAGGCTGCCGATGCCGGCCACCTGGATGCCCATCGAGCTGACGTTGGCGAAGCCGCACAGCGAATAGGTGGCCATGCGCAGCGAGCGCTCGCTCATGGCGTCTTCGCGGATCATGTCGGACAACGAGATGTAGGCCAGGAATTCGTTGGTGGCCATGGCGGTTCCGAGCAGGCTGCCGAAGCGGCGGCAGTCGCCGGTCTCGACGCCCAGAGCGTAGGCGATCGGCGCAAACAGCCAGCCGAGCAGGGTGTTCAGATCGAGCTGCTCAGAGCCCAAGGCGGCGACCACGGGCTGCATGAACGAGCGCTGCCCGAGCCAGATCAGCATGAAGTCGAGCACGGCGATCAGGGCTACGAAGGCGATCAGCATGGCGATGACGTTGATGGCCAGCGTCATGCCCTGCGAGGCGCCGGCCGTGGCGGCGTCGAGGACGTTGCGCGTGTCGCGGCCGACGTCGACCTTGACGTCGCCAATGGTGAGCGGGGACTCGGTCTCGGGCAGCATGATCTTGGCCATGACGAAGGCGGCCGGGGCGGACATGATGCTGGCGGTGAGCAGGTGCCGGGCGGCGGCGATGGCCCGCGCGGGGTCGGGCTGCCCGTCGCGGCCGACGCCCAGAAAATCGACGTAGACGGCCATGACGCCGGCCGCGATGGTGGCGAATCCGCCGGTCATGATGGCCATCAGCTCCGAGCGGGTCATGCCCGATAGATAGGGGCGCACGAGCAGCGGCGCCTCGGTCTGACCGACGAAGATGTTGGCGGCGCCCGACAGGCTCTCGGCCCCGCTCACGCCCAGCAGGCGCGTCATGACGAACGCGATGGCCGCCACGACGCGCTGCAGGATGCCGAAGTGATAACCGATGGCGGAGAGCGTCGAGAAGACGACGATGGTGGTCAGGATCTTGATGCCGGCCACGGCCCGCCAGGACACGGCTGGGTCAGCCCCGGCCAGCGGGCCGAACACGAACTTCGCGCCGGCGTCGGCCCCGCGCAGAATGAGCGTGACGAGGCCGCCGATGGCGTCGAACACCGCCCGGCCAGCCTCAGTGCGCAGTACCAGCAGCCCGAAGGCGAGCTGAAGCGCCAGGCCGCCGAGAACAATTTTCGTGGGGAAGCGCCGCCGATCGGTGGACAACAGCCAAGCCAGCCCGATCAGCACGGCGATGCCCAGGATGCCGCGTGCGATTTGCATCGTGCGCTTTATGAGCCCTGAGGCGACGCCGCTGGCGGTGCGTCGCGCTCTGCCACCGCGAGGGGCGTGAAATGTTCGTCGCAGCGCGGCTCGTACGCCCCGGCCCCGCCGACCATGCAGCGGTCACCGACCGGCACCAGGCGCTGCGAATAGATGGCCGGCTTGCCGCACACGCGGCACGGCGCGTACTTGCAGATGACTTCAACGGCCATCGCCGCCAGCTCGGGCATGGGTGAAAACGGCTGACCCCAGGCGTCGTTTTCCAGGCCGACGACGATCACGCGCTTGCCCAGCTCAACCAGCCGCCGGGCCGTATCCACGAGTTCGGCGCCGAAGAAGTGGCCCTCGTCGATTCCGATCACGCGCGCGTCGACCGACCCGGCTTCGATGGCCCGTGCGTTCGGCACGCGCAACGCGTCGAAGCGGTCGAGCGTGTGCGTGATGAGATGGTCGGCGTCGTAGCGGTCGTCAATCTGGTGTTTGAACGCCCGCACGGGGATTCCGTCCCGGGCCGCAACGCGCAGGCGGGCGATCAGCTCCTGCGTCTTGCCGCTGAACATGCTGCCCTGAATGACTTCGATCTGCCCGCGGGCTTGCCGGCTGTGCATTCATACGCCTCCGCGCCGGGCACATTGTCGCCGTCACGCAACCGTGAATCAACACTTTCTGACACGAGCGATCGTGCTGGTTGTCATCGCATCCCCTACGCGGTACGCTCTACGGGGTGTGGGATGGAGGCAAGTTTCAACTCGAAGGAGTGCTGAATCATGAACGTCGCATTGCGCCAGTGCATAGCTGTTCTCGCAGCCGCCGCGTTGACGCTGGGCGCTTCCGCGTCGCAGCTCATGGGCCAGGACGAATCCACACCCGACGCACGCCAGCTCAATCAGCGAATGCTCGACGCCTACCGGGCCGGCGATTACGACAAGTCGATCGAGATCGGCTTGAAGCTGATCGAGCGGACGCCGCGCGACAGCAACGTCCAATACAACCTGGCCTGCCTGTACGCGCTGAAGGGCGACAAAGCCACGGCGCTCGACTGGCTCAAGAAGAGCGCGGACGGCGGTTTTTTCGATATCCGGCTGGCTCGAACTGACCCGGACCTGAAGAGCCTGCACGGCGAGGCGGCGTACAAGTCTGCGTTGGAGACCATCCAGGGCAACAGCGAGCGGGCGCTGGGCGAGTTCAAGTCAAAAGCCGAGGCGAGCAAACCGCTGGTCGTCGTTCCGCCCGATCTGGACAAGAGCAAGCCAGCGCCGCTGATCGTGGCGCTTCACCCGTACGGGGCGACTGCCGAATGGATCGTCGGCCGCTGGCGAGACGTGGCCAAGGAGCGCGGCGCGATCCTGGCCGCCCCGCGTGCCGTCCGCTCAGAGGGGCAGGGCTTTCAGTGGGGTGCGGTCAACGAGGCCGATCTGATCGTTACCAATGCGCTCAAGCAGGTGATGGGCGAGCACAACATCGACAAGGATCGCGTCGTTCTGACCGGTTATTCGCAAGGCGCGATGATGTCCTTCGCGTTGGGCGCCAAGCATGCCAAGGTCTTCAGCGGCGTCATCCCGGTCGCGGGCAGCTTTGACCTCACGTCGGAGGAGCTATCGGGCGGCGAGTTGCCCAAGTTCTATATCATGATTGGCGACAAGGATGAGGCCCTGGCCAGCAATCGCAAGGCCGCCAAAGACCTCGAAGGCAAAGCCAAAGACGTCGAGATCATCATCTACGAGAACCTCGGCCATACCTTTCCGTCTGATCCGAAAGAGCTGACCAAGGCGCTCGACTTCGTCTTCGGCGCTAAATGACCGTGCGCGATGATTCGCCACCGGGGTGGCATGGGCAAGCGATCGTCGCGGTCCCGGCGCGCCGGGACGATGATCGTTTGCCCGTGCTGCCGAGAGATCGTCGTGGGTCTGCACGGGCAAGCAAACGGCCGCTTGCCCATGCCACCCGCTTCAGGCTACGCAGCGCGCACGGGCATCTAGCCGGCCGAAAGATAAATGAGCACCAGTGCTCCGACCACGAGCACGATGGCGGCCCAGACGTACCATGGAAACCAGAACAGTGGCCCCGGTAAGAGACCTCCGAGAAGGTTGTCCCCATCGGGCGGCTCTGGATCCATCGGCGTCCCACGCGGCGTGACCCGGCGCTACTCGGGGCAAGCCGCGCCATGGTCGATCCATTCGTTCATCTTCTTGACGAATTCAGCGTGCGTGAGCGGCGGTTTCGTGCGACCGTCGCCGGGGTCCCAGCCCCACAGGACGAGCCTGTCTTCCGAAACGTGTTGCAGGATTTGTTCGAGCGTCTTGCCGCCGTTCTGCTTCGGGTCCTTGAGCTGGCGGCACAAGTCGCCGGCGCTCTTGCCCTCGAAGACCATCGGCGTCTCCGGCGGCGGCAGGTGCCAGGTCGGGTTGCCCGGCGGCATGTGCTCGCCGGGCAGGTTGGTGTGCTGGTGACAGTTGGTGCACTTGGCCGCAAACTTGCCGCGTCCGTCCGGTCCGCGCTTGACGCGTTGTCCGTGCACGTGGCTGTCGTCGCCCTGCAGGGGCGCGTCGCCGGCCGGGTGGCAGTTCATGCAGCGCGGGTGCACGAAGACCGGGTACGCTGCCGCGAACGCGGCCCGCGCCGCGGGGTCGTTGCCCTGCGTCGCGGCCGCGGATTGTCGTCCGCCCGCTCCTTCCGCCTGCCGCGCGAGCGCGACGATCGACCACACAACGAGAACGAGCACGACCGCTGAAACAGACACCACGGTCCGGTACATCACACGTCCCTCATCAACGCGCCGACTCAGTAGGCGCCGGACGCGGCCCGAGTATTGCACTGAGCGCCGTCGCAGCTGGCGTCGTCCGCGATCGCGTGCGCTCGCACTGCCCATGTTCGCCGGGCCGACTCGGCGCCCACGCTACGCCAGCGTGTGGCATGCCCAAGCGGAGCGCGGGCATGACGGAGGTCGAAGGACTTCATGGCCCCTCTGCGCTTGGTCATGCCACACCTCGTGTGTATTCACGGGACGACTCGCTCAACTGACCAACTCGTCCGGCCGGATCGGCAGACGGCGCACGCGCTTGCCTGTGGCCGCGAAGATCGCGTTGCAGACGGCCGGGGCGATCGGCGGGACGCCCGGCTCGCCGACGCCGCCCATCTTGTCCGTGCTCGGCACGATGTGCGTCTCGACCACCGGCATCTCGTCGATGCGCAGCATGGGGTAGTCGTGGAAGTTGCCTTGCACGACGCGCCCATTCTCGAACGTGATCGCGCCGTGAAGTGCCGCGGTCAGCCCGAAGACGATGGCGCCTTCCATCTGCGCGGCGATCGTGTCGGGGTTGACCACCGGCCCGCAGTCGATCGCGCACACGACGCGATGCACCCGGACTGCCCCCTTCTTCGAGACCGAGACTTCTGCCACCTGGGCGATGAAACTCCCGAACGACTCGTGTACCGCCAGCCCGCGGCCGCGGCCCTCGGGAGGTGGCTTGCCCCAGCCGGCCGCCTCCGCCGCGACCTCGAGCGCCCGTGCATGGCGCGGATGACCCGTCAGGAGCCCGCGGCGGAATTCGTACGGATCCTTACCGGCCAGGTGCGCCAACTCGTCGAGGAAACACTCGACGGCGAAAGCCGTGTGCGAGTGCCCGACCGACCGCCACCAAAGCGTCGGCACGCCGCCGGGCGCTTTGTGCCACTCGACCTGCGCGTTTGGGATGTCGTACGGCAGATCGGCCGCGCCTTCGACCGCAGTCTCGTCGACGCCGTTCTTGATCATGAACACCTCGAACGGCGTACCGGCCATGAACGACTGACACACGATCCGCTGCTGCCAGGCCACCGGTCTGCCGGTCTCGTCGATCGCACCGGTCAGGGCGTGATACGCCGCCGGCCGGTAGTATCCGCCGCGCGTGTCGTCCTCACGCGTCCAGATCACCTTCACCGGGGCCTTGACTGCCTTGGAAATCTGCACGGCCTCGCGCACAAAATGGGCATCGATCACGGCCCGGCGCCCAAACCCGCCGCCCAGCAGCGTCGTGTGAACGCGGACTTGCTCCAGCGGCAGCCCGGCATCCTGCGCCGCCGCGATGCGGTCGCCGGTTTGAAACTGTGTTCCCGTCCAAACATCGCAGCCGTCGGCGCGCACGTCGGCCACGCAGTTCAGCGGCTCCATCGTGGCGTGCGCAAGGTAGGGCAGCTCGTACACGGCCTCGATGCGCTTGGCAGCGCCGGTCAGGGCTTCGGCAGGGTCACCGGTCTTCTTGGCCACCGCTCCGGTCTTGCTGGCCAGTTCGGCGTATTCCCGGCGCTGCTTGACGCTGTCGAGACCGGCCAGGGGACCATCATCCCACTCAAGCTGCAGCGCGTCGCGTCCGCGGCGCGCGGCCCAGAACCCATCGGCCACGACGGCCACGCCGCGCTCGATCTGAACGACGTGCCGCACGCCGGCCACCGCTTCGGCCCTTTCGGCGTTGAACTTTTTGAGCTTGCCGCCAAACACCGGAGGACGTGCCACCACGGCCACGAGCATGCCCGGCAGCGTCACATCGATGCCGAAGATGCCTGAGCCGTTGGTCTTCTCGGGCGTGTCGAGCCGCTTGGTCGGCTTCCCGACGAGCTTGAAGTACTTCGGGTCCTTGAGCGTGACGTCTTGCGGCGGCGTCAGGTCTGCCGCGGTCTCGGCCAAGCGCCCGTAAGACAGCCGCCGGCCGGACGCGACGTGAATGACTTCGCCATTTTCCGTGCGGCAGCCGATGGCCTCGACGTCCCACGTCTTGGCGGCCGCGGCGACCAGCATGGCCCGGGCCGTCGCGCCGGCTTTACGCAGCCGGTCGTACTCCGACCAGGTGCTCGTGCTGCCGCCGGTCATCTGAATTCCGTACACCGTGTGGTTGTAGGCCGGATCGGCCGGCGCCGCGACGGACTTCACCCTGCGCCAATCGGCGTCGAGCTCCTCGGCAACGAGCATCGGCAGCGCCGTGTACACGCCCTGCCCCATTTCGGAGTGGTTGACGATGACGGTGACCGTATCATCGGGCCCGATCCGCACGAACGCATTGGGCGCGAAAGTCGTTCCGGCGGGCGCGGGCGCCGTCGCCGGCTGAGCGGCGTCGGCGCGATCGCCAAGCCGCGACACATAGACACCCAGCACCAAGCCGCCCCCGGCCAACGCGCTCGACTTAAGGAACTGACGGCGGCTGAGATTGAGGATTTCGCTCATTTCCCACCTCCCTCGCCGCTCAACGTGGCGGCCAGGTGAATCGCCCGGCGGATGCGCTGGTACGTGCCGCAGCGGCAGATGTTCCCGGCCATCGCGTCGTCGATGTCGTCGTCGGTCGGGCGCGGCTTCTCGCGCAGCAGCACCACAGCGGCCATGATCTGGCCCGATTGGCAATAGCCGCACTGCGGTACGTCCTCGGCGATCCAGGCCTTTTGCAGCGGGTGGCTGTTGTCCGGCGATAGGCCTTCGATCGTCGTAACCTGCTTTCCGGCCGCCCGCGAGACCGGCGTCACGCATGACCGCACCGCGTCGCCATCCAGGTGTACGGTGCACGCGCCGCATTGCGCCATGCCGCAGCCGAACTTGGTGCCGGTCAATCCGAGCGTCTCGCGCAGCACCCACAGCAGCGGCGTGTCCGGGCTGACGTCGACGGTGTGTTCTTTTTGATTGACATTGAGGGTGATCATGGCCACTCGATTCCCGCGAGCCGACGGGTGGGCGAGCCGCCGCCAGCCAACGCACCACCGCGCTCGCGATGCCGCCCAATTATCCCGCACACGTGAAGTGTTGGCTAGCCGACAGAGCCGGTCGCAACGGTATTCGCCGTGCACCTCAAGCAAGTGGCCGATTTCTCGGGCGCCATGTGGAGGCGGGTGGCATGGGCAAGCGTCCCGGCGCGCCGGGATTGCCCGTGCCCGACGGCGAAACACGCACCGCGCCGACCGTGCCGCCCGCAACGGAATGCGCCCCTTGCCCGTGCGAGAAGGCTTTATCGCGCGTCCGATGCCCTCGACGAGCATTTGCCTGATGTAGCTTCGCTGCGCATCGAGCACGTCCGTCGAACGGCCGTCAACGACCGACCAACCAGGTCGCCGCGCGTCAGCCGATCAGTGGCGGCGAGAGCCGAAGGCGAAAGCACACATCCGGACCGCGCCGCCGGATCGACACCACTCGCGCGCCCGTGTCGCGAGCGACGTCCGCCAAGCCGCGGCCGGACCACGGGGCGGGCGCGTCCGCGCCGCCGATCAGTCGCGGGGCGACAAAGACCAGCGCTTCGTCGGCCAGGCCGGCGTCGAGGAAGCTGGTCAGGACCCCACCGCCGCCCTCGACCAGCACACGGCTCATGCCCTTGGCGGCCAGACGATGAAGCGCGTCGTTGAGATCGATACGGCCGCCTCGAACCCGGGCGGCTTCGACTTGGACCCCGTGCCGCGCGAGGCGACCGACGCGGCGTGGCGCGGACTCGACGGCTGTCCGGCTAGAGAAGACCAGCGTCGGCGTCGTCGCTGCCGACCGGACCAAGCACGATTGCTCGGGCATTCGGAGTCTTGTATCGAGCACGACGCGCGTGGCGATCCGCCGGACGGCAACGTCGCGGGCCGTAAGCCGCGGATCGTCGGCCAGCACAGTCTGGATGCCGACCAGCACGGCGTCGCAGACGGCCCGCAGGCGATGGACGTCGCGGCGCGAGACTTCTCCGGAAATCCAGCGCGATTGACGGCCGCTCGTCGCCAGTTTGCCGTCGAGGCTCTGTGCCCACTTGAGGATCACGTACGGCCGCCCGCAGCGCACCCGGGTCAGGAACGGTGCGGCCAGTTCGGCGGCTTCGGCAGCGCACAGGCCGACATCGACCCGGATGCCAGCGGCACGCAGCCGCGCGAACCCTTGGCCATTCACTTGCGGACTCGGGTCGGGCAGGGCGGCTACCACGCGTCGGACGCCTGCTGCAATCAGCGCATCCGCGCACGGAGGTGTCTTGCCGAAATGGCAGCACGGCTCCAGCGTGGTGTAGACCGTCGCGCCGCGCGGCGGCCTCGTACACTTCCGAAGCGCCTCGACTTCGGCGTGCGGACCGCCGAAGCGACGATGCCAGCCCTCAGCCAGAACCGTCCCGTTCTTGACGATGACCGCGCCCACCATCGGGTTCGGTTCGACGCGGCCCAACCCGCGCTGCGCCAGCCGCAGTGCGCGGGTCATGCAGGCAAAGTCTTGCGCGAGCCAGCCAGACACTACGTCAGGGTTCAGGGTTCAGGGTTCAGGGTTCAGGGTTCAGGGTTCAGGGTTTCCGCCATGGCGGATCTTCGACAGGGGTCAGGGGTCGGGCGGGCGTTTGGCGAGCGAGCAGGTCATCGGGGTCGCGGACCCAACGTGGATACGAGCCTTACGAGACGGCAGGCGGCGCCTTCAGCCGCCGGCCGACGAACCAGAACTCGATCAGCAGGAACCCGACGCCAACCACCAGCATGGAGTCGGCCACATTAAACACCCACGGCCAGACGTCACGGCCGGCCACCTGCAGATCGATTTTCAGGAAATCACGGACCACACCCAGCGGCCGGATGGTCACACTGGAACGCCGGTAGCTGTGCGGCTCGCTGCCATCCGGATAGTTACCGATGACGATCGGATCCGCGTCCGGCGGACTGACCAACTTTCCGATGAAGCTGTCGGCCGGTTCGCCATCCGGACCCGTGCGCGTCACCATGGTGGCCGTGATGAACGCGCGGTCGTACAGATTGCCCAACGCACCGGCCAGGATCAGGGCCAACGCGACGTGCAAGAAGCGCTGGCGCCGGTGGCTGCCGATGAATAAGTAAATGACAAAGCCCAGGGCGACGATTGATGCGACGATAAACAGCGGCACCAAACCCTTCCCCCAGCCGAACAGCGCGCCGGGGTTGAGCGAGCGGCGGAAGCTGAGCACGCCGGGAACGACAGCCTGAACTTCGTGCGCTCCGAGCTGCGAGAACGCCCAGTGCTTGCTCCACAGGTCGAGCGCCAACCCGACACCGACGACCAGCCAGAGCCGCACCTGCGCCGCGGGCGACCAGAAGGCCGATTCCGCAGCGAACAGCCGCGCGGGCCCGGCCTCGACTACGGAGGCGCCGCCGGGCCGCGTGCCGACGCCGACCGCTTCAGGTTGTGCTGGCGGTACGTTCAGCGGAAGCGTTCCCGTTCCTTCATGCGAGCGTACTGGATGGAGTACTTGGCCCACGGGGTGGCCCGCAGGCGGGCCAAGGTGATCGGTTTGTGCGTCGCCAGGCAAATGCCATAGGTCCCAGCCGAGATGCGATTGAGCGCTTCGTCGATCTCACGCACCAGGGCCTTCTCCTGCTCGAGTAGGCCGATGGTGAACTCCTGCTCCCAATTGTCGGTGCCGATGTCGGCCATATGGATCGGCATATTCGAGAGATCGCCGGAAGCTTCCTGGCGGTTGCGCTTGAGCGCCTCGTTGGTCAGGTTTCGGACGTCGCCGATCAGCTCGCGGCGCTTGTTCATCAGCAGTTCGCGGAACTCGTTGAGCTCCTTGCGCCCGAGCCGCGACTTGGGCAGCGGACGGTCCGGATCGACCACTACGACGTTGTCGTCATCGTCGAAGTCGACGGCGAGCGGCTGATTATTGCGGTTCGCGCTGGCCGACCTCGGCGGGACGCGGCGGGCGGGCGCTGGCTTCGTGGAAGCGGCTCGGCGCACGCGCTGACTGTCGGCTGTCGTGTTTCGCCGCCTCGTGCTGGCCGTTTGCTTCGCGCGATTGGCCTTGCGCGCCGGTGCCGGTTTGGAGCGCCTCGACGGCTTGGCTTTCTTGACCTTCTTTTTCGCCACGGGCAGCTCCCCTGTCGGCCGGATCGCACGTAAACTCTTAATTTCCAAGCAGTTACGCACCGACAGCCTTTCGAGTATATTTCGGACCGCCTCGGCTGTCAATAATCCCGACGGCGTGAACCGCACGGGGGGTGGCAACATCTTGACGGGTGCCACGGGGTGGCATGGGCAAGAGATCGTCGCGGTCCCGGCGCGCCGGGACGACGATCGCTTGCCCGTGCTGGCGAGAGAATGTCGCCTGGTCCGCACGGGCAATCCCGGCGCGCCGGGACGCTTGCCCATGCCACTCGTGCCACGATGCATCGCGGCCTGTGCCAACATTGATGACCACACCCCGCGCGGGCGCGTTTTACGATGGCTCAGGCGCGAATCCGTCGGGCGCGCCAGTCTTGACCCGTTATTCCCCTGTGGATATAACGGTGCGAGACGGGAGGTGCTGGATGCTACTGGGCGTCGGGAATCGACACTGGTCAGCCTCATTATTGTTACTCGCGGTCGTCGTCTTGGCGTCGGCGGCGAGCACGGCTGGTGAGCCGCTTCGCGTGGCCGCGGCCATCAGCCTCAAAGAGGTGCTCACGGCGACGGTCGAGTCTTTCGCCGCGCAGACCGGCGTCGAGGTCGAGCTCGTGTTCGGCTCGTCGGGCCAACTTCTGGCGCAGGTGCGCAGCGGGGCGCCGGTCGATGTGTTTATCTCCGCTGCAGCGGAGCAGGCCGACGCACTCGAACGCGACGGGCTGGCATTGGCCGGCTCGCGCCGCACGATCGCCGGAAACCGCCTCGTTTTGATCGCGCCTGTCGAGCAGTCGGCCCAGCTCGACAGCTTTACCGCGCTCACCGAACCGTCGCTTCGGCGGCTGGCCATCGGCGAACCGGCGACGGTGCCGGCCGGTCGGTACGCTGCGCAAGTCTTGGACAAACTCGGCCTGACCGAGCGGCTGGAGGGCCGACTGATCTACGGCTCGAATGTCCGCCAGGTGCTCGCCTACGTGGAGCGCGGCGAGGTGACGGCCGGAATCGTCTACGCCTCCGACACGCGGGCCGCCAGCGCTGCCGTGCGCGTCGTCGCCATGGCCGACCCGGATTGGCATGATCCGATCGACTACCCTGCCCTGATCGTTCAGACGACTCGCCAAGCCGAGCGTGCCACGCAGTTCCTGCACCACCTGACTGGCGACGAAGCGCGGCAAGCCTTGAGTGAGCGTGGATTCACGCTGCCGCCACGGCCCGACGAGTCGACGCTCAGCGACGCTCGTTTGCCCGACGCGCCCCACCCGCAGTCCGCCGACAAGCGTCGCGATGGCACGTCCGGCGTCGGAGCCGCTCGGTGAGCCCGCTCGGGCTGTCGCTGACCATTTCGACCGCTGCCACAGTACTGGTGACGCTGGTCGCTGTCCCGTTGGCGTTCGTGCTGGCCCGGGCCCGCTTCGTCGGTAAGAGTGCGGTCGAGACACTCTTGACCCTGCCGCTGGTGTTGCCGCCGACGGTCGTCGGATATTTTCTTGTAACGGCGCTCGGAGCGCGGGGCTGGGTCGGGCGCTGGCTACGCGAGGCCTTCGATTACTCGATCCTATTCCGCATCGAGGGGGCCGTCCTGGCGGCGGCGATCGTCTCGTTTCCGCTGCTCTACCTGCCGGCCAAGGCCGCCTTCGCCAATGTGTCGCGCGAGCTTGAAGACCTGGCCGCGCTGCTCGGCGCGGGCCGCGTGCGCGTGTTCTGGCACGTCAGCCTGCCCATCGCCCGCCGCGGGATCCTCGGCGGCCAGGCGCTCGCCTTCGCCCGCGCGTTGGGTGAGTTCGGCGCCACGGTCATGGTCTTCGGCTGGCAGCCGGGCCGCCTGACGATGCCGATTTCAATCTACTCTGCCTACGAACAGGGAAACGTCGCGCAGGCGCTTCCGACGGCGTTGCTCATGACCGTGATCTGTTTCGTGCTGCTCGGCATCCTTAACCGCGCCATGTCCCGGCGGCCGGCTTGAATTCATGTCGTGACCGACCCGTACTCGGCCCGGCGGCGGCAAGCGGCCAAGCCGGATAGTGGCCGGTGACGACTTCCAGCTCCACACGCTCCTGCCACCTGCCACTCCCGGCCGGCGGGATAGTTGACGCTATCGGGCGAAGCGGTCACATTGCTGGCTTGGCGCGGGCCTGACCACCTGCGGTCGGTCGGGTGGCAGGAGCCACGGGAAAGGTACGAGCTTATGAAAACGAGACGGGCGCGGGGAATCCGCAAGTGGGCGATGGTCGCGATGTGCGCGACGTGCTTCCAGGCCGGCGGCGGGTGCGCCGTCGATGCCCAGAACCTGCTCGGGCAGTTGCTGCTGAGTGTCGGCAGCACGTTCATCACCAGCTACGTGAACGATCTGTTCAACGTCCCGCCGACGACGGGATTCTGACCCGGCGGCCGCGAGGGCCTGGCCGCGGCTGCAGCCAGCCCGTCTCGCCAACCGCGGCGCGCACGGGCGGACCGCGGACGGCCGGCGGCCTCAACCGATGTCTCCACCGATCGAACGCGTCGCGGTCCTCGGCGATGGAGCGATGGGGACGCTGTGCGCGCTGCTGCTCGCCGCGCGGAGTGTGCCCACGTCGCTGTGGGGTCGCTCTCCCGAACGGGTCGAGGCCCTTCGCTCGCGACGCTTCAACGAGCGCTTCCTGCCGGGCCATCGGCTGCCCGAACACGTGAACGTCACATCCGATGCGCAGGCGGCCCTGGGCTGGGCGTCGATGGTGATCGTGGCCGCGCCCTGCCAGCACATCCGCGGCGTGCTCGAGTCCGTTGCGGCGCACGTTCCGCCGGGCGCAGCGCTGGTGAGCGTGGCCAAGGGCATCGAGGTCAGCACACTGATGCGGCCGACGCAGGTCGTGCGCGACGTGCTGGGCGACGTCGCCACGGTGGCGCTGTCGGGGCCGACCATCGCGCCCGAGATTGCCGAGGGCAAGCCGGCGACCGTGGTGGCCGCCAGCGAAGACCTGGCGCTGGCCGAGCTGACGCAGCGCGTCTTCAGCACACCAACGTTTCGCGTCTACACCAACACCGACCTGGTCGGCGTCGAGCTGGCCGGAGCGGTCAAGAACGTGATCGCCATCGCGGCTGGCATCTGCGACGGCATCGACGCCGGCGACAACTGCAAGGCCGCGCTGCTGACGCGCGGCCTGGTGGAGATCACGCGGCTGGGCGTGGCGCTCGGCGCACAGGCCGAGACGTTCCGCGGCCTGGCCGGCGTGGGCGACCTGGTGACGACCTGCTTTTCTCCCATCGGACGCAACCGCACGGCCGGCGAACGCATCGGCCGCGGCATGCGCGTCGATGAGCTGTTGGCCGCCACCGCCTCCGTCATCGAAGGCATTCCGACCACGCAGGCGGTGCTCGAGCTGGCCCGCACGATCGGCGTCGAGATGCCCATCGTCCGCGCGGTCTACGCGGTGCTGTTCGAGCAAACTTCACCAGCGGCAGCGATCGAAGCCCTGATGACGCGGCAGCTCAAGCCGGAGTAGTCGGGCAAAGCGGACTCTGAGAGCCTGAGGAACTGAGAAATCGCGCCAAGTGTGGCATGCCCAAGCGCAGCGCTGGCATGATGGAATACCCTCTTCATGGCCGCGCGACGCTTGGCCATGCCACACCAGATGGCTACGAATCACGAATGCTGATCTAGAACCACTGGATCAGCCGCCTGACCCGAGTGAGCCGCGCGATCAGACAGGGGGCCAGCAGCGGGGCGCAGAGAGCCAGGCCGATCCCGCACAATCGACGCGGGTTCGCCCGTGCCGGCGGTGGCGGTGGATCGACCGATTCTGCGGCGCGGGTGTCGTCGTGTGCTGATGCCGGCCGTGACTCAGCTGGTCCGGCGGCCGGCTCAGCTCCAGAGAGCCGCACGATCGTCACCGTATCGCTGGCCTGATTGCCGGCCGCGTCGAAGGCGGTCAGCGTCAGCCGGTTCTCACCCACGACCAATGCGACGTCGGTCACTTGCCACTGCGTCGTCCCCTGGGCGAGTCCCGAGTCGCCGCTTGACGACGACCAGACCACCTGCACCACGCCCTCATTGTCCGAGGCACTGCCTTGCAGGCTGATGCTGGCTGCTTCGGTTTCGATGCGTTCGGCGCTGCTCGGGCCCGATATGCGAATGAACGGCGCGATGGCCTCGCGATACGTTACGGTGATAACGTCGCTGGCGGTCTGACCGTCCGGCGTCATTGCCGTCACGGTGATGACATTGACGCCCGGGATCAGCCGCAGTCCCGGGCGAGTCCAGACGTTGGCGCCTGAGCACGGGCCTTGGCCGCCGAGCGAATTCTGCCAGACGACGCTAGTCACCGGGCCGGTAGCCGTGCCGCCCAGGTCGATTGACTCTGACGCGGTGGAGTGCGCGGGATCCGTCGTCGGCGCGGTGATCACAATGCCGATGGACTCGACAGGAGTGCTAACCGGCGCCGGCATCAGGCGAGTGATCGCGATCGGGTCGGTGTGCGTATGACCGTCGGAATCTTTCGCCGTGACGGTGATCACATTCTGCCCGTGCTCGAGCGGAACGCCAGCCGCTATCCAGGTCGCCCAGCCGTTGCTCGTGGCTGCTGAACCGCTGCCGCCGCGGGCGTTGGCCCAGGTGACGCTGGCGACGCCGGTCTCATCACTGGCCATGCCGCCCAGCGTTACGGTCGTGGCCGTTGTGAGAAACTGACCAAAGGCGGTCGGCGCCAGGATGCGTACGGTCAGCGTGTTGTCCGGCACGACGCCGCTCTCGGTCCTGAACGACCAGACGTGCCCGGGCACGAGGCCGCAGTCGGCCGTGTGTGTATCGATTTGCCAGAAGTAGTCCCGATCGGGCTGGAGCACGCCCGGCGACCAATGGGTTGACTCGGTCGTCGCCACGACCGGCGGCGGGTGGCTCACGCCGAATCGAACGACGAAGCCCTGTGTGTTGCTGCTGGACCACTGAAGCTGCGTGCTCATTGCAACATCCACGGCGCCGTCGGTCGGTGCAGGGGTTGTCGCGCCGGGCGGCTCAGATTGGCACAGTGTGCGCGTGACGTCGACCGGACCGCCGGGAAACTCGCGCACGTCGCCGCCGGGCCAGCGGACGACGATCTCATCGACGCTGTTCGCCGATCCCAGCCCGAAATGTGCCATCAACTCGTTCTGCGACTTGAAGTTGGTTCCGGCCAAGACTTGCCGCATGTGCCAGGTGCCGGCGGTGCGCACGCGGATCGTCGCGCCGACGGCGAAGCGGTTAGGCGGATCGCCGACCAGCCGTACCTTCAACCAATGCGAGGCGTCGCCCGCGTGGTTGATGTAGAGCCGGATGCGCTGAAAGTCGTTCTGCACGAGCATGTCGAGATCGCCATCGAGGTCGACATCGCCGACCGCCACACCGTACGACTGTTCCGGATCGGCCACGCCCATCGCCGCCGCGACGTCCGCGCACGGCCATTTCCCTTCGTGCCGATAGAGCCGGTTGCTGGCGTCCTGATTGCACACGTACAGGTCCTGGAAGCCGTCGTTGTCAAAGTCGAACAGCACCGCGCCCCATCCCGTGGCATAGGAACCGACGCCCGCCGGCACCGACGACTCGACGAACGAGTATTCACCCATGTTCATGAACAGCGGATTGCCCGGTGGAAAATTGGTGCAATAGAGGTCCTGCAGACCGTTGCGGTCGAAGTCGCCGACCGCTACACCCATCGAGAAAATGCAGGCGCCGGTGTCCGTCAGGTCGGTGATATCCGCGAACGTGCCGCCCAGGTTCTCGAACAAGTAGTTGTGCACGCGGCATAACGGCGGGACGGCCTTGTCGTTGGACAGATACAGATCCGGGTCGCCGTCGTCATCGAAGTCGAAGAAGACCGACTGCCAATTCAAGGACCCATTCTGCACGCCGAGCGCCTCAGCCACGTCGACAAACGTGCCGTCGCCGAGATTGCGGAAGAGGCGGCTGACGCTGGGCGAGATGGGCGGGCCCATGTTCGCGACATACAGGTCGAGCCAGCCGTCGCCGTCGTAATCCGCCCAGGTACACCCGGTCCCGGCGCCGGGATCGCCGACGCCGGCCTGCGTGGTGACATCGGCGAACTTGAACCCGCCGTCGTTCCGCAGAAGGACGTTGGGCGCCAACCAGCGCGCGACGTAGACGTCGAGATCGCCGTCACCATCGTAGTCAGCCGCGACGACGCCGGATGCGGCCGAGAGCGGGGCGATGCCGCTCGTGGGTGAGCGGTCGATGAAGTGGCCGGCGCCGTCGTTCTCATAGACGCCGACGACGTCGGACGGGCTTCCGATCAGCACAATGTCCGGGTCGCCGTCAGCATCGAGATCGGGCAGCGCGAGTCCACGTCCGGCGCTGGAACCATACGGCGTAAAGTAGTTGATCCCGCGGCTGAGCGCCTCTTCCGTGAACGGCGCACCCGGCCCGCCGCGCGTCGCCGATGGGGGGCACAGTCCGAACGAGGCCAACACAAAAGCCGTCGAGCCGCGGCGCAGGCTAAGCGCGCGCGCTGTACTGGACATGGTGGGAACTCCCATGTTGCGCCGCACGCCTTCGCGCGACCGGGCGATCCGAGGGCTCGACCGCGAGTCCCGCTGGGGCGCACGGCAGGTTTTCGCATTCTCCGACGCAGGCGGCCCGGCTAGTCGAAGTGCGGCCGGACCCTTCGTTTCGCAACGCTACGGCCGCCGACGGCCGGGCGCAAGCCACGCGCCGAACGCCAACGGCAAACAGACGGCCACGCCGAGTCCGCAAGCTCCGCGCCGCGGCCTTCGGGCAGCTGAACCCTGGTCTGTTGACGAGTCGCCGCCGTCGTTCGGTCCATCGGGAACGGCGCGCGATTCGTGTGAGCCGGCTTCATCTGATGGCGAAACCGGGGCACCCGATCCGTGGGCCGCCTCCGAACGGGCGATGACCGTGATCGTGTCGCGGGCTTCGTTGCCGGCCTCGTCAAAGGCGCTGACGGTGATGACATTCTCGCCGCTTGCCAGCTCGATGTTTGCCGCGGACCAATTGGTCGTCCCGGCGGCCATGCCGCTGCCGCCAGCCGACGAGGACCAAGTGACGTGACGGACGCCGATGTTGTCGGACGCCGTGCCGCCCAGTGTCACGGCCGGCCCGGCGACCTCGATGCGCTCGTCGTCGGTGGGCTCAACGATTCGAATGAATGGCAAGACGATGTCGAAGTGGGCGACGGCCAGCGTCGCGCTGCCGCTCTGCCCATCGGCGTCGAGCGCGGTTACGGTGATGAGGTTGAGGCCCGGGTGCAGTCCGATGCCGTCCCGCGCCCACGAGGTGGTCCCCTCGCAAAGTCCACCTTCGCCGAGGTCATTCGTCCAACTCACCTCGATGGTCGTCGGCGAGGCCGTGCCGGCGATATCGACCGCCTCGTTGGTCGTGGTCCAGGTTGGCTGGTCGGTCGGGACGGTGAATGCGATCGTCGGCGGATCGGGGGTTTCGTCGGGCACGGTCTGGGTGATCGCAATCTGGTCGGTGGCCGAGTTTCCGTGTGCGTCGGTGGCGGTCACAGTGATCAGGTTCAGGCCTGATTGCAGGGCAATTCCAGCGGCGAACCAGGTGTTCCACCCATTGGTGGTCGTGCAGTCGCCGCTGCCGCCCGCATCGTTCGCCCAGGAGACGCCGGTCACGCCCGTTTCATCATCGGCGGTCCCTGCCAGGTTGACGGTCGTTGCCGAAACGGTAAGGCTGTCGGCAAACGTGGGCACGGTGATCGTGACGTGCAGCGTGTTCGGGGCGGCGTCGCCGGCCATCGTGGCGAAGCTCCAGACCGGCCCATTCACAAGGCCGCAATCGGGCGTAATCGAATCAACCCGCCAGTAGTACGTTCGCACCGGTTGCAGCGCACCGGGCGACCAGGTCGTGCCCGTTACGGTGGCGGCCAATGGCGGCGGCGATGCGGCTCCGAAGTACACTTGGTACTCGCTGGCGGCGCCTTGCCAGATCAGCCCGGTGTCGAGCGGCACGTCAGCCGAGGCATTGGCGGGCAACGGCGACTGTGCGGCCGACGGAGGATTCTCACAAACGATCAGCGTCTGGTTCGTCGGCACGCCGTTGATGGTCGATTCAGCGCCACCCGGCCAGAGCACGCGGACTTCACTGATCGTCTGCGTCGAGCCGACGCCGAAGTGACGCACCAGCTCGCTTTGACTCTTGTAGCTCTCGCCGGCCACGACTGCCTGTTGCTGTTCCCCGAGCGAGTCGGTGGCGAAGATCGTCGCTCCGATCGCATGCTGGTTCAAGCCCGCTCCCTTCAGCCGCACCTTGAGCCAGCGGTTCGAAGGCTCGGCTTCCGCATGGTTGATGTAGAGCTGGGCCGGAGCGGATGGGGCGACCACGATCATGTCGACGTCGCCATCGTCATCAACGTCGGCCACGGCCGAGCCATATGATCCGGAGTTCATCACCAGGCCTATCGACGCGGTTACGTTCTGGCACGGGGGCGTTCCGTCGCACTCGAAGAAGCCGGGGGCGTGGGAGCCTTGCGGTCCGAGCGGCGTGTTGCAGACGTGTACGTCAAGCCAGCCGTCGTTGTCGACGTCGAGGAACAGCACGCCCCAACTGACGCTGTTCATCGTGATCCCCCACGTCAGCCCCTGCTCGGAGAACGTGTGGTTCCCGGTGTTGAGAAACAGCTTGTTCGGGTCGATGTTCGATACGTAGAAGTCGGTCCAGCCATTGCGGTCGAAGTCGCCGTAGGCAATGCCCATCGAAAACATGTTGACGTTCATGCCGGCCGATGCGGGCAGGGCCTCGAACGTGCCGTCACCATTGTTGCGCCACAGGCGGTTGCCCGGGTTGGGCGGATTGCCGATGCCGCCGCGGTCGTTGACCAGGTACAGGTCGACGTCGCCGTCGAGGTCGTAGTCGATGAACGAGGCCTGGAATGCGAAGCCGCCGGGATCGTTGACGCCAAGGGCGACGGCCACCTCCTCGAACGTGCCGTCGCCAAGGTTGTGGTACAACCGGTTGTTGATCGGCGAGCCATTCCAAGAGTAGTTGCCGACGTAAAGGTCGAGCAGATCGTCGCCATCGTAGTCGCCCCAGGTGGATCCCGTCGCCGACCCGCCCGGAACGATGCCGGCCGCCGCGGCCACGTTCACAAACTGGAAATTGCCCTCGTTTCGCACGAGCAGATGCGGGAGCGACAGGCTGGACGGGTAGACGATCTGCGGGATGAAAAGGTCGGGATCGCCGTCGCCGTCGAAGTCCCCGGCCGAGATCGAGCTGGCTTTGACCAGCGTGGGGATGCCCGTATTCAGCCGTTCGGCGAAGTGACCGGTACCGTCATTCTCGAAAACACCGACCACGCCGTCGCTGCGGCCCACCAGCACCAGGTCGGGATCGCCGTCGCCGTCAAGGTCGCTGAAGCACGCGCCATGGCTCCCGCCCGCCATGCCCACGATGCTGGAGGCCAGGAACTGCGCGGTGTAATTGACACCGCGCTGTGCGGCCTCTTCGGTGAAGGGCTGAATTGCAAAGGAGTCGGCGACGGAGACCGCCAGTCCGACGCAACAACACAGCGCCGCACGACCGATGCACGCAACCACGCGCTTGTCCTCCTCCGTCGTTCGACCGCTATTCGACGGGTCGCAGTTGTTCAACCGCAAGCCGAGCGGCGAAATCTCGCCCATGTTCGACCCCCGGCGCGCAACCGCGCCCCGGCAGCTCGATTCGACGAGTTCATCATACCGGAAAGCGCCCACTTCCGGCAAGGTCGGCATTGACCGGGAGTCCGTTACGGTTTCGCAAAAAGGGGGGTGGCATGGCGTCCGCATTCCGGCGCGCCGGGACGGCGCGGCCATGCCACCCTCAAAGATGGGCCACCTGATTCAGGTTGCACCCGTCCTGCACCCGCGGCAGGCCGTCTGGTTGATCGATTGACCCGGCCCCCCTACGATAGGGGAGGTCGGCGGGTGGCCATTTGGACCGCCGCCGACCGAATCTGGAAGCGGCACGGTGCCAGACAACGATCCCGCGTCACGTTACGGCGATCTGGTTGTGGTCGTAGTGCTGCTGGTCGCCGCCGTGATCGGGCTGGGTGTCGTACTGGCACTCGTGCGACGGTGGATGCGAAGAACGCGCGACGACTCGGCCCACGGGCCGGCATCGGTCTGGACGCTTCAGGACCTGCGTGAGCTGCGCGACTCCGGAGAGATCAGCGTACCCGAGTATGAGCGACTGCGGGCGGCGATTCTGGGACAAGCGAGCGATGGCGCCTCCCGGCCGTCGCGGCCCGAGGCGGCCGGGCCGAAGGCGAAGTCCGATTCAAACGGTTTCCTGACCGCCTTCGGCAAATCAGACGATAACGACGAGTAGCGGTCGTGCATGACGCGGCGTGCACGGCCCTGGCGACACGATAGCCCCTGGGGACGAACCTGAATGTCGAACGGACGGTCAGGCAACAGCGGTGGCGGTCGAGACCGGCGAGCGGGCGTGTGCAGCTTCTGCGGAAAGGGCCAGCGCGACGCGGGGCCGATGGTCGAAGGGCCCAAGGACGTCTACATCTGCAAGTCCTGCGTCGAGTTGTGCCACAATATCATTCGGCAGGAGATGAAGAAGGCCAGCTCGGCCCGCGCCGTCGTGGGCGAGATCCCCACGCCGCGCCAGATCAAGGACTTTCTCGACCAGTACGTCATCGGGCAGGACGCGGCCAAGAAGTCGCTTTCGGTCGCCGTCCACAACCACTACAAGCGGCTCTCCCATTACGACGCCGCCGGCAAGGAAGACGTCGAGCTCGACAAGTCGAACGTGCTGCTGGTCGGGCCGACCGGTTCGGGCAAGACGCTGCTGGCGCGGACGCTGTCGCGCATCCTGAACGTGCCCTTCGCCATCGGCGACGCCACCACGCTGACCGAGGCGGGCTACGTCGGCGAGGACGTCGAGAACATTCTGCTCCGCCTGTTGCAGAACGCCGAGTATGACCTCGAGCTGGCCCAACGTGGCATCGTGTACATCGACGAGATCGACAAGATCGGCCGCACAACGCAGAACGTCAGCATCACGCGCGACGTCTCCGGCGAGGGCGTGCAGCAGGCGCTGCTCAAGATGCTCGAGGGCACGGTCTCGAACATTCCGCCCCAGGGCGGGCGCAAGCATCCCGAGCAACAGTACATCCAGATGGACACGACCAACATCCTGTTCATCTGCGGGGGAACGTTTGTCGGCCTGGAAGACATCATCCGACGCCGCGTCGGCAAGAGCGCTATCGGCTTCGCCAACGAGGCCCGCCCGCGCGGCAACGACAGCGCCGAAACGGGGGAGATTCTGGCGCAAGTCACGCCCGAGGACTTGATCGCGTTCGGCATGATCCCGGAACTGGTCGGCCGGCTGCCGGTGATCTCTCCGCTCGCCCCGTTAACACTCGACGCCCTCGTATCGATCCTGACCGAGCCGAAGAACGCGCTGGTCAAGCAGTATCAGAAGTTCTTCGAGTTCGAGGGCTGCGCGATCGAGTTTACCGATGGCGCCTTACGCCTCATCGCGGAAAAAGCCATGGAGCGCGACACCGGCGCTCGCGCGCTGCGGGCCGTGGTCGAAGAGGTGATGCTCGACGCCATGTACGAGCTGCCCGAGCGGCGCGACTCGGGCGACTGGGTGGTTACGGAAGCCGTCGTCCGCGGCGAAGAGTCGCTGTTCGCCACGCCGCACGTCGCCCCGCGCCGCCGCCGCGAATCGGCGTAGCCAGCCCTGACGTTGCGCGCGATTGCGCCATTCGGGTGGCATGGGCAAGCGATCGTCGTCCTGGCGCGCTCCCGGCGCGGCAGGACGACGATCGCTTGCCCGTGTTTTGCCGCGGAGTGTCGCAGTTCTCCACGGGCAAGCAAACGGCCGCTTGCCCATGCCACCCGCTTGGTCGGCGACGAGTCGCACATCGTGAATCAGGTCGGGACCGGAATCCTGTCCAGCGTTTCGCGGACAATCGTCTCGACGCCGGCCACCTGACCGTTCTGAAGGTACGACTTGCTCACAATTCGGTGCACGCACACGGGCAGGACCAGCGACTTGATGTCGTCGGGAATGACGTAGTCGCGGCCTTCGAGCAAGGCCAGCGACTGGGCGGCGCGGATGAGCGAGAGCGTGCCGCGCGGGCTGACGCCCACCTCGAACAGATCGTGTTGGCGCGTGGCGTCGACGATGTCGAGCGCGTAGTTCGTCAGCTCGTCGTCGACGCGCACCGTCGAGGCCAGCTTCTGCAAACCGACCACGTCTTCGCGACGCGCCACCGGCCGGAGCGAGTCGATCGCCCCGCGGTCGGGCTGCTCGCGCAGGATGCGGCGCTCATACTCGCGGGACGGATAACCCACCCGCAGCCGCAGCGTGAACCGGTCGAGCTGGTTCTCGGGCAGAAAGTAGGTCCCTTCGAACTCGTGCGGGTTCTGCGTGGCGATGACGATGAACGGCTCGTCCAGCTTGATGGTCCGGCCGTCGATGCTGACCTGGGCTTCGCTCATCGCCTCGAGTAGCGCCGACTGGGTCCGCGGAGTGGTGCGGTTGATCTCATCGGCCAGCACCACGTTGGCAAAGATCGGCCCGCGCTGAAACTCGAACACCCCGCTCTTTTCGTTGAAGACCGTCACCCCCAGGATGTCCGACGGCAGCAAGTCAGGCGTGAGCTGCACGCGCGCGAACGTGCAGTCGATGCTCTTGGCGATCGCCCGGGCCAGGATGGTCTTGCCCACGCCGGGCACATCCTCGATCAGCACGTGGCCGCGGCTGAGCAGGCCCACCAGCAGGTGAGCCACCACGTCGCCTTTGCCCAGGAAGACGCGCTCGATGTTGGAGCGCAACTCAGCCAGCACCGCGCTGGCCTGATCGATGGTCAGTGCTGGCTCGATTTCGCGAATTGGGTCAGCAATCTCAGCCCGCTGCAGATTCATGCCGGGCGGATTATACGAGATGGAGCGCGAGGGCGGTAGGAGCGGTCGCTGGAAACCGTGGCCGTGGATCGTATACTTGGTTGCCGGCGGCGATTTTGGCTGGTCCAAGCAGCGCAGCGCGGGCGATAACTCGGAACGGCGGATGTACGCTGCCTTGATGCGGATGGGACGCCGCGTCAGCCAGGCTGAAACGGATTTCGGAGCCAGGCACTCGTGCAATCTTTGATGTGTAAGTGTAGCGCAAGTTTTGTCGTCGGCTTGGCCGGGCTGGCCCTTGGATCGGGCTGCATCGTCGCCCAAGCGCCCGGCAAGGGGCGGGTGCTCCACCAGAAGGAGCCGAAGACCGGTGCGGGCTACTGGGTCTATCTTCCGGAAGGATATTCAGACCCGGCCAGTCACGCGGCCGCCGGAAGCCCACCCCGGAAGTGGCCACTGGTGGTGTCGTTTCACGGGATGAAACCGTGGGACAGCTCGAACGCGCAGATCCGAGAATGGCAGCAAGAGGCCGACCGCTACGGCTTCGTGGTGGCCGCGCCGGACCTGCGCTCCTCCGACAGTTTCGGCGAATACCCGATGCAGCGGGTCACGCCCGCGCTGAAGCGCGACGAAGAGGCCGCCATCAACATGCTCGATGAGCTGGCCCGCACCACCGACATCGATCCGAACCATGTTCTGTCGACGAGTTGGTCGATGGGGGGCTACATCGCGCACTACATGGCCAACCGGCACCCCGATCGCTTCAGTTGCGTGGCGGTTCGTCAGTCGAATTTCTCGGCCGACCTTCTCGATCCGTCGAAGGTCCCGCAGTATCGAGACCACAAGATCGCGATCTACTGGGCGCAGAAGGATTTCGAGGCTTGCAAGCGCGAATCGCAGGAAGGCGCCCGTTGGTACTTCAACCACGGGTTCGACGTGACGTTCGCCGAGATTGCCGAGATGGCTCACGAGCGCACGCCGTCCACGGCGGCCGCGTTCTTCGCCAAGACCTGCGGCGCCAGCCCCAAGACACCGCCGGTCGAGCTGGCCCGAATGCAGGTTCGCGAAGTGCCGATCGGCAACGAGCATAGGCCAAGCCCGCCGGTGACGACGGCCACGGTTCTTGCGCCGCCGCCGTTGGCCGGCACGTCACAGGCCCCATTCAGCACGGCGCCGCCCGTAACGCGTCCGGCGGGTCCGTCGCCGCTGGCGCGGGGCGGTTCGCCATTGGCCCGTTCGCCTGGCGCCGAGCCGCGTGGATCGGACCGGTCCAACGCGGGGCACGTGATGTTCCAGCCGCGCAGCTCGCCGGCGGCCACCGGCGCCAGCGTTCAACCTTCTGGACCGCCACCTCAGGCGGTGGCCATCAACACAAAACCCGTGCCGGCCCCGTCGAGTGGCAAGCCCGCGACCGCACGCCCACGACCAACGGTGACGACTCGGGTGGGGTCTGATCCGCCGGTGAGCGTCCGCGTCAATACGGCCATCGGCCCTAGTCCGCTGCTGGTGAGTTTCAGCGCCGAGTTGCCCGAGGCCCTGCGGAAGGACGCTCAGTACCTTTGGACCGACAACGGCGAGCCCATCGCCAGCGGCCGGGCAGCCATCGGCCAAAAGTACCTGACGACTTCCGGCGACCACCGCATCGAGGTCCAAGTTACCACAGCCGATGGCCGCGAAATGCGCGCCGGCCAGACCGTGACCGTCCTGGGCCGGGTCGATACGCGCCCGCGCTGAGTTTCCGCGAAGCCACTGGCACGGGACGGCCCGGCGACTATACTCCTGTCCATGCAGCTCGCCGATTCGCGCCGGCCGAGGATTCCCGTTGCACTTGACCGTCCGCGCCGGGTGTGGCGGGCGGGTCGTCGTCGCGCCGGCCGGTCGATCGCACATTCTGCGTGGGCGCTGGCGCCGCTCGTGGTTGCCGCGTGCACCGCTCCGGCCGACAAGACTGCATTCCGCTGGCGTTTCTGGGAGAAACAGCCGGCGGAGATGACACCCGAGCAGGTGATCGACCAGCAGTTCGAGTTGATGCGCGACCCGAGCCGCCTCGCCCCGGACACACGACAGGACGCGGCGCTCGGGATGAACGCCCGATCCAACGACGAGCGGGTGGCGTATCAGCAGAAGCTGGCGGGCAAGGTCCGCGGCCAGTCAGACGATCAAGTCGCGGATGCACATCGCGCCGCGCGCGACGCGCAGAAGGCGCGCGAGCGACTCGAGCGCGAGCAGCCATCGGCGGGCGCGGGGGTCGGCGGCGAGCGGCGGCCGGCGGATCCTTGAGGGCGCGGGGCCGCCGACGGGCGGCCAGGCGAGTCGAATCGATTCTGAGGCTCCGATTTGGAGGATTGAAATGCAGAGTCTCATCCAGTTTTCGGTGTTTCTGGTCAACAAGCCCGGCGTGCTGAGCCAAGTGTGTACCGAGCTGGCCAAGGCCAAAGTCAACATCACGGCCATGGCCATGATGGACTCGATGGAGCACGGCGTGCTTCGCCTGATTACCGACGCGCCCGACCGGACGCGGCTGGTGCTGCGGAAGCTCAACATTCCTACGACCGAGACCGACGTGCTTTCGGTCGACATGCCCAATCGTCCGGGCGCGGTGGCCGACATCTGCGAGCGGCTCAGCCAGGGCCACGTACACATCAGCTACGTCTACTGTACTACCGGCGAAAAGGGCGGCCGCACGATGGGCATCTTCAAGACTTCCGACATGAAGAAGGCGCAGAAGTTGATCGAAGAGCACCGCAACGAGCGCCGCGACATGAAGATCAAGCTCCGCCGCCCGCAAGCCGCCCGCATGGCCGGCGGCATGCGGCGATAGCAGCAGACCGTTGCGCCGTGCGACTTGGCCGGCACACGAGAATCTGGCGGCTCGATCGTGGCGTTCTTACGCCGCTGGCGGACGAGCGGGCACGCGCCTGCGAGTCGAGCAGCATCGCACGACTCGGTGAGCGCACCTGTTGCCGCCACCGGCCGTCACCTACATTGCATGTCACGTGATCGGTGTTCCGCCATCGGAGGCTTGGCCTGGTGCCGTGCTGAGACGGTGGGTTCGTATTGCGCTGCGTCACGTTCGTCAGCAGGGCGCGCTGACTGAGCGCCGAAGCCGGCGTTGGCCGGGTCGGCCCGGCCACCATCGCTCGATGCTCGCGACAGCGCCGGACCCAAACGCCGGCCTATATTCTCTGCTCAGGACTCAGGACTCAAGACGTTGCCGTGGGCCATGCTCGATGCTCGCACTCTACGGCGGCCAGCTCGACCGCGCGCCGGCCCCGATTCACGGGCCGGTCAGCGTGAAATGCAGGTCGAAGAAGTCGATCAGGTCGATGTCGCCGTCTCCGTCGGCGTCGAGCGGGCCGCAGCCGGACGGGAGCGCCAGGTTGCCCGGGCCGCGGAAGCAGTTGAAGAAGGCCGCGGCGTCGCGCAGGTCGACGTCGCTGTCGGCATCGGCGTCGCCAAACACGGCCGCATCGACGCGCAGTACGCGGAAGCCGAGCTGGTCGTTGGCCGTGGCCTGCGGCGTCGAGCAGCGGCGCGTGGTAGTCATGAAGCAGGTCTGCGGCTCGAAGTTGGCCCACGAGCCGCCGCGGATCGAGCGCGACGAGCTGGTCGAGTAGCGGTCCTGCATCCACTCCCACACGTTGCCGGACAGGTCGTAGAGGCCGAAGCCGTTGTTCGTGTCGGCCGTGACGAACGCGCCGCCGTGGTCGCTGCCGTCGTAGTAGCCGGCCGGCGTGGGGCCGTTGTCGAACGGGTCACCGCTGCCCGAGTAGTTGGCGTCGGCGCCGCCGTAGGTGTTACGGCCGAAACCGTAGAGCGTGTTGGCTGCCAGGCCGGAGTTCCACGCCGCCGCCTTGTACCACTCGTTGTAGCCGTCGGCCGAGTCATTCGCCGGGGCCGCGTTGTTCGCCCCATCGTCCATCGGCAGTCGATAGCCGCGGTAGGTCTCGACCAGCGCCTGCCGCTCGGCGTCGTTCAAGTCGCGCATCGCCCACGCGGCCGACGTGATTGTCTTGGGCCGCCAGTTGTTGAGGTTCGCGCTGGTGCCTTCCGAATAACACTGTTCGCCCACGGCCAGCCCCTGATCGATCGTCAGCCAGTTGCAGAACTTGACCGCCCCGAACCAGCTCACGCCGGTCACCGGGAAGCCGTCGTAGCCCGACTCGACCCGATACGCGCCGTTCGTGAACGTGATCTGGCTGGTCGGCGAGTTGAACACGATGAAGCCGACGATGTCCGGTCCGCTGGCCCCATCCTGGGCGCTGTGAATGTAGACCTTGCCGACGCCCGTGGCGTGATACAGATAGGCGCCGCGCGGACTGGTCGGGTTGGCCAGGGCATCGTTGAGGAACTCGGCGAACTGCGCGTTGGTCACTTCGAGCCGGCCGATCTTGAAAGCATACGCCGGCCCAAACGGCTGTGCGGCGCTAGACGCGACGGGCAGCACGTCCGGATCGAACGGATCGCTGATCGCCAGCGATACGATCCGCTGCGTGTCACCAATGCCGCTGGTCAGGTTCTTGAACTCGACGACGGCCATGTACACGCCGGCCGGCAGCAGGTCGGTCTGCGTCCGGTCGGTCGACACGGTCACCATCGCAGTTGCCTGCGGCTCGAGCGTCCCGCCGCTCGCCGTGCCGCCGTCGATCTGAATCCACGTTGGTCCACCGTTGGCGACGCGCGCTTCCCAGGTGATCGGGACCGTCTCAATGTTCTGAATGGTGTACACCGTCTCGGATGGAACCAGCCCCGAGCCGGTCCGCCCGACCGCGTCGATGCCGACGAACGGCTGCACCGAGATCGCCTCGCCAATCGTCAGCGTGACATTGCGCGTGGTCGTCTGCCCCGAGTTCTGATTGGTGAACGTCAGCGTGGCCTCATATAGGCCGTCGGCAGTCGGCGCCATGGCCACGTCGATCGCGGCGACCACGTTGACGACCCCGAGCGGGAGCAGCGTGCCGCCCACCATTGGCTGGCCATCGAGCGTCAGCCAGCTCGCGTCGCTGGCGGCAGTCCATTCGACCGGAACACTGGTCAGCGAGTTGGTCAGCGTGTACGTCTGCGCCGGCGGCTGAAACGGCCCGCCCGACGGTCCCGTGACGATCAGGTCGCCCGGTGGCGAAACCGCCAACCCGTCCGACACGTGCAGCGTGACCTGTGCCTCGATCGATCCCCAGTTCGCGTCGGCGATGGTAACCGTGGCCTCATGGTCACCAGCCGGCAGCGACACGGCCGCTGCGTTGATCGAAATCGCGATCGTCGTCGAACCGGGCGGGTTGAGGCTGTCGACGACCGATGCCCCTCCATTCAGCGACACCCAGGGCTGGTCGGCGCTGACCGAATACGGCAAGTCGGCCACACTCAACCCCTCCGCGGCCGTAAGCACCAACTCCGCTGGCCCGCTGGGCATGAACGGCCCCTGCACCACCCCGGCGAACTCGATCAGCCCCGGCGCGACCGTCACCGGCGGCTGCACCGTCAGTTCCACGGTGCGAATGGTCTCGGCGCCGTTGGTCAGGTTCCGGAACGTGAGTATCGCTATCCGCGGCGCCGGCTCGCCGGTCCGCTCGTCGAACATGACCGGCAGCGTTTCGGCCACGGCGCTCATCAGCACATCGATCTCGACGCTTTGACCCGCCGCCAGATTCCCATTCGCGACGTCGCCATCGATCGTCACCCACAAGTCGTTCCACGTCACCTCCCACTGGATCGCCGCGCTCGACACGTTGCTGACCGTGAAGCTCACCGACTCGGGAGAGAACGGTCCGCCATACACGCCGCTGAACGAGACATCAGCCGCCGGTTCGACGAGCAGAGCATCGCTGATCGTCAGCGACACCTGCCGCGTTGCCGTGGCTCCGGTGGTCAAGTCAGAGAACGCGATGACACCAACGTATGGATCGTTCTCCGGAGTTGTCAGATTCGCATCCGGAGGGAGCGCGTCGGCCGCAGGCCCAAAGCCGACGACGAGCTGGGTCGGCATGTCGGGTCGCAGCAATCCAGCCACGCTGGCCGCTCCATTGAGCGTCAACCAGTCAACGTTAACCGACGCGCTCCAGGCATGCGCCGCACCCTCGAGCGAAGAGAGCTGATACGTCAGGTTCATCGGGTTGTAACTGCCGCCCACCGACGTAGCGCTCGCGTCGCCCGGTGTGACGGCCAACGGCGCCAGGCACTGGGCCGACTGGGCGACCCGAAAACCGGTGAACCGCCACGTGCTGTCCGGCGGATACGATGTGCGGACCAGGTTCGTCAGCGCCGCCGGCGGCACGCTCCAATGCCCGCCGCGGGCGGCCCGCGTCGCACTGCTCGATCCGAAGTTCTGCGTCCACTCATCGACGTTGCCGGCCAAGTCAAACACGCCGAAGTCGTTGGCGTTCGCCGCGGTGACGAAACCGTTGTTCACCGCGCCGTTGTAGAACCCGACTGGCGTCTCGCCGTGCAGCGGGCTCTCGAACGGATCGTTGCTGCCGAAGTAGTTGGCGTCGGCCGGCGTGATGGTGTTGCGGCCAAAGCCGTACAGCGTGTTGGCCCCGCTGGCCTGGTTCCAGGCGGCAGCCTTGTACCACTCGTTGAACGGCGCGGCACCGGCCGCACCGCCGTCGGCCGGGAGACGATAGCCGGGCACAAGCTGGATCGGTGTCGGCTCGATTCCGAGGTCACACGCCGCGCCGCTGGCAGCCGTGAGGTTGGCCGTCCAGTCGGCAGGCGACGGCCCCTCGTGATAGGCGCGCCTGTCCGTGCTCATTCCCTGTACGAGCGTCATCCAGTTGCAGAACTTGAGTGCTCCGAACCAGCTCACGCCCACCACCGGCTTGTTCGCGGCGCCGGCGGCGACGACATAACGCGTGCCGTCGAAGCTGATGGCCTCGCCGTCGGTCGGATCGAACATGAGCGGGCCGGCCGCGTTGCTCAGATGCACGAAGCCAGCCGGCAAGTCGAAAAACATGAACGCGCCCAGCGGATCGTCGCCATGAATCCGGGCGCTGTTCAGAAACGTGACAAACTCGGCGTTGGTGACCTCGAACTGGCCGATGCGGAAAGGATGTGCCGGCCCGCCCGGCTGGGCGGCCGTCGGCGCGACGATCGACATCGGCAAATCGAACTCACCGCCGGTCACGTTGACATCGACATGCCGCGTGGTCGAATTCTGCGTGAACGGATCGGTGAACTTCACCATGCCCGTGTGCATGCCGGCCGTGAGCAGATCGACGCTGGCGTTGAGTGCCACGACGATGGCCGCCATGCCGCCCGGCACGATGATCACGCCATCCGCGCAAGGCGGACCGCTCAGCGAGCCGCTGCACGGCTGGCCGTTGACACTCAGCCACGCGACATCCGTGTGCACCTGCCAATCGAACTCACCCGCGCCGGGGTTCGTCAGCGTGTAGATCATCTGCGTCGGCGCAAACGGACCGCCCTCCGGACCGCTGGCCATCAGGTCGCTGGCCGGGGCGACCAGCAGGCCGTCGATGTCGAGCGTGACGCTTCGCGCCGCCAGCGCAACGCCTGGCTCATTGACCAGCCGAAGCGTCACGGTGGCCGAATGCTCTGCCTCGCTCAGCGCATTGGCATTCGCGTTGACCGACACGCTGACGCTGACCACTCCCGAGGCGGCAAGCGAGCCGCTCGACGGCGCGACACTCACCCAGGCCTGATCCGCAACGGCCTCCCATTCGATCGGACCGGTCGGAACAGCGCTGCTGATGGTGTAGTTCTCACTGGCCGGCGAAAACGGTCCGCCCACAACGCCGGAGAACTCGGCGCCCGACGCCGGCGCAACACTCAACGGGTTGTTCAACGTCAACGTGACTGAGCGATCGAACTCGCTGCCCGTGGCGACATCGACGAACGTCACGGTAGCCACGTGGGTGCCTGGCGCAAGCCCCGATGCTTCGACGCCGACCGTCACCATGACGGAACCCTCGGCGGGAGCCGCTCCCGAATTGACATCGAGCGTCACCCACGCCTGATCCGCTGACACGCTGAACGGAATCATTGCCGCGGCGACATTGCTGATTGCGTACGTCGCCGTTGCCGGCTCGGGTGTTTGCCCCACGAACGCCGTCGCCGCCAATCCCGAGGTCGGCGCAACGTCCAGCGGCTCGCTGAGCGTCAAAACCATCTGTCGTTCGATGATGACCGGCACATCCGGCGCCGTGGTGTCTGTGATGCTGAGCGTCGCGACGTTGTCACCGACCTGCACAAGCTCCGGCTCCGACAGGATCGCGGCTGCATCGACAGACAGCTCAATCTCAAACTGTTCCCCCGGACCAATGACGCCAGTCGCCGGCAGCGGCGTTCCAGACGCGTCGGTCACCACAACCGTAGCCCACGCGGCATCCACCGAAACGATGTACGCAGCGCTGGAGCCGCCAACGTTCGTGACCGCGTACGAACCCGGCCCGCCGGAATACGGACCGCCGAATGGACCCTCGACATCGACGGGCGCCTCCGGCAGAACAAGCAGCGAAGTCGGCACCGATTGCACGACGCGCAGCCCGACGGTCGACGCCGTCATGCCTGGCATGAGCTGGGCGCGTTGCAGGCAGCGCAGCGACGTCGTGCTGCTGGCCCACGAGCCGCCCCGAATCGCGCGCAGGCTCGGCCCGCTGAACTGGTCCTGCATCCACTCCCAGGCATTGCCGGAGGCGTCGTAGAGTTCGTAGCGGTTGTCGGTATCTGTCGTCTGGAACGTTGGTGCGCCGGGGACGACATCCTGCAGCGTGCCGTCGTAATAACCCTCCGGCGTCGTGCCGCCGATCGTGCAATCGGTCGCCGACTCGAACTCGTCCGCGCTGCAGCGGTAATTCGCATCGGACCCATCAATCATGTCCGGTCCGCTGATCGGCTCGCGACCGAAGCCGTACTTCACATTCCCATCCGAATCGGCGTCGGCGTGCCCCGGATTGAACGCCGCGGCCTTGTACCACTCGTTGTACGGGCTGGGCGGGCCGGCCCCGTCGTCCATCGGCAGCCGATAGCCGCGCTTGGCCAGCAGCGCGGTCCGCTCGGCCGCGTTCAGGTCGCGAACGGCCCAATCGGCCGCGCTGATCGTCACCGGCCGCCACTGGCCGAGTTGGCTGGCCGTCGCCTCTACGTAGCAGCGCTCAGAGATCGAGAATCCGCTCCACAGCGAGAGCCAGTTGCAATACTTCAGTGCTCCGTACCAACTGACGCCCACGACCGGGTGGGCTTCGAAGCCCGGCGCGACAACGTACGCCTGACCATCAAACGTAATCCGCCCGCTGGCAGCCGCATCGAACGCCAGCGTCACCAGTGGCGCCGAACCGGATTCGCCGTTGACCGAGTTGTTGATGTAGACGCTGCCGGTCGATACTTGGTGGTAGAGATACTGGCCGCGCTCGTCGTTGGGATGGGCCAGGGCGTCGTTGAGGAACAGTGCGAACTGAGCATTCGTGACTTCGGTCACGCCTATGCGAAAGTCATAGGATGGACCGCCCGGCTGAACGTCGCCAGCCGGAACGAAGGCAAACTCCATGGGACCGGCCTGTCCCGCGGACACACGCGCGACAACGACCAGTACGATGGTGGCGAGTGTAGTTTTCGTCGGCATGACACCGTGGCATGGGCATCCTGCCCATGAACTATGGCACGGGCATCTTGCCCGTGAATCGTCCCACGGCCTTCCAGGCCGTGGCCCAAGGGGCAACCTGCGACGACTTGGTCGATATCGGAAGAACCATCGCCGCGGCTTGATGCTGAGCTGAGCTAAGACCAATCGAGCCGCCTGCGAAGCCGAAACATTGGTTGACCAAGGCTGATATGCAATGGCATCTGTTGCATGAGCCGGAATCGGGTGACATGGTCAAGCGGCTGTTTGCTTGCCCGTGCCGAAGATGCGCGAACTCTCGGCAGCCACGGGCAAGCGATCGTCGCCAAAGGCCGCGACGATCGCTTGCCCATGCCACCCGTGTGTTTTGGCTTCGCACGACTTTGGCCGCAGTAAGGAGCAGCTAATGCTGTCGAATCTGGTTCACGTCACGCATGAAGCCATTCACCAAATCGGCGGCATCGGCACCGTCCTGCGCGGCCTGATCACCGCTGACGCTTACCGCGAAGCCGTCCCGCGGACCGTGCTGGTCGGCACGTTGTTCTATGACGGCGACGAAGTCGACCGCGCGCTGGGCGATGACGGCGAAGTGCTCTACAGCGCCCGCGGCCATCGCGTGAGCCGCCCACTGGCCGAAGCACTGCACCACATCCGCGAGCTCTACCACGTCAACATTGTGTACGGTCGGCGCTCGTTCGAGCCCGATGCCCAGGACGGTGTGCACGCCGACGGCGTGGCCTGGGCCGAAGTCGTCCTGATCGATGTGCGGCACATGCACGCGCACACGGTCAACGCCTTCAAGGCCCGGCTGTGGGAGCGGTTCGGTCTCGACTCGCGCTCGCACGAGCACGTCTGGGGCTACGAAGAATGGCTGCGGCTGGGCGAGCCGGCCATCGCTGTCCTGCGGGCCATCGGCTGCCTCGACGGCCCCGACCCGTGCGTCGTGCTGGCCCACGAGTTCATGGGCATGCCCACCGCGCTGGCCGCTGCCCTGCACGAGCCCAAGCGCACCCGCACGGCCTTCTACGCCCACGAAGTCGCCCCGGTCCGCAAGATCGTCGAAGAGCACCCCGGCCACGACGCCATGTTTTACAACGTTCTCACGCGGGCCTTGGCACGCGGCCATTACATCGAAGACCTGTTCGGCCCGCAGGACGGTTACTTCAAGTACCCGCTGGTCAAGGCCGCCCGCCATTGCGACGCCGTTTTCGCCGTAGGCGACTTCATTCGCGACGAAATGCGCTTCCTCGGCCCCGAGTTCGCCGATGCCAACATCGAGCTGACGTACAACGGCATTCCGGCCCCCCAGATTTCCGTCGAGCGCAACCATGCCAGCAAGCTGCTGTTGCAGCGCTACGCCGAGACGCTGCTCGGCTACCGGCCCGACTACGTCTTCACGCGTGTGTCGCGCATGAGCCGCAGCAAGGGTATGTGGCGCGACATTCTCGTGCTCGACGAGCTCGAGCGGCGCTTCCGCGAGTCGGGTCGCACGGCCGTGATGTTCTTCCTGTCGTGCGAGGTGCCGCGCCGCCCGAACGAAGACTGCTGGGCCATGGAGCGCGAGTACGGCTGGCCGCTGGCCCACCGCGAAGGCGGCCGCGATCTGAGCGGGGGTGAGGCCGAGTTCTACGTCGGCGTGCAGGCCTTCAACGCCCGCTCGCGGAACATCAAGATCATCTACGTCAATCAGTTCGGCTGGTCGCGCGAGACGTGCGGCGCCAACATGTCCGAAGAGATGGAGTTCTGGGACATCCGCCGCGGCAGCGACGTCGAGTTCGGCCAGAGCGTCTACGAGCCGTTCGGCATCGCCCAGCTTGAGGCCCTCTCGTTCGGCAGCATTTGTGTATTCAGCAATGTGTGCGGCTCGGCCGGCTTCGTCCGCCGCGTGCTCGGCAGCCGCCAGGTGCCTAACGTGATCATCGCCGACTACACCCGCATGGCCAATAACAAATCCGATACCGAAGTCCTCAACATGCCGCCCGAGCAGCGCCGCATCATCGAGCGGGCCGTCGTGGCCGACGTAGCCCGCCAGATCATCGAGGATTTGCCGCAATCGCCCGCTGACGAGGACCGGCTACTGCGCACCGGCCACGCGCTGGCCCAGCAGATGAGCTGGGAAGCCGTCGTCCGCGATTACGTATTGCCCGCCATCGGCCGAATCGTCAGCCCGCGCAGCATCTCGACCCGCGCCGGAACCGGACGGAGCACGACCTCGTACGCCATGGCGAGTGCGTGACCGGCGCGATTCGTTGACCGACAGCCGCGAACCTCCGCGGCTGCCTGTCCCCTCCGGCGAGTCGTCACGCCTGGCTCGAAATCCGGTCTTCCTCCGTTGTTGAATCGTCTGCGCTGCGACACTGGCGAGCCGCCTGGCGTTCCGCTAGACTCCATGGGCGGACAAACTTGTATCGAACGAATCAAGTTTTCGGGTCGCGTCTGCCCCGAGAGGGGCGAAGGGTTTTAGCCACGGGTGCAGACCCGAAGGGTCAAACCCGTGGAAATGGGCGTCATGAACGAATGGTAGCCCCGCTAGGGGCGAAGGAACGATGGCCAGTCAGCGTAGGATCGGACCACGGAGCGTCGCTGGCTTTCCTCCGACGCCCCTCCGGGGCTGACGAGGTTTGGTCGGCGTCGCGGTCCACGGGTTTGACCCATCCGGGGTCCGCACCCGTGGCTAAATGCCCTCGCCCCTGGCCTGAAAATAAGGTTCTCATGGCTCCGGGTGCGGCCCAGCCCCATGACGACTCCGGGGCCGGTAACGCGATGCAGGACTGGTTGGTCTGAGGCGCGGCCTCACTAGAGTACGTCATTCGAAGGCGGTTTGGCGCGGAGGACTGATGTACATTTTGGCTGACGTTGCTAGCACGTACGTGCCCAGTGCGCACGAGTTGTTCCTGTTCTCGCCGGACTTGGCGCTGGTCGGAACACTGGTCGCGATTCTCGTCGCGCCGCTTTTCGCGCCCCGGTCCGCCCGCACGACCGGGGTGCTCACCATCGTCGGAACCGTGCTGGCATTTTTGCTGGCGCTGCGCGTGGCGAGTACGGTGGCCAGCGGCGGGCAGGCCGGACTCGCGCCCAGCTCGGCGGCCGGGATGCTCATCGCCGACAACCTGTCCGTGTTCTTCAAGCTCATCCTTTGCGCGTTCCTGCTGGCGGTGACGCTGATGTGGTTCATCGGCTCGGCGGCGCGCGAGCACGACGCGCCCGAGTTCTTCGTGCTGCTGGTCGGCAGCGCCGTCGGCATGGCGCTGATGGTGAGCTCGCTGAACTTGCTGATGCTGGTGATCGCGGTCGAGATGGCGTCGCTGCCGAGCTACGGAATCGTCGGGTTCGACAAGCGCAACCGGATCGCGGCCGAGGCATCGCTCAAGTACGTCGTGTTCGGGGCGGTGTGTGCCGCCATCACGCTCTACGGGGCCAGCCTGATCTACGGCTTGTTCGGCACGATCGACTTCGGCACGCTCGCCGGCCTCATTCCGAACGCTCTGACGGCGGCGTCACCTAACCGACTAACGACCGGGATCGCGCTGGCGTGTCTGTTTGTCGGTATCGGTTTCAAGATCTCGGCCGTGCCGTTCCATTTCTGGGCGCCCGATGCATTCGAGGCTGCCCGCATCGAGGTCACCACCTGGCTGAGCGTGGTCAGCAAGGGCGCCGGGCTGCTGCTGCTGGTGCGGCTCGTGCACGTCCTGTCATACAGCGCGTCCGGCGGCCACGGAGATCCGCTGCTGCCCGTCGCATGGGCCATCGGCATCCTGGCCATCCTGACCTGCACGGTCGGAAACTTCGCCGCGTACAAGCAGACCAGCGTCAAACGGATGCTGGCCTATTCCTCGATTGCGCACGCCGGCTACATGCTGATGGCGGCGGCCATCTTTGCCCATCCGCTGCGCGAGGGTGGCTATGCCGCCGCCAATGCCGTGCTCTTCTACCTCGTGATCTACTTCTTCATGAACCTCGGAGCTTTCGGTGTCACGGCCGCCGTGGTCTGGCGGACGGGGAGCGACCACATCACCGCGTTCACCGGGCTGGGGCGGAGAGCGATGTGGCTGGCCGTGCCCATGGTGTGTTGCCTGGTTTCGCTGGTCGGCTTGCCGCCGTTCGGCGGGTTCATCGCCAAGTACTTCCTGCTGTATGCACTGGCGGAGCAGGGCTCGGCCTATTCGTCGCTGTACTGGGTGCTGATCGTTGTGGCGGTGCTGAACACGCTCTTCAGTCTGTTCTATTATTTCCGCGTCGTGCGGCAGATGTTCCTGGAGGATGACGGGCGTCCCGCGCTGGATGCACCGATCGGAGGGCTGGCGTTGGCCAACGTGTGCGCCGTCGTGCTGCTGGTGACCGGCTTGTTCATCATCGGGCCGGTCCGACGGACGACGGAACGCTACGCCCGCAATCTGTTTTCGCCGCGGGCGCTGAACCCGACTTCGGAGTTGGCGCGCGGACAGGACGCGGGGGCGGCGCGGGCCACTGACCTTGGGCTGGAAGCCCAAGGGACGGGTCACGGGCTGGAAGCCCGTGCCACGCGTGCCACGGCAGAAGCCCGTGCCACGGAGGGGGTGGCCGCACGATGACGACGCCACGCGTGATTGCGGTATTGAATGAGTTGCTGGCGGCCGAGGGCAGCAACCTCCTGCCCTACCTGGCCAACTGCACGACGTTTATCTCCTGGGCCTCGGCAGACGACGTCGATCTCGTGCAAGGCATGGTCGATGAGGAGCAGGAGCACCTGGAATGGCTGGTGCAGCTCATCCTCGATCTGCGCGGCAGTCCCGGCCCGCGCACCGGCGCGATCGAAGCTGGCTCGCTGCACTACGTCGAGCTGCATACCCTGCTGCCGCGTATCGAGCAGGCCGAGACCCGTGTCCTGGCCCGCTACGAGGCGGCCGCCGGGGCCGTGGCGGGTGAACCGCGTGCCGCAGCGCTCGTCAGCCGCATCGCCGATCGGCACCGCGCCCACCTTGATGAGCTGCGGCGCCTCATTCAACGGCACAGCCATGACAAGGGCTCAGTCGCTCCCACTCAGCCTTCAGGATCGTCACCTGGACGCTAAGCGACGACGATTGCGCGTCCTCTCGAAGCGGGCACACGCGTGTACGCTGTGCCCGCGGCTGGCCGGTCGCTCGGCCGTGCTCAGCGAGCTGAATGGCCGCCCGGACGCACGCATCCTCATGATTGGCGAAGCGCCCGGACGCCGCGGCGCCGATCGCACGCGCATCCCGTTCACCGGCGACCAATCGGGGCGGAATCTGGATGCCATCCTGGCTGCCGCCGGGCTATCGCGCGACGAGCTGTTCATCACCAGCGCCGTGCTCTGCTGCCCGGAAGAGAACGGGCGCAACACGCGGCCGACCTCGGCCGAAATCAACAACTGCCAGCCGTTCCTCAAGGCCGTCATCGAGCTGGTGCGGCCGCGCGTCGTCGCCACGCTGGGCGGAGTCGGGCTGGACGCGCTCGGCCGGCTGTATGGCCAGCGCTGGAAACTGGCCGACGTGGTCGCCACCCCTATCGAGCTTGACGGCTTCACACTGGTTCCGCTCTACCACCCCAGTCCGCAAGTCGTCATCACCACGCGGACGCTCGAACAGCAGAAGCGCGACATGATCGCGCTCTGCCGGCTGGCGAACGAACTCGGAGCGCGCCCATGAAGCCTCGCTCGCCATCTGCAGAGCACGACGCCGCCGGCACATCCGAATTCGTCGCCCTGGCCGCCATGGATGGCTTGGCCGGCCTTTTGGCCGGCACGACCGACGTGCAGACCATCCTCGACAACGTCGCCAACAAGGTCTGCGACGTGCTGCAGATTGAGGCCAGCCTGATCCGTCTGCTGAACGCCGAGACGGGCGAACTGGTCATCCGCGCCACCCATAACTTGTCCGACGCCTTCCTGCTCAAAGGCCCCGTGCGGCTGCAGGATAGTCCGATTGATGCGGCCGCGTTTGCCGGCCAGACCGTGTACGTGGCCGACATGACCACCGATCCGCGCGTCATCTACCCGGACGAGACCCGCGCCGAGGCCATCGTCAGCGCCTTGTGCGTGCCGTTGACCTATCGCGGCCGCTCGGTAGGCATCGTGCGTGTGTACAGCAATCGGCCGCGCGTGTTCACCGGGTTCGAGGCGGCGCTGCTGCGGGCGATGGCCTCGCAGGCGGCTGCTGCGGTCGTTAACGCCACACTCTATGCGGAGCGGCTGGAAGCCCGCGTCATGCAGCGTCAGGTGCGGTATGCGGCCGAGATCCAGCGGCGAATGCTGCCCGGCAAGGCCCCGGCTCACGAGCGCATCTCATTCGGCTACGTCTACGAGCCGAGCCTCGAGGTCGGCGGCGACTTCTACGACTTCATCGAGCTTCCGGGCGGCAACGTGGGCGTGGCGATTGCCGACGTGGTCGGCAAGGGCGTGCCGGCCGCGCTCATGATGGCCAGCGTCCGGGCCGCGCTGCGGGCACACGCCCACAGCATCTTCGACATCAACCAGATCGTCAGCCTGGTCAACCAGCAGGTCTGCCGCGACACGGCCATCCACGAGTTCGCCACACTGTTCTACGGCGTCTTCTCGGCCGACAGCCGTCAGCTCACCTACTGCAACGCCGGTCACGACGCGCCGCTCGTCCTGCGCGGCGAGGCGGTGTTCCGGCTCGAAACCGGCGGGCTGGTGCTCGGCGTCGCGGCCACGGAGAGCTATCAGCGGGATGTCGTCGACCTGCGGGCCGGCGACGTCGTCGCGTTCTACACCGACGGTGTCACCGATGTCATGAATTTCAACGGCGAGACCTTCGGCCGCGAGCGGTTGATCGAGTCACTGCAGCGCAACCGGGCCGCTGATCCGCGCACGATGGTAAGGCAGGTCCTGTGGGAAGTCAGCCGCTTCGCCGGCCTGACCGAGCGACCGGACGACATGACGCTGGTCGTGGCCAAAGTGCTGGGCGCGTAGCGGCGAGTTGCCGAGGCGCGCTCCCCGGCCCACTGACCGCCCGCGTGTGTTGCAACCGGCCATCTTGCGGCCTACAACGGCATCGCCGCGCTGGAGAACGGGCATTGGCGCAGCTCACGGCCGACATCGACCTGACGACGAAGGACATTAGCAGCCTGGCGTCGCCCGACGCCGTGGCCGGGTTTCTTGGGCGGCTGGGCTACCCAACCGGCCGGCGTGAAGAGTTGGCGCCGGCCGCCTTCGGCCTGGCGCCCGAAACCGCCGACGCCATCCGCCGGATGGAGCTCCTGGCCGAGGACGACGAGCGGTTCCTTCGCGTCATCCTTGTTCAACTTCGATCGATCACGGCCAAAGCTCGCAACGAGCTGGCTCGGAACTTGGGCGGCCGCAACGCCGACCACCTGCTCATCCTGACCAAGGATTTCGATGTCCTAGAATTCGTCCTGGTCGACAAAGAGACGCATCAGCGCCGTGGCCCGGGCGGCGGTCCAGGCGTGCGGATCGTCCCGCGCGTCGTCACCGTGCTCCGCAAGGCCAGCACGCACCTCGACCGCCGAGTCCTGCGACGGCTGACCTGGACCGGCAAGGACGGACTCGACCAGTTCGACAAGCTCCGCAGCGTCTTCGAAGCAGCCCACTACAGCGACAAGTACTTCCAGAACCGAGCGCTCTTCGCGGACCACTACCTGGAGACACGCCTGCGCGATGACGCGGGCTGGGCGGACGATCCGGCGAGCGCCTTCATCGCGGTGCGCGACCTCCTGAGCGATGCTCGCGCCCACTGGAGCGGCAAGCCAGAGCAGACCGTCCGCCACGGGCTCTACGAACCGCTCTGGAAGCTGCTCGGGTTCACGGCCAAGGCCGCCAAAGCGCCGGGCGAGGACCATCTGACGCCCGATTACGAGCTCCAAGCGTCGGACGGAACGCTCGTGACCGTCGCATTCTGCTATCGCTGGGACCGCTGGCTGGACGGCCCCGATCTGAACGACCCGGATGCGCCCGAAGAGAACCCGGGCGCGGCGGTCGTCTCCGCTCTGGCCGACGGCAAGGCGCGCTGGATCATCGTCACCAACGGCAAGTACTGGCGGCTCTACTCGCGCGACGCACATTCGCGCTCGACCAACTTCTACGAAGTGGATCTTGAGGAAGCCCTGCTTGCCTCGGGCGAGACCGATCCGAACGAAGCCTTTCGCTACTGGTGGCTATTCTTCCGAAGGCAGGCATTCGAACCGCTGCCCGAGGCGGACCGGCCTGCCTGCTGGCTCGACGCCATCGTCCGCGGCAGCCGCGATTACGCCAAGCGCCTGGGCGACCGCCTCAAGGACCGCGTGTTCGTCGAGATCTTCCCGCATCTGGCCCAGGGCTTCCTGCACGACCGCAAGCGGCGGATTTGCCATGGGCAGCCTCCGGCTGAGGATGAGCTGAAAGACACGTTCGAGGCCACGCTTACGCTGCCCTATCGGCTGCTGTTCCTGCTGTACGCCGAATCGCGCGACCTGCTGCCCGTGCGCGAAGCCGCCTACAAGGCCGCCAGCCTCAAGCAAATCAAGGAGGAGATCGCCGAGCACCTGGGGATCGCCGAGTCCGACGTGCCGAACAAGCTCAAGGCGTTTTCTGACGCGGACACGACGCTCTACGATTGCCTGACCCGTCTGTTCGCCGTCATGGATCGCGGCGACGCCGTGCTGAACGTCCCGTGCTACAACGGCGGTCTGTTCCTGACGCGGCCCGACGCCGAATCAGCCGAGCGCGAGCAGCGCATCGCCCGCTTCCTGCTGGAGCACAAGGTCCCCGACCGTTATCTGGCCGTGGCCATCGACCGATTGGCCCGCGATGTGGACGAGAAGACGTTCTCGCTCGCTTTCATCGACTATAAGTCGCTGGAAGTGCGGCATCTCGGCAGCATCTACGAGGGTTTGCTCGAATTCAAACTCAGGATCGCCGACGAGGACCTCGGCGTCGCGACCGAGAAGAAGGCCGAGAAGTACATCCCGCTTGCGCAGGTGCGCCCCGGCCGTGGCAAGCGCGGTGCGGCGACGGCCATCGTCCGTAAGGGCGAGGTGTATTTGTCGAACGACAAAGCAGAGCGTTAGGCCACCGGCAGCTACTACACGCCCGACCCGATCGTCGAGTACATCGTCGAGCACACGGTCGGCCCGGTCCTGGCCGAGAAGCTCGAGGCCCTGCGGGCCGGATTGAACGCCGCGGGCAAGACCTACCACCGGCATCTGACCAACGCTCGGAACCACCCGGGCATTGTCCCGGGCATCGCGAAGGCCACGTCGCGGCCAGAGATGGAGCGCATCATTCGTGCACGGGCAGCGGAGGAAACCTACGATTCGCACAAAGACCTTGTAGACCGCGTCTTCGACCTGAAGGTCCTCGACCCGGCCATGGGCAGCGGCCACTTCCTGGTTGGGACCGTGGACTTCATCACCGACCGGCTGCTCGACTTCCTCAACCGCTTCCCGCACAACCCAGTCCAGTTCGCGCTCGACAAGACGCGCCGCAGCATTTTCGACGCCCTCGGAGAGCAGGGCGTCACCGTCGATCCCGACAAGCTCACCGATGTGAACCTGCTCAAGCGGCACGTGCTCAAGCGCTGCATCTACGGCGTGGACCTCAACCCGATGGCCGTCGAGCTGGCCAAGGTCAGCCTGTGGCTGGACGCCTTCACGCTCGGCGCGCCGCTCTCGTTCCTCGACCACCACCTGCGCTGCGGCAACAGCCTGATCGGGGCGACGTTCGACGACCTGAAGAAAGCGACTGAAGGCCAGCTGTTCGCCATCAACTACGAGCCGCTGCTGCGCGCCATCCGCCACGTGCTCTTCGTCAACGAACTGGGCGACGCCACGGCGGCCGAGGTTCATCAGTCGGCCGACCAGTATTCGCAGGCCCGCAAGGAGCTGTCGGGCTACCAGATCGTGCTCGACCTGCTGGTGGCCGATCATTTCGTCGTTAGCGCAGGCGTTCCGCCCGTTTCAGCCGGCCGCACCCGCCGGACCAAGGCCGCCGCTGGCGCTGCCCGGCCGTCGTCACTGCTCACCCACGCGCAGGACCTCGACCTGAGCACGCGGGACACATTGCTGGCTTCGCTCACTCCGGCCGACCGCGCCATCATCGACCAGGTCGAAGGTGTCGCCAACCGCCCAGACCTGTGCTTCTTCCACTGGGAAATCGAGTTCCCCGAAGTCTTCTTCGGTTTCGCCGATGCCGATCGGCGCCAGATCAAGCACCGGAACGACATCGCCGACGGCTCGGCGGGCTTCGACGCGGTCGTCGGCAATCCGCCGTACGATGTGCTCGCGGAGAAAGAGCTTCAGCTAGACCTCACCCAGCTTTTGGGCTACTTCGATGCCCAAGGTGTATTTGTACCCGCCAAGCGGGGCAAGCAAAACCTCTACAAGCTCTTCATCTGCCGGGGGCTGAACCTCGTTCGCCGGGCAGGCCACATCGGGCATATCGTGCCAATGGCACTGCTTGGTGACGAGCAATCTGCAGGCGTTCGACGGACGCTGCTCTCGTCGGCTTCGCTTCGCGCCGTGGAAGCGTTCCCGCAGAAGGACGATCTGAGCAATCGCGTTTTCGAGGAAGCGAAGCTTAGCACGTGTGTCTTCGTGGCGGCCCGTTCAAACGATCGACGACCCTTCCGAAGCCGCGTGCACCCCGGCAAGGACATCGTGGAGGGGTCACCCTCGATGATGCTTCGCCCGGAGGACGTTGGGCTTTACGACCCTGACAATCAGCCGATCATCGCGTGCAGCCAGCAGGACTGGGACCTGGCTGTTCGGATCGTGAGGTCGGAACGGGTGCGCCGCCTCGGCGACTACTGCCAAGCCTTCCAAGGGGAGGTGAACGAGACAACGGATGGATCGAAGGGTAACATCTCACAGAACCCGAAGGACGGTCCACAAGTGCTGCGCGGGTCGAACATCTGCCTGTACGTCCTGCGGGAGGCATCCCAAGGCGACGCGATTTTTCTGCGGAAGCAGCGTTACCTGAACGGCAAGAAACCGGACGCGAAGGCCTGGCATTACAAACAGCGCCGGGTAGGGCTCCAAGAGAGCTGCCCTCAGAACAACTTCCGACGCATAATCGCGTCGTTGATCCCGGAGGGGGAGTTCTGCAATCACAAAGTCAACTACTTTCCCGAATCCGAATCGCGCTTTGGGCTCCCTGCTCTGCTGGCCATCCTCAACAGTAAGCTGAGTGATTGGTACTTCCGGCTCGGAAGCACAAACGCAAGCGTCAGCCATTATCAGTTGCACAACTTGCCAGCCGCCGTCTTTGACGGCGCCAGCCCAAGCGATGGCGAGTTGATCGAGGGGTTCGGCCGGGCAATCGATGCCCGCGACTGGCAAGCGGCGAAATCCCTTCTCAACCCCCTGCTGACAGACCCGCCCTTTGAACCGGAGGTGGTCGAGTGCATGGGCTTGCTCGTCCAGAAGATCATCGACATCGAGTCCGCCCGCGGCGCGATCGCTCGGGCCGAGCGCTCCGCTTTGGACCCAAAGGCCCAGCCGCTGCAAGACCTGCTCGACCACATGATCTACCGCATGGCCGGCTTCACCGACGCAGACGTTGCCGGGCTTGAGGAACGGCTGGAGCGGATGCTGTAGGAGATTCCAGCGAAGGATGCTCGTCTTCGTGGACGAATCAGGTGATCCGGGCATGAAGCTGGACCGGGCTTCATCGCCGTATTTCGTCGTCACTGCTGTCTTGTTTGAGGATCATGACGAGGCGGCGGCTTGCGACGCGCGCATCGATCTGCTCAAACGCGAGATTGGTCTACCCGACAGGGTCGAGTTTCATTTCAACAAGAGCAGTCGTCGAGTTCGCGAACACTTCCTGAGGGAAGTAGCCGCTTACGAGTTCTTCTACATCGCGGTCGTGCTCAACAAGTCGAAGCTGTTCGGACCGGGCTTCCAGTACAAGGGCTCGTTCTATAAGTACACGGTCAACCTCGTATTCCAGAACGCCAAGCCGTACCTGCGCGACGCGATCGTCGTCCTCGACCGGAGTGGCGGCGACGACTTTCGCAAGAAGTTGGCCCGATACCTGGCGAAGAAGGTGAACGAGAAGGATGGCCCTGCGCTGATCCGAAAGGTCAAGACGGAGCGCTCGCACAACAACAACCTGCTCCAGCTCGCGGACATGGCATGCGGCGCCGTCGCCCGCTCATATCGTGGCGACAAGGCCGACGCCCGCGTGTACCGCCAGATCATCCGTCATCGCGAGTTGAAGGTGCAGAAGTGGCCACGCTGAAGGCGCAAAAAGAAACCCGTTGCCTATCCCGGTGGGGAACGCCACCGTCCGGTGACAGTTCGGCAAACGGGCTTTTTCCAACCGGATTATATCGTCGATCCTTGCGGGGGTCGAGAGCGGTTTGGACGAGTTGCGAGGGCGACGGATTCCCGTGCGCCACCGCAGCACCGCTGTCGGGCGCGGGCGCGACGATCCGGAGTGTGAACAGTGACGCTCTCGCAATCGACAAATGCCGCGTCGTCAACGTCTTGCTGGCGGAGAGCGGAGGGCAGGCCGCGCCGGTGGTGCCGACGACCGGTGGCTGACCTCCGATCGTTGCCGGAAAGTCTTCGACCCACTACATCTTGGGGCTGTTGGGAACAGTCCGCCTACGCCGTCGGGTACATTCTGAAATCTAGAAGATTCTGCTTGCCATAGCGGCAAAACAGCCCATACTATCTTCTAGGAATCGGAGGGGCGTCGGGTCATGGCGATCGAGCTATCAGCGATGGGCCAACGGCTTCGGCTCTCCCGGGAGAGCCTGCGGCTGACGCTGCGCGAGGTGCAGGAACGGACCGGCATCGGCGAATCGTCGCTGTCGGAGTTCGAGAACGGCAAGCGCGAGCCGCGGATGAGCCAGCTTGCGGTGCTGGGCGACCTGTACCGCCGGCCTTGGACGTTCTTCTTCGAGGCGGACAATCCTCCCGACCCGCTGGTACTATGGCGGCAGCAGCCGTCGCCTGATGTCGCGGCCCAGATCGCCGCGCAATTTCGACGCCTGTGCGAGCAGTATCGCAATCTGGAATTGTGGTGCGACGACGTGCGGAAATGTCGCCTTCCCGAGCCGAAACAGGCCCCGCAGACGTTCGCCGACGCAGAGCGACTCGCGCACGCCGTGCACGGCGAACTGGGTCTCGGAGAGCGGCCCGGGCGGACGCTGCTGACCGTTCTGGAAGAAGTCTGCGGCGTAAAGGTGTTTCATATCGAGTATGATCCGCCAGGTGCCGCCGCGTGTACGCGCAGCGCGAACTTCGGCCCCGCTATCCTGCTGAATGCCAAGAACGCCCGCTGGCGGCGGAACTTCGATTTGGCCCACGAGCTCTTTCACCTGATCACATGGCAGGCTTTCCGCACAGAAGCTGGGACGAAACAGATTCTCGCCGATCAGCATGAAGAGAAGCTGGCCAACGCGTTCGCCAGCCACCTTCTCATGCCGGCGGACACCGTCCGCCTGGCGATTGAAGAGCACAAGCGCCAAGGCACGATCGAGCTCAGTGCCCTCCTTGACATCGCCCGGCAGTTCGACGTCTCGATCGACGCGCTCTGCTGGCGGATGGTGTCGCTGCGTTACCTCGACCGTGAGGCCGCCCCCGACATCATCGAACGCTGCAAGCTCGGGGCGCTGCGCTGGGAATGGAGCCGCGAAGGCGAGCCCGCCCCGGTACGCCCGGAGCGGTTTCGGGCGCTGGCCGTCCGAGCGCTCTACACCGGGCGCGCCTCCATCGGGACCTTCGCAGAGTACCTAGGCATCAGCCGACATCAGGCGCTGCGGTTTGCGGAGCGGGAGGAGCCCGATGAAGCCCCGATCGCGGTTGCTGATCCTTGACGCAAACATCGTCATCTACCTCCACGAGATCGGTGCCTGGTCGGCATTCATGGAGCGGTACGAAATCCACCTCTCGCGCACCGTCGCAGAAATCGAGGTCAAGTTCTTCCGATCGGGTGAGGACCTCCCTCCCATCGACCTAATACCCGATATCGACGCCGGAAGGATCCGCGTCGTGGATATCCCGAAGGCCGAAGTCACGCACTTTCTTCAACGGTTTGACTCGCTCTATCTGGCCGACCTGCATGCCGGCGAAAGCGAATCGCTGGCCTATCTGACGGCTGTGACGGAAGATTTCCGCATCTGCTCTGCCGACAAGATCGTGTTCAAGGTGCTGCCACACCTCGGGTGCGCCGAGCAGGGCACTTCGCTTGAGGAATTGCTGCGCGAAGCCGGATTGGGACGCCGGCTACCGCACCTTTATACTCAGGATTTCCGCGTACGGTGGACTCAGGCCGGCCAGCAGGATGCCGTTACGGGTCTCGGGCGCCCGCGGTGATCAAGAGATCGATTTTGGTTCCTTTCGTCATCGACAACGGTCAGCATCGTCTCGCCGATGTGCTCAATGCGCTACTCGCCGAGAGTGCCGGCCGGCCGGTGGATGTGGCCACGGCATACTTTTCCGTCTCCGGCTATCGGCTGGTCAAAGATCGGCTGCACCAGGTCGGCGCGTTTCGGCTGCTGCTCGGCGCTGAGCCACAGTCCGGACCCGAGATCGGCCTGCGGCCCGATGAGCGTAAGGCGCTGCTAGCCAAGCTGCGCGGCGACCTGGAGGCTTCGCCGTTCAACGTCGAGACGGTGAAGCTCGTCGAGGACCTCATCGCGTTCCTGCGGGCCGATAAGGTCGAAGTCCGCTTGTACGAGCAGGGGTTCCTGCACGCCAAGGCGTATCTGTTCCACCAGGACGTGATCGGCCCGCAGAATCGCGCGGATCGCCTGCGGCCGTACGCGGCCATCGTGGGGTCGAGCAATTTCACCGGGCCGGGCCTGACCAGTAACCGCGAGTTGAACGTGGTTCACCGCGTGTTCACGCCGGCCGACGAACCGACCGACCGCGAGGCGGCCGAAGGTGTCGCCTATCTGCGCCAGGCATCGTCCGAGCAGCGCGAGACCATCCTGGATCCCGCGGGAGTCGAAGTCCCTCCGACCGCCCGCCGGCTCATCAAGAGCGAGGTGGGCGCCCGCGCGATCATCGAGCTGACGCAGTGGTTCGAGCGTCACTGGCGCGACGCGGCCGACTTCAAGCCGGTCCTGATCGAGCTGCTCGACGCCAGCAAGTTCGGCGGCGTCGAGTACACGCCGTACCAGGTCTACCTCAAGGCGCTCTACGAGTACTTCCGCGACGAACTGGGCGAGGAGACCCTGGACCCCGGCCGCAGCGCCGTCGCTTTGGCCGAGTTCCAGGACGACGCCGTCAAGCGCGCCCGCCGCATTCTGGACCGCTACGACGGCGTGCTGATCGCCGACTCGGTCGGCCTGGGCAAGACCTGGATCGGCAAGAAGCTGCTGGAGGACTTTGCCTATCACCGCCGGCAGAAAGCGATCGTGGTGTGCGCCGCGTCGCTGCGCGATATGTGGCGCAAGGAGCTCGCGTCGGCCACGGTTGCCGCCCAAGTCGTCGGCATGGAGGAGCTGGGCCGCGAGGCGTTCGATCCGAAGCCGTTGGGCGATGCCGATGTCATCCTGATCGACGAGAGCCACAACTTCCGTAACGACAAGGCCAACCGCTACCTCGGCCTGGAGCAGATCATCCAACGGAACGGCGGACGGGGGCGGGATGGGGCCAGGAAGAAAGTCATCCTGCTTTCGGCAACGCCGATCAACAACGACTTGTACGACCTGCTGAATCAGATCCGCCTGTTCACGCAGGCTGAGCCGGACTACTTCCGCGACATCGGCATTGGTGATCTGAACCTGTACTTCCGCCGCGCCCGCCAGCAGATGCGGCAGCCGGCTGCATCGGCCGGGACGGTGCTGTTCAACCTGTTGGAGGAGATCGTCGTCCGCAACACGCGGCCGTTCATCCGCACGGCCTACCCGAACGCCACGATCAACGGCCAGCCGGTTCGGTTCCCCGACCGGCGGCTTCGCACCGTGAAGTACAGCCTCGGCGAGACATATGCGGGTCTCTACGACGAGATCGTGGCCGCCATCGACCGGCTTTCGCTGGCGCCTTATCAGCTTGAGACCTACCGCCGGCCGGAAACGGTGCTCGACAAGCAGGACCACGACTGGGAGCAGGGCCGCGAGCAGGGCTTCGTCGGCATCTTCAAGACGCGCTTCCTCAAGCGGCTGGAATCGAGTGTTGAGGCGTTTCGGCTCAGCCTGCACCGGGCTCTGACTTTCGAGTCGACCTATCTCGAGTACCTGCTGGACGGCAAGGTCGTGTCGTCGCGCGACTTCCATAGGGCCATGCGGTTTCTCGAACGCGACGTGGAAGATGAACCGGAGCCGGGCAGCGTTGCCGACGAACTCGACGCCGTCGCCGAGGCCAAAGCGTACGTCGATAGCCTGCCGCGTTTGGACTTGAACCAGTATGACCTGCGGAAGCTGCGACATGATGTCGAGGCCGATGTCAATCTACTTCGGGGGCTCTACGACCGCATCGGTCCGCTCGCCGCCCACGACGCCAAGCTGGAGGCGCTGAAGGAGCTTCTGGCGGGCGATTTGCGGGGCAGGAAGGTACTCGTGTTCAGCTCCTTCAAGGATACGACCCGGTACGTGCATCGTTCGCTGACGAGCGACCGGTGTGCGGAGTGGCTCAGCAGCATCGGACAGCCGACGATCCGCCGCATCGACAGCGGCAACCATCCGAACGAGCGCGGTCACATCCTGGGGCTGTTCGCACCCGTCGCCAACCAAGCCAACACGGAGCCGGAGGATCAGATCGACATCCTGATCAGTACCGACGTGCTGTCCGAGGGCCAGAACCTCCAGGATTGCGGCGTCATCGTGAACTATGACCTGACCTGGAATCCCATCCGCCTCGTGCAGCGCAATGGCCGCATCGACCGCATCGGCAGTCCCCATCGAGAGGTGGTCATCCACAACATGTTCCCGGAGGACGAGTTGGAGAGGCTGCTGCGGCTCATCGAGCGGCTGGCCGATCGAATCTCGCAGATCGACGGGCTTGGGTTGCTTGATGCGAGCATCCTCGGCGAAGTTGTCCATCCGCGCACGTTTAACACGATCCGCCGCATCCGCGATGAAGACGGGTCGGTGCTGGACGAGGAGGAAGAGCGGGCCGAGCTGGTCGGGCCGGAGACGTTGCTCAGGGAACTGAAGGAACTGCTCAACCGCGAAGGAAAGGACTCGCTTGTGGCCCTGCCGGACGGCATCCATTCCGGCCTGCGCCGCGACAAGTGCCACGGGATGTTCTTCTACTTCCAGGCACCCCGTGCCGACGGATCAGGCCAGCGGCATTTCTGGCGCTACATTGACGCGAAGACGCACGAAGTGCTCGACAACCGGTTTCAGATCGCGCAGACGATCGCCTGCCAACCAGATGAGCCGCGGTTCATCGGGGATCAGGACGTATTCCTGCTCCACGAGAAGGTCATCGACCACATCCTGCGGGCCGAGCGGGAGACCGAAGCCAAGGCCGCGGCGCCGAAGACGGTCGACCCCGCGCAGCAAGCGGTGGCCGAGGAACTCAAGAACGCGCTTCGCCGCGCAACCGTCGAGCGTGAGGCAACCAAGGCCGCCATCCGCTACCTCGGTCAACCGATGGGGCGATTCGCCATCAAGCGGCTGAAGGCGGCCCATGCCGAGTGGGCCAGCGGACGCAACGACGCGGCGCTCATTGCCGCCGTGCGATCACTGGCGGCCGATTTCGGTAAGGCGGCGATCTACGAATACGATGCCCCGACGCTCAGCCGCGAGGACCTGCGGTTAATTTGCTTTGAGTACGTATCGGGCTGAGTGACGATAGCTCGCAGCCCGGCGCTGCGAGAGCGACGGCATGCCGGAGTCCGCGCGGTCAAAGCAGGTCGCGCAGCTTGCGCTTGAGGATCTTGCCGGTGGGTCCGCGGGGCAGGTCGGTCTCGATGCGGATCTGCCGCGGGACCTTGTAGCCGGCCAGCTTGTCGCGGGCGAATTGGCGCAGCTCAATGTCGGTGACCGACCGGCCTTCCTTGAGCGTCACGAACGCGATGGCCACCTCGCCGCGGCTCTCGTCGGCGGCCCCGATGACGGCGGCTTCGGCTACGGCCGGATGGTCCTCGAGCACCGCCTCGATCTCGCGCGGAAAGACGTTCTCGCCCCCGACGATCAGCATCTCCTTCTTGCGGCCGGTGATCGAGAGGAACCCGTCCGCGTCGAAACGCCCGATGTCGCCGGTCTTGAACCAACCGTCAGGCGAGAGCACCGCGGCCGTTTCGTCCGGGCGCTGGTAATAGCCCTTCATCACGTTCGGGCCGCGCACGACGATTTCGCCTTCTGGTGAGCCATCGGTATCGGCTCGCTCCTGCCGAGCGGCTTGCCAGATCGGGTGACCCTGCTCGATGTCGATCAATTTCACCTGCACGTCGGCGATTGGCTGGCCCACGCTGCCGGCCCGGTGGGCATGGGGCACGTTCATCGTGACGACGGGCGAAGTCTCCGTCAGGCCGTAACCCTCCAGCAACGTCACGTCGAACCGGTCGCGGAATCCGCTCGCCACGGTTGGCGGTAGCGGCTCGCCCCCGCTGATGGCCATATAGAGCGAACGCAGTGCATCGGGCGCGGCCGACTTCGAGCGCAACATGGCGGCATACATGCTCGGAATGGCCATGAAGATCGATATCCGCTTGTCCGCGATGGTCTGCGTTGCTTTCACGGCGTTGAATCGGGGAATCGCGTGGACCGAAGCTTTCAGGACGACCGGCGCCAGCGTCGTACCGGTCAACCCGAACACGTGAAAGGGCGGCAGGCAGTTGAGGAAGCTGTGCTGCGACTCCATCCGCGCGGTGGCGATGCAGCTCTCGCAATTGCTGCGCAGGTTGCGGTACGAGAGCTGTACGCCTTTGGGTTTGGCAGACGTGCCCGACGTGTAGAGCAGGACCGCGGTATCGTCGGGACTCACCTGCGGCGGCGCGGGCGTCCGGCGCAACATGTTCAGGAACATCTGCACCTTCAGCGGGAGGTCTTCGAGGAAGACCGTCCGGGCGGGCAGCTCGGCGGCGATCTTGGAGAAGAAGCGAGTCGAGATGATCAGGTCGAGGCCGGCGTCTCGGACGATGTCGGCAATCTCGGCCGGGCTCAGCAGGAAGTTCAGCGGAACGACCGTCCGGGGGATCCACAGGATGCCAAACAGCGTGCCCGGGAAGGCGGGCGAGGCCGGCAGCATTACGCCGACGTGCGGCGCTGACGTTTGCGACTGGACCGCGTCGCGCACGATCCGCGCGAACATGGCCACGTGCTTGTAAGTCAGCGTGCGTCGGTCGTCGGCGACGGCTGTCCGGTCGGGACAGGTCTGGGCGGCATCGAGCAGGGCGTCGACCAGCATGACCGCGGCGAGCGTATCGAACCGGGTCGCGTTTGTCTAATCGGACCGCGAGCCGCATAATGACGGCTCGGCCGCGGATCTCAATCAGCACGAGCGTTGGTACGAGGGCGATGACAAGTCACAACCTGAAATGGATGTCAGCGGCGATTCCGCTCGGTCTTGCCGGTTGCGATGGCGCAACGCCACAGTCCGTCAAGCAGATCGAGCAGGCGCACGCGGCCTATAGGGCGCAGCGGTATGACGACACCGAACGGCTGGCCACGCAGGTCGCCGCTCGCGCGCCCGACAGCCCGACGGCAGCCGAGGCACTCTACCTGCGCGGGCTAGCCCGGTTGGCCCGGGGCCGGAAGTCCGAGGCCCGCAACGACTTCCAGGCGGGACTTGACCGAGCACGGCGCAAGGACCTGGTCGGGCTGCTTCACGCGCAACTCGGGACGATGGACTACGATGCCGGCGCCTACGCTCGCGCAGCGGACCATTTTCGTGCCGCTGAGTCGGAGTTGCCGGACCGGCCGCCCAGCGACGAAATGCTGGTGCGCTACGGGGTCAGCCTGCAGCGGATCGGCAGGATGGACGAGGCGCGCCGCGTGTTTGGCCGCGTCGTGGCCCGCTACGGCAACCGGCCGGCCGGGGAGGAAGCTCGCCGCAAGCTCGACTGGAAGCGGGACTACTTCTCGATCCAATGTGGCGCGTTCAGCCAGGAAAAGCTGGCGTACGAAGCGGTTCAGAGGCTGCGGACACAGGGTGTCAGCGCCGAGGTCGACACGGGTTATGGCGCCAGCAACTACATTGTGCTGGCCGGCCGATATCGGACCTACGACGACGCCAGCGGAGCACTCCCGGCCGTCCGTCGGGCGGCGTCCGACGCCTTCATCGTCCCCTAAAACCGCCGGCTGCGCTGGCCATCAAAATCGTCGCCCGCCGAGTAACACCGCTCCTGCCCCCTTCCGATAGTTTCGGCATGGTCACCATTCCCGCGCGTTGGCGGGAGTCCGGCGAAAGGGGGGACCATGTCAGCGAGACAGGTGCCAGCGATCGAACGCCCGCGCGCGACAGCCGCCGAGTCGTGCGAAACGGCGGCCGCGCATGGCGGGGTGGCGGCGGCGCTTCAACGGTATTACGAGGCTCAGGACCATCTTCGCCGCGGCGTCTGCCTGCTGAACGCTGGGGCATACGACGCGGCTGCGGCTCAGTTCAGCGCCGCCCTGCTGCTCAATCCCGACCACGCCGGCCTGCCGCGTTATCTGGCGGCCTGCTGCCTGCCGGAGCGGCGTTATTCGGCTGCCGCAGCTCATCTGCGGCGTGGGCAGAACATCCACGGCGATGATGAGGCCATCCGCATTAGCCACGCGCTGGCCCTCTGGAAGGCCGGTCAAACTCAGCGGGCGATCGAGACGCTGCGTGACGGCCTGCGGCAGAACCGGGACAGTGCGGAGCTGCACTTCCAGCTCGGAACGCTGCTGGCGGCCCTCGACGACTACGAGGAGGCCGAGCTTCGCTTCGCGCAAGCCATCAACCTCGACGGGCAACATGCAGATGCGCTGATGGGCTTGGCCCTGTGCCGAGCGCTGCACCACCGGCCGCAGGAGGCCGTCACGTATCTGTCCCGCGCGCAGAAGCGGCGGCCCGACGATGCGCACATCGGTCTGCTGCTGGCGTACGCGCTGAAGTCCGCGGCCGAGCAAGGCGCTTATGCTCCGACGCTGGCGCAAATGCCAACCCCCGATCCGGTGGCCGACGAAGAGTCGATCGAGCAGCTCAGCCGGCTGATCGAAGCTGAGCCGGACTTCGTCGACGCCTTCCTCTCGCTGCCGGCAGAGCAGGTCAACGACGAGGTGTTCACCATGCTGGCGGCCACCATCCAGCAGGCGCTGGCTCGCCAGCCCGAGCACGCCGATCTGCATTACCATTGCGGCCGCGTGCTCGAACGGCTGGGGCGGCCGTCCGAAGCCATCGCCGAGACCGAACGGGCCGTGGCGATCAATCCGCGGCTGGTTCAAGCGCTCATCCAGCTCGGCCGTCTCTACCACCAGACCGACCGTCTGGCTGATGCGACGACTCGTCTCGAACAGGCCATCGCTGAGGGCGTCGAATACGCTGACGTATACTATCTATTAGGCAACCTGTACCAGCGTCGCGGTGATATTCAGCGGGCACGCGGCGCCTACCGTAGCGCGCTTCGCATCAATGAGCGATTCGAAGCGGCCCGTGAAGCACTGGCGGCGCTGCCTTAGAAGTGGTCAGGGTTCAGTAACAGTGGTCAGGGTTCAGGGTTCAGGAAAGGCTTGGCGAGCCTTCGGCTCGGAACCTGAACCCCGAACCCTGAACCCCGAACCCTGAACTTGGAGTCTATGTCTTATTTGTTGGAAATCCTGGGGCGCGGCCTGGTTTCGGAGCTGACGGCGGCGTTTCGCGAGCGGCTCGACGATGACGGCCGGATCGCCACCGCTGATCTGAAGGCCGCGGCGCAGGCCGTCGGGCGCTCGCCGCTGGCGGAGCGTGGCAAGGGGGCGCGCTGCTGGACGGCGCTCGGCCGGCGGCACCTGGCCAATCGCGACTACGCCGCTGCCCGCGATGCCTTCGGGGCTGCCCAAACCATCGATCCGGACGACGCCGACGCGCACGTCGGGCTGGCCTGTGCCTGCGACGCCCTGGGCGAGGGCGACCGCGCCACGCAGCAACTGCTGGCGGCCCAGGCCCGCGCGCCGCGCGATCCGCTGGTGCAATTCGCGCTCGGCTTCTGCTACGAGAAGGCTGACCGGACGGCAGACGCCGTGGCGGCCTACCACGCGGCGCTTGAGGTGGCGCCGCAGCTTCGCAATGCGCACGAGCGCCTGGCGGCGATCTTTCTGCAACGCGACGATCTCGATCGTGCGATCGAGCACTACGAACATCTGTGCTGGTGCGAGCCGGGCGACGTGCCGGCCCTGCTGTCGCTGGCCAACTTGTACGTCCAGACCGGCCGCTACGAAGACGCCGTCCGACGCTACCAATTCGCGCTCACGATCGAACCGGACAACTGGGAGGCCCGCGACGACCTGGTTTCCGCCTATGAGCAGGCCGGCTTGCTGCGCGAGGCCATCGACGAGTTGGTGAGGATCATCCAGACGAAGCCGGCGTTTGCGGACAACCACCTGCGGCTGGGCGACCTGTACGTGAAGATCGGTGTCGTGGAGCGGGCCGTCGAACAGTTCGGCCGGGCGCTGGAGCTCAGCCCGGACTACCTGGAGGCGACGGTCAAGCTCGGCACCGCCCATCTGCGGAACGGATCGTATCTCGACGCCGCCCAGTGCTTCAGTCGGGCGGTCGAGATCAACGACCGCCTGCTGACCGCCTACGTCGGGCTGGGCGTGGCCCAGCACGAGTCGGGCTCGCGCGACGAGGCGCTGGCCAGCTTTGAGCTGGCCGCCAGCGTCGAGCCCAACAGCACGCTCCTGTTCAGCGAGATGGCTCGCCTGCAGCTCAAGGCCTCAGTCAATCGGCAGGCGCAGCGGTTCCTGTCGGTCAGCGCGCTGGCCGATCAGGCATCGGTTGTCGCGGCCGGGACCCCAGCCGGCGAGGGTCCATCGACCGTCAGCGACCTGGTCGAAGAGCAGATCCGCCGCCTGCGCTCGGCCGTCGAGCGGCGGCCGAATCACGCCGACCTGCACTATCGCCTGGGCCTGCTCCTGCGGCACCGCGGGCAGCTCGATGAGGCCATCCGGTCGTTCCACCGCGCGGTTGAGATCAATCCGAACTACGCCAAGGCGCTCATCAAGCTCGGATTGGCCTACCACGCAGCCGGCCGTGTCGATGAGGCGGTCAGCACGCTGAGGCGGGCGCTGCAGCTTCGGCCCGATGACGCCCGGCTGCACTACGAGCTGGGCCTGATGTTCTCGGATCGACAGGAGTTTGCCCTGGCCGTCGAACGCTTCGAATCGGCCGTGCGCCACGAACCGGGCAACGTCGACTTCCAGGCCAATCTGGCCCTGGCCCTGCAGAGCATGGGCATGTTAGACCGCTCGGCGTCCGCCTGGCGCACGCTGGCCGAACTGACGGCCGATGGGCAGGACGACGCGCTTCCGCTGCGGACGACGGCGCGCCGATGAGCCATCGCGTGTGGCATGGCTAAGCGAAGCGCGGCCATGCCGGACGCCCGTCATGCCCGCGCTTGCGCTTGGGCATGCCACACGTGGCGAGATATCGCAGTCATCTGAGCAGCTACCTAAGCGATTCCATGATCCGCTCCGGCGTCAACGGGATTGACGAGGCCGAGATGCCGAGCGCGTTGCAGACGGCGTTGACGATGGCCGGGGCCGGGCCGTCGATCGGCAGCTCACCAATGCCCTTCGCGCCGAGCGGGCCGAAGCCCGCCGGCTGGGTGGACTCGTCGAAGTACACCCGAATGGGCGGCAGATCGCTGCTGGTGGGGATGATGTAGTTGGTGAGCTGGTTGTTCTTCATGGCCCCGCCTTCACTGACCACTTCTTCCATCAGCGCCCAGCCGATGCCCTGCACGACGCCGCCCTGAATCTGACCGCGGGCCAGCGTCGGGTGGATCACCTTGCCGACTTCCTGAAGGGCGACATAGTCGGTGACACGCACGTTGCAGGTTCGTAGATCAACTTCGACCTCCGCCACGTGCGTCGCCCAGGCATAGCAGGCGTAGGCGTCGCCACGATACGTGGCGTCGTCCCATTGGATCGAAACGGGTTTAACGTAGCGCGCCCGGCCGATCAGGCGCTGGCCGGGATGGGCGGCGTGCCAGGCGAGCAAGTCCTGAGTCCTGAGTCCTGAGTCCTGAGGTGCGGCGCGACTCGAAAATGAATCGCGGTCAGAGACCGCTCCTACTTGTGATTTCAGGTCATCGCAGGCGTCTTCGATGAGCTTGCCGACCACCATCGCGGTGCGGCTGGCGACGGTGGGGCCGCTATTGGGTACGCGCGACGTGTCGGGCGGCGCGAACACCACTTGTTCGATAGGCAGCCCGAGGCGATGGGCCGCAATTTGCCGCAGAATCGTTTCGGTGCCCTGGCCCATGTCGGTGTTGGCAGCCAGCACCTCGACGCGACCGTCGGCCAGGCCCTCGACCCACACCTCCGAGGCGAGTTTCGTTTCACCACTCCCGGTGAAGCCGGCGCCGTGGAAGAAGGTCGCGAACCCAATGCCGCGCCGCAGATAGGGATGCGCGCGGTTGACGATCGCGTGCGACGAGCGGCGACCAGCGTAGTCGGCCAGCTCGAGCGCACGGTTCTGTAAGGCAACTCGATCAACGCCATCGCGGATGACCTGGCCGGTCGCCGTGGTTTGACCGTCACGAATCAAGTTGCGGCGGCGCAGCTCGGCCGGATCGAGGTCCAGCCGGCCGGCGATGACGTCCATGTGCCGCTCGAGCGCGAAGAGCGTCTGCGGCGCGCCGAATCCGCGAAACGCCCCATTGGGCGGTGAATTCGTGAGCCGCGCCTCGCCGTGGATGCGGATGTGTTCGCAGAAGTACGGACCGGCCGCGTGGATCACACCGCGGCTCAATACGACTGGCGAGAGCGTGCAATACGCGCCGCCGTCGAGCAGCACATCTATTTCCATCGCCAGGAGCCGGCCGTCGCGGTCCAAGGCCGTGCGGTGCCGAACGCGGCTGGGGTGCCGCTTGGTCGTGGCGGCCATGTCTTCCTGACGGTCGTAGACGATCTTGACCGGCGCGGCGGCCTTCTCCGCCAGCAGCGCCGCATGGATGGCGATGATCGACGGATAGTCCTCCTTGCCGCCGAAGCCACCGCCAGTCGGTGTCTGGACGACGCGAAAGGCCTCGGGCGGCCGATCGAACAGGTGGGTCAACGAGTTGAGGACGTAGTACGGGCACTGCATCGTGCCGCGGATGGCCATGCGGCCGTCCGCGCGGCTGGCCAGCATGCCCTGCGTTTCGAGGTAGATGTGCTCCTGCGAACCGGTCTCGTACACGCCCTCGATAATCTGTGCAGCATTCGCGAACGCAGAATCTGGGTCGCCTTTGGACAGTTCGATGCGCTTGAAGACGTTGTCGCTGCCGGACTGAATCAGTTCGGGCGTCAGGGCTTGCGTCATATCCAAAACGGCCGGCAGCGGATCGATGTCGATTCGAATGGCCCGCAAGCCGCGCCGCAGCATCGAGATCGATCGATGCGCGATCAACAGGATCGGTTCATGCATGTGGCGGACTTCGCCCGCAGCCAGTGCCGGCTGGTCGCCCTCGATGAACAGCACTTCGTTGCGGCCGCGGATGTCGCGGTGATCGACGATGACGAACTCATGCCACGGCACAGCCGGATCGAAGTAAATGTGCCGGATGCGGCCGCGCGCGACCGTGCTGCGAACCGTGCCGCCGTGCAGCATTCCGTCGACCTTCAGGTCGTCCACGTAAAGGGCGCTGCCGGCGAGCTTTCCGAGGCCGTCGACGCGCGGAATGTCTTGCCCGATGCTCATTCACCGCTCCGAACGCGAGCAACCGACACCTTAACGCAGCGAACGGCCATTGGGAAATTTGAGACGCGGACGGCCAGCGAGTATGTTGCTGAGTGTCAGGCTCAAGTGGGACGCGAATCGACCGGGTTAGTCGCGATGCGGCCCCTTCGCGCCGAACGCGCCCGGCGGATTGCACTGGTGAGTTACCGAATCGAGTGGGCCTACGAGGCAGAAGACCACTTTCGCGAATTCGCAGCGCGGGAGCAGCGCATCATCATCGCTGCGGTCGCGCAAAAGTTGGCCCATGAGCCAACCGTGCGGACGCGTCACCGGAAGCCACTGAGGCCCAACCCGGTCGCCCAGTGGCAGCTTCGCGTCGGCGACGCGCGTGTATACTATGACGTATCAGAGCAGCCGGAACGAGTGGTGTTTGTGCGAGCCGTCGGCGTCAAAGAGCGCAATCGCGTACGCATCGGAGATGTGGAGGTCGATCTGTGAAGACAGTGGCCATCGCGGAGGCGACGAATTCCTTGGACGAGTGCGTCAAACACGCGAAGCGTGAGCCGGTTATTCTTACGCGACGCGGCAAGCCGGTCGCGGCCTTGGTGTCGATTCGCGACTTCGACGCGGAGAGCTGGGCGGTGAGCACCCATCCGCGCTTCATGGCGCTCATCGAACGCATCCGTGAACGCCAATCCCGAGAAGGCGGACTATCGACGGGGCAACTCCGGCGGCGCCTCGGTTTGACGAGGGCGAGGCGCGGGTCGGCCAGGTCCGCCGGCGCGGGACGAGTACGCGGACGACGATACAAGCCCTGACCGTGGCTCGCTGCGCAACGCGGCGCGACCCAGCATCAGTCTCGATTGCCGTCGCGGGTTCGCGATGCGCCATGTCGCCGTACCGTTGCCGGTGGCCGCTGGAAACGCAGCCGTCGGCCGGTATGCTATCGGGCATGCTGCAGGTCAGCCAGCACGACGTGGTCATCGTCGGCGGCGGCGGCGCGGGACTGCGGGCGGCCATTGCGATCGCCGAGCATGAACCCAGGCTGTCGGTCGCGGTCGTCTCGAAGGTCTATCCGATGCGCAGCCACACCGTCTCGGCCGAGGGCGGCGCGGCCGGCGTCATCAGCCCGGACGACAGCCTGGACGAGCACGCCTACGACACGATCTCCGGCGGCGACTGGTTGTGCGACCAGGCGGCCGTCGAAGCGTTCGTGATGGAGGCCCCCGAGGAGCTCTTGCGGCTGGAACACTGGGGCTGCCCGTGGAGCCGCGAGCCGGATGGCCGTATCGCCGTGCGCCCGTTTGGCGGCATGAAAAAGAAGCGCACCTGGTTCGCGGCCGACAAGACCGGCTTCCACATGCTGCACACGCTGTTTCAAACCTCGCTCAAATACGATGCTGTCACGCGCTACGACGAATCGTTCGTCACCAAGTTGCTGGTCGATGACGGCCGCGTGCAGGGGCTGGTGGCCATCGAGCTCATGTCGGGCAAGATTCAGGCGATCACGGCCAAAGCGGTGATCCTGTGCACCGGCGGTTGCGGCCGCGTGTTCCCGTTTACCACTAACGCCAATATCAAGAACGGCGACGGGATGGCCCTGGCGTACCGCGCGGGTGCGCCGCTGAAGGACATGGAGTTTGTCCAGTATCATCCGACCGGCTTGCCGTTCACGGGCATTCTGATTACTGAGGCCGCCCGGGCGGAGGGCGGCTACCTGCTCAACAAAGATGGGTATCGATACCTGCAGGACTACAACCTCGGCAAGCCGGAGCCCAAGCCGGTGCTGCGCAGCATGGAGCTGGGTCCGCGCGACCGATTGTCGCAGGCGTTTGTCAAGGAGGTAGAGAAGGGGCGCACGGTCGAAGGACCGTATGGTCCCGTCGTTCACCTGGACCTGCGGCACCTGGGACAGAAGACCATCGACAGCAAGTTGCCGTTTGTCCGCGAGCTGTGCCTCAAATATGAGAACATCGATCCGGTCAAAGCGCTCATTCCGGTGCGGCCGGTGATTCATTACATGATGGGCGGAGTCCACACCGACATCAACGGGGCCGCGCCGCTGGCGGGTTTGTATGCCGCCGGAGAAGTCGCGTGCGTGAGTATCAATGGCGCCAACCGGCTGGGTTCAAACTCGCTTCCCGAATTGCTGGTGTTCGGGGCACGGGCCGGCCGGGCCGCCGCGCAGTACGCGGCGGAGCACAAGCCGCCCGGCTCGGCAGCCGTGGCGCAGGCGCTTGACGAGCAGACGCGAATCGAGCAGCAGTTCATGCACGCCACGGAGGGCCGCGAGCGCATCGCCGTCATTCGCGAGCAAATGCAAAGGGCGATGGAGCTGGGTGCCGGCATCTACCGGACGGGCGCTTCCCTGAGCGAGGCGGCGAATGAATTGCGCGATCTGCAGGAGCGGTTCCGGCGCGTGGCGATCGAAGACCACAGCCGGACGTTTAACACTGAGTTGACCGCGGTGCTGGAGCTGTCGTTCATGCTGGATGTGGCCGAGGCGATCGTCCGCAGCGCCGAGCAGCGAACCGAGTCGCGCGGGGCGCATCAGCGCACGGATTTTCCTGCGCGCGATGATGAGAAGTTTTTGTGTCATTCTCTGGTGTTCCGCCAGCCGGATGGAACGTCGCGAGTCGAGTACTCGCCCGTGACGATCACTCGCTGGCCGCCGGCCGAGCGCGTGTACGGAAAGTAGGGATCCATGGCCGACACCATCACGCTGGAAGTCACACGCTACTGTCCGGAGCGCGACTCGGAGCCCACGCCTCATCGCTACCAGGTCCCGTTTCGAAAAGACTGGGTTGTGCTCGATGCGCTGAATTACATCAAAGATAGCTTGGATGGCTCGCTCTCGTTCCGCTGGTCCTGCCGCATGGGAATCTGCGGGAGCTGCGGCATGACGGTGAATGGCCAGCCGAAACTGACCTGCGCGGCGTTTCTGGGCGACTATGCGCCGGGTCCGATTCGCGTCGAGCCGCTGCTGAACTTTCCCGTCGTCCGCGACCTGGTCATCGAAATGACAGACTTCATGGCCAAATTGGCCGAGGTGAAACCGTGGGTCATTCGGCGTGACGAGAAGCCGCTCTCCGAGGGCGAATACCGGCAAACTCCGGAGGAGTTGGACACGTACAAGCAGTTCAGCATGTGCATCAATTGCATGTTGTGTTACGCGGCGTGCCCGGTCTATGGACTGGATCCGCACTTCATCGGGCCGGCGGCGATTGCCTTGGCGCAACGATACAACATGGATTCGCGCGATCAAGGGGCAGCCCAGCGCCTGCACGTCCTATCGCAGCACGAGGGCATCTGGGGCTGCACGTTCGTGGGCGAGTGTACCAAGGTCTGTCCGAAGAATGTGGACCCGGCCGGAGCGATCCAGCAGTATAAGCTTACCGCCACGAAGGAGTGGTTCAAGTCCCTTCTGATGCCGTGGAGCGCACGATGAAGAAAGCCCCGACCTACACCGAGTACCATCCCAAGTGGCATCGAACGCGCGTGTCCACCTACTGGTGGCTGCGGCGCTGGTCGTATCTGATTTTTATTCTCCGAGAGATCAGCAGTGTCTTCGTGGCGTACTTCGTTGGTCTGACGCTACTGCTCATTGACGCGCTGCGGCGCGGGCCGGGCGCCTATGCCGAGTTCCAGGACTGGCTGAAGAGTCCGGTGCTGGTCACGGTGAACGTTCTGGGTCTCGTGTTTGTGCTGCTCCACACGGTGACTTGGTTCAACCTGGCCCCGCGCGCCATGGCTTTTCGGGTGCGGGGCGAGCGGGTTCCCGATTTGTGGATTACGGCACCGAACTACGGCGCATGGCTGGTGATTTCGCTGCTCGTGGCATGGATCATTTTGAGGACTTCATGACGTATCACAGCCAGCAAAACGGCCCGAGGACACCCAGGAGGCCGATGGAGCCGCTGCTCTGGGCCCTGTTCAGCGCCGGAGGCGTCGTGGCGGCGTTCCTGATCCCGGTGCATCTTTTCTTATTTGGCCTGGCGTTTCCTTTGGGATGGTTCGAGTCACCTGGATATGAGCGCCTGTTGACGCTGCTCAGGCATCCGCTGACGCGCCTTTATCTGTTCGTGCTCTGCTCGCTGCCGCTGTTCCACTGGGCGCATCGGTTTCGCTACACGCTTTACGACGGGTTACAGATCAAACATCTGAATGAAGTGATCAATGTGATCTGCTATGGAGGCGCCGTTATCGGAACCGTGTTGGCGGGCTACCTCTTGTGGAGCGTTTCGTAGCGAGCGACTTGATATGAGTGCCACTCCAGCGATCAATGCCAGTCTTCCGTCGATCCGCGTACCTGTAACGGACGGCAACTTGCGCAACGGCCACGTGTATATCCGCGACTTCTTGTGGTTTTTCCCGAAGTCATCGATCCGAGGTGAGCGAACCGACGCTGACGCTGACGAGATGTGTGTCCTTGATATCGCAACTGTCGGTAGCGTGGAAACGGCGATTGACCCCGCGAAGGGCATCTTTCGGTGGCGCGGGTGGAAGCGTTTTTTCGCAGCCCACGAAGTTCGGGCACAGGACTACGTGATCTTCACACGGACTGCTCGTAATCACTTCCGCGTGACCGTTGAGCATCTCACCTTGACGGGATTGGCCCTAGCCGAAAACATTGAGGAATCGGAGACACGGACTCCCCGCGCTCGGTCAACAAAGCGCTGCAATGACCTATCCGGAGACGAGTGGCTTCGCTACTCCGTCAGCATCTGGTCCGACATTCGAAAGACCTCCGAGGAGGCAGCACTCAATCACCCGGCGATGTTTCCGTCGATGCTCTGCGAGCGGCTCGCGCTCATGTTCCTGCCACGAAGAACGAAGCATCGTATTCTTGACCCATTCATGGGCTCCGGCTCGACGCTCGTTGCCGCTCGCAATCTCGGCAAAGTGGGCATCGGTCTGGAGATCAGCGACGAGTACGTCGCGCTGGCAAAACGACGCTTGAACGAACCGGGTCTGTTCCGAGAGTCCGCGCCTGATTACGAGATTATCCAAGCCGACGCTCGGGAGCTCTCCACCCACGTCGACCTTCGTTCGATTGACTTGTGCATCACCAGTCCGCCGTACTGGGACATCCTGAATCAGTCCAGGACCGCCGATTATAAAGAGATAAGACACTACGGAAATTTGTCCCGCGACTTGGGCACAGTCAAGGACTATGACGAGTTCATTCAGGAGCTGAAGGGCGTATTCTTCCAAATTCATGAGGTGCTCCGCCCTGGCGCCTACTGCGCGGTAGTCGTCATGGACCTCCGAAAGAAGAGTCGCTTCTATCCGTTTCACGCGGACTTGGCTAAGGCTTTGACTGAGCTCGGCTTTGTTTACGACGATCTTGTCATTTGGGATCGCCGGCACGAATACAACAATCTCCGCCCGCTCGGTTATCCCGCCGTCTTCCGAATCAATAAGGCGCACGAATTCGTGCTTTTGTTTCAGCGGCCCAGGAAGTGAACTTGCTTGGTCCCTATCTCACCGCCGATGACTACATGGACTCGGACGTGGCCTACTTGTTGGGCATGCTCTTCGGGCGCGGCACGCTGTTCGAGCAAGGTGATGTCCGGCGCCTGGTTGTCACGCTGCACATACGTCGGACTCTTCCCAAACTCCCACCGGATACCCCCGTGCTGGACATGGATCTCGAGCTTGAGAACGAGCGCAGCTTGAACGGTGTACGTCGGCGCATCAATAACTTGCTAGACGCAAACGTCGACATCGCGCCAGTACGAAGAGGCGAGACAGCGCTTACCGCCGTTTTCGTGAAGCCGACGATTGGATGGAGGGACCTGAAGGCGCTCGTGTGCGACGGTCATGACCGCGCGGACTTCAAGCTGCCGGACTCGTTTTTTCAGTTTCCGCGGCCGATCAAGGAGGAGTTTGTACGCGGGTTCGCCGACGTCGCCGTGACGCCCAGCTGGGCCGACAATGAGCGTAATACGTATGCTCGAGTTGCGTTTCCAGTCGTTCACGCGAACCTGATCTTCGCGCGTCAGCTCGAGCGCCTGCTCGAGGCGTTGGGGACACAACCCCATTTCTTGGAAGGGAGCCCACGAACTCGACGGGGCAAGCGAGAGCATCGAATACGGATGCGCGCCGATGCCTATGAGGGCGTCGGGTTCGGATTCGACCACAAGAATCGGCTGCTGCGCATCCTGGCCGATTGGAACCGCCAGAGGCCTCGATGACCCGCCCACCTGAGAGCGAGCTAGTCGCCCCTTGTCGTACTTGGCTGAGCGGCTTTCTCAAGACTCAGTGGCCGCGGTCTTCGGTCGCGGTGCTCCCGAACACAGAACGCCGCGATCTGCGATACGTGATCCATGAGGCCGGTTTGGCGACCTGCTTTGGTGAGTGCCGCGTTTGGGAAGTGCAGGTTGACGTGGTTGGCGTCGTAAGGCGCAAACAGTCCGTTGAGCTCACGTTTGTTGAGCTCAAAGCTGGCTACATCAAGCTTCGTGACGTCGGTCAGCTCCTCGGTTATTGTCGGGTGTGTCGGCCGACTCAAGCGTTTCTTTTCTCGCCTCGCGGGCCTTCCAGCGATCTTCGGCGTCTGCTAACTGTGTACGGCAGGCTTGACGTGCTTGGCTTCGATGGCGGGACAATTCACATTGGATCGTGGGATGTGAAACGAGGTGCCCCGAACTGGGGCGACATGATCCCTGGCGGATTGCTTCCCAGCTCAGCGTGATTCGTGGTGCGGCGCTCGATGTGAGCACACGCACGCCGAAAGGGGACTCTTTAAGCGGCGCGTTACGCGACCAAAGTCATCGAGGACATGAAGTATGTTCGAGCTCAAACCCATCTCACCCGAGGCGATCCCGGCGGCGCTGGCCAAGGCCGAGCGCTATCGGTTCCTGGACGAGCCGCGCGAAGCGGAGAGCATCTGCCGGGACATTCTGCGCATCGATGCGAAGCACCCGGTGGCCGTGGTCACGCTGCTGCTGGCGATTACGGACCAGTTTGGACGCGGCTCCGAGGTGACGCTCAAGGACGCCCGGGCGGTCCTGCCGCACTTGCGCGACGAGTACGAGCGGGCCTATTATTCCGGCGTGATCTGCGAGCGCTGGGCCAAGGCGCTGCTGGCCCGCGGCATACCCGGTTACGACTGGTTTCGCGAGGCGATGGTGTGGTACGAGAAGGCCGAGCCGCTCAGCCCGGAAGGGAATGACGACGCGATTCTGCGTTGGAACACCTGCGCCCGCATCATCATGCGGCACGCGGAGTACCGGCCGCAGCCCGATGATATGACGGTCGAGCCGGGCTTCGACGACGAAGTGCCGCTGCTCTGAGCCGGGCTACAGATCATGACGGATGATCTCGCGAGCCAACTATAAACACTCGCGGGCTGACGAGCCACGGATGAACACGGATCAACTCGGCGCTATGGGCACGTCGCCACGCTCGCGAGGTTGAAGGGTTGCGTCGTCAGCGCGCCATTGAGCAGTTGCACGATGCGCAGCAGGTCTTGCGTGTTGACCGCGCCGCTGCGGTTCATGTCGTAGCGGAAGGCGTTGGCTGCCACAGTTGCGGAACCGTTGTTCAGCGCCCGCACCAGATCGAGCAGGTCCTGGGTGTTCGACGCGCCGTTCAGATCGGCGTTGCCGGGCAGCACGCGGTATTGCAACTTCTGGCCCGCGGACGTGCCCGAGAACGTCAATGTAATGCACTCGCGCGGCGGGGGCGGTCCGGTCAGACGGATCGCGTGCGAACCGCCCGGGCAGGGCGCACCGGCCGACACGCTTTGCACCGTGGGACAATCGCCCGACGGCGGGAAGGCGTCGGTGCAGGCGACGAAGACGTTGTCGAGCGCCGGCGTCGGGACCGGCGTGCCGCTGAACGTCAGGCAGATGGCATCATACGTGATCGGCCCGGCCGGCGGCGTGTTCGTTACGCCAATGCCCTGCGGCTGCTGCGCCTGCGTGGCCGTGCGGTTCTGCAGGACATCCATGAACGGCACGCCGCCGTTGGCCGACGCGTGCGGCGGGTTGGCCGAAACGATGCTCACCGACGAGGCCCCCGGCGGGTTGTTGACGATCTGCGTGAAGCCTCCGCCTGGCGGCGTTACGAGCTGGTTGTAGTACAAGTGCAGGCCGTTCAGATTAAGCTGGCCGCTGGCATTCGCGAACTGAAGCACGTCGACGTACAGCGCCTCGGCGCTGCCGCCTGGGCCGTTGCGGTTGCCGTTGTTGACGGCGTCGACCAGCGTCACCTGGGCGCCCGGCCCGATCACCAGGATCGATAGATCGAAGTTGTTCACGAAGCCGGCCGGATCGCCGACGTGGTTGGCCGGCTGCGTGCCGAGGTCACGCCCGCCGATCTCGAGCTGCCCGATGCCCGCGGTCGCGTTCATCGTCAGCGTCGCATCGGGCGCCCACGACCAGTCGGCCTCGTCGGTGCTCTCCAACGTGAACGAGCTCTGCACGGCCACGCCGCTGGCCACGGTCAAGACGCCCCCGTCGCAGATCGTCAGCGATCCGGTGGACAGTGTCGAGTCGGTCAGGTGGACGGCAGCCGTGTCCGCCATCGTGGCAGGGCAGATGGTTAGGGGCCCGACCACCGTAAGCGCCGCCTGGATGATGTTGGCCGTGCCTCCCGACACGCTCATGGCGTTGGCCGTCACGCTGGTGCCCGGGCCGATGATGTCCAGCACGCTGAGGAGGATTCCGGGCGGCTCGTCGATGCAATCGCCGAAGACCATCGTGGGCGGCCCCTCGGCGTCGCTCACGATCTGCATCGTGCCGCCCTGGATCAGATAATCGCCCGTGCCGCTGATGCTGTCGTCGATGCGTACAATCCCGCCGTCCGTGGCCGCGATCAGGCCGTCGTTGACCGTGCTCGGCCCACACACCAGCAGAGTCTGCGCCTCGACGTCGCCGCGGATCGTGCCCTGGTTGACGATGTCGGCGTTGATGATGCCCCGGCCGGAGATGGTGTGCGTGCCCGCGTTCGTGATCGTGTCACCCGGCGCCGAGAGGAACGAGGCGGTCAAACCGTCCAGCCGCAACGGCCCCATGCCGTCGATGGTGAAATCCGCCTCGCCGCGGAACGCGCGTGCGTTGCCGACCGTCGGATGGCCGTTATTGATGAATCCGCTGGTGCTCTCGATGGTCAGGTCGCCGCCGGTGATGTTCAGCGTGCTGTCCTCCAACAGCAGGAAGTCGACTTCCACGCCGCTGGCAATATCCTGAGTCACGACGGACGCGACGCCGGCGATCTGGACGCAAAAGCCCGGCACCATGCCGTTGTTGTCCGGGACAACCCCACCGGACCAGTTGGCAGGATCGCTCCAATTGCCGGCCATCCGATTCCACTGCACGCAATCCGGTTCACCCCCGGCCGGCGCACACTCGATGTGGATCACGCCAGCCCCGGTGGCCCCGTTGAAGCCGCCGACGCGCACCTTGTAGCACTGGCCCTGCACGGCCGCGAACGTCACCTGCGACCCGCCGGCCACCGTGCAGAAGTCGTCGTCGCAGGCCAGCTCGTTGCCCAGGCTGACCGGGCAGGTGCAGCCGTCGTAGACCGCGAGCACGGAATCGTAGCCGGTCGCGTCGCACAGGCTGATGGTCACATTGCCGGTGCACGAGGCCAGGTAGTCGAACCAGATGTCGTTGCCGATCGCGCCGCACGAGGGCGGTCCGTCGGTCGTCGCGTCGCACGTAGAGAAGAACGTGTCGCCGTTTGTGATCACGCTCGCATTGAAGCAGTCATCGTTGGGCAGCGCCGCGCCGATCGGCGCGCAGGACACCGTGGCCACATAGTCGCGCGGACAATGTTGACCGAAGAAGTCGCTGGTCGTCACGATCAGCGCGTAGTTACCCGGGGGCAGGCAGGCCGAGATGGACGCCGGCGCGCAGGCCGCGAACTCCTGAGTGACGAGGATCGTCGACGGGCAGACCGAGATGTCGGCGATAAACAGGCGCGAGGCGAACTCGCACGCCGCCGACCAGTGCAGCGCCGTCGGCTGAGCCAAGGGTAGACTGTACCAATCCAGGTCGCGGATGCCCTGCATGTTCAGGTCGTTGCCGGAGATGCCGCACACGGTGTCGCCGCAGTTGATCGGGGCGAACACGTTCGGCTCGACGTTGCAGCCGCCGTTGACCGTGTCGTCCTGCCCCGCGGCGCACGGCCCGTTGGGCGGCTGCACCTCGATCATCGCACCGGCCGGGCACACGTCGGCGCAGTCGAGCATGCACGGGCAATTCGGATCCTGACCGGCCAAGTCGGCGCAGAACGGGTCCCAGGCGGCGTCGCAGCAGAACGGATCGAGCGCGCAGACCGACGTGAAGCAGGCCGTGTCGATGCAGCCGGGACCCACGCCAGCCACACAGCAGTCGTTCGTGCTGGCCGGGCAACCGCCCCCGACGATGTTGATCGTGCCCGAGCCGGTCGCACCGCCAAATCCGCCGACGCGGATCTTGTAACACTGCCCGGCGACGGCTGCGAAAGTAACTTCCGACTGAAGACCGCAGAAATCGTCGTTGCACGCCAGCAAGTTTCCGTCCGAGACCGGACAGAAGCAGTCCAGGTACACGGCCAACTCGGTATCATAATCGCTGCCGCACAGACTCACGGTGACGTTCTGGCTGCTCGTCGCGACGTAGTCGAACCAGATGTCCTGGCTGATCTGCGGATCGCCGAAGAAGTTGCACAGCGTCGGGTGCGGCGGGCCATCGGTGGTCGCGCCAATGGTGCTGAATGGCGTCACGCCATCGCCGATCGGCAACGCATTGAAGCAGTCGTCATTGTTGCTGCCGCACAGCCCGCCGCAGAACTGGTGTGCCTCATCGGCGCAGATCTGGTCCCAGGCGACCTGGCAGCAGAACGGATCGACGGCGCACACGGCGGCCTGGCAATCAGGATCGTCGCAGCCCAGGCCACCGTGCGCGAGGCAACAATTGCTCGGATCACCGCCACAAGTATTCGGACAGAGCTCGAGGGCCTCGTTAGCACAAATACCGTCCCAGGCGACGTTGCAGCAGAACGGGTCGAGCGCGCACACGGTGCTCGCGCAGACCGGGTCGTCGCAGCCCGGCCCGCCGTTGGCGAAGCAACAGTTGCTTTGGCCCCCTTCCGGGTCGTCAGCCCGCACCGCTGACGCGCCGGCCAGTAACAGGCCTACAACCAGTCCGCAAACGTAACGGCTCATGCGCAGTGTCATGGCGCGCAACCTCGCAAGCGCATCCGGCGCACGCAGAGTTGGCAGCGATGGTGGGTGCTTCCCTCCGTTCAAACGTGCGCAAGTGTTCATGATAGCACAATTAAGGCCTGAATTGCAAGGGCGCCCGGCGACATTATCGGTCTGGCGCCGTCCACCACGCCCGCACGCCCGGATAGTACCGATCGGGGCCGATCGGACTGAGGTCGACACCCCGGACGCGGTTGTTGAACGCCCACATCATGGGCTTGTTCCACAGGAACAGGTAGGGCTGATCGTCATAGATCCGTTCTTCGATTTCACGGTAGATCAATGCCTGCGCCTGCGGATCGAGTGTCCGCCGGGCTTCGTCGAACAGGGCGTCGACGCGCGGGTTGCGGTAACCACTATTGTTGCGCCGTCCGTCGCTGTACCAGCGCAGCCGGTCTCGATCGGGATCGGGATTCGCCACGACCGCGGCCGCGACGGCGTCGAAGTCTCGTTTCTCAATCCGTTCCCGCCACTCGCTCATCCCGGCAATGCGATCGATGCGCATACTGATGCCGACCTGTGCAAGCTGCGCCTCAAGCCGCGTGGCCACGCGCTCGAACCCGATCGCGTCCTTGACCAGCAGCAGTCCGAACTCGAGCGGTCGCCCGTTCTTCATGCGCGTGCCGCCGCCCGGTCCCGGTCGCCACCCGGCCTCGTCCAGCAGGTTCTTCGCCTTCTGCGGGTCATGCGGGATCAGCTCGACGCGGCTGGGGACCCCGGCCAGCCAGGGCCGGCCGGCAAAGATCCCCTCGAAGCGCGGATACAGCCCGCCATAGTCTTCGGTCCGGATGGCATCGAGATCGACCGCATGTGCGATGGCCCGGCGCACGCGACGGTCGGCCAGCAGCGACCCTTCGTCCAGGTTCCAGCCGATGTATTCGTACTGCCAGCGGTCGGCCGTCAGCTTGTACACCTCGCGCGCGAACGAATCGCCGTTGACGTCCCAACGGAACTCGTCGCCGGTGAGCTGGGCCTCGTCGGCCTCGCCGTCGGCCAGCAGGCCGATGCGCTCAGCCCGCCGGTCGGCCGGCAAGAGACGAAACACGATCCGCCGGAAATGCGGACGAACGCCCTGATAACCCTCCCATCGTTCGAGGATGATCGTGTCGCCCTCGCGCGACTTGAACGCAAACGCGCCATTACCAATCGGATTCGTGGCCAGCGCATCGACGTGATGTGGCGGAATCAGGTCGAACGACATGTCCCACAGCGCCGTGGCCGTTCGCTCGCGATGCGTAAACTCGACTGTATGCGCGTCCACGGCGCGAACCAACGCCAGCGGCGCACGGCGCAGCTCATCGAGCTGCTGCCATGAATACACAACATCATTGGCCGTGAACGGCGTGCCGTCGTGCCACGTCGCCTGCGGCTGGAGCGCCACGGTCCACACCGTTCCGTCGGGCGATGACGAATAGGAGGCCACGAGCGCCGGGTTGGCCATGCACAGCATGTTGACGTCGGGCACGAACAGACGCTCGAAGATGAGGTCGGCGATGTACTCCTCGGCGCTGTTGACCCGGCGTGGATCGAGCGTGGTCACGTCCGCCCGCAGGATGCGATGCAGCTCAGCCGTTTCGTCTGCGCGGGCGCGGGCCATTTCCGGCGTCTCGCGCGGCGGCTGTTTGCGGATGAGCGGATCCGACCCGATGTTGTAGATCGGTGTCCGGTTGGCCCCGAATGCATCGTCCTCGAAGCCCATCAGCGCCAGATGGTCGAGCAACGCGTGCGCCTCAGATTCGCGGTCAGCCAGGATGAGCAGGTCGATCGCCGCCCAGACCGCTTGCGGCAATCCGCCGGCCAGCGAGCCAGACGGCTGCGACGCCGCAGCTTGCGACCAGGCCATACCGCCGGCCAGGCAGTGAGCGCGCTCGAAGTCGGCCAGGGCGCGTTCGACGTAGTAGCTCTTGGATTCGGTCTGGGCGGCCAGCCCCTCCAGGGCGTGGACCAGACCGCGCGACAGGTACGCCCGTTCCAATTCGGGGGCGAGTGCGACGGCTTCGTCCAGCATCGCGTGTGCCCGGTGCAGCTCGGTCCGCCCGCGGATGAACGGCTCAGCCTCGATGAGCTTGCGGTCGGCCGCGGCACGCTTGGCCGCCTTGTCGCGTTCGGCTTCGCGCTGTTGCTCGTTCAAGAGCCGCTGCTGACTGGCCTCGCGCCGCTGCGACGTGATGGCGCCGAACGCCGTGCCAACCACGGCCAGCAGGACGACGGCCGCCAGCACCGCCCGGCGGTGGCGGACGATCTTCTTCCGGATGACATACAGGGCACTGTCGCGCTTGGCCTCGATCGGCTCGCCGTGCAGGTAGCGTTGCACGTCGCGGGCCAGCTCGCCGGCGCTCTGGTAGCGGCGCTCGCGCTCCTTCTGCAGGCACTTGAGCACGATCGTCTCGACCTCGGCGTTGATCTGCCGGCGGACCGTGCTGGGCCGGGTCGGCGCAGCTTTGAGGATGTTGTCCAGCACGTCGCGCCAGTTGCCGACCACTTCATACGGAAAGCGGTGCGTCAGCATCTGGTAAAGCAGCACGCCCAGCGAATAGACATCGGTGCGCAGATCAATCTGGTCGGGGCTCCCCGCCGCCTGCTCGGGGCTGGCCCACGCCAGTGTGCCGATGAACTGGCCGGTAACCGACATCAGCCGCGGCGCCCCGTCGGCCGATTCTCTCTCGGTCACCGAATCGGCCGCGATCTTGGCCAGGCCGAAGTCGAGAATGAATGGCTCGCCCTTGGAGTCGATGCGGATGTTGCCGGGCTTGAGGTCGCGGTGAATGACGCCCTTCAGATGCGCCGCGTTGACCGCCTCGCAAATGCGCACGAACAGCCGCAGCGTCTCATCGACGCCGTGGTCGGCGGCCATCCACACGTCGAGCGAGTCGCCCGAGATGTAGTCCATCACGAAGAAGTAGCTGCCGTCGGGCGCCACACCGCTGTCGTGGATGGCGACGATGTTCGGATGCGTAACGGCCCCGAGCAGCTTGACTTCGCGCTCGAAGCGCGCCCGGCCGGCCGAGCCGCCAAACGCGCCCGAGTGCATGATCTTGACGGCCACCTTGCGGCGGGTCGATTTCTGGATGGCCAGGAACACGACGCCCTGTCCGCCGCGATGGATTTCGCGCAGGAACTCGTACCCCGGGACGGCATCGGGCGGCGGCAGCGGCCTGCCTGCTCGCTGCGGGGCGCCCTCGGCGTTCGCGCCGATCGGCGTCGCCTCGGTGGCCGGTGTAGCCGTCGTGGTCAGGGCAGCACGCTGGCGGGCCTGCTCGACGCTGGCCAGCTCGCGCAGCTCGTCGGCCAGGTCGGGCATGAGCTCCGGATGGGCGGCGATCACGGCGTCATCGGACACGGTCTCGCCAGACAGTCGCCGGGAGATCACTTCCTCCAGCAGCCGTCGCGTGCGCACGCCGCGCTCGCCCAAACCGCTGATTCGCGAGCTATCCGTGGCCACAGTGCGCTGCCATCCTTCTGCCTGTGCGCTGCCGCGTGTGGCATGGCCAAGTGTCAGCGCGACCATGTCCGGCGCCCGAACGTTTTGCGCTGGACATGCTTATCGCGATCCGGTTCGAGTTTGGGTCGCGCGTTCGCATGCACGTCCCCCATTGGCTAAGGGACAAATCAGCGCCGCGCGCCCGTAGGAGCGGTCTCGAACCGCGACTCGACCGCGACTCGCGATCGATACGAGTTACACACGCGGACCCGCCTCGCCGGACCGGACGAAGACGCACGTGCTCAGCAAATCCGCTCGCAAGAGCTCAATGGCTCGCCGGCACAGGCCGTGCAACGACCGTTCCGAGCGCCCCATGATGTTGGCAGCTTCGGCCACGGGGCGGCCTTCGATGTACACCAGCGTCACCGCTTGGCGATAGTGCTCGGGCAGCCCGGCCAGCGCCGACTGCAAGGCCGCCACCTGCTCGTGCCACGCGGCCGAGCGGCTCGGCGTACGCCCTTCCGCCGCGACCATGTCGAGCAAGGCCACCACCGACCGCTCGGCGTCACCCCCGCCCACCACCGCGGCAGCCTTGCCGCCGCCACGCTTGGCCGCCCGATGCCCCTTCACGGCATCGCGAAGTTTGCCCAACGCAATGGCCTCCACCCAGCGGTAGAAGCCATCCGGTCCGGCCGGTACGAAGTCCTTGATGCGGCGGAAGACGATGACGTGTGCCTGTTGAGCCAGATCGTCGACATCGATCATGGTCCGCAGCTCGGCCGGAACCCGTCCCGCCAGCCCTTCGCACAGCCGGCGGCGCCCGTCCTTGAGCAGCATTGTCAGAGCCACCTGATCGCCGGCGACCGCGCGATGAATCAATTGGTCTTGGTCGACTTGCATGATGTCGCAACCACGTATGGGGACCCCAACCGCACACAGATCGCGGTTGTCCGGGACTCGCTGGCCGGAGCGCGCGTGTCCCGGATTGGGGACGCCCTATCGCTGGCCGCGAACCGATAACTGTATCAGGTTTCGAGACGCTGGCCAACCTGAACGCGTCCGGTTGAGTGTGCCGCCGGCGCGGCGTATCCTGCCGGCATGAAGGGGTGCATCATCGCAGCCGTCGCGCTGCTTACCATTCGAGCGGCGGCCGGGATCGAGGCCGACGCGGGTTCGACCCTGGCCGAGCCGGTTCCCCCGCGTGTCGAGCTGCACGACCAGCGCTACCTCACGCAGATTGTCCGCCGCACGCTGGCCGCGGCAGCGGCTAAGAAGCCGAACTATCAGCCGACTTATCGTCCTGCGGCGCTTGAGAGCGTTCATTGCCAGATCATCGTCACGCTGCGCGAGGCGGGCGCGATTCGTGCCCGCGGCGTCAGCCACAACCTGCCGGTGCTCGATGCCGCGATGGAGGCCGCACGCGTTGCGCTCAAAGACGCGCCGCCCGGCTGGCCCGACGCGGAAGCCCTGGGGCGCACGATCATCGAGATGGAGGCGGCCGGCGAGCCTGTTCCGGCGTCGCTCCCGCCCGGCTGGGCCGGCGGCCAAGCGGACCCCCACCCGCTCGAGACGCTGATCGAGCCAGGTGCGTATGGCGTCGAGCTGGAACACGAAGGCGAGCAGCGCCGCTTCTGTCCGAGCGAGATCTTCACCACCGACCATAAGGTCTACGACGCGCTCGTGGCGCTCGGCGAGCAGCTTGGTTTGGCCGGCGATAAGGTCGATCAGGCCAAGCTTTCGCGGTTCCGGACGGTTCATTGGGTCGAAGTGGTGCCCGACGGCAAGACCGTCCAGCTACACCGCGGCATGGTGTTGATTACGCCGGGGCTCGTGACCGCGCAGGCGGTCGACACGGCCATTCAGCGGCTGGCCGAGTACATGCTCTACCGGCAGCGGCCCGACGGCACGTTCAGCTACCAATACGAACCGGCCCGCGACGTCTGGTCGGACGAGGACAACGCGGTTCGCCAGGCGGGCGCTGCCTGGGCCATGGCCCACCACGCGCGAATGAGCCGGTCGGACGCCGCATTGAGCGCCGCCGATCTGTCCGTCAAGCAACATCTGTCGCGGCTGACCGACCTGGCTGGCGTCGAGAACGCCGCGTTCATCCGCACGGCCGATGATGAGAACGAGTTGGGCGTGACGGCTTTGGTCTGCCTGGCGCTGCTCGATCATCCACAGCCAGAGCGGTTCGCAGCCGAGCGGCAGAAACTGCTCGGCGGCCTGCTCTGGCCACAGGAAGGCTCCGGCCGGTTCGTGACCGCGTTCCCGCCCGCCCGTACGCTCAGCACGCAGGTGCACTTTCCCGGCGAGGCGTTGTGTGCCCTGGCGCGGGCGTACCGCGACGATCCGCAGGATCGCTCCATGCGCGCGTTCGACCTGGCCATCGGCTACTACCGCGACTACTTCGAGCGCCAGCGTGTGCCCGCGTTCGCACCTTGGCAGATTCAGGCCTTTGCAGAGATGGCCGTGCACTCCAAGCGCCACGATTTCGCCGAGTTTGTGTTCCGCATGTCCGATTGGCTGGCCGACGCGCAGCTCGGCGACCACAATTGCCGCTGGCCGGAGCTGTGGGGCGGGTTCGCACCATCGGCGCCCGGACGCGCCGGCATCTCGACGGCTGCCTTCGTCGAGGGCTTGGTCGAGGCCCTCAGACTCGCTCGCCAGCGCGACGATCGTGAGCGGGCGGTCCGCTATGAACGCGCTATCGCGGCTGCGATCCGTTTTGTGCTGCAACTGCAGGTCCGGCCCGAGGAGACCTATTTCATGCGCTCGCCGCGCGACGCCATCGGCGGAATCCGCACCGCGCCGTCGTTGAGTCACCTTCGCATCGACCACTGCCAACATGCACTCATGGGTCTGTGGAAGGCGCGCGAGGTCCTGTTCCAGTAGGAGCGGTCTCCGACCGCGACTTCCACGATGCGATTCGGCTGATGAGGCGGTCCAACCGCGATGGTGTAGAATCGCTCTCGCAGCGATCCCGGGAGCCGCCGAATGAAGCGCTTGCCTCGCGATCATGGCGGTTCCCCATCGGCCGACGGCGCCGCCTTCGATCCGCCGACGCCCGTACGGAAGATGCTCCTGCATCCACTGACGGTCGGGGCCGTGTTGACGGTCGTCGGATTGCTGTATCTCGCGCCGCTGGCGTTGATCGTGTTGCTCTACGACGGTGTTGCCGCCATCGCCGCCATCGCGGCTGCCTCGTCGGCCGCCCTCTGGCTCGTTCCGCTGCTGCGGCTCGGACCGCTGCCCTGGCGCTGGCACGCATTGTTAGCGCTGGCTCTGGGTATGGGGGGCTTGGCGTTACTCCTGCTGGTTCTTGGCTGTGTCGGCTTGTTGCAGCGCCCGCTGTGGGTCGGCCTCTTGGGATCGTTTGGCGTGGTGGGATTGGCTCGCATAGCCCTACTCATTCGACAGCCGCCGCCATCGTCGCCCGACGAGCCGCCGCCCCCTCCAATACTGCAGTGGGTTACGCTTCTGGTTATCCCCTTCGCCGTCTTGGCGCTCGACGTCGCCACCGTGCCCCCCGGCTTTCTCTGGACACCTGAGGGCTTTGGCTACGACGCTCTCATCTATCATCTTCAATTGCCGAAGGAGTATCTGGCCGAAGGCCGCATCTCGTATCGTCCGCACAACGTCTACGCCGGTTTCCCCGCTAACGTCGAGATGCTGTTCCTGCTCGGCATGGTCCTGCGCGGCGACGCGGTCGAGGGCGTCATCACCGCGCAGGCGTTCAATCTGGCGTTCGCGGCGCTGACGGTGTTCGCCGTCTGGGTGGCTGCCCGCGAGTGGTCGCGCACGGCCGGTATCGCCGCCATCGTCGTGATGGGCACCGTCGCCTGGCTACCCTATTTGTGCGGCGTAGCGTTCGTCGAGAACGGCCTGCTGTTCTTCGGCGCCGTCGCCTGCGCCGCGCTGATCCGACTGGCAGAGGGTTCAGGGTTCGGGGTTCGGGGTTCAGTGCAGGACAACGGTGCCGATAACTCAGGACTCAGGACTCAGGACTCAGGACTGATCATCGTCGCCGGCCTGATGTGCGGGCTGGCTGCCGGCTGCAAGTACACCGGCGTGACGCTCGTGGCGCTGCCGATCGGTGTGGCCGTCCTGCTGATGCCCGCGCGTAGCATCGTCGAGCGGCTCAAGCGAGGTACACTGTTTGCGGTCGCGGCGCTGGCCACGTTCTCGCCGTGGCTCATCAAGAACGCCGTGTTTACCGGCAACCCGGTGTTTCCGCTGGCCAGCTCGGTGTTCGACGCCTATCCGTCCGGCTGGGGTCCCCCGGAGGCCGCACACTTCGAGGAGTGTCATCGCCCCCTGCCGTCGCAGCGCACGCTCGTCGGACGGCTGCGCGAACTCTGGCGGCAAGTCATCGCCAACGAGTTCAACCTGTTCGGCGTCATCACGCTGGCGGCCCCGTGGCTGCTCTTGATTGCCTGGTTCGATCGCCGCCGGCGGAGCGATGGCGGCGACCGGTCGAACGCCACGGCACTACTCACATGCGTGCTCCTCGTCCAGCTCCTCGCCTGGCTGTTCGGCACGCACTTGTACGCACGCTTTGCAATCGTGCTCGTGCTGCCCCTGGCGCTGATGTCCGCGGGCGCACTGGCTTACGCGTCCTTGAGATTCGGCTCTTGGGTCGTAGCATCGCTCATGGTCATCGGAACGGTGCTGAATCTGATCCCGATCGGGCGGCTGTACCGGGATCATTTCTACACCGACGGCGCTCGTGCGGCACTCGAGGGCGGCATCGAGCTGTTCACGCGCGGTCCTGACACGGACTACGCGCGCCAGCCGCTGCCCTACATCAATCGCGATTTGCCGGCCGACGCCCGAATCCTCATGCTGGGCGATGCCCGCGCGTTCTACTTCCACCGGCATGTCGACTACTGCGTCGTCTTCAACCGCAACCCGTTTGTCGAGGCCATTCGGGCCAATCCTGATCCGGCCGCGATCATCGGTTGGCTTCAGGAACGAGGCTACACACACGTCCTGGTCAACTGGCTCGAGATTGAGCGACTGCGCCGCTCGGCTTACGGCTTCCCGGCGGAAGTGAACCCTGACCTGTTCACCCAGCTCGCCTCGGCCGGCCTGCGTAAGGTCAGGACGTTCGACCTGCTCAGGACGCAGCGCGCCTATGCCGACCTCTTCGAAGTGCCCCACTGACCTGGGGCACGGCGCAGCGACCCCGTCGGGCGCGTCCGGAGGCTCGTCTCGATTCCGTGACCGGCGGTTTCGGCCGTGCGTGTCGGCAGGGCTCCGTTGGCGTCCCCGATCGTCGCGGCGAGGTACAATGCACGCATGGAATCGCGGCCGCCCATGATCATTGTGCTCGGCGGGCCGAACGGTGCGGGCAAGACCACTTCAGCCAGGGTGCTGCTGCCGCAGTACCTGCACCTGTTCGAGTTCGTCAACGCCGATCTGATCGCGCAGGGATTGTCGCCGTTCCAGCCCGAGTCGGTGGCCATCGAGGCCGGCCGACTCATGCTGACGCGCATCCGGACGCTGGCCGAACGGCGCGAGAGTTTCGCGTTCGAGACCACGCTCGCTTCGCGGACGTTTGTACGGTTCCTCAAGCAGCAGCTTGATCGCGGCTACGCAGTTCATATCATCTATGTGTGGCTCAAGGACGTGGACCTGGCTGTGTCCCGTGTAGCTGAACGCGTTCGGCGAGGCGGACACCACGTGCCGGACGATTTCGTCGCGAGACGATATCATCGCGGGCTAAAGAACTTCTTTGAGCTCTATGTTCCCCTGGCGTCGCTCTGGACGCTGTGCGACAACTCCGGCTCCGAGCTCGTTGTCGTGGCGCAGGGTGGGCGTGATCGCGAGTCACGTGTCTTCGATCTTGAGAGATACCGCCTGATCCGTTCGAGGGTGCAACACGATGAGCGAATCGATGACGAAGCCTGATTGGAGCGACGTCCACCTTCGACGGGTGCGCGAGGGTTTGGAACACGCGATCCACGTTGAAGTCGACCGCCGCCGGCGCGAAGGGTTGCCGATCATCGTTCAACTGGACGGCGAGATCGTCGACCTTCAGGAAGTCGAGCGGAAGCAGCGGGACGCGCAGGTCAAGCGCGATGGGCAGTGAACACGATTCATCTGAACGGATCACGACCGATCCAGACATCATGGGGGGCCAGCCGTGCATTCGCGGGCTGCGCGTGACCGTGGACGAGGTGTATCAGGCCCTGCGCGACGGGCACAGCACGGCCGACATCCTCGAGGCCTATCCCGACCTGGAGCCGCTCGATCTGGATGCGGTGCTCGACTACGTGGCGCCGCGCTCGTGAGCAGCAGCTCGGCGCAGACAACGTCCATTCGTTCAATCGTTCGTGCGGCCAGGATGGCCGCGGCCCCAGATGCGGGCAAGATGCCCGCGGTCCCAGAATCGGGCGGGATGCCCGCGGTCCCAGAATCGGGCGGGATGCCCGCGGTCCGAACGTACGCCCGGATGACGATCAGGCATGGGCTGGAAGCCCATGCGACGGGTCACGGCCTGGAAGGCCGTGCCACAGAGCCGCGCGGGCGACGTCGAACGCTGCTTTCGGGCGGGCCAGGCGGCGGGCGTTGCGGCGCAGCCGGGCTAGACGTGCGGGATCAGCCAGGAGCTGCGACAGCTTGTACGGCAGCGTGGCAATGCTGTTGATCCGGACCGCGGCTCCGTTTTCCAGCAGGAAGTCGCTGTTTCGGCTTTCCTGGCCGGGGATCGGGTTGACGATCGCCATTGCGGCCCCGCGTGCCAGCACTTCGGAGCTGGTCAGCCCGCCCGGCTTCGAGACAACGATTTCCGCCGCGGCCATCAGCTCGTCGATTTGCTTGGTGAAGCCGAGCACGTGTACGCGGTGCACGCGGCGATCCTTGATCTGCTCGAGCTTTTGTTTGAGCTCGGGGTTGCGCCCGGTCACGACCACCAGCTCGATCGGGACTTCGATGGCCAGGATCGCGCGAAACAGCTCCTCGACCGGTCCGATGCCAAACCCGCCCGAAAGCTGCAAGACGACGGGGCGGTCGCCACCCAAGCCGTGCCGGGTGAGGCAGTCCGCCCGAACCGTCGGCTGGCTGAACACGGGGTGGATCGGAATGCCGGTGACCCGGATGCTCTCGGCCGGCACGCCCCAGTGGCTCAGATTGACGGCGCCGTCCTGCGTGGCCGTGAAATACCGTTCGCACGGCTGATTGACCCACAGGCGGTGCGTCTCCAAGTCGGTCGTAACCACAAAGTGCGGCGTGCGCAGCTTGCGCCGCCGGCGCAGCGACGCGATCAGCTCGGCCGGCAGAAAGTGCGTGCTGACGATGACGTGCCAGCTCTGATCTTCGAGAGATTCGTGGAAGCGTGTGAGGTTGAGCCGCTCGACCAGCAGACGCAGCTTGTCGCTGCGGCCGCGTGGCGAGGGCGCCCGGTCGAGCCGATCGTAGATGTATCCGAGCAGGTGCGGAGCGCTGCTCACCAGATCGAAATACGACTTGGCGTAAACGCGCCGAAAGGCGGCGTTCGTGAACTCGAGCACGTCCGAGTTGTCGATCGTTGCGTCTGGATCAAGCTGCCGGGCCGCCAACTCGATCGCCTCGGCCGCCCGCAGGTGGCCGGCTCCGACCGAAGCCGACAGAATCAGGATGCGGCGGGGTCTCACGGGCGCGGATCATAGGCGGCTTTCGATGCCGGGCAAGACGGCGGCTGGATGGCCGATTTCCGATTGTCGATTTCCGATTCGCGCCCAGCCGTGTCTGCTGCGGCGAAGCGGCGGCGCGGCCATTCCCTGGAACGCACCCGCTCGCTTGCGCATAGTCCATACGGCCCAGCGGCGCGGGGTGGCGAACGGCGATTGGCACTCACGCGAACAGTGGTCGAAACACGAGCAGCGCCAGCAGCAGGGCGACCAGCGCCCACGGCATGAAGACGAGGAATATGAACAGGCCTCGGCTGCGGCGCTGAAGGGCCAGGGCTTCATCGTGGACGTGCATGGCGCGTTCGTAGTTGGCGATCTGTTGTTTCTGCTGATCGCGGATTTCAGTCACGATCGTGATCAGGCGGTCGGCTGACAGGTCGATTCTCCGGGCGGCAGAGCAGGGGCGGCGCACGCCGCGCCGCACTCAGGACAGCGCGAGTCGAGTTGCCCGCGCAGATCGTAGCCACAGGTGATGCAAATCGGCACACCGCGCTCAATGAGCTGGCGGCGCAGACTCTCCTGGGTGAGCCGGCGGAAGACCCACCCATGATCGGCGGTCAGAACCGTCGCGACCACCAGCAGACCGACGACCAGAACGGCATCGAATGCACCGCCCCATTGCAGTACCGCCCAGGAGACGACGAACGCGGCCAGCCAGATCTTCAACTTCACGCGCCCCACCCGCTTGTGCGACTTGAGCTCGGAGCGAGCCCGCTGCAGCGCGTCCTGCCGGTCAAAAATGGTCTCGAAATGCTGCAGTTCAGGCAGGCTGGGATTGGGCGGCGCCCTGAAACGGTCTTTAAGTTCTTGCGCTTCAGACTCGCGGGCAGCGTTGAGCCGATCGGTGCACGAACACTGCCGGCGGTGCAGCTCGCCGATCTCATTCACGAGTGCGATGATGCGCGGATCGATCATTGACCGTAGGCCCTTTGCGATTGGGCACTGAGTGACGGAGTGACTGAGGGGAAAGAGTGCATAAGGCCTCATCTCGCTCAGTCTCTCTGTGCCTCAGTGCCTTATGGCCGCAACGGCCAAAGACTCGCTCGAACTACGATTTCACCACGCTGATCGACGCGTTGGTCCGGTTGCCGCCGCCGTCGGTAATGCGCACGGTGATGGTATGGGAACCGCGCGCCGCCGACCGGGCGTCCCAGGTGTAGTTGACCACCTGATTCGTGCCCGAAAGGTTGCCCATTGCGCGGACGGCCCCATCCACCAGCCATTCGACGCGAGACAGTCGGTCGTTGTCGGTGGCGGTAGCCTGGATGGCGATCGTGTTGACCGCTGTTGTGCCGGTGACCGGGAAGTTGATGACGACCTGCGGCGGAACGGTGTCCGGACCCGACGCCCCGACGTTGATCCGGACGGTAGCCGGCGTGGAAGCATTGCCAAAGGCATCGGTCGCGACGCAGCTCAGCGTGTGCGTGCCGCGGACCAGGCTGCGCGTCTCGACGGCAAACATGTACGGTGAAAGTGTGTCGGTCGCGAACGGCTGGCCATCGAGCGACAGTACAACGTCGGCGATGCCGCTGGCGTCCGTTGCGCTCACCGCCACGCGCACGACTCCTGAAGCCGCCGAATTGTCGGACGGCGATGTGATCGCCACGGTGGGGCGCGTTGTGTCGCTGGCCGGATTCGTCTGGGTCGCGGCGACCACGGCCGCAGCGGCGTCGACTCGCCCGGCGCCGTATTCGCTGTCGCGCCCACGGGCGCCGAGGTCGCGTGCGGTCTGGAAGAGAATCTGCTCGACAGTCACGGGGCGAAACGGCGGACGCACCGCCCAGACCAATGCCGCCACACCGGCCGCAATCGGACTCGAAAATGACGTTCCGCTCACGCGCCCATAGGCGTTGCCGCGCAATGTGGTGTGAATGCCGGTTCCCGGCGCCGACAGGTCGACGAACGGGCCCGTCGTCGAAAACGATGCCCGTCGATCCGAGGCGTCGACTGCGCCGATGAACAGGGCGTTGGCGTTATCGGTTGCCGTCGAGGTCCGCCCGTCGTTGCCGGCGCTGATGAACACCAGGCCGCCGGAGTTTCGCACGAACTGCGCGGCCGTCAGCACCGTCCGATCGGCCTGAAGCGGAGCGAAGCTGCAATTGATGACCCGCGCTCCGTGGTTGATGGCCCACAGCATGGCCGATGCAACGGCCGATGTCGTTGCTTGTCCGTTGGCCAACGAGACGCGCAGCGGCATGATCGGACTCTGCCAGCTCACACCGGCCACGCCGGTCGCGTTGTTGCTGGCAGCCGCAGCCGCGCCCGCGACCGACGTGCCATGACCCTGAACATCAGCCGTGTTGCCGTTGTTATCAACGACGTTCCAACCCGCGACCAACTTCGCAGTCAGATCGGGGTGCGACGGATCAACGCCCGTGTCGAGAATGGCAATCACGATCCCGTTCGATCCGGTGGTCGTGTCCCATGCTGCGGGCGCACCGATGGCCGGCAGATGCGTCTGCGACGCGTAGTCTCGATCGTTCGGCACGCGCTCGGGTGAGAATAAGTAATTCTTCTGGATTCCTTCGATCAGCGGATCGAGCGCGAGCGCCGACGCCGCGTTCACCAGGTCCGGAGTGGTGAACGAGAGCACGCTCGTTTGCAGCTCGGGAAACTCGCCAGCCACCACTCCTCCGGCCTGCGCATACGCGTCGGCGAGCGCTTGTACATCCGCGCCCGGCAAGTACTTCACAATCAGCTCGCTCTCGACAAATGGCAGCGCGGCGACGGCCGGATCCGAATCCTCCACGAATGGCGACTGCCCGTCCGCTGGCTCCGCCGACACGGCGTCGGCATCGCCGCCGGGATCCGCGGTTTGGCCGGCGCGCGAAGCCGGACCGCCGCATGCGCCGACGAACCCCACGGTTGCCGCGAGCGCGAGCGCGCACGCGCAACGCCGCCAAGCAGCGGTTCGACACGTAACTTCCTTGTTTTCAGCAGTTTGCGTCAATTCTTCTCGCTGTCGGGTCTTGCCCAAGGCCCCCGCCGCCAACGATATACGTTTCGACTGCGCTACGTGCCGAGATTACGTGCGCCGCTTGGTCCAGGAATCCGGAGGTAGGGCTCCGCCGGGGTTGCGGGGCAAGGGGAGCGCACTTTAGGCGGGGCGCGGGCGGTTTTTTTGCAGAATCTTCGCGCCCCGTTGACACACCGCGCACATCGGAATCGTAAACTGAGCGCCGCCGCTGACAACGGTCGTGGTGGGATGCGACAATATGTCGTGGGGAATAAACCTCAATTTCGAGAGCTCTGCGTCGTGCTTCAACGACGCTGAGAACCCACCTGAGCTTACTGGGAAATTCTTGACAGCGTACCGTAACGCTGGGTATAGTCAGCACTTAGAGCAGGACCGAGAACCGGTTTCGGCTGAGAATCAGCCGCACAAGAGTGTCGCGAGCGGCAGCGAAAGCGACCGGGCGGTAACTCTGTCACCATGGTCCGCACAACCGGCGGGAGGGAGGAGCTGAGCGTCATTTCCGCTCGGATGGAGCGGGGAAGCAAAAAGAACCAGTTCAAGCGTCCGGAGCGCTAACTCCGGACCTGTTGCGGTGCTAGACCGCCAAGATACCGAGACGACGTCGTAAGGGACCACGGATTCGCGACGCAGAACCGCACGGAGGCGTCCAGTTACCGGTCCCAGGGACGGGCGTAGACGAGATGCGAGGGCGCGCATCGTGGCGGGCCATTGTCTATGTATGCGCATGCGCTCGACAACGATGGCAGGCAACGACGCGCGAGCGCGGTCGTCCGCGGCCAGCGCCGTCGCAGACGGCATTCGTCAGGAGAAACGACATCGGTCGGCGGACCGATGAAGGCAGCAGGGAAGCGGCGCTTCGACGTAGGCGGCGCGGACCGCACGGCGGGCCGATGGAGTGGCTTCGGCGGTGCAACACCGGGTCGGGAATACAGCGGCGCGAGAACCTGGCGCGCGGTTGACGGGGACGGAGTCCGCCCGTCGTGTCGCGAGGATGCACCGGGCGCTGGCTCGCGCGGGGAATGTCACGGAAACGAAGCGGTGCCGTCGCTGACTTGGTACCGTCGGCGGCTGAAGTCGATGTCGGCCCCCGAGGTCTGGTGGCGGGTCGGTGCGCGAGTGCAGGACTGGGTTGACCGATGGGCGGCGCCGGTCCGCCGGCGGCCGGCGGCGCTCGAGCGGATTGCGACCCTCGACGGCGCGTCGTTCGAGTTCAATGGGCAGGCCATCGGCGCTCCGCCAGCAGCCGAACCTGGCGTGGGCGGCTGCGCGGAGCGCATGTCACGACTCGTAGCGCGGGCTGATCGATTGGCCGAGAACCGCGTCAGCCTCTTCGATCTCGTTGACCTGTCCCTGGGCGAGCCGATCGACTGGAACTACGAGTACAAGGCCGGCCGCCCGGCCCCGCGAGACTTCGCCGGGAGCATCGACTATCGCGACTATCGCCGCACTGGAGACTGCAAGTTCGTCTGGGAGCTGAACCGTCACCACCATTGGGTGGTGCTCGGACGCGCCTATCGGGCGTCGGGCGATCGCCACTATGCGGAAGTCGTCGTCCGTCAATTGGCGAGTTGGATCGAGCAGTGTCCGTACGCATCCGGCATGAACTGGCGGAGCCCGCTGGAGCTGGCCATCCGGCTGATCAACTGGTGTTGGGCGCTGGAGCTGATCCGGCCGTCGGGCCTGCTGACGCCCGAGCTGCGAGCGGACGTGCTACGGATCGCTCACCGGCATCTGTGGGACATCGCTCGCAAATATTCGCGCTACTCTTCGGCCAACAACCACCTGATCGGGGAGGCGGCGGGCGTGTTTGTGGGCTCGGCGTATTTTCATACGCTCAACAACGCGGCTGCCTGGCGAGCGCATAGCCGCAGCGTGCTGCTGAGGGAGATTCTGCACCAAACAGACGCTGACGGCGTCCATCGCGAGCTTGCGACCGGATACCACCTGTTCGTCTTGCAGTTCTTTGTGATCGCCGGCGTCGTAGCCCGGAACATCGGCGAGGATTTTTCGGCTGAGTACTGGAACCGGCTCGAGCGCATGTTCGAATTCCTCACCTCGCTGGCGCGGGGGGGCGATCGGCTGCCGATGTTTGGGGACGCCGACGACGGCTATGTGCTCGATCTGGGTAGCGGGCAAGGCAGCCTGGCCGATTGGTTGGCGGTGGGTGCGGCACTGTTCAAACGAAGTGACTTCAAGGCTGCGGCCTGCGAGGCGGCCGGGACGACCGCGCTCGATGGCGCGCCGGCGGCCGGGGCGCGCACCCCCCCCTGCGGCGAGGCCGTGTACTGGTTGCTTGGGGAGCAAGGACTCGCCGCGTTCGAGGCACTGGAGCCTGAGCCGGCCGGCCCGCTGCGTTCCACCGCCTATCCGGACGCCGGCTATTACCTGCTCCAAAGTGGGACGCGCGGCGCAGGCATCAGCGTGACGTTCGACTGCGGCCCGTTGGGTTTTGGCACGATCGCGGCGCACGGCCATGCCGACGCGCTGAGCTTCACGCTGCGGGCCCTGGGGCGCGACGTGCTGGTGGATCCGGGCACGTACGACTACTTCACGCACGAGCCGTGGCGGACCTATTTCCGCAGCACGCGGGCCCACAACACCATCGTGGTGGACGGCGTCGACCAATCGGAGATGCTCGGCCTGTTCTTATGGGGCCGGCGGGCCAGCAGCCGCTGCCTGGAGTGGTCGCCCAACTCGTCGGGCGGCACGGTCGCCGCCGAGCACGATGGCTATTCGGCTTTGCCAGGCGGCGTGGTGCATCGCCGTACGCTGCAGCTTGGCGGGCGCGAGCTCACCGTCCGCGACGAGCTGACGGGCGGAGGCGAGCACCATGCCGCGCTCTGCCTGCAATTCGCCGAGCAATGCCAGGCAGCACGGGTGGACGATCAGACGTGGTCCATCGACTTCGGACCGGGAACCGTCAGCGTCCGATTCGACGCCAGGTGGTCGGTGGCGATGCATCGCGGCGCGGAGCGTCCGATCTTCGGCTGGGTCAGCCGTGGTTATCACCGCAAGGAACCTGCGACAACGCTGGTGGCCGAGTGCCGTTGGCGCGAGCGTCTCGATTCGAAGGTCGTTATCCGGGTGTGTCCGGCGTGATGCGTTTGCGGACGTTGGGCGAATGCGAGCGGCGACGAGGGTTGTGCCTGGCGCGGGCCTAGAATGGGCTGGAGGGAAAAGGCAGTGGCGAAAGAAGCATCTTCGATCAGCGCCGTCAACGGTACTGCCGGCGTGTGTGCCGCCGTCCACAATGGCCGCGCCCATCCGGCGTGCATTCACGGCGTGGTGCTGGCGGGCGTGCATGCCTGGGGCGACTGCGTGCTGGAGCGGGCGGCCTCGCGTCCGCTGGTGCCGATCGCCAATCGGCCGCTCATCTGGTACATCCTGCGCTGGCTGCGGCAGGGCGACATTGGCGAAGCCAGCATTTGCGCCAACAGCGACACGTCGGTCCTGCAGCATTGTCTGGGCAACGGCAGCGGCCTCGATATCGATCTGGATTACTACGAGGACGTCATGCCGCGCGGCCCGGCCGGGTGTGCCCGCGACGCCGTGGATGGCGGGCAGGCCGATGCCTACGTCGTGGTCGACGGCACGATTGTGCCGTGGATCGACCTGGCGGCCATGCTGGCCGAGCACGAGCGCAGCGGGGCCGCGCTGACCGTCGCGGCGGCGCCGGAGCGCGGCGGCGAGGGCGAGCCCGATGCGGCCCTGGAGCCGGTCGGCATTTACGTTTTTTCGCCCGAGGCGATCGAACAGGTCCCGGCGACTGGCTATCAGGACATCAAGGAGGCACTCATTCCGCGGCTGTACCAGCGCGGCCAGCGGATCGTGCCGTTTGTCGTGCGCGGCAGCGCCGCGCCGCGGGTGGTGAACGCGGCGTCGTATCTGGCGGTGAGCAAGTGGGCCGTGCGGCAGATCGCAGAAGCGGATGAAGACCTGGATGGGTACGTGCGGCAAGGCGAGGCGCTCGTGCATCGCTCGGCCGGGCTGCACGCGAGCGTCCAGGTCATCGGGCCGGTCATGATCGGGCCGCGCAGCACGGTGGCGGAGGGGTCGATGCTGATCGGTCCGACGACCATCGGCGCGGATTGCTCGCTGGGCCGGGCCACGGTGGTGAGCCGCTCGGTGCTGTGGTCGGGCTGCGACGTGGGCACCGGCGCGATCCTGGACCACGCAATACTCACTGACGACTCGGACGCCCAGCCGGGCGTTGTCGTGCGCAACACCGTGGTCGTGCCCGACGGCAGCCGGACCGACCCGCTGCGAAACAGCAGCCGGCCGACGGGACTGGTTCAGCGACTGGCGTCGCTTTGGAAATCACCCGGATCCGCCGGCCGGAATCGAGGAACGATTGGATGGAACCCCTAGGGGAAGAAAGCAAGGGCATCGTGGTCCCACCGGCCGGAGCCGTCGTCCCGGCCCGCCGCGCGCGGCCGGAAGCCGTCGAGGCGGCCCTGATCGAATCGAACGGTTATGGCGACGCCTACTACGGCCTTGATGCGTCGGCCGCCGCCGCTTCGCCGTTCGGCCGGCTGCCATCGTTTGCAGCGCTGTGGCGCTGGAAATGGGTGATGTTGACGATCTTCCTGATCGTCGCCGCGCCAGCGACGTTCTGCATCTGGAAGTTCGTCAAGCCGTTGTACAAGTCGACGGCACTGATTCAGATCGACCCGATCATGCCGATCGTCCTCGAACGAACCCCGGAGTCGGGCGCTATTCCGTTCTTTCGAAACTATCTAAACTCGCAAGTCGCCCAGATTAAGGGTTCTGACGTGCTCAGCCGCGTCCTAGACGCGGTCAAGAACACCCGTTGGTTTCAAAACCGGCCACGGCCGCTCTTCGGTAATCCGCCCAATGATTACGACCGGCTGCGGCAGGAGCTCAGCGTCGGTATACTTGGAGATTCGAATATCATCGTCGTATCGATCCGCACTGAGGTCGCAGGCGACGGAAGCACCATCGTCAACGCACTGAACGAAAAGTACGTAGAGTGGTTCAGAGATCGCCGTACTAAGGAGTTGGAGCCAAAACAAGTAGCTCTGGGCGAGGAACGAACGAAACGACAAGGCGCGCTCACGGGCCTGGAGGCCGTTAGAGATCAGAGGATCACTGAACTCAGGACCGTCGACTCTACTTCACTACTAGCGCAGCTCGCAACGCACGTGAGCGGACTCGAATCGGAGATCGCCACGCTCGATCGCCAGGCGAAACTGACGAAATGGCGAATCGAGAAACTCACAGATGCGCAGGAGCTTGCCAAGGCTCAGACACGTCCTGTTGAAGGCGCGGCGGCAGCCGGTGTTGACGAGCGATACTATGCGCAGGATCAGGAATGGCGGGAGTTGAAGCTCGGCCTTGAGAACAGCATCTACGCGCGCGACGTGGCGGCTCAGCGGTTTGGTGCATCGCACCCGCGCATGTTGGAGGCGACAAGCGAGGTCGAGCACCGTGAGAAGCTGTTGCGCGGACGCGAAGCGCAACTCCGCTACGAACGGGACTCTGTCGTGGCGAGCATCGCAAAAACGCCGATCGGTGACTCGATGACGCTCGATCTTCCGACACTTACGGCGATCCAGGAAGCGCAACGGAAGGAGCTGGAACTGCGTGGTGATGAATTGACTCTCGTCAGGAAGGACCTTGAAACCAAGATTGCTACCGCTGGAGAACTCGGAAAACTGAACGACCAGATCCGCGAAGCGCAAGCAGCACTCGTTGCAGTGGACGCCAGACTCGCTGAGATGGAGCTTCAGAATCGAGTCCTGGCTACCGTGCGCACGACCAACGCCGTAACGCCTTCATTGCCCGACGGCGACCGCCGGATTGTCTTCACCGCCATGGCGATGATCGTGGCGCTGGCGCTCGGCCTGGGCGTGGCATATCTGGGCACGGTGCTGGATCCCACCATTCGCGAAGTGGGCGACGTGCGCGGGACGGTACACGCGCCGTTCCTCGGTCAGCTTCCGGAGTTTCCGAACAAGACCCATCTGATCAACGATTCGAGTCCGCCGCTGATCGAAGGGATGCGGATGGTCCGGACGGCGCTGCTGGAGCGGCTGCGCGGCGGGAGCGAGCGGGTGGTGCTGGTGACCAGCTCGTCGCCGCGAACGGGCAAGAGCACGGTGGCCATGCTGCTGGCCCGCAGCCTGGCGCTGGTGCACAAGCGCGTGCTGCTGGTGGAGGCCGATCTGCACCGGCCGTCGCTGGGCGGATACCTGCAGATCGAGTCGACGCGCGGGCTGATCGCGCTGCTGGCTGGCGACGCCAGCGACCGCGACGTGATCTGCCGCACCAGCGTTCCGCGTCTGGACGTGGTGCTGGCCGGCGACCGGACGGCCGGGTTCGATCCGGAGCTGTTGGCCAACGGCGTGTTCAGCGCCTGCCTGCGGCGCTGGAAGAGTGCCTACGACTACGTCGTGATCGACAGTCCGCCGGTCCTGCCGGTGGCCGACGCGCGTATCCTGGCCCGTCAGGTCGATGGGACGGTCATGGTGCTGCGGTCGTCGCGCTGCAAACGGCCAGATGTCGTACAGGCGTACGCCGACCTCAGCGCGGCAGGCGGTACGCTCCTGGGCACGGTGCTGGTCGGCTCGAAGCAGCGCGAAAAATACGGCTATGGCGAAGGATACTCCTATAGCCACTATCTGACGACGGGTGCGACCTCGGGCGCCGAAAGCTGACCCGGCAGCAGTTGCAACACCAGAACTCGGTGACTTCATGCAAAACGAGATAAGCGTCAAGCGCGCAAGCGGGCACGACCAGTCGTGATCGTCCTGATTCTTGATCGGCCGGTGACGTATCTGAGGCGAGGCGCATCGGGTCCGCCCTGCTCGCTGCTGACGTTGCCACTCGGACCGGGCACGCTGCTGGGCAGCCTGCTGGCGCAGCTTGCCGCCAACGGACGAACGCTCTCGCAAGTCATGGTCCTGCCGACGTTCGGGCGCTATTCGCCGTCGCACGAGAAACTCATCCTCTCGAGCGGGCGCGACGTGCGCATCGTTCCGCGCGAGGGCCTGCCGGTGGCCATCGGCGAGCTCGAGCCGCTCGACGATCTGAGCGTGATCGATCCGCGTTACTGGCTGGCGGCCGGCAACGACGTGAGCCAGCTGCTGGCGCATGACGACGGCTACCGCGGCGTGTCGCACGTCATCGCCGTCGGCAGCCAATCGGACGCCACGCGCGAGTACGTCGAATGCGATCTGCACGGCCACATCAAGCGCGTGCAACGTATCTACCACGGGACGTCGTGGCCGTCAGTGGCCAGCCGGGCCATTTGCTTTTCAGTACTGCCGGCCCGGGTGGCGGGCGATGTGTCGTTTCGATCGTTGGCCGAGCTGCGATCGGGCCTGGCGACGCGCGGAGTGCTCAGCCGTGACCTGCCGCTGCACGCCAGCGTCATCGATCTGGGTCAGGAGTCCGGCCTGTTGGCGGCCAACGAGCACTACCTCAGCAACCACGCACGCGGCGACGCGTGGCCGGGCCTGAGCAGCGTCGGGCAGCAGATTTGGGCCGGACCGAACTGCAAAATCCATCCAAGCGCCAGGCTGGTCGGACCGATAATCCTCCAGAGCGGCACGACGCTGGACGAGGGCACCACCGTGATCGGCCCAAGCGTGATGGGCACGGGCAGCCGCATCGGGCGCGGGGCAACTGTGGTGCAATCGGTGCTGGCCGCGGGCACTGAGGTCTCCCGCGGCCTGACCATCCGGCACCGGGCTGTCAGCGGCGCCTGCCGCGAATCGCTCGACGATACGGCGCCGGCCAGCGGGTTGGACCTGGAAGAAATCTCGCTGCCGACGGCGTCTGCGGCCGCGACGGATACGGACGGGCTGCTCGTGTCGCAGCAGCCGGTGGACGAGGGCCGCCGCGTGCACCTGATGCTCAAGCGTGCGGCCGACGTGGTGCTGTCCGCGATCGGACTGGTGGCGCTGTCGCCGCTGTTGGCCATCGTCGCGATCGCCATCAAGCTCGAGTCGCGCGGGCCGGTCTTCTTTGCCCATCGGCGCGAGCAGAAGAACGGCAAGGAGTTCTCGTGCTGGAAGTTCCGGACCATGGTGGCCGACGCGCACCAGAAGCAGCGCGAGCTCTACAAGCAGAACGAGGTCGATGGTCCGCAGTTCAAGCTGACCCACGACCCGCGCGTGACGCGCGTAGGTTACTGGCTGCGGGCCACGAACGTCGACGAGTTGCCGCAGCTTTTCAACGTGCTGGTCGGGCACATGAGCCTGGTCGGCCCGCGGCCGTCGCCGTTCCGGGAGAACCAGATCTGCGTGCCCTGGCGGCGGGCGCGGCTCTCCGTTCGGCCCGGGATCACGGGCCTGTGGCAAGTCTGCCGCGACGAGCGGACCCACGGCGATTTTCACCAGTGGATCTTCTACGACATCACGTATGTGCGGCACCTGTCGATATGGCTGGATGCAAAAATCCTGATCGCCACGCTGCTCACGCTGGGCGGTCGGCGGAGCATCCCGCTGTCGTGGGTCTTGCCCACGCATCCTGCGCAAAACGGACGGCGGCGCGATGTGGCCGTACCCGGCGCAGCACTACGAGCCTGAATCACGGTGCGCGATGTGTCGCCGCGCACGTGGTTGTGGTGGGTGGCATGGGCGGCATGGGTGGCATGGGCAAGCGGCCGTTTGCTTGCCCGTGCCGATGCGAGATACCGTCGGCAGCCACGGGCAAGCGATCGTCGCCAAAGGCCGCGACGATCGCTTGCCCATGCCACCCACTGTTTGGCGACGCATGGTGCGCGGTCATTCAGACCTGTGGGAGGGCGCGGGCAAAGGGGCCCCAACCGCAAACAGTCCGCGGTTGGGGACCCGCAAGGATCCCGTGCGCGAAGTCGTGCGAGCCTGGCGGGGAAAGGTCAGCATGGGGGTCCCCAACCGCAATCTGTTCGCGGTTGGGGTCCCACGTCCCGGTGCGGTCACCGGAAAAGGATAGCCGAAGATGAGCGGCACGAACGGAAGCGCCCGATCATCGACGTACCGTAGCAGTCGAGCGGTGTACCGCACGTCTCCAGACCTGCGCGTGGCCCCGATTGTAAGGCGCGACAACACGCCCGCACAGGAACAAGCGATTCAATGCGTGCCCGCGCTGGGGCACTCCAACCGCAATCCGTTCGCGGTTGGGGATTCCTTGGCGCTTGGGCATGCCACACTTCGCGTGCGCCTCGGCGCGGTCAGCGTGTGCCTCTGGGTGATAGTCTGCTGCGGCGGTTGTGAGGACCCGCGCATCAGCCTGAGCGACTTCGTCGAGATGCAGCGGCAGGCGGAGCTCGAGGTAGCCGGCACGCAGCCCGCAGCCGCGGCGGCGCCCGTGGTCGACCAGCAGCTTGTCCCGTACCGGGTCGGGCCGAACGACGTGCTGTTGGTGACGCTGTCGACGGTTGACCAGACGACGGCCATTCCGCCCATTCAGGCCCGCATCGACCGCGATGGCAACGTTGATCTGCCCACTGTCGGCAAGATCAACGTCAGCGACCGGGAGCTGGTCGACGTCGAGAACACAATCAAGACGGCCTACGTTCCGAACGTGCTCAAGGACGTGGCCGTGCACGTCAGCCTGGTCGAGCCGGACTCCACGAACGTGCTGGTGGTCGGCGCGGTCACGACGCCGGGGCTGATCCGGCTACGGCGGACGGAGCGGAATCTTCTGTACGCGATCGCGAGTGCCGGTGGACTGACCGACATGACCTCGGGCCGGGCGACGCTGCGGCGCATCCGGAACCCCGACCAGCCGGTGACGCTCGACCTGACCGAGCCGGCCGAGCTGGAGGCGGCGTTGGCGCTTGCTCCGCTCGAGAACGGCGACATCATCAGCGTGGCGGCCGATCCGAATACCGTGTTTGTCGGCGGGCTGGTCAACGCGCCGCGGCCACAGACGTATCCACCGGGAGCGCCGATCTCGGTCTTGCAGGCACTGGCGGCCTCGGGCGGACTGCGGACCGACGTGACACCGACCGAGGCAACGCTGATCCGGCACATGCCGGACGGCCGCGACGTGCACGTCAAGATCGACATCCGGCGCCTGCAGACCGCCAAGGATCCAAACATCCAATTGGCAGCCGGCGATATTCTGTGGGTACCCGATACGGTTGGCACGATCGTGCAAGATTGGATCAACCGGAACATCTACATCCGGGCCGGCGCGAGCGCCAACGTGAATTACAACGTGTCCGGCATCGAGTTTCTGAACCGCCGCAGCCAGCAGGCCGGGCGGTTTGGGTCGGACCTGCAGAGCCAGTTCGACCCGTTTGGCTTCCTGACGCAGAACGCATTGCTGCAGACCATCAACACGCGGACAGCCACGCCACCGTGACGCAGGCCACCGCCCCGCCGTACACCGCCGCGCCGCCGACGCTTCGCAGCGTTGTCGAGGACATGCGTGGGCTCTCGGTCCGCGCGCTGCAGCGCATGTATCTGCCGGAGCAGGGCCTGTTCGCGTTCCGGATCGCGCGGCGGACCGATGGCGTTCGGCTCGAAGGCGCCAGCCTGCGGTACACAGCGATCGTGCTGATCGGCCTGGCCGGCGAAGACGACTCGGCGTCCGCACGAGTCTTTGGCAGCGAGATGGCCGGCGACGTGTGTGGCCGGCTCATCGCGCAGGCGGCTAAGTCGGACAATCTCGGCGACGTGGCCCTGACGCTGTGGGCGGCCAAGGCGCTCGAGCATGATGCGGCGCCGGCGGCGCTGGAGCGGTTGCGCCAGTTGCGTCCCGTACGCGGCCGGCACCCGACGGTCGAGCTGGCCTGGGCGCTAGCCGCGCTGTCCGGCGGCCCTGCGACGCTGTGCGACAAGGACCTGGCGGCGTCGATCTACGTCCGGCTGATGTCGTGTTACCACTCGCGGGCCGGCATGTTCTCGCACTGGCCGCCGGACATTGGCGCGAGCTGGATTCGCCGGCACGTGTGTTGCTTTGCCGACCTGGTTTACCCGATTCAGGCGCTCGCGCGTTATTTCGTGGCCGAGGGCGAACGGGGCGGACTTGAGGCGGCGCGGCACTGTGCCCGGCGCATCGGCGACGCGCAAGGCGAGCACGGACAGTGGTGGTGGCACTACGACTGGCGCACCGGCCGCGTGGTCGAAGGCTACCCGGTCTACTCGGTTCATCAGGACGCCATGGCGCCGATGGCGCTCTACGCGCTGCAAGAGGCTTGCGGCGACGATCATTCGCGGGCGATCGAGCGCGGCGTGCGCTGGCTGCTCGACCCGCCTGAGGCGCGTCGTACCATGATCGACACCGAGGCCGATCTGATCTGGCGCAAGGTGGCTCGGCATGAGCCGCGCAAACTGGCCCGCGGTGTGCAGGCCTTGGCCAGCCGCGTGCATCCGTCGTTGCGCGTGCCGGGCTTGGACGCCACGCTCCGGCCCGGCTGCATCGACTTCGAATGCCGGCCCTATCACCTGGGATGGCTGCTTCATGCGTTTCCGCCTGAGCGGGTGGCACGGCTCTAGACGTGGCACGGGCATCTTGCCCGTGATTCGTCACACGGCCTTCCAGGCGGTGGGCTGGAAGCCCACGCGACGGTCACGGGCTGGAAGCCCGTGCCACGTGTGATGCTTTGTGTCGAGCACGTTGGTAGACAACCCTGAACGACGCGCAGGTCTGGAGACGTACGCTACAGCGGCCTGCGGTACAACAGCGATCGCGCGTAGGCCGTGGCCCGTGCGGCGCTTGTTCGGCGTGCCGATCGATGCGCTGACGATGGACGCGGTGCTCGATCTGGTCGATGACGCCATCATGCGGCGGCAGCGGCTGCTGATTGGTGTCGTGAACGCGGCCAAGCTGGTCAACATGCGGCGCGATGCCGGACTGGGCGAGTCGGTGCTGAGCACCGACCTGATCCTGGCCGACGGCATGTCGGTGGTGTGGGCGTCGAAGCTGCTCGGCCGGCCGCTACCGGAGCGTGTGGCCGGCATCGATCTTATGCAGCGCATGTTGCAACGAGCGCATGAGCGCCGCTACCGCGTGTTCTGCCTGGGCGCCACGCAAGGCGTGCTGGATGTGACCGTCGGCCGAATCGCGAGCGAATGCCCGAATGCCGTCGTGGCCGGCCATCATCACGGTTACTTTGCCGAGGATGACGAGGCGTCAATCGCCGAAACGATCCGCGCGTCGCGGGCCGACATGCTGTTTGTCGGTATGACCTCGCCCCGCAAAGAGCAATTCCTGGCCCGCTGGATGGAGCACATGCGGGTGCCGGTGTGTCATGGGGTGGGCGGATCGTTTGACGTGATGGCGGGCAAGGTGAAACGCGCCCCACACCTGTGGCAGCGGCTGGGCATGGAGTGGCTGTATCGCGTTGTGCAGGAGCCGCGGCGGATGTGGCGGCGATACCTCGTCACCAACACGCTGTTCTGTGGAATGGTCGTGGGCGAGCTCTTCTCGCGCCGAAGTCCGTCGCATGATTGACGAGCCTGTCAACGGATGGCATGGCGAAGCGCCAAATGGTCGCCGGCCGATCCGCGTGCTTTATCTGGCCAGCAGTCTGCACTACGGCGGAGCCGAGCGGCAGATCGTCGAGCTGGCCCGCCGGCTCGATCGGTCGCGCTTCACGCCGTTCCTGTGCTGTCTCGACGGTCTGACGACGCTGGTGCGCGAGCTCGATCCGACACTCCCGGTCGCCGTCATCAAGAAGCGGCATCGGCTGGACATATCGGTGATTCCGCGGGCGGTTCAGCTTATCTCGGAGTGGCACATCGACATCGTGCACTCGTTTCTCTTCGACGCCGAGATCGTCGGCCGGCTGGCGGGCCGGCTGGGGGGCGCTTCGGCCGTGATCGCGTCCGAGCGGAACTGCGATTACCCGCGCATGCCCGTCAAGGAGGCGATTCTCAAGCTCACGCGGCCGTGCTTCGATCTGATGATCGCTAATTCCAATGCCGGCCGGCTCTACAACCTCGAACGCCTGAGCGTGCCCGACAGCCGCGTCCGAGTCGTGCACAACGGCGTTGATGCGCAGCGCTTCCGGCCGCACGAGGTGTCGGGCGTGCGGCGATCGCTTCAGATTCCGGAGCGGGCCGGCGTGATCGGCATGTTCGCCAGCTTCAAACCGCAGAAGAACCACTCGATGTACGTCCGCGTGGCCCGGGCGATCGCGGCCAAGTTGCCGGACACATGTTTTCTGTTCGTTGGGCATGATCCGTCCGACGACCCGGTCTCGGCGGCGCACCGAAAGCGGATCCTCGGTGAGATCGATGCTGGCCGGCTTGGCGACCGTTGTCGACATCTGATGAACCGCAGCGACATCGAGGACCTGTACTGCTTGTGCGATCTGACGCTATTGACCAGCATTCGCGAGGGCACGCCCAATGTCGTACTCGAATCGCTGGCGTGTGGCGTGCCGGTGATTGCCACCGACGTGGCCGACAACTCGGCCATCATCGGCGATGCGGCGGGGAGCGTTGTTCCGCTGAATGACGATGCTGCGATGGCCGAGCGAGCCGTGGGGCTGCTGAGCGACCGTGCGACGCTAAAGCGGATGGGCGAAGCGGCACGCCGCCGAGCGCTGGACGAATTCTCGCTCGAGCGGCTGGCGCGCAAGACGGAAATGGTTTACCTCGAAGCACTCGCGCTTCGCAGGTGCAGACCTGCCGCTCGAAACGCAGACGGCAGGAGCCCGTCACATCGGCCAAGCCGCGAACGCGGCGGGCTTGCCGAGCCTTCGGTCGTGAGCAGTGTGTGAGCGTTCAGCTCCGCGAGTTGGCCGAGTCGGATTTGAAGGCCGTCGCCGCGCTGGTGGCGGAGGTCTTCGATCGGCCGGTGCCGGAAGATGGCGACGCACGGTTGCGTTGGCTGCTGTTCGACAATCCCGACCGCACACCCGGCGTGCCGTGCGGGTGGGTGTTGTGGGACGGCGATCGGCCGGTCGGGTTCATCGCCAACGTCGCTCGGCGGATGGCCGTCGGCGGCCGCGATGCGCTGGCGGCCTGCACGGCGAAGTTCGTGGTGCGGCCATCGCATCGCTTTCATGGCCTGATGCTGGCCAAGAAGTTCTTCGATCAGACGAACGTCGACATTCTGCTCTGCTCGACCGCCAACCAGACCAGTGCACCGATCCTGGAACGGTTTGGCGGGCGGTTCGTTGCGGGTGGCGATGATGCGGTTGTCTTTGTCATTCGAGCTGGCGGCGTCGTATCGGAGGTACTGCGCCGCCGCGGCTACGGCGAAACGCTGCGGAAGGCAGCAGCATTTTCGGCCGGTGGCGTGATGACGCTGGTCGAGACGGCCCGGCGGCGCTGGCCGGAAGGCAGCGGTGACATTCGCGTCGACGAGATCGCGACGTTCGACGAAGGCCTGGACGATCTATGGGCCCGGGCGGCCGACGACTACCACGTACACAGCCGGCGCGACGCGCTGCGAATGAACTGGCTGTTCCGGGCCGGCCCGAAATCTCGCTGGCCGACGACGATTCTCGGCGCGTTCCGCGGTGACAGGCTGGACGGCTATCTAGTCTGTCAGGACCGCGGCCGTGTAGAAGGCGTTCGACGGCGCGAAGTGATGGACGTGTTCACGCGGCGCGACGACGTTGACGTGTTTGACGCGCTGGTTGGCGAAGCGGGCCGGATGACGGCGCAGCAAAAGCGTGACACGCTCGAGTTCCGCAACCTGCCGGCCGATCGGCTGGATCGCCTGGTGGCCTGGGGAGCGAGACGGCGCAAACTGGATGTGAATCCGTTTCTGGTGCGCGTCGTGAACTCGGCCCTTGACGTCGATCCAGTCGACGCCTCGCAGTGGTATCTCGTGCCGGCCGATGGCGATGGAGCTGGTTGGTAAGGCTGCTGAGGGTGGCATGGCCAAGCGCAGCGCGGCCATGACGAGCGTCGACTTCCGCCATGCCCGCGCTGCGCTTGGGCATGCCACACAGCAGCCCGTTGCGGTGCAAGTCCGGCATCTGCCGTATCCGTATGAGGCGGCGCTGGCGATCTGCAGTGACCTCGACCTGACGCCCGACAAGCAGGCGTATCTGGCGGTTGCCCGATACCTGAACACGACTGCGTCAACCGCGATGGGACCGGGCGTCGGCCTGGAAGTCGGCAACAGCCTCTACTTCGACATGCCGCCTGACCAGTTCGCGTACTGGACGACCGACGACGCCGGACGCGAAATGTTCCGCACGCTGATCCACAGCGGGCACATCGACTGCCTGCACTCCTACGGCGACCTGGCCCGCACGCGTGCCGATGTCCAACGCAACCTCGACGAGCTGCAACGCCACGACTGCAAGCTGAGCGTGTGGGTCGATCATTCGAAGGCGCCGACCAACTTCGGGCCGGACATCATGCAGGGTTCGGGTGACGTGGTCGGCTCTGCGGCCTATCACGCCGATCTGACGCTGGCCTATGGCATTCGCTACGTGTGGCGCGGCCGGACCACGGGCGTGAACGGGCAGAACGCGCCGATCAATGCGAAGGCGCTGGGCCACATGCTTGACGCGCGGCATCCGATCGCATCGACGCGGACGATGGCCAAAGAAGCCGTAAAGATCAGCCTAGGCCGCAGCGGTCATCCACGCTGGGAGATGTACGCGGCGAACGACGTGTGCCGCCCGAGCAAGCTGCGCGATGGCCGGCCGATCTGGGAGTTTCTGCGCTCGAACCCGTTCTGGAATGGCTCGGGCAAGGGCGACACGGCAGACGGGATCGGCGATGTGCTGACGCGAAGGATGCTCGACGGGCTCGTGCGGCGGCGCGGCATTTGTGTCTTGTACACACATCTCGGCAAGGTGCGCGATCGCCAGTGTCCGCCGCCCGAATCGGCTAGAAACGCGTTCCGGCGGCTGGCCGAGTACCAGGAGCGAGGCAGTGTCTTTGTGACGATGACGCAGCGCTTGCTGCAGTTCATGACCGTGCGCGACGCGCTGCAGTTCCGTGCTGAGCGGGACGGCGATGTGACCGTCATCTCGATTGGAGACGTGAACGACGCGGTGTTCGGAACGCGGCCGCCGACGGACGACGAATTGGGCGGGATGAGCTTCATCGTGCCGGGGCGCGGCGCAGTTCGTATCCAACGGGAGAGCGGCGAAGCGATTGCGTCGACGCCACATGTCGGTGACGACTCGACCACGGCATCGATTCCGTGGCGGCGTTTGACGTTTCCTGCGTCGGTGTGAGCGAGTTGACAGGCGTACTGGAATCGAAGTGTGTGGCCGTGGCCGCGGGTGTTGGCGGCTACGGACGATCCGCGCCGTTTTCGCCCGACATGGCGTGGCGGGAGTACCCGTTTGCTAACGCAGACTCCGGAGTCACTCGCCGGCTGGAAGCCGGCGGTACAGCCGCCAGGGATGGCGGCGGTACGTGTGGCGGCGGTACGAATGGCGATACGGCGCACGCCGGCGTGCGCGAGGCGCTGAAGTTGCTCGGGCTTGATGCCGCGCGGTTTGATACGGCCGAGTGGAATCCGCTGGGCGGGATTGTGCGGCCGGGCGACACGGTCGTGCTCAAACCCAACTGTGTCCGCGAATTCCGCGAATCCAGTCCGGATCATGCGGACTGCGTCATCACCCACGGTGCAGTGATTCGCGCCGTGCTCGACTACGTCTATATCGCCCTGCAGGGGCGCGGGCGAATGGTCATTGCCGATGCCCCACACAACGATGCCGATTTCGCGGCCATTCGGCGGATTGCCGGGCTTGACGAGATCCAGGAGTTCTATCGCCGTCACGCGCGCCTGCCGGTCGAGGTCTACGACCTGCGCCCCGAGCAGGTCCGCAAGGTCGACGGCGTGATCGTCGGCCACGAGCCGCTGCCGGGCGATCCGGCCGGCTACGTCCGCGTCAACCTTGGACGCCAGTCGGCATTCACCGAAGTCAACCACTTGTGCCACCTGCTCTACGGCTCCGAGTACGACATGAGCGAGCTGGCCAGCCATCACCACGACGACGTGCACGAGTACCTGATCTCGCGGACCGTGCTCGACGCCGACGTGGTCATCAGCCTGCCCAAGCTCAAGACGCACAAGAAGGTCGGCCTGACGGTAAACCTCAAGAACCTGGTCGGGATCAACGGCAACAAGAACTGGCTGCCGCACCATCGCGAGGGGACCCCCAGCCAGGGCGGCGATCAGTTCCGCGACGACGGCCTGTCGCGGCGGATCGAGCGCTCGGTGGTCGCCCGCTTCAAGAACGTCTTCCCGCGCCTGGGGCCGTTGCGAAGCGTGGTGGCCGGGCCGTTCAAGGCGCTCGGCAAGCGCGTCTTCGGCGACACGAACACCGACACCGTCCGATCGGGCAACTGGTATGGCAACGACACGACCTGGCGCATGGTGCACGATCTGAACCGCATCCTGCTCTACGCCCGCCCCGACGGCTGCCTGAGCGAGGCACCCGTGCGCCGCTTTTTCAGCGTCGTGGATGGCGTTGTGGCCGGAGAGGGCAACGGGCCGCTCGACCCGCGGCCGAAGGCCGCTGGCCTCGTCTTGGCCGGAGGAAACCCGGTGGCCGTGGACCTGGTTTGCTCGCAACTGATGGGATTCGAGCTCGATCGGCTGCCCGTGCTGAAGCGAGCCACGGGAGGAGCCGAACTGCCACTCACGAGCTTCCGTGCGGATGAGGTCGTCGTGCAGTCGAACGATTCGCGGCTCGTTGGCCCGGCTCTACGGATTGACGCCCCGGATCTGGCGTTCGTTCCGCATTTCGGCTGGTGCGGTCATCTCGAAAGACGAATCACCGGTGCGCCGACCGCCCGTAGGGCGCACGGTCGTTGCCAGGGCCTTCAGGCCCTGGACTCCGCCCCATAGATTCTGCCGCCCGGAGGGCGGACGAAAGTCTGTAGCGCAGGTCATGAGATCGCAGCTAAGGGTGCAACAGTGACTCTCGTCCGCCCTCCGGGCGGGACCATTCTGATACGCCTTCCAGGGCCTAAAGGCCCTGGCTACGGTCGCGCGCCCTACGGGCGAACAGCCAGCGCATAGCCGGTTGGCGACGCCAGCGGCTGGCCCCCTGGCGCTGCATGCCATCACGCCACCCATGACAAGAACTCGCGTGAAATGCCTGGGACACTCGATCCCTGCCCGCGTGGGATTGGCCGGACTCTATTCGGCCTGTCTGGCGCTGTACGCGCTGCTGGGGGCAGTTGGAGTCGTTCTGGGCCGCCGCAGCCGCGCCAATGGGGGCCCTTATCACGTACTTGTGGTCGGGACGTTCTACACGCGGAATTGGTGCATCTCGCACCTGGCGCCGCTGGCAGCAGCCCGAAACGTGCGGCGCGTGACGGCCATCGTCGAGGGCCCGATCCAGCCGATCGCCAATGTGGATTACGTGCAGCCGTCCGGCTGGCCGGTGCGGCTGGGCGGGCGGGCGTTTGGGAAGTTCTGCTGTGCCATCCGACTGGCGCTCAAACATCGGCCGGACGTGGTCATGGGCTACCACATCGTCCCGAATGCGCTGATCGCCCTGGTAGCCGCCCGGGCGGTTGGGGCCGCCAGTGCTTACCAGATGACGGCCGGGCCGGTTGAGCTGCTCGGCGGTGGTTGGGCGACCGAGAACGTGTTTGTCAGACATCTGCGCAGACCATCGCTGGTCATTGATCGCCTGATTCATGCCATCGCACGCTGCTTCGACCTGGTGATCGTGCGCGGCCACGGCGCGGCCAACTATGCGCGCACGCATCGACTCGGCCGGGCGATCTCGACGATTCCCGGGAGCATCGACGTGCGGCGTTTTGCTCCGCGCGGTGAGAAGCGAGAGTACGACCTGGTCAGCGTCGGCCGACTCGTATCCGTGAAGCAGCCGGAACAGACGCTTCGCGTGGTGGCGATCTTGAAGGAGACCTTCCCCAGCGTGCGTGCCATCGTCGTCGGTGATGGGCCGCTCCTGGAACCGCTCAAGGCGCAGGCGCAATCGCTGGGCCTTGTCGAGAACATTGAATTCGCCGGCCACGTCGATGACGTCGAACGGATTCTGAAGCGGTCCAAGATCTTTTTGCTCACGTCGCGCTCGGAGGGCTTGTCGATCGCGCTGGCCGAGGCCATGTCAGCGGGCGCCGTTCCGGTGGTGGCCCGCGTGGGTGAGCTGGGCGACCTGGTTCGCGACGGCGTGAACGGCTGGCTGGTCACGCCTGACGCCATCGCGGAATATGCCGAGCGCATTCGCACGCTGCTGGATTCGCCGGCTGATCTGGCACGATGCTCGGCGGCAGCCGCTAACGCGGCGCACGAGCACAACGGCCTGGAGTCGATCGCCGAACGATGGACGCGCGCGCTCGCGGATGCCTGCGGCCGGCCGGCGGATTGTCCGTCACCATCGAATACGGTCGGCCCGGTCTCGCTGAATCCGGCCGCACACAAATGAAGCTGGCCCTCTCCAAGAAGAATCTTTGGGAGCGCACGCCCGCCTCGCTGAAGGCCGTTATCGGCCGGGCCGCCGGCCTGGCGCCGCTGCCGTATCTGCTGGGGCGAGGCTTTCGCGAGTGGTACGCGCTGCTCGAGGACGCCCAGTGGTGGAGCGCGGACCGAATTCAGGCCTACCAGCTCAGCCAGCTCCGCCGGATCGTGACGCTGGCCTTCGAGAAGTCTGAGTTCTACCGGGATCACTTCGGTCGTGTCGGCTTCGAGCCGGGAGACTTGAAAGAACCCTCCGACCTGGCCGGTTTGCCGACCATCGACAAGGAGACGGTGCGGGCCAATCTCGACCAGATGACCACCGTCGACGTGCGCAGCCAGTCGATCGATTATGTCTCGACCAGCGGCACCGGGGGGACCCCGCTCGGCTTCTATCTGGACGCGTCGCGCTCCGGGATCGAGTTTGCCCACCTGACCCAGTCGTGGCGGCGCGTCGGCTACCGGCCGGGCATGACTACGGCGGTGCTCCGCGGCCAGGCCGTGCAGCCCGACCGAACCGGGCTGTACCACTCCTACGATCCGCTGCTGCGTTTTCATTACTACAGCAGCTTCCAGCTCAACGCCGACCAGATGCGGCGATACATTGCCCACCTGCATCGCATCCAGCCGCGCTTCCTGCACTTCTACCCCTCGTCGCTCTATGTGCTGGCACGGTTCGCCGCAAGCGAGGAGCTCACGCTGCCGGCGAGCATCGAGGCGGCGCTGCTCGGCTCCGAGCCGGTCTATCGCCAGCAGCGCGAGTTCGTGGGCCAGCACTTCCCGTTCAAGCTCTACTCCTGGTACGGCCATTCGGAGAAGTGCGTGTTGGCGGCTGAATGCGAGCATTCGCCGCTGTACCACGTCTGGCCGACCTACGGCTATTGCGAGATTGTCAATATCGAAGGACGGCCGGCCGAGCAGGGCGAATCGGGCGAGATCGTGGGCACGTCGTTCATGAACTCGGTCACGCCGTTCATCCGCTACCGCACCGATGACTACGCCACGCTGGCCGGCGACGGCTGTTCGGCCTGCGGCCGCAAGCACACCCTGCTGGCCGACCTGCACGGTCACCGCACGCAGGAATACCTGGTGACGCGCGGCAAGCGGGCGATCATCGCCTGGACGGCCGTCAACATGCACGACGACACGTTCGACGGCATCATGAAATTCCAATTCGTGCAGCGCGAACCGGGCGCGGCCGAGCTGCGCATCGTGCCGAATGCCGGACCCGCTGCGTATTGCGTCGACCGCATTCGCCGGCATCTCAAGCAGAAGCTTAACGGCGAGATCGACGTGTCGATCGTCGTGTGCGACGACATCATCCCGAGCAAATCGGGCAAGAAGCCGATCGTGCTGCAGCTCGTGCCAGACGCTGACCAGATCGTCGCCCTGGCCGACGCCGACGCGGAGCTGAGCAGCAGCCAACCGGCGGCCGTCGGCGAGCACTGAGGGACTGAGAGACAGAGAGCTGAGTTGTTGAGTGTTGAGTTTGGGCAATAGGTACGCGGCTATCGAGTGCGTACCCGAGCTTCCCGTCAAGGGTGGCGTGGGTGACAAGGGTGGCATGGGCAAGCGGCCGTTTGCTCGCCCGTGCAGGCAACACGACGATCTCTCGGCAGCACGGGCAAGCGATCGTCGCCAAAGGCCGCGACGATCGCTTGCCCATGCCACCCCCTGTCTTGCGCTACCGAGCTACTGCGACACCGAGAACTGAACGTGCGACAGGTCGTTCAGAACTACAACACCGGCGAACTTCGCGTGGAAGACGTGCCCGCGCCGGTCTGCCGCGCTGGCGCGTTGGTTGTGCGGACGGCGTATTCGCTGGTGAGCGCCGGGACCGAGCGGATGAAAGTCGATCAAGCCCGCATGAGCCTGATCGCCAAGGCCCGCGCCCGGCCCGACAAGGTCCGGCAGGTCATTCAGAGCGTCCGGCAGGCGGGCCTGATGGAGACGATCCACAAGGTCAGCGAGCGGCTCGATGCGCTCACGCCGCTGGGCTACAGCCTGGCGGGCACGGTGGTCGAGGTAGGGTCCGGCATCGATGAGTTTGCGGTCGGCGATCGCGTGGTGTGCGCTGGCGAGGGCATCGCCTGTCATGCCGAGTTTGTGTGCGTGCCGCGGAACCTGTGTGCTCACGTTTCCGACGGCGTCGATTTGAAGGACGCGGCGTTCGCAACGGTCGGCGCGATCGCCATGAATGGCGTGCGACAGGCCGGCGTCACGCTGGGCGACTCGGTGCTCGTGGTCGGACTCGGACTGGTCGGCTTGTTGGCCGTCGAGCTGCTGAAGGCCGCCGGCTGCCGCGTGATGGGTGTCGACGTTGATTCCGACAAGCTCGAACTGGCCCGCCGCTGCGGCGCTGATGTCACGTTGACGCGAGACGATCCGGCGCTCGAAGTCACGCTGCGGCAGGCCACTGGTGGCATCGGTCCTGACGTGGCCTACATCGCCGCCAGCACCAGGAGCAGTGACCCGCTGGCGCTGGCCGGCCGCGTGGTGCGCGACCGCGGCCGCGTGGTGATCGTCGGGCAGGTGGCCGTCGAGGCCGACTGGCAGACGTATTACCACAAGGAGCTGTCGGTCATCATGTCGCGCTCGTACGGCCCGGGCCGCTACGACCGAAACTTCGAGCAGAAAGGCCTGGATTATCCGATCGGTTACGTCCGCTGGACCGAGCAGCGTAACCTGCAGGAGTTTCTGCGGCTTGTGGCCGACGGCAAGGTCCGCCCGAGCGATCTCGAACCGCAGGTGTTCAAGATTGAAGACGCGCCGCGGGCGTATCAGCAGCTTCACGATTCGCCGGGAAGACACGCCACCGGAATACTCTTCGAGTATCCGGCCGATACAAAGCTCACCCGGCATGTAGGCGCGGTCTCCAGCTTAGAGGGTTCAGGGTTCAGGGTTCAGGGTTCGGGGCCCGGCGCGTCGCGAACCGTGGGCATCGGCCTGATCGGGGCCGGGAACTTTACCACGGCGACGCTGATTCCGGCGCTCAAGCGTCTGCCTGACGTACGCCTGCGGGTTATCTGCTCGGCCGGCGGACTCTCGGCCCGTAGCGGCGCCCGGCGGCACGGGTTCGAGAGCTGCGCCAGCGACTACCGGGCGGTCCTCGACGATCCGGCCGTGCACGCCGTGGTCATCTCCACGCGGCACGACACGCATGCACGGTTCGCGGCCGAGGCCCTGCGGGCCGGCAAGCACGTGTTTGTCGAGAAGCCGCTGGCCCTTAACGAAGAGCAGCTTTCCGAAGTCGTCGTCGCGCAGCAGGAAACCGGCCGAATCCTCATGCCCGGATTCAACCGCCGTTTCAGTGCGTTGAGCGTGGCGGTCCGCGACGCCTTCGCCAGCCGCACGAGCCCGATCGAGATCGTGTGCCGCGTCAACGCCGGCGCGCTCAAGGCTGACTCATGGTATCAGGACGCCGACGAGGGCGGCTGGCGAATCGTGAGCGAAGGCTGCCACTTCGTTGATCTCATCCAGTTTCTATGCGGCAGCCCGCCCGTGCGTGTCTTCGCCGAGATGATCGGTGGCCAGGTGGCAGGCGGCCAGAACGACAACTGCGTCGCCACGCTCAAGATGGTCGACGGTTCGATCGCGACGCTGGCCTACCTGGCCAACGGCGATCCGTGCTTCGACAAGGAGCGGGTCGAGGTGTACGGCCAGGGCCGAACGGCGCTGATCGAGAACTTCCGTCGCGCGGCAGTCCACACCGGTGGCAAAGTCCGACGGCTCAAGGCGGCCACGCCGGGTAAGGGCCACAGCGAAGAAATGGCGGCATTTGTCCAAGCCGTTCGCGGAGGCGGCCCGTCACCAATTCCGATCGAACAATCCGTAGCGGCGACTCGTGCCACGTTCGCCGCCGCCCGGTCGCTGACCACGGGTCAACCCCAACCGGCTTGCGAACCGATCCGGCAGCCGCAGATCCATGAGCCCGATGACGGGCTCTCTCCTCGCGACCACGAAGTGTTGGTCGACGCCGAGCGCTTATGAAGAACCGTGCTGGTTTCATCGAGTCCGCAGACGCAGCAGCGCCGGTAACGACGTTCGAGCGGCTCGCGGACAGCCGCAGTGCGTGGCTGGTCTTGGCCTGCGCGGCGATGGCGCTGCGGCTCGGCTTCGCGTTGCTGGCCCCGCACGTCGACGCGCTCAGCGGCGTGGTAGCCTTCGGCTCGGACGGCTACGAGAAGATCGCCGCCAACCTGCTCGACGGCAACGGCTATCGCATCCGTAACGATGTCGCCCCGACGATGCTCCGCAATCCCGGCTACGTGCTCGTGGTCGCCGGCGCCTTCGCCGCATTCGGGCGCGACAAGCTGGTCGGCATTGTGCTCCAGGCGCTGACGGCCGGCGCGATCACACTGCTGATCCGTCCGGTTGGGTGCCGCATGGCCGGACGACAGGCGGCATTTCTGGGCGCGATCATGTATGCACTCTACCCGCCCGATTGGCTGGCCAGCGCGAAGTACATCGCCGAGCCGCTGATGGGCGTGCTCATCTTGTTGATGCTGCTGGCCGCGGATGCAGTCATTCGGCGGCCGTCGGTCGTCACCGCGCTCCTGCTGGGGGCCTTGGGCGGAGCACTGGTGCTTACGAAGAGCGTCGGTGTACTGCTGCTGCCGTGCCTGCTGGTTGCACTGGTCCTGATAAGTCCCGAGCAACGCCGAAACCCGCTGCGCACCGCATCGCTGGGCTTCGTGGCGCTGGCGCTGCAGGTCGCCCTGCTGGTTCCGTGGGGCGCGTACAACTACGAGCGCAGCGGCCGCTTTGTCCTTACGTCCACGATCGCCGGATGGGCACTGTTCGACAGCCACTTCATTGCCAATTACGAGGGTCCGGAAGTCTCCCCCACGCGGCTGTGGCTCGAAGCCCGAAAGTCGGCCCGCGCGATCGCAGCCGAGAACGGGATTTTCCCCGACCCGCGCGATGACTGGGCCTTCACGTTCGCCGATATCCACGATGAGATCGCGATGGGCGACTTGCTCAAGCGCCGCGCCGTGGAAGGCATCGAGGCCGCCCCGCTGCGCTTCGCAGGCGGCATGCTTCGCCGGTCGGCGGAGTTCTGGTATGCGGGCCGCAGCGATACGTCCACGCTGATCGGGGCGGCTATCAACCTGCCGATCTGCGCCGTGGCCCTGTGGGGATTCTGGCGACGAGCCCTGTACCGCAGTCCACTGGCCCTCATCGGGTTGGCGGTCATCGTCTATATGAACGGGATCACCGCCCTGTCGTTTGCCGTGGCCCGATATTCGATCCCGGTCATGCCAATCGTTCTGGTCTTCGCCGCCTCGTCGTTCGTACAGCGGCGCGAGACGGCGAGCGTCGAGACCCTGGCGCCGTCAAGACTCGCGCATGTGTAAAGGAGCTGAGTGTGCTGACAGAAGCGAAATCTGAGCGAAGAGCGTCCACCGCCAGTGCCGGCAACGGCGCCATGACCGAAGGCGGCCCCCAACCGGAACTCTCCATCGTCATGCCCTGCCTCAACGAGGCCGAGACGCTGGAGGCCTGCATTTGCATGGCCCAGACGTTCATCGCCACCCGCGGCGTCGCGACCGAAATTGTCGTGGCCGACAACGGCTCGACCGACGGCTCGCAAGACATCGCCCGCCGCTGCGGGGCACGCGTCGTCAACGTGCCGGTCCGTGGCTACGGCGCGGCGCTCTATCACGGCTCGCTGGCGGCCCGCGGGCGATACGTCATCATGGGCGATTCCGACGCCAGCTACGACTTCGCCAATCTGATGCCGTTCGTCCAGAAACTTCGCGAAGGCTACGACCTGGTCATGGGCAACCGTTTCCAGGGCGGGATCAGGCCGGGCGCCATGCCGTGGAAGAACCGCTACATCGGCAACCCGGTGCTGTCGAGCATCGGCAAGCTGTTTTTCCGCTGCCCTGCCAGCGATTTCCACTGCGGAATTCGCGGTTATTCGCTGGACGCGTTCAAACGCATGGACCTGCGGACGACCGGCATGGAATTCGCGTCGGAGATGGTGATCAAGGCCACATTGAAAGGCATGAAAGTGGCCGAGGTGCCGACGACGCTGAGTCCGGACGGGCGCTCGCGGCCGCCACACCTTCGTCCGTGGCGCGATGGCTGGCGACATCTGCGCTTCATGCTGCTGTACAGCCCGCGCTGGCTGTTCCTGGTGCCGGGACTGCTGCTGATGGTCATCGGGCTGGCCGTTGGCGCGTGGCTGGCGACCGGTGATAAGCGGGTCGCGGGCGTCACGCTGGGCGTGCACACCATGCTGTACGCCGCGTTTGCGGTGCTGATCGGCTTCCAAGCCATTGCCTTCGCCGCGTTCTCGAAAGTCTTCGCCATCAGCGAGGGCCTGCTGCCCGAAGACCCGCGACTGACACAAGTCTTCAAGGTCGTCACGCTCGAGGTGGGTCTGATCGTGGGCAGCGTGCTGCTGGTGGGCGGACTGATCGGGTCGATCGTGGCCGTCGCTCAATGGGGCGCCAGCGATTTTGGACCGCTCGATCCGGCCCGAATGCTGCGCGGCGTGATCCCGTCCGGCCTGGTGCTGACGCTCGGCCTGCAGACCATTCTGGCCAGTTTCTTCATGAGCATCCTCGGCCTGCGCACCCGGAAGCTGAGCTAGTGACCGTGCGCCATGACGCGCCATCAGGGTGGCATGGGCAAGCGATCGTCGCGGCCTCTTGCGACGATCGCTTGCCCGTGCTGCCGAGAATCGTCGCGGGATCCGCACGGGCAAGCAAACGGCCGCTTGCCCATGCCACCCGCTCGCTCCGCATTGCGCACGGTCAATTAGACGGCCGCGGTTCGATCGAAAACGGATGATCCGCTTCGGTCTCATGTATGGCGTGCTCGCGGCGATCATCATCGCGGGCTTTCGCCGCTGGTTCCTGACGCTTTGCGCGCTGATCGTGCTCACGGCCCTGCACGATCACCGCTATTTCAAGGAGAGCATTGCCGGGATCGGCGGGCTCAAGCCGTACAACGTGCTGCTCGCCTTCGCCGTATTACACTGGATCCAGCAACGGCGAGCCGAAGGACTGCACTGGGATGCAAGGCCATCGATGTCGCTTGGTATCGTGGCCTACGTCTTGATCGTTATCTACGGCGCGAGTTACGCATTCCTCGACATTGAATCGCTGCGGCGCGCGGCCGGCTGGGATTATTCCAGCCTGCTCGTCCAGGAGATCCTCAATCCGCTCAAGATGATCCTGCCGGCCATTCTGCTGTTCGACGGTTGCCGTTCGCGGAATCGGATGACGTCCGGAATGCTGTCGCTGGCCGGCCTGGCGTTCGTTACCGGGGCATACATCATCAAGCTCATTCCGGTCGGTTCGCTGGCGGACGCGGATTCCGTCCTGCGGTATCGCCATCGCATCGATCGAGACCTTGGACTCTATCCCAACGACGTCGTCAGCATTTTCGTACCCGGCTTCTGGGTCGCGCTGTCGATGGCGTGGGCGATGCGCAGCAAACTTTGGCGCGCCGTGCTCCTGGCGAGTGCGGCCGCCCTGGCTCTGGCGCTTCTGCTGACTCAGTCGCGGACCGGGATGGCCGCCTTTGTGGTCGTGGGCCTGGTGGTCGGCCTGCTGCGGTTTCGAAAGTTTACGCTGATCCTGCTGGTGGCGCTGCCAGCCGTCTACTTCGGGCTGGAGAGCCTTTCGGCCAACTGGTCGCGCGGGTTCGCCATGCGGGATGCGACGGGCGTTGCCACCGACTGGAACGAGGTGTCGAACGGCCGCATCGAGCTGTGGGGCTGGGCATGGCATGACATCATGATGGCGCCGATGCTCGGCCAGGGCCGCCTGTTCCAGTTACGCGAACCGTACGGCGCCGTCATGCTTCCCGCGCATCCGCACAACGCTTACCTCGATATCTGGGCTCAGTATGGCCTGCTTGGCCTTATGGTGATCCTGATGCTGTTCGCCGGGCTGCTGTCCATCGCCTGGCGTGTGATGAAGTGCGGCCGTGATCGCCTGGAAAGGGCAGTCGGCGTCAGTGCGTTCGCAGCCGTCTTGACCAACTTCGTCATTGCCGTAGCCGGGCACGGCTTCATGCCGCGCGTCAGTTCGGTCATCACGTTCTGCACCTGCGCCCTCGCCTGCCGAATCTATGTGGCACTGGTCGCCGCCGCACGGCAGCATGGTCGCGTTTCCCAGCCGGCCCGGGGCCGCTTTGTGAATGTGAGCGGCGGACCCAGGCCTTCGTTGTCTCGATGAACGCTGAAGATCGGCAGAGAACCATCGTTCGCGAGCACTTCCGCGAAACCAGCACCACCTGGGGAAGCCGCTATGCCGCGCGTCCGGCCAAGATGTCGGACATGGACCTGGTTCTTCGCCGCGAGAACGTACACCGGCTGATGCGTCCGCTCATCGCGGCCAGCGGCGAGCGGTTGCGAGTGCTCGACCTCGGCTGCGGCACCGGCGACGTGCTCGACGGGCTCTCGCGCGAGTCCATCCACGTGACCGGAACCGACATCGTGCACGAGATGGTCGTTGCTGCTGCCACCGCACACCCCTTGGATCGCTTTCTCGTTTGCGATGCGCTGCGGCTGCCGATCGCGCCAGCGTCGATGGACGTGGTGACATGCCTGGGTGTGGTCGAGTACATCCCCGAGCCGCAGACCGTGCTCAGGCAGGTCGTCGACGTGCTCCGGCCGGGTGGATTCGCGATCATCTCGCTGCCCAACCGCGCCAGCCTGTTTCGCAAGCTATCGCGGATCGAGGTCGCGGCCGAGAGCGGTCTGTCGGCCATGGTCCGACGCGTTCGAGGGCAGACGCCCATCGAGCGAACGTCGAAATACGCACACCGTCAGTGGTCGCTGCGAGCCGGCGAGCAGCTCTTGGCTGCCAGTGGCCTCACGGTCTGCGATGTCCGCTTCAATACGTATGGTCTTTGGGGCCGGCTCGGCCGCTGGCCGATCAGCCTGAGCCTCTCCAAGTGGCTGAGCCGCCGTTTCAACGCCCGCAGCCCCTTATCAAGCGCGTGTGCCTGCACGATGGTGTTCCTGGGGCAAAAGGCAACCTAGATGACCCTGCGCGTGAGCGTAGCCATTCACGCGGGTGGCATGGGCAAGCGGCCGTTTGCTCGCCCGTGCAGACCACGCAACATCCTCTCGGCGCCACGGGCAAGCGACCGTCGCCAAAGGCCGCGCCGATCGCTTGCCCATGCCACCCCGATGGCGCAGCATCGTGCACGGTCAATTAGCGACGGCACACCGGCATGATCGATCTGGTCTACATCGCCTCGCCGAGCTACTCGGGCTCGACGCTGCTCACCTTCCTGCTGCACGCGCATCCGGATATCGCCACCATGGGCGAGCTCAAGTGGGGCGCGATCGATCTCGAAACGTATCCGTGCTCGTGCGGTGCTCTGCTGCGCGAATGCGCCTTCTGGAACCAGGTGGTGGCCAAGATGGCCGAGCGCGGCCTGCCGTTCGACCTGGCGCGGCCGGCGACCGACTTTCGCTGCCGCCGGCGCGTGTTCGTCGACCGCGTCGTGCGGGCACGGCTTCGCGGACCGCTCTTCGAGAGCGCGCGCCGGCTGCTGATCTCGACGCTGCCTGGCCTGCGGCGCGACTGGCGCACGATCGCGGCAACGAACCGCGCCGTGATGGGAATCATTCTCGAGCTGCAGGGCGGTTCGATCTTTCTCGATGCATCGAAGGATCCGGTCCGAGCCAGCCATCTGCTCGACACCGGCGACTACCGCCTGCGACTCATCCATCTGGTGCGCGACGGCCGCGCCGTGACGCACTCGACCATGAAGAATCAGGACCTGCCGCCCGACGCGGCCACCGGCGAATGGCGGCGGACGCATGGCCAGATCGAGCGATTCAGCCGGCGATTGCCTCCGCAATCGACGCTGCGCGTGCGCTATGAAGACCTGTGCCGCGACGTGCCGGGCGCGATGGCACGGATCTGCACCTGGCTGGGCGTGCAGCCGGTCGACGCGCCGCTCGATTTCCGCGCCGCCGCACACCACATCCTGGGCAACCGCATGCGCCTGCAAGCCAAGCCGGACATTGCCCTCGACGAGCGCTGGCGCGTGCATTTGACGAAATCGCACCTGGCTGTGTTCGAGCAGCAGGGCGGAGCCATGAACCGGGCATACGGCTATGTCTGACGCCCCAGCCGAAAACCTGATGCCAGCTACACCGGCGTGCGCGACGCCGCCCTCCGGGGCGGCCCCGCGCCAGAGCCGGCTGATCACCAGCGTCGCCGGCAACTGGGTGTGGTTTGGCGTTGTGATTGCGTCCGGGTTCGTTCTTCCGCGGCTCATTGATGAGTACCAGGGTTCGGACGTTCTGGGCATCTGGGATTTTGGCTGGTCCATGGTTGTCTCCGTGCGCTGGCTCCATCTGGGTATGGCCGGCGCCCTGAATCGGTACGTGGCCCGCTACGTGACCACCGCCGAGTGGCGGTCGCTGAACGTCTTCGTGAATTCGGCCCTCGGTGTGCTCGCCCTGACGTGCATGGCCGGTTTGCTCATTGCAGGCGGCGTGGGTCTGATGGCGCCGCGTCTGCTGCAGGGCATTCAGCCCGAGCATGCCGCGGTCGTGAGGTGGACCGCCTTCCTGCTCTCGACGGTTGCGCTCTCAGAGATGGCCGGCAACGTCATTAATTCCCTGATCACGGGTTCGGGCCGCTTTGACGTGCTGAACGTGCTCCGCACGGTGCGGGAGATGGTCACGCTCGGCCTCATGGTCGTCGTCCTCGGGCTGGGGCGCGGGCTCATCGCGCTGGCCGTGACCATGCTGCTTACGTCGATCGTGTTGAACGCCATCTACCTTGTGGCGGCCCGTCGTCTCATTCCGATGATGCGCCTGGCGCCTGGCTACTTCCAATGGCGCGAAGTTCGCACGATTCTCGGGTTCTCATCCAAGTCGGTGGCCCATGCCCTGTCACGCGGCATGCTCTACCAGGTCAACAGCATCCTGGTGGGCATGTTGCTCGGACCGTTGGCGTTGGCGCTCTACAGCCGCCAGCGCTCGCTCGTGCAAAACGGCGCCAGCCTGGTCAGCCAATACGCCTGCGTGCTACTGCCGAAAAGCAGCGCGCTCGACGCGCGCGGCGACATCGCCGGCCTGCAGAGCTTGCTCATCAAAGGCAGCACCTACGGCTGGTACCTGGCCTTGCCCATCATGCTCACGATCGTGCTCATCGGTACACCCGTCGTGCGCCTGTGGATGGGCGCTGACTACATGGCGCCGGCAGTGCTGGCGACGCTCGCTTCGGGTCATCTGCTGCCCATCGCTCAGAACAGCGTGTACATGATTCTGATCGGTCAGGGCCGGCACGGTGTACCGGCGCTCTACTCTGTCGGCGCGGCCGTACTCAGCGTCGCACTCGCGTATACATCCATGAAGTTCGGCGCGGGTCTGGCCGGCGCAGCGGCTGCCATTGCCATCTCGCTGACGCTGAGCGAGGGTGTGCTTGGCCCCATGTACGCGTGCCGGCTGTTGAAACTCAGCTATTGGACGTACCTGAAGGACACGGTGCTGAATCCACTGCTCATCAGCGCCCCGTACGCGCTTTGCCTGCTGGCCGCGCGCCTGATGTTCCCTGATTCAGACTACTTGTGTGTCCTGGTTGGACTTGCCAGCGGGGCGGCCGTACTGGGACTCGAATACTGGCTCTGGGTATTGCCGGCTTCGCTGAAAGCCAGTCTGGTCCGTGGGCTGCAAATGGGCAGTGTCGAAAGCCATTAAGCGCGCGTCAAGTGCGGACGTTGATCGTCGACTTATCTGCGGCGACAGTCGCACCAGGATATCGCCTCAATCCATCGGCCGTCTCGGGATCGAGATATTTGTAGTGTTGTTGGCGGTCGCGGTTCAATTCCAGCCAAATAGAGCCGCCGGGCCGCAGACGAGACCGGCAGTCATCCAGGAAATACGTCCATTCAGCCAGTCGCCAGGGTCGCGACGTTCGGACGTTGTTGAAGCAGATCGCAGTTGCTGTAATGACGTCAAACGGCTCAGTGAATTCAGGCAGCGGCTTGAATGCCTCGACTCGATGCTCGACTCGCGGAATCCTCAGTAGTTGGATCACGTCCGAGAAGATCGGATCGTCAGGCAGATCGATTCCGACCACATCGTGTCCGAAATGTCGGGCAGCGAACAGCAGGTAGCCGGCGCCGCAACCGATGTCGAGCACTCGTCTGCACGGCCCGCTCGTCAGGCCCAGCATCACGGCCCGCTTCACAGCCATTTCCATATAGGTTTGAATCCGGACGACATACTTGACCATCCGCGGATACGGCCAGGCTGTGCAATGCCGCTGACGAATCCCGCGGAGCTCGTGCGGGTCGATCTGCGCAATGAGCGTCTTGGCGACGGCGTAGCATTCGCGGAACTGGCCGGAAAAAGCCCGCATGACGAGGCGTTTCAGGCTCGTCTGCTTGTCCTTGACCCAGTAACCGGTTGCTTCCAACGTCGACATTCGAGCGTCTCCGCATATTGCTGGGATTGAGCCGTAACTCGCATTCCATTATTGCAGCCGGCGTCGCGCAGCGTCAAGCCCGACGATCCCAGCGGAATCTGTGCAGCAGGGTGGCAGAGGTGGCATGGTGGCATGGGCAAGCGGCCTTATGCTTGCCCGTGCCGCCGTGAAGCGATAGGGATGCGGTGAAGCGATAGGGATGATGCCCCAGCACGACGCTGTGCCATCCGTTTGCTTCGTCGCGCCGCGTGCGTACGCGGCCCTGACGAATGAGCGCGGGGCGCCGTGGGCCGGTGGCGCCGAAGTGCAACAGGCGCTGATTGCGCGGGAACTGGCGAGGCGCGGCCTGCGCGTCAGCTTAATCACGCTGGACCACGGACAGCCAGACGGATCCGTACACGATGGAGTCCGAGTCTTCACGATGTGCCGCCAGGCCGCCGGCTGGCCGGGCATCCGCTTCGTACACCCGCGCTGGAGCGGCCTTTGGGCAGCGATGCGTCGCGCCGCGGCCGATGTTTACTGCCAGCGCGGGGCCGGCCTTGAGACCGGACAGGTGGCTCTGTGGTGCAAGCGCCACCGGCGGCCGTTCCTGTTTGCCGCGGCCTCGGACTCCAACGCCGATCCGACCCTCCCAGACCTGCGCAGCCGGCGAGAGCGTCTCCTCTATCGTTATGGGCTGCGCCGCGCGGCACGCATCGTTTGCCAGACCGCCCGTCAGGCTGAGACCTTTGCCGCGCTCACTCCCGTCAAGACAGTGACCATTGCAAGCTGCTGTAGCGAGCCGAACGGCGAAGATAATGGCGCGATCGTTCCGCGTAACAATCCGCGGCCGCGCGTGCTGTGGGTGGGACGGCCTTCATACAAGAAGCGCTTCGATTGGCTGCTCGATTTGGCAGGCCTGTGCCCGGATTGGCACTTCGACGTCGTTGGAATCGACCGGGCACACAGCGAACGGGCGCATCGACGGCCCGCCAACGTGAAGTGGCACGGCGTCGTGCGGCCCGAGCAGATGCCGTCGTTCTACCGTGCGGCCGACGTGCTCGTGTGCACGTCGAGCGTCGAAGGGTTTCCGAACTCGTTTCTCGAGGCGTGGGCGCGCGGTGTGCCGACGGTCTCCACGTTCGATCCAGACGGTCTCATCGCGCGGCACGGCCTGGGCGCCGTGGCCGATAGCGTCAGCGGTCTGCGAAGTGCAATCGGCGCCCTGGTGACGGACCCGAAAGTCTGGACCGCGTGTGCCCGGCAAGCCCGCGCCTATCGAGCGGAACACCACTCGGTTGCGGCCAGCGCCGACGCCTATGCCGCATTGGCGTGCGAGGTGGTTGATGAGATGCGTGCACGTCGCGCCGCACCGCGCGAAGCGAGGACGCTGCAGTCGGCGGGTCTGCGCTATGAGGTTGGGCGCGGCCTTGGCGGCATCGACGCCCTGGCCGGCGCCTGGACCGCGGGCGCACACGCCGGACCGCTGTCGCCGGTGGCCGATCCGATCTGGTATCGCAGTTTCTGGGAGGCCTTTGGCGACTCGGACCGCGATCTGTTTCTCCACGCGGTCTATCACCAGAATCGACTCGCGGCGGTCATGCCGCTGCTACGATCGCGGGGGTTGATCCGTGCGTGGCGCGGCGTGCGCAACGCCCATAACCCCTATTGGATGTTTTATCTCGATCTAGCCCGGCCGGAGGCGTGCGCCGAGCTGCTCAGCAACCTGCTGGCATCGGTCGATTACGTCGACCTGCCGCCGCTTCATCGCGCCGGTCCGCTGCACCGGGCGCTGACTCAGGCGGCCGTGCGCCTGGGCTGCCCGGTCGCCGAACGCGACGCCGGAGGCGATGCTCTGATCGAGCTGAAGGGGCCATGGGATGTGTTCCGGCGGACGCTCTCCGGTCAGATCGGCCAAACCACGCCGCGCCGCGTGCGGCAGCTCGAGAAACTGGGCGAGCTGCGCTTCGCCGCCCACACCGACGCGTCCCAACTCATGCCCGTGCTCGAAGCCTGCTACGAGCTGGAGTCGGCCGGCTGGAAGGGCGTCCGCGGCGAGCCGATCAAGTCGAATCCGCGAACGCACCGCTTCTACACGCAGTTGGCGCTTCGGTCAGCCGAGGCCGGCCGGTTTGCCCTGTACACGTTGCACTTCGACGGCCGTCTGATCGCCTTCGAGTATTGCCTGCGCGCCCAGGCCAAGCTGGACATGCTCAAGCTCAGTTACGACCCGCAGACCTCGCGCTATTCGCCGGGGAACGTGCTGCGTTATCTGATGTTGCAGCGCGAGATCGAACATGGCGAAGTCGCGACGTACCACCTGGGCCGGCCGTCGCAATGGAAGGAGGCTTGGGCCACGCGGATCGATCCCTTGGTCCGCCTGAGCATCTATCGGCCCGGCCTGCGCGGCCGTGTTGCGTATTACGCCGGGCCGCGGCTCCGGGCCGGACTGAAGGGCCTGCGCAACCGCGTACGCCCGCAGCGTGCAGACCGCGAGCCGCCAGCCGCAAGCGAGGAGTCCGTTGAGCATGCCTGAGCCGCTCAGCGTCGACGTGCTGGACCGCCCTGAGCAACTGTCCACGTGTGAGTCCGAATGGCGCCGCTGCTTCGAGCGTAGCCAGGCGTCGCCTTATCTGTCCTATGACTGGTTCGCCGCCGCCATTCAGCATCGGCAGAGCGACGGCGCACTGCGCGTCTGCCTCGTGCGCCATGAGGGTGAACTGGCTGCGGTTGTCCCGCTCGAGCTCGTGCGGGATGGGCGCTGGCATGTCATTCTGCGGTTTGCCGGGGGTGGTTGGGCGCCGCGGAACACGTGCGTGGTTGCCGACGCCGCCGTGCGTTTGCCGCTGCTCTCGATTGTGCTGCAGACGCTACATCAGCGGCAGGACCGCTGGGCCTACTGCCATCTCAAGCGGATTCCCGCTGATTCGCCGCTGCGCGAGACGTGGAGCGACGCCGCCCACACGGCCGACGCTCATCAGACTGGCGCGACCGTCCTGATCATGCTGCCGGCCACTTGGGACGAGTACTGGTCGACGCTCTCGGAGAGCCACCGGAAGAACATCCGCAGGCGAACGAACCTGCTGACCCGCACGGCCGGTGCGCTGCGGCTGGAACGGGTCGGGCCCGGCGACTCCGCGGATGTCGGCGTGCTTGGCCGGTTGATCGATGATGCGCTCGCCATCAGCCGAAGGAGCTGGCAGGGCGATGCCGACTCGGGGCGCGCCATTGGCGATCCGCACGTCGAAGCTTTCTTCCGCGATGTCACGGCCAAGCTCGGTCAGCGAGGCCTGATCGACCTGTCCGTCCTGTATGCAGCCGATCGGCCGGTCTCGTTTGTTTGGGGAGCAGCGCGGCGGCCGACATCGACCATCTGCAAACTTGGTTTCGACCGCGACCTGGCCGACACGAGTCCCGGGCTCGTCCACCTGGCGATGCTCCTGGCCGATTCGATCGAGCGAAAGCTGACCGAAATCGACTTCGGGCACGAGTTCTCCGACTACAAACGCCGCTGGAGCAAGGTCACGCAGGATTTGTACGCGCTGCGGATTTACCCGCGGAACTTTCGGTCGAAGATCGTACGCTGGTGGCACGAACGCCAAGAGCGGCGTCAGCCGGTTGCGGCGGGCTTGCGCGAGTAGACCAGGCGATAGTCAAACGAGTGTGGCCGCGAACTTGGGCGATTCCTGAGGAACACCTGCCCATCCACGACCAGCAACCTCTTGAACAGCGTGTGCGTGACGCACCGCCGCGTGTCTGTCCAACCGGTCATCCGGTACAGCGTTCGCGCTGCCAGATTGCGTGCGTCGACGAACCCAATGGCCCGGCGATATCCGTCGGACAGCCAACCCTGCAAGGTCGCCTGCATGAATGCAGTCGCCATGCCCATTCCGCGGAACTGCGGCGCCACGAATATTTCGAACGCGTACAGTTCGCCAGGCTGCAGCACGATCCGATACTGCTGCATGGCGGGATGCAGGCGCTCGGAGGGAAACGAGGCGTCGACCCACCAGCCGTAACCGATCGCCGTCCCGTCACACATCGCCAGATAGCCACGATATCCGAGTTCCACGTAGTTTCTTATGCGCCGCCGCGCCGATTCTGCGTTGCCGTCGGCGCCGAGCGTGTCAAGGCTCGACATGTGGTCGGGCACGATGGGTACGACCGAAACGCGGCCTTCATCACGAATGGGCGCGCCGTCAACCAAGTCTCGCTCGATCACGACGGCTTCGCCGTGCTTGTAGGCGAAGCGGACCATCGCGGCGGCACGGCCGCGCAACGCTCGCATCAGCGAGGGACGCCGCGCGGGTACGTGGGCGGGGCTCCGGTCAGCATGCATGAGCGAAATCGACACTCGCACCAGCCTTCGCTATTCGGCAGAGACCGCCAAAGTATACGATGCTGCCCGGCCGCGCGGCAACCAACGGGCGTGGCCGGAGTGCATGGCCGCGCCGACGATGCACCTGTTTCTGAGCACGGACGCCGACTGAGCTCGCCGCGCGCAGCCGTCGGAGCGGGTCGCATGGGCGGCATCGGCAGGCGGCCGTTTGCTTGCCCGTCCAGACCACACGACGATCTCTCGGCAGCACGGGCAAGCGATCGTCGCCAAACGTCGCGACAATCGCATGCCCATGCCACTCATACCACGCCGATGGCGCAACACGGCGCACGCTGCTTTAGTCCGGGCAACCGGCCAGCGGAATAAACTGCACGGCGTTCTTCAACGTCACCGGATCGCCGAACGCGGACGGACGGACGATCAGAATCCCGTTTTCGAACTGCCGCGAAACCTGCAGTGCCGGCGGGCTGGTGCCTGTGATCACGTAGTCAGGCTCCGTCACATCCGGGTCGCACGGACTGCCCAGTTGGGTCGGCAGGAACCGCCAAGGAACGGCCTGGTCGAGCAGCGAAGAGTCCGGCGTGTACCAGTCAGCCAGCACCGCCGCCGAGTGGACCGGTTGGCCGGCCTGTGTCGGCTCCACAACCATCATCAGCGACGCGGCCAGGAATCGGCGCAGCATCTGCTGGATGATCTGGTTGTAGTCGCTCGTGCCGGGCAGCGGGACTGGGGGTTGACCCAGCGTGCCGTACGGCGGCAGAAGCAGCGGCAACGGTTCAGTGCCGTCAAGTCCGTACTGCTGTGGCTTGAGCGGAACGAGCGCCACGTGCGCGTGATCATTCAGGTGTGCCCGGTACAGCTCGAGCTCAGCCGCCAGCAGGTTAGCGTTGACGGCCGGTCCGGCGACGTAGGCGTTGCCGGGCCACATCGGCTGCTCGTACATGACCGCGCTGCTGGCGTCGAGCAGCCACTGCAGATAGGTGCCCGGAGCTTCCGGTGGTCCGCCAGTGAGGTCCTGCGGCAAAGCGCCGGTGTTGGCCAGAAGCTGGATGCCCGCCGCATTGATGTAGTTCTGGACCGCGGACAAGTAGGTCATCCGGCCGTACCAGGTCGGCGTGTAGGGGCCGCCGTAGCCGATGTGATCGCTGTGCGCGTGGTCGAATCCGATCTGAGCCGGTCCGTGTGTGTACTTGAACGCCAGCAACTCGATGGCCATGAGCTTCGCGGCGAACGCCTTGACCGCCGGCAGATCAGTGTTGATGGCACGTGCATACGCCGCTTCCGGATGGGTGGGGTTCCAATACGGCCGATAGAGACAGACCGAATACTCGCTCTCACCGACGCACGGCGGCGGCAATTGCGGGTTGTAGGCAGCCTGCGCCTCGAAGTACTCCGTCGAAAGGTGCGAGGGCGGGAAGTCCTGAATATGGGCCGCTGGCTTGACCTCGACCATGTTCAGCCGCCGTCCCACCGGCCTGTCCGGAATGGCCGACGCGTTCACTTGAGCATCCAGCCATTCGTGAATCCCGAGATAGGCATCCTCGCCAAACGCCGTGCCCAGCGAGTTGAAGTCGTTGAGGCTGAGGGCGTTGATCCATGGCGCCGTGATCGGCGTTTGGCCGACGAGCGACTGGTTGTTGAGGTTCCAGAGCAGCTCGGACCAAATCCCCGGCGCCTGAATCGAAACGGCATCGATCCGGCCCGTGGCGAATGTGCCCTGCCAGGTGCTCAGCGGCGGTGGCTCGAAGCTAGGATCGGCCGGATTGGGCACGTACGCGACCGTGATCACGTCGACCGATTGACCGCTGGCGTCGCTGACCGTGAGCTGGAAGCGTGCCGCGCCCGGCGCCGGCGGAAGTGTCAGCGTCGGGTTGCACCCATCGGCATCGGCCGGGTTAAACAGCCCGGGGTGGTTCGCACCGAGCAAGACCCACTCGCACTCCTCATCGCCGTCGGCGACCGTGTGCTCCCAGGCGTTGAGCATCACAGTGCCGCCCGTCGCGCCGAGCAGGACCAGACGATCCGGACCGGCATTGGCCACCGCAGGGTCGTTCATCACCGCAACCACAAAGATCGTTACCGTCGCCGGCAACGACGAGAGCGCGCCATCGCTGGCGACAAAGGTAAAGCTGTCGAGGCCGTGGAAGTTGGGATTCGGCACATACTGACGCGTCGCACCGGCACCCGTCAACGCTCCGTGTGCCGGCGGCGCGGTGATGGTGAAGCTGAGCGGGTCGCCATTGACATCGCTGGCCAGCAGCGCGATGCTCATCGACGTGTCCTCGGGCGTCGAAACCGACTGCGGCTGCGCGACCGGTGCGTTCCCCTCCGGGCTCGGATCTAGGTTATCGGGAATGCCGTCGTTATCGGTGTCCGAGTCGACCGGACTGGTCACGAAGCCATCGGCCCCGGGGTAGATCTCTTCCCAGTCGCTGAGCGTGTCGCCATCTGAGTCAGCGTCGAGCGGGTCGGTGCCGAGCTGGACCTCTTGGAAGTCGCTTAATAGATCGCCGTCGGTGTCAGGATCGATCGGACTGGTCCCGTGCGTGTGAACTTCTTCACCGTCTAGAAGCCCGTCGTTGTCCGAGTCCGGATCGTTGGGATTGGAACCAGCTGCAACCTCGCCCGGGGTGATCAACCCATCGCCGTCTGGGTCCTGGAACGCATTGATGACGGTGCTGCACGCGACCGGCGAATACAAGCCCTGCGGGTTACGGCCGACGAAACAGAGTTGATCGGTCGCGCCCACCGGATTGTCCGTCGGATGGTAGCACATGCTCGAGTTGGACAGCGGGCTGTTCGACGCGACCACCGCCGCGATGCAGTTGCTCGTGCACGGGGTTCCGGCGCTGTTGTAGCAGGCCAACCCGTCCGGCAGCCAGTCTGGAGTCAGTAGCAGAATGTGGTTCGCCCCGTTGGACACCAGGATCGTGATCGGCGTCGACGGCCCGTTGATGCCGCCGGCATGGTTGAATGTCTGGTTGAACGCCGTCGGCGCATTCGGAGCCGGATTGACTTGGACGGTGACATCGTCGAAGGCAGCCGCCAGCCCGTCCGAAGCGGTCAGGCGGAAAACGTACGTACCTGGAATCTGGATGTTGACCACCGTTGACGGCGATGACGCCGTTTGGATTTGCACCAGCGGGTAGTTGTTGACCTGCGTCCAGTTGACCGTGATCCCGCCCGGGCCGTCCGTGTTGGCCACGGAGGCCGCCAGCGTGATCGACGCCGGCAACTGTATCGTTTGGTCGGCGCCGGCATTGACGATCGGCGGGACGTTCACGGCCGGAGCGTCCGGACACGCTGCGAGCGTCTGGCTCGCCCACGCCTGGCTCGAACCCGCACCGTTCAGGAGCTGAACGATACGAAGCAGATCTTGTGTATTAGCGGTGCCGTCGCGGTTCAGGTCGTGCAACTCGGCTTGTTTCTGGTTCTGCGCCAGGGCCGTTACCAGGGCAAGGACGTCTTGGGAATTCGTCGCGCCACTCTGGTTCACATCGCCGGGGAGGAACCGCACTTCGACCGGGCCGCCCTGCACGGGCATCCCGGCGCTGACGATTCCTTGGGGCACGATAATCGTGCACGCACCGGGTGCGATCGGCGCGCTCAACGTCAGGTCGTACACTCCGTCCGCGAACGCGACATTCACCACTTGTGGCGCAGCGCCGCTTAGCCCATGCGCGACCGCAAAGTTGGCCGGGCCCAGATTACCGCCGCCGGAGGCTGTCACGGGCTGCGAGAAGGAAACGCTGATCGTTTGAGGGCCCTGCGGAGTTGGGCTGGTGAGCGCACGATCCTGCTTTGGATCGATGTAAGTCGGATCAACGAGGTTGAACGTCGGTCCGCCGCCTTGTCCGGCCGCGGACTTGGCATTCGCCAGCAAGGCGATCAGCCCGAGACTCACGGCGACGATTATTCGCATGGTTGGCACGATTCCCGCTCCGGTTTGGTTAGAATCCTTCGGCACGCCAGAACACTCCTCGGTCGGCTCCGCTCAGCGCTACGCAGCCGCCGAGGCGGTTTTGAATCACTGCTTATAGAAAGCCTGATCGAACCAATCTCGCTGATCGGTTCATTCGATCAATTCTTCCCATTTCAACACGCAGATGGATATACAATGCCGTGTTTCGAGCGTGCAAGAAATGGGTTAAATTACCCAAATAACCTCGTCTTCTGAGGTTTTTTATCCGACCAGCTTGACCTCAGGAGCGCAGATTGCCCGTCGTCCCGAACCAGCCCACGAGGGGCAACCGATTCTTCTTGTGTTCACTATCGACACCGAACCCGATAACCAATGGGAGAATCATCGGAACCGCTCGCTCGCCAACATCACGCGGCTGCCCGCGTTCCACGCATCCATTTCCGCGTTGGGCGTTCGGCCCACGTACTTAGTAACGCAAACAGTAGCTGATGATATGAAAGCGTCAGAGATTCTTCGTGAACTTCAACTGGATGGGGCTGAGATCGGGGCTCACCTGCACGTCTGGGAATCACCGCCGTTCTTGACCAGCGACGACGATCGCCGGTTCGCCGCGTTCGGGCATGATTTGCCGGTCGAGCACTTTTCCGCAAAGCTCGCAGGTCTCACGGCCTCGATAGGTCAAGTGTTTGGTGCTCCGACCAGTTACCGCGCGGGACGCTTCGGCTTCGCGGCCGAGCACATCGTCGTACTGGAGCAACTCGGCTACCGAGTCGACTCGTCGATCACGCCCCTCGTAGACCGTCGGGCGAAGGTTGGAATCCCGTTGAACAAGGGCGGACGGGGAGGGCGCGACTACCGCCGCGCGCCTTTGGATGCCTATAAGCCAGATTATGCGGACGACCTCCGTCCCGGTCGTGCTCGCCTGTGGGAGCTTCCGCTCACCGCGGGGCCGCGACGAAATCTGCCGTCGGTCATGCTGGCTGTGCATCAACGCGGCCCGCAGCTCTTGCAGCGAGCCTTACGCAAGCTTCGCATTTCTGAGATTGTCACGGCGTCGCCCGTCCATTACTCGGCGGAGCGGTTCGGGCAAATGCTCGAGACCGCGGCGAGTCAGGGCCGACGGGTTCTCAATCTGACGCTGCACTCGTCCGAAACGATGGCGGGAGGGTCGCCTTCCATCCGCGATTCGGACTCGCTGAGAGCGCTCTTCGATCGCATTCGGCAGGTGGTCGAGCGACTGCAGCGTCGTTTCATAATCAAAGGTTGCACGCTCAGCGAGGCGGCCGCCGAGCTGGAGCGCGAGTCGAGTACGGCAGCCCGCGGAGAGACGTCGACATGCCGTTGACCAGCGAGATTGTCAGGACGCACGACGGAGTCGCGACGCTGGAGTCCGAGTGGAGTTCCCTGCTGGTGCGCAGCGGCGCCGACACCGTGTTTCTGACTTGGGAGTGGATCCAGTCGTGGATGACGGTGTTCGGAGCGAGCGTCGAGCCCTACGTCGTCACCGTGCGCGACAGTACCGGACGTCTATGCGCGCTGGCCCCGTTTTATCGAGCGAACCTGACGCTGCTCGGGGTCATCCCCTATCAATGCCTGTGCGTGCTGGGTGATCGCTGGGTCGGTTCCGAGTACTCGGACGTGATCGCCGATCGGAATGGCGAGCACGAGTCCCTCGCGCAGGTCGGCCGCGAGCTGCACGAGCGCCGCGCCGACTGGACCTGTGTGTGGCTACCGAAGGTGGCGGGTTGGAGCGGCGCTGACGAACGCTTCGACACCTGGGCCACCGGGCACGGCTGGTGCGTGCAGCGGCGCGAGCGCAACTTTTCCGCCATCGACCTCCCCCCTGACGAGGATGCTTTCTGGGCGAGCCTGTCGGGCAACATGCGCTCGAACCTGCGCCGGCAACGCAACCAGATCGCGCGAACAGTGCGGACGCGTTTCGGCGTCCTGCGGGAGGGCGCCGAGATCAGTGCCGTGCTGGACCGTTTTGAGCACCTCCACGCCCTGCGGTGGGCGTCGGTCGGCCTGCCGGGCGCGTTCCGAAAGTCGCCGGGGTTGCGCCGGTTCTACGACGAGCTCTGCCGGCGCATGGGCCAGACCGGCTGGTTGCGGATGTACGTGCTCGAATCGGATGACGGCCTCGTGGCGATGCAGTTCGGCTTCGTGTACAACGGCGTTTACCACCAGCTTCAGGAAGGGTTCGACCCGCACGCGGTACCGGGCATCGGCAACCTCCTTCGCATGGAGTCGATCCGCGAGTGTATCGCCAGCGGGTTGCAGGGGTACGATTTTTTGGGCGGGGCGACCGAACACAAGCACCGTTGGGGCGCGCAAGTTCGGCACGGCCACGATTACTTCATTCGCAGGCGCGCTTTGCGAACGGTTCCGTTGCGTGCGCGCGAGCTCTGGCCATCCGGCCGTTATCTGCGGCGCGACGCGGTGCGCCGGGCAACGAGTACGACCTGATGACCAGGCCATCGGCGGACTATGTTTACATTTGCGGTTCCGGCCACTCAGGCTCGACCCTGCTGGAAATGTTCCTGGCCGGCCATCCGGAAATGGCAGCGGTCGGTGAGCTGCACAACCTCAGCTTTCAGATCGCCCACGGCCGCGTTTGCAGTTGCGGTGCGCTGCCGCGCGAGTGTTCGCATTGGCAGGCCGTGGCCGCGGTTATCCGGCAGTATCGCTGGATCGACATATTTACGAGGCCGCACGAGTTCTTGATCAGCCGTGAGCGCCCTCGAAACGCCGTCGAGCGGGGCCGGCGCGAATGGAACCGCGCCCTTTCCTACGTGACATGCCTGCATCCGATCTTGAAAAGCACGGGCCTTCAGCATCTCATGGTTCAGCGCGGCGAGATGGAGGCGAACCGCGTGCTGCTGACCGATGCCATCCGCACGCTGACGGGAGCGGCCGTGCTCGTTGACTCGTCAAAAGACTACGTCCGCATGCGCGAAATCTACGACCGGGCCGAGCGGGGCCGCGTCAAGGTCGTTTACCTGTTTCGGGATGGCCGAGGCTGCCTCTGGTCGTCGCTGAAGCGCGGCGGCGTCTCGGCCCGGACCGCGGCGACTCAGTGGGCCAAGAACCAGCGCCGCACTCGAGCGATGCTGCGCGGCGTCCGTGTCGGCGACCGGCTCGACGTTCGCTACGAGGACCTCTGCGGTCAGCCCGAGCACGTGCTTCGCGGCGTCTGCAGCCTGGTCGGCGTTGCCTATCACCCCGCGATGTTGGACCTGGCCCCGACCGAGCACCACACGATCGCCGGGAACCGCATCCGCGTCGACCGCCGACTGGCCGTGCGCGTCGATGATGCGTGGCGCGAACGGCTGACCGCCGCTCAACTCGCCGAGTTCGAGCGGGTAGCGGGCCGCGAGAATCGCAAGCTCGGCTATCCCCGCTCGATCGTGAGCGCCGCCCCCGCGGAACCTCCCGGTGACGGCCGTTCCCTCGTATTGGAGGCGCCCCAGCGCACGTCGTGACAGCGTTCGCTCGACACATCAGGGCTCGTACGCGCCGCACGTCGGCGTGTTGAAGTTCCGCAGCGTACCCTCATGGTCGCGCAAGTACGCGGTCTGAATGAAGCTGACCAGGTTGCCGCGCTCCCCAGCCGTCATCTGCGTCCAACCGGTGAACCCCCCATATGGCGCCAGGAAGTCATTGATCTTCGTCGGATAGTCGTTCGGGTCGGTCACTGAATACGTCGTCCCGCCCCCGATGGCCGCCGATCCCGGCGCAAGGTGCACGTTCTGCGGAATCGTGTCGTTGGCCGGATCGAACGATGTGAACATCGGATTACCGTACGTGGACGTGTACTCCGAGTCGATCCACGCCTGGAACTGGGCCAGGTTGAAATTCGTCGTGCCAGTGTGGTATCGGAACAGCAGGTTACTCTCAGCAGTGAACCCTGCGGCGAAGAACAGGTTGTTCTCGCCCACGTACTCGAGCGTGCTGGCATCGTTTCCGCCAAACTGAAAAACTCCCAGGCGAGCGCTTCCAGCAAGCTGGCACGCGATGTTGTTCTTCACGTAGAAGGTCGTCGGATATTGATAACCAAACCGAATGGAGAACGGCGCTCCGAAGAACGCGCCCACGGGCTCCTTGAGTGCGATCAGCGTATTGTTGTACGCCCACACGCTGGCGTCGCCCCACTTCTTGATCGGCCCCTGGTCGCCCTCGAGATGGATCCTGCCGATGCCAACATTGTTGAGAAGCAGGTAGTTCGACGCGCCGCAGCCCGTGATGATGTTGCCACCGCCAAAGTCTTTCGCCGGATCGCTCAGGTAAAAGACCGCTTTGGACTGGTCGTAGCCATAGTTATTGATATAAAGATTGTGGCCGCCCGACTTTGAGGCGAAGCTGATTTCGCCATTGGCGTAGGCCACATTTCCGATGTAGATGAAATCCTCAGATGAATTCTGAGCGATGAGCCCGCTCGCCTGATTGTGATAGTGGTTGTAGAACTCGCTGTCCTGAATCAGTACCTGGCGCGAGCCCGCTCCACACGAGTAATCGAGGATATTGACCTTGAAGTCGAATCCGCCTTCCGTGCTCCAATTGTCGTGCACGGCGCAATTCCTCACCCACAAGCGCTCGACGCCGTAGCTGCCCGTACGAATGCCGGAGCCGTTGTGGCCGGTCATCTCGACATTGTCGATCTTGATGTCGTGATTACGCGGCAGCGTGTCGGCGTACATGTTGAATCCGTTACCCGCGTTGCGCACCACGAGGTCACGAAACACGATATCATGCTTCCCGCCCGCCAGCACGAACACGCTCTGCGAGCTGAACGGTGTGTCGGTGCGCTGAATGAACGGGCGCGGCTCGCCGGGGAAACCGGAGATCGTGATCGGCTTCCCGGGCAGCCCGTCGTTTGCCAGCGTGACGTTCAGGACGGTGTAGGTGCCCGACCGGATGAACACGGTGTCGCCGGTCTGGGCAGTGTTCGCGCCCTTCTGGACCGTCAGGAACGGCGCGGTCATCGTCCCGCCGCTGCCGTCGTTGCCGTTGGTTGCGACGTAGTAGTTGCGATAGGCCACGAAGTTATGGCCGGTGATCGGCGAGCTGACGCCCGAATACGAGCGCGAAGCCGGCTCGAAGTGGAAGTTGGCGTCGGCCGTGGCCGTTCCGGACCAGCCATTGGGCACGGTCTGGGCGTAAGCGCCGCCGGCGTTGGACACGGCGACAAAGTTGACGCCGGCCGACCCTCCCGATCCCGTGAACACGATCGGCACGCCGGAATACGGACTTCCGGCATAGTTCTGGACCGTGCCAGAGATGCTCGGTCCGCTCAACACCGAACCGGTGAAGTCCTGATTCGCCTGGGGCGCGGTCACGTTCGTGAACGTGATGGACGGTGGTGCAAACAAGTAGCCGTTCAGCGAAGGCGTCACGGAGCCGCTCCAGCCGCTCGAGACGTTGAGCGAATACGCTCCGGATGCGTTGGTCGTGGCGCTGCCACCGCCGTTGCTTGCAGTCACCAGCACGCCCGGAATGGGCGCGCCCGCGGCGGTTCGCACCTGGCCGGAGATGGCCACATTGCTAGGCGGCGGCGGCGTGCCGGTGAAGTTCTGATTCACCTGATTGGCGCTGAGGTTCGCGAACGACAGCGACGGCGGCGAAAACGTGTATCCGCTCAGCGTTGGCGTGACGGTCCCGCTCCAGCCGGTCGTGACGCTCAGCGTGTAGTTGCCGTTCGAGTTGGTCAGCGCGCTGCCGCCGTTGTTGCTTGCCGTGACGAGCACGTTCGGGATCGGCGCCCCCGCGGCCGTGCGGACCTGCCCAGAGATGCTCAACGTAGCAGGGTTCGCAACGTAGTCTTGACCCGACTGATTCTCCACGACGTTCGAGTACGTCCGGGAGCTCGGATTGAATGTGAAGCCGACGAGCACCGGCGTGACCGTGCCGCTCCAGCCGCTCGGGACCGTCAGCGCGTAGTTGCCGCTGGCGTTGGTCGTGACCGTCCCGGCGCTGTTCGTGCCGGCCAGCACAACTCCGGAGACCGGCGAGCCGCTGGCCGTTTGCACCGTGCCGGAGATCGTGACCGGCGGCGCTCCGGCGGCAGCGACGAACAACTGAGCCTGCGTATCGCTTGTAATCGAGGCCAGCACCTGATTGCCCGGCGTGAACGTCAGGCCGCTGCTTTGCGGCACGATCAGCCCCGACCAGTTGTAGGGTGTGTGGAGGACAAACTGCCCGTTGGCGTTCGTCACCGCGGTGTATCCCCCCGGCGTGGCCGAGACGGTCACATTGGCGATGCCCGAGCCGCCAGCATCCTGCACCATGCCCGTGACCGTTGGCCAAACCGTGATCGGCCGCGTGGTCGTGCCCGTCTGGCTGCACTCGATCGAGCTGGCGACCCCCGCGATCGTGAGGGTCAGCGTCACCACGTGCAAGCCGCCGGTGGTGAACACATGCTCGGCCGATGAGTGGGTCTGCACGCCCCCCTCCGATACCTCGCCATCGAAGTCCCAGGAATACAGGCCTTCGGGCAGGGGTGATCCGTCGAGCGTACTGACGGTGCACGTGACCGACAAGTTGCGCTGCCCGTCGATCGGCGAGCAGGCAAATGCCAGATTCAGATCGTCGTTGCCGCCGCTGGCCGGGGCCACTGCGCCACCCGAATCGCTCGGCGAGACCGTAATCACGACTTCGTCATTGGCGGATTCGGTCCCGTCAGAGACCGTCAGCTCGAACACCAGCGATTCCGGTGCGTCGACGGGCGGCGCGACGAACGTCACGACCGGTTCCCCAGGACTGCCCATCGTCACCGGCGCGCCGCTCAGTTGCGCCCACGAGAACGACATGGCGAGCGGGTCGGGTCCGGAGCTGCCGCCGCCGTTGAGCGTTACCAACGCGCCGGACACGACCGCTTCATCGGGCCCGGCGTCCGCGATCAGGCCGGCAGACGCTGCGGCCAGCCCGTCAAGCACCGTGACGGAGACCATATCCGTGGCGGATGAGGTCTGGTCGCTGACCATCAACGTGAAATCGAATCGCGTCGTCTCGTCGACTTGCGGCGCGACGAAGACCGTGGTCGGACCATTCGGGTTCGTCAAGATCAGTCCGCTGCCGGGAGGCGGCGACCAGTGGTACAGCAGTGTCTGCCCCTCGGGATCGAGGCTGTTCAATCCGTTGAGCACCACGGTGCCGCCCTCAGTGACCACGTGGTCCTCGCCGGCGTCGGCGATTGGGGGCAGGTCGACTTCACCCGACGCTTCGGCGATCGGCGGGGTGGGTTCGTCGTCCTGTTCATCCGGCGCGCCACTCGGATCCATGCCCGTGCCGGGCTCAACGTTCGTGTCAACGCTGGCATCGTCGCTGATTTGGTCGGCCGGGTCGGCGGTTGGCGGAGGGCTCCCGCGTGGCGCGGCGCCGCTTTGGCAGCCAGTCACGAGCGTGAGAACGAGCAACGCCAGAGAAATCGGAATTCCCGACTTATAGGACGCAAATTGCATCAAGGCACCTCAGAAAATTCGGTTAAGTTTTCCCAGTTCAAACCGCCCGAGGTGATATACGATGCGGCCGTTTCGACCAGCAAGAAATGGGACAAATTACCCAATTTACCTACTTTATTATCGGTTCGGCCGCTTTACGCTTGAGCTTGCCGCCTTCGCGGAACGGCGAGCGCCGCGCGCCATAATCCGATGAGCAAACGGGCGAATGAGGGTGCTCGGTGTTACGATCGTGGGCGTTTGAACGAAAGGCGGCGCCGCTGCTTAGCGTCGCTCATCGTACGTTACCGGGCCAGATGCCGTCCGCGAGCCGGCATGGCAGGAGAATGAAGTGACGGACGTGAGCGATCGACCCAATGAACCGCCGCGCAGGCGCTGGCTTGGCTTCGGCACCGGACTGCTCCTCCTGATCGCATCAGGAGTGGCCTACCGCGTCGTGGCGGAGCAGTTGAACCGCGCGACCGATAGTGTGCCGATTCCCTTCGGAACGCTGCGGACGCTTGACTTGCAGTTCGGAACCTGGCGTGGCGAGGAACAGCGGCTCGACGAAACGCTCATCGCCAAGACGGATACGGACGACCACGTCAGCCGACGATATGTGGAAGCCGTCAACCATCGATCGGTGTCGCTCTTTGTGGCGTACGGTGTGCGTGCCCGAGACCTGCTGCCGCACCGGCCGTCCGTCTGCTATCCGGGTGCGGGATGGACGCGTGAATCGGCGCGGGAGACGCGCTTGTCGTGCGGCGACGGATCGGAGCTGCCGTGTACGGTCTTCCACTTCAGGAGGGGGGCCTTGGGTGAGGAGCGAATCGTCGTGCTGCACTATTACATCATCAACGGCGCGTTCGCGCCCGACGAGGATTTGCTGCGGAGCATTGCGGCTCGGGGCGGCAGCGGACCGCGCTACGTCGCTCAGATCCAGATGGCATCCGCGGCGGGATTGGACGCGGCCGCGGCCGAGGCCGCGGTGGTCGACTTCGCGCTCGCCTCGGTCGGTCCTATACACGACCTGTTGAGCAAGGCGGTCTTGGAGGCTGAGTCAGCGGCCGGCGGAATCGAGACACCGTAAGGGAGGCTGGCGGGTGCCATCGCGAAGACTAGCGCTGCGTCGCGGATTGAGCCGAGCCCGGCGCGCCGCGCCCAGTCGTGAGACCGGGCGATCGCGGGACGTGTCTGCGCGGCAGGCGCACACGCGCTTCGCGGTGTGGCTCGGACCGGCCATCCTGCTGGCCGCGCTCTTGTGGAGCTATTGGCCGACTGTGGTGAGCTTGGCCCGCGAATGGGATCGGGACGAGGACTATTCGGTCGGAATGCTCGTGCCGGTCGCGGCGCTGTACCTTCTGTGGACTGAGCGTCACCGACTGGCGGCGCTGACGCCACGCATCTGCTGGTGGGGGATCGGCGTCATCCTCGTGGCGCAAGCGGCCCGCGCGTACGGTCTCGTTTTTCTGTTCGAATCGGCCGAGCGTTATTCGTTCGTGTTGACCATCGTGGGCCTGGTTCTGCTGATGGCCGGGTGGCCGGTCTTCCGAGGCGTGGGCTGGATACTCGCATTTCTCTTCCTGATGATTCCGCTTCCCGGCCGCGTGCACAACGCGATCGCATCGCCGTTGCAGACGATGGCCACGGTTGGCGCGGTTCACACGCTCGAGCTGCTCGGTGTGACGGTTGAGCGCGAGGGCAACACGATGCGGTTGAACGGCCAGGTCAGCGTCGCCGTGGCGGAGGCGTGCAGCGGGTTGCGTATGCTGACCGCATTTGTCGTCGTCGCCGCAACGCTGGCCTACGTGGTGAATCGTCCGGGCTGGCAAAAGGCCGGGCTGCTGCTATCGAGCGTGCCCGTCGCGATCGTGTGCAATCTGGTCAGACTGGTGGTGACGGCTGGACTGTTCCTCTATGCCGATGCGGAGATCGCACAACGGTTCTTCCACGATCTGGCGGGCTGGACCTTGATGCCCCTGGCCGTGCTTATGCTCATGGGCGAGCTCTGGCTATTCTCGAAACTGGTCGTGCCCGACACGCCGAACTCCAAGCCGTGAACAGCGGTCGCCGGCCGCGTCGTGTCGACGCGGCGCCGAGCGAGCGGACTCAAAGCGGATCGACGATGCTCAAGGTGCTGTGTGTCTGTGGCGCGCGACCCAACTTCATGAAGGTCGCACCGCTGCTGGAGGCGTTTCGCCAGACCGGTGCGATCGAGTCTCGCCTCGTGCACACCGGCCAGCACTACGACGCCGCGATGAGCGCGCTGTTCTTCGACGAGCTGGGCATCCCGAGACCCGACGTGAATCTCGAGGTCGGGTCCGCCAGCCACGCGGTCCAGACGGCCGAGGTGATGAAGCGTTTCGAGCCGATTCTGATCAGTGAACGGCCGGACTGGGTGGTGGTGGTCGGCGACGTGAACAGCACGCTGGCTTGCGCGCTGGTCGCGGCCAAGCTGGGCGTCCGTGTGGCTCACGTCGAGGCCGGCCTGCGCAGCTTCGACCGGTCGATGCCGGAAGAGATCAATCGCGTCGTGACGGATGCGGTCAGCGACCTCCTGCTGGCCAGTGAGCCGAGCGGCGTCGAGAACCTCCGCCGCGAGGGCATCGACGAGCGGCGGATCCACTTCGTCGGCAACGTGATGATCGATACGCTGCTCCGCCACCGCCGCCGGGCGGAATCGTCCGCCATCCTCGAGCGTCTCAGCCTGACGACCCGCAGCTTTGTCGTCGTTACGCTCCACCGCCCCAGCAACGTTGATCAGGCCGATTCGCTTCGTCGAATCACGGCCGAGTTGGCCCGCATCGGGCGAGATATGCCGGTTGTCTTCCCAACGCATCCGAGGACGCGCGCCAAGCTGGGTGAGTTCGGCCTGTTGGGGGTCCCAGGCGTCCAGGCGATCGAACCGCTAGGCTATCTGGATTTTCTAAAGCTGATGTCGCACGCGGCGGTCGTGCTGACCGATTCAGGCGGAGTACAAGAAGAGTCCACCATATTGAATGTGCCCTGCCTGACGCTGCGGGCCAACACCGAGCGCCCCATCACGATCACTTGTGGCACGAACCGCCTCGTGGAGCCAGCCGGCATTTGCGTTGCCTGGAGCCGAGCGTGCAAGGAACCGCCCCGCGCGCGGAAACCGCCGCCCCTTTGGGACGGACGGGCCGCAGACCGGGTTGCTGCCTGCCTTCTGGATGCGAATATTGAATTGCAGACGGTTAGAAAAACGGGTGAGCATGAAGCGAAAGTGATTGACACGCCGCCCGGATAGTGATAACCTTACGATATGGCCAAGGGTCTGCGCGCCAAGTCGGTGCGCGGGCAGGCTGTTTGGAGGCTGGAGCGAAGCGTTGTTCCCGCTCATTCGCGCCAACTTGGCGATAGCAGCGATCCTCGCGACGGGCAGCGTTGTGCACGCAGTGCCCAACGCGAGTGCGCGTGAGCCTGCAGTTTCCGCGTTGTCGCCGTGCATCAGCGGCACGTCCGATGCTTTCCAGCCCTTCTGGGCGACGGGAACGGCCGACGCTGATGTGCTTGTTCTGCCGGCATCCGCTTCGGGCGATGCACGTCCTCTACCTGACGACCGCATTGTTGTGGAGTTGCCGCCCTTGCCCGGTAGCGCCGACCTCTTCCTATCGGCCGTTCTCACTGTCGGCGCCTGGCAAGTGGTGCGCTCGGTCCGGCATCTCAACTTGGCTGGGCTGCCGGATTGGTATCATACCGGTGGTCCCGACCAGATCGGTCACGCGGTCGCCTTTGATTTCGACCTGGCGACTCCGGCTGCTTGCCCCTATGCGGAGCCGACATCCCCACGTCCGGCTTCGCTTTTCCCCACGCCGCCTGTGCGGCTGCCGAACGATTCGAGCACAGCGCATTTGCGCCCTTCCGCACCGCGCGCTCCTCCGGTCGCTCTCCCTGCGCTTTAGCCGTTGTTTGGCCTGTGCGGTGTAGCCCAGGCCAGAGCGAATGAGAGCTTGCTAACCGAGAGGAAACTCGAATGTTTTCAGCACGTTTACTGAAGTCCGTTGCGGTGACGGCCGTTGTCGCCGCCTCGCTCGCCGTCGCGCCCAGCGCGAACGCGGGCGGATTGATCAACCTGTTTAGTTTCGGGTTTACGGACCTGGACGGCGATTTCATGCGTAGCCCCGGCGATACGGGCACGTTTACGGCCGTGGCCGACAACAACACCAGCGGCGACGTCACCCGTCTGGCCGGGGGCGCCATGACCGCCAACTACGATCAGGGCTTCCCGCGTCCGCCGGCCAACTATACGACCACGATGAGCCTGACGAACATCACGGCGAACATGGCCGACGCGACCGGCAGCTTCGAGATCACTGACAACGATGGTGATACGATCACCGGCGATATTGCCGGACAGTGGTTCCGCGTGACCAATCCGTTTGGCCCGGATTCGGCCCAGTTCATCGGCGTTCTGACCAACGTCAACCTGACCGACAACGGCGCGCTCGACGGCAACTTTGACGGTCCGAGCGGCGGTTCGTGGTCGATCGACTTCTCGTCGATCATGCTCCCGCCGTACTTGGGCTTCATCGTCCAGTTGACGCAGCCTTCGTGGTTCACGAGTGCGTTCAACAACCAGTTCACCAACGTCGACGCGCAGGTCGTCGCCATCCCGGCCCCCGGTGCGCTGGTCCTCGGCGCGCTCGGCTTGGGCCTGGTGGGTTGGATGAAGCGCCGCGGCGCCTAGTCCGCCCGTATGTGCCCACAGACTCGTCGACATCGCCCTTCGCTTCAGGCAAGCGAAGGGCGATGTCTCATTTTACGGGACGGACGTGGGGCGGACATCCTCAGCCGCGTGTGCCTGGCTTGCGCGGCCGATGACTAGTACGATGTCGGAGTTCCTTTGAGGGAGAGTACCTGATGCTCAGTCGACGCCAGCCGGCCCGCCTCAACGTGCGGGCACTCATCATACTGGTGGCCATCCTCGCGCTCCTGGGTGGGGGGGCGGTTGGCGGCTATCTCATCCGCAAACGCGTGGCCGCCAGCCGTGCATTTGCCGCGGGTCTAGCCGCCCTGGCAAGTTCCGACTATAACGAGGCCGTTCGACACCTGAGGCGCTACCTCGAGCGCTATCCCGACGACGAGGCCACGCTGCGCCGCTACGCGGACGCACAGACACGCGTGCAGCCGCTCGAAGCGGGCAACATGATGGCCGCGGTGGGCGCCTATCGCCGCCTGCTGCGGATGCGACCCGGCGACGCCGAACTCTGCGGCGCGCTCATGCGGCTGTATGCGTGCATTCCGCAAGCCGAGAACATCGAGTACATCAGCCGGCAGCGCCTCGATGCCGCCCCTGACGATGTCGAAGCAACGCTGTGGTTGGCCAAGGCGCTGATCTCGCTCAACAAACATGCCGAGGCCGAGTCGAAGCTAACGGCGCTCCTTGCCAAAGATCCCACGCTGGTCGAGGCGTATGCACTGCTTGCACTGATCGATTTCCGAGACGGCTCGTCGATCGGCGAAGCGAAAGCCAACAAACGGCTCACGGACGCCGTGACGGCGTGCGAAGCCGCATCGGATGCGGGCGAACAGCTTGCGGAGGCCTACGTGGCTCGCGCGGCGTTCGACCTTGAGATAGAGGATTTTGACGCTGCCCGTCTGGACGCCGAGGCGGCTGAGCGCGCGTCGCCCAGCCGGCGGGCCACGCTCCAGCAGCTTGCCGAGGTGTGGCTTAAGCTGCGGAGCTGGGACCACGTCCGCAAGACGATTGCGGCCATCGACCGCGTCAGCGCGGGGCAGCCCAACAAAGAAATCGATCCCGACCGGCTCGCGTTGCGACGCTTCCAGGTCGAAACGCAGCTCATCCTGTCACAGGCGAACCCGAAAGAGTCCGGCGCCGGCGCGCTGGCGGACCGGGCGTTGGCCGAGTTGCCCTCGCTTGAGCGGAGTCTGTTTCTCCTGTCCGGTGTCGATCTGTACGTGGCGGCCGGCGAATGGCATAAGGCCCGCGAGTGCGTTGACGAGTTCCGCGCCGCGGCCGAGCGGGCCAATCGGCTCGTCCAGTCTGCGGACCCGATCGAGGTCGCCGAGGCGCAAATCGCGGTATTCGAAGCACAGGAAACGATCGTCGACCCGCAGTCGCCGAGCGACAAGGTCGCCGCCGCGGAATCAGAGCGGAGCCGGGCGATCGAGCGGCTCGAAGCCGTGCTGAAGCGCAATCCGCTGGAAGGCCGCGCCTGGAAGCTGGCGGCGATTGCCTATGCGCTGACGGGCGACGGGGCCGCGTCGCTGGACCGGCTGGAGCAATACTACCAGCGTTCCCCGGCCGACGGGCGCGTGGCGCTCGACCTGGCACGCGGGTTCAATCGACTTCGTGATTGGGCGAAGTGCGCCAAGTACGCCCGGGCCGCAGCGCGAGAGGCCGACTACGCCGCGGAAGCGACGCGGTTGCGGATCGAAGCCGGACTCTATGGAGGCGATGGCGTCGTGACCGATCACGCCCTTGCCGACTGGGCGAAGACGCTGGCGGCGCAGCTTGAGCAGAACGAGGGCGCGAAGACGCTCGAGCTTGCGGCGCGCGTAGCCGAGGAACAGTGGCGTCGCCTGATTTCTCGTGAGCGAGACCCTGAAGCCGTGGATCTGGCTGCGGCGAAGTCGGCCGAGTGCCTCGACTTTTGGCGCCGGGCGGCCGAGGTCGGTGACGACTCGCCTCTCCTGGCGCTGCGGCACGCCAACGCCGTCGCGAACGCCGGCCGTACGGCCGACGCAGAGCAGCTCTATCGCAAGGCAATCGAGCGCTACAGCGCTGAAGCAACCCCGCGGATCGCACTGGCACAATTCCTTCACGACGCCGGGCGCGGTGACGAAGCGCGAACCGTGATCGAACAGGGGCTGGAGGATCTGACGGGTAACGAGCGAGTAAATGCACTGAGTGCGCTGGCGGAGCTGTTGGAAATGCAGGGTGACGAGCGCGGCGCGCTCGCACGGCTCGAGGCGTTGGCCGCCGCCAAGCCCGATGCCCCTGGCCCGTGTGTGCGTGCCCTGCAGTTGAAGGTCGTCGAGGACGATCCCGAGCTGGCCCAGGGCTGGCTTGACCGGCTCGGTTGCATCGAGACCGATGCTGCCCAGCAAGCGCACCGCATCGAGCAGGCGAAGAAATGGTTGCACGAGCCAGATTGGAGGGCGCATGTCCCGGCGATGACCGAGCGGTTGGAGGCGGCGCGTAAGGCCGAACCGAAATCGCCTGTCCCCGTGCTGGTCCTGGGAAAGATGTACGAGCGGCTCGATCAGCCGCAGGCGGCCCGTGAATTGTATGAAGCGGTCTATCAAGCGAATCCCGGCAACGTAGCGGTCGGGGCACGGCTGGCCACGTTCCTGCTCGCGCACAATCAGGTCGACCGGGCGACAGAAATTCTCGACCGGCTCCCCCGGCACGTGCCTGCCGACTCGGTGCAGGAGGAGCTTCGTTTGTCGCGCATCGTCGCGGCCGAAAAGTCCGGGGACCACGACGCGCTGATCGAGGAATTGACCGAGCGAGTCCGGGCCGATGCCGCCGACGCGGGCGCGCGGCTGTGTCTGGCCACGCTGGTGTCGTATTACCGCAGCGACACCGATGGGGCACTCCGACTGCTCGACCAGGCCGCTGCGATCGCGCCCGGAATGCGCAGCGTGACGGGCGCCCGGGCGATCGTGCTCGCGAGCGCCGGGCGCGCGAGTGAGGCGCGGCGGCTGCTCGACGACGCGGTGGAGCGCTTCGCCGATTTCGACGCGTACAAACAGCGGGCCGAGTTCTACGCGTGGGCGAGGGACTTTGACGCTGCCGAGAAAGACTTCCGGCACCTGACCACGCTCGCGGATCGACAGGCCGACGGCTACCTGGCGCTCGGCGGGTTCTACCGCGAGCGCGGGCGGGTCCGCGACGCCATCACGGCCTGGGACGATGGCCTGAAGCGCTCGCCGAGTGACGAGCGGCTGAAGCTGGCGCTCATGCCCGCTCTGCTCAATCAGCCCGACGATCACGCTCGAGAGCGCGGCGTCCAACTACTCGGGGAACTGGGGGAATCGTCGCACGATCCGGAGGTCGTCAAGCTGTTCGAGGCGACGACGCTGTTCGACGGAACGGATCCGGGCGGGTGGACGCGCGCGACTGAGATTCTGCACGAGGTGGTCGAGAAGAATCCGTTGAACGTCACGGCGCATCTGCTCTTGATCCGGGCGGCGCGTTTGGACGGGCGGCCGGATGAGGCGCTGGCACGCGCTAATCAGGCGCTGGCGCACAACCGCGACGACGTCGCCCTGCTCTTGACCAAGGCAGGTTTGGAACGACGTCTGGAGAATGTCGTTGCGGCGCGGCAGATTGCGCTGTCGGTCACGGAGCGCGACCCGGACAACGAGATCGCTTTCGCGATGCTGGCGGACATGGCGCTGGACGCGGCCAGGACGTATGCCGGCGCAACCAACGCAGCCGACGATCTGCGTGCCGGCTTGCAGTACAGTGCCAAGGCGTTCGAGCTTAACCGGTCGAATCCCATCGTCGTCGTGGTCCGGTCGAAGGCCCTGGCGATCGCCGGGCAGACGGAGGAAGCGATCAATTTGCTGTCGGAGTTCCATGCCAGCGACGAGGGCCGCACCCACCTGGAAACCCGACTGATGCTGTCCCAGATCTACAGCAGCGTCCAGGAATATGACAAGGCGGGGGCGGAACTCGATGCCGCCGCCGAGTTCGCACCCGGCGCGCCGGCGCTCGCGGCTGAACGCGTGAACTGGCTCGCCGTGCGGGGACGGTTTGACGAGCTTGTGCCGTTTCTCGAGGCGCTGCCACCCGACAACCCTGGAAACGCGGACGCGCTCGTGCTGGCGGCGCAGCACCTCATGCGGACGAGTCAAGAACGGCTCGCGTCCGACGTCGAGCAGGCCCTTCGCAAGGCGTTGTCGATCAGCCCCGACCATCCCAGGGCGATCGATGAACTGGCCAAATTGCTCGGCACCCAATCCGGGCGCGTCGCCGAGGCCATGGCGGCGGCGGACCGGGGTCTGCAGCGCTATCCTGACGATCCTTCGCTGCGCTGCACGCGCGGCGCCATCCTACTGAGTGTCGGGGAAGTCGATCGGGCACGGGAAGACCTCGAGGCGTGCGTGCGCGCCGCACGCGGAAACCCAAAGCTGCGAGCCAACGGCCTTTTTCACCTCGCCCGCGCGCTCCACGCCCAAAAGGACGAAGCGGGCGCGAAGCAGCGCTTCGAAGAGGCCCTTGAACTGGACCAGCGGTTGTCCGAGCGCTGCCTGACCGATGAGCAACGCGCCACAGCGAGAGCGTTCGTCGGCGCCTAGCCTGAAGTTCCCCCCTTTCTTAAGCCGAGTTGCGACGTAAGTCTCGCGGTGGCAAGGACTTGCGCTCGAAGTGCGTGAGGCGATGTGTACCCATGTAAATTAGGTATTTTGTGCTTGTAT